>ERZ827440.835-NODE-835-length-38834-cov-18.228706_pt1 | contig 38834 bp, 30 predicted proteins | sample MGYA00519774_ERZ827440 | MGnify/ENA primary metagenome ERZ827440 (study PRJEB31778, sample SAMEA3449302) | human gut metagenome | biome: human gut; feature: human-associated habitat; material: faeces | place: United Kingdom | collected 2010/2012 ... | reverse complement strand
GTTGCTCAGGAACTTATAAATAAAGTTAAATTATAGTGTTGCGGAATTAAGGGTTATATTCTTGTTAGGAAAAGTTAGGCAGTCGATTGTATGGAAACAAAGAACGCTCGGGGTAATTCCCGAGCGTTCTTTGTTTTTTAAGGGAAATAATCTTAGCGGGCAAACAAAACAGCAAAGGTGTTGTTCTATGAGATACAGACGGTACAAACGCTTGTGGGGAGAGCTTCGCTCTTTTGGAGCAATCGGGGTCAATCGTCTATGAGTTCAACCATCAAAAGTATCTGATATGAGAAAAGTTTGTGAAAAACTACACATGAAAATCCGGTCAGGGTTGCTGTTAGGATTATGTTGCCTGTCGTGGTCGCTATCGGCGCAACGTATGGCCGTGCAAGGGACGGTAGTCGATAGTTCGGGAGAGCCGGTTATCGGGGCGAATGTCATTGTTCGGGGATCGTCTGCGGGCGTAGCGACCGATCTCGATGGGCGGTTCCGTCTCGATGTGGTTCCCGATGCTACTCTCGTAGTTTCCTATTTGGGATACAATACGCAGGAGGTTCCGGTAAACAATCGTTCGCAGATAACGATCGTTTTGCAGGAAAACGCTGTGGCTTTGCAAGAAGTCGTGGCGATAGGTTATGGAACTGTCCGCAAGAGCGATGCCACAGGGTCGGTTACTTTGGTGAAACCCGATGAGATAAATGCAGGTTTAGCGACTTCTGCACAAGATTTGTTGGTCGGGAAGACACCGGGTGTAGTAGTCACTCTCAACGGCGGTAAACCCGAGGGTGGCGCCGATATCCGTATTCGTGGAGGTTCATCGCTCAATGCGACGAACGACCCTTTGATCGTTATCGACGGTGTTCCTGTCGATAATTCGGGAGTGACCGGAATGTCCAATTCGCTATCCATGATTTCTCCCGATAATATCGAGTCGTTCACGATATTGAAAGATGCTTCGGCAACGGCCATTTATGGGTCGAGGGCATCGAACGGAGTTATCATTATTACGACGAAACGGGGACAGTCGGGAAAACCGCAAATCAATTTTACGGCCAATATGTATGTGAATACACCTCGTAATAAAGTGGGGGTACTCGACGGAGACCAATTCCGTCAGGTGATAACCGATTATTACGGAGAAGGGAGCCCGGCTTATAATTTATTGGGGACGGCCAATACGAATTGGCAGGACGAAATTTTGCGGACGTCGGTCAGTAGCGATTATAATCTGAGTGTAGGTGGAACGTATAAAATTCTGCCGTATCGGGTTGCGGTGAGCTATACCAATCAGAATGGTATTTTGAAAACCTCTGCTATGGATAGGGTGACGGCTTCGATAACGTTGAATCCCAAATTTTTCGACAATACGTTGAGTGTGACGGCCAATGTGAAGGGCTTTTATATGCACAACCGTTTTGCCGACGAAGGTGCTATCGGTGGCGCGGTATCCTTCGACCCGTCGCAATCGGTACGGGTCGATAACCTGCCCATCGGTAACGGATATTTTACATGGTTGAAACCCGGAACCGACGAATTTATAGGTATCGCACCCGTAAATCCGGTATCGCTTATCGACGAACGGTCCATGAAAGCCGATGTCTATCGCAGCGTGGGTAACTTGCAGCTCGATTATGTAATGCCTTTTTTGCCGGCGTTACATGCCAACTTGAATTTAGGATACGATGTCTCTCATAGTATTCAACATAATCTCATGACTCCCGACTCCCCTCTTACTTACAAGGAGAATAAAAAAACAGGGCTGGGACAAGACGAACGGTTGAGGCAACTCAAACGGAATTTGTTGCTCGACTTCTATCTCAATTATAAACAGGATTTCGAGTCGATACATAGTAGGCTCGACGCTATGGCTGGATATTCGTGGCAACGTTTTTATAAAGATGGAGGAACCCGCACTACATTGATGCCCGATAAGGAACAATGGTTCGTCTCGTCCTATACCGACCATTTACAGTTGATTTCCTTCTTTGGGCGTGTGAATTATACCTATAAGGACACCTATCTGTTTACAGTCACATTACGTGGCGATGCGACATCTCGCTTTTCGAAAGATAACCGTTGGGGCGCATTCCCGGCCGTTGCGTTGGGGTGGAAAATTATCAACGAGCCTTTTATGGAACGGGCGACTTCGTTTATGAGCGAATTGAAGTTGAGGTTGGGCTATGGTATTACGGGACAGCAGGACATTAGCGACAGTTATTTCCCGTATATGCCGTTGTTTACGATCGGTTATCCTACGGCATCCTATCCGTTCGGCGACCAATATTATTATACGATACGTCCTAACGGCTATGACCCCAATATTAAATGGGAGGAGACTACGACGTGGAATGCCGGTATCGATTTCGGATTTTTGAATAATCGCATTACGGGATCGTTGGATTACTATTATCGCGAGACGAACGATTTGATTAGTCGTATTCCTGTTCCGGCAGGGTCCAACCTTACGAACGAGATATACACCAATGTGGGACGTTTGCGCAACGAGGGTATCGAATTCAATATTCAAGCAAAAGTTATCGATAATAAAGATTTTACTTGGGATTTGGGTATGAACGTCGCTTGGAACTCCAATAAAATAACCAAACTGAATAAAAGCGAGAGTGCCGATTATTACATTCCGGTAGGAGGTATAGGCGGAGGTACGGGCAATACCGTACAGGCTCATAAAGTAGGGTATCCGGCATACAGTTATTTATTGTATGAACAAGTATATGATGCCGATGGTAATCCCATCGAGGGATTGTATGCCGACCGTAACGGCGACGGGGTCATAGACGAATCGGACAAATATATTCACCACAGCCGTGACCCGAAAGTCGTTATCGGTATCAACTCGACCATGAATTGGAAAAATTTCGATTTCGGAATCTCTTTGCGGGCCAACTTGGGCAATTATGTTTATGACAACGTATTATCTCAAAATTCGATATATAGCGCGATGTACAACAGCGCAGGTTTCCTGAGCAATATCATGCGGCGTGGGGCGAAATTCGAAACCCAGCAATACATGAGCGATTATTATTTGAAGAATGCCGGATTTCTGCGTTGCGACAACATTTCGCTGGGATATACTTGGAAACACCTGTTGGACGATGCGTTGCGGCTGAGAGTTTACGGTGCGGTACAAAATCCTTTTGTCATTACCAAATACAAGGGGCTCGACCCGGAAGTTTTTTCGGGTATAGACAATAATGTTTATCCTCGGCCCACGACCTATACGTTGGGTGTCGTTTTGACCTATTAACCTCTAAAAATACAAAAATATGAAGTCTTTTATATATAAATGTTTTATAGGCGGGAGCGTCGCTCTTTCGATGACTTTGTCTTCCTGTTTGGGCGATCTCGATTTGAAACCTATCGACGATAACGTGATACAGTTGTCCGACTTTAAGGACAATCCGCAATATTACACGCAGTTGTTAGCCAAAGTATATGCCGGTTTGGCCGTGTCGGGGCAAGAGGGCCCTGCCGGTAATCCCGATATACAAGGGTTCGACGAGGGACAGGCGCAATACCTGCGGGCCTATTGGAATTTGCAGGAACTGCCTACCGACGAAGCCGTGTTAGGTTGGAACGATGCTGGACTACCCGAACTGAGTATGTCCACATGGTCGGCAGCCAACGGTTTTGTATATGTCATGTATAGCCGCGTGTTTTTTCAGATAGCTTTATGTAACGACTTTTTACGCAATACGACCCCGACAGCGCTGGCTGCCAATGATGTCCCCGAAGATGTCGCTGCTCAGATACAGACCTATCGGGCCGAGGCTCGGGTGTTGCGGGCTCTTTCCTATTGGCATGCTATCGATCTGTTCGGTGCGGTCTCTTTTGTGACTGAGGAGAATAAAATCATGGAGGCTCCCAAGCAGAAGTCGAGAGCCGAGATATATCAATTTATATTGGACGAGTTGAATGCCGTAGAAGAGTCTATTCCTTTACAACCTCAGTATGGGAGGGTAGGACGCGATGCCGTCAATATGATTCGGGCGAAACTCTATCTCAATGCTGCGGTTTATACCGGTACGCCGCAATACGGATTGTGTGCCGCCGAGTGTGAAAAAATAATCGCTCGGCACAATACCGGGACGAATCATGGATTGGCCGAAACGTATAAATACTTGTTCGGCGGCGATAACGACCGTTATGCGAGGGGCGGCAATGAAAGCGAAATACTTATGACTGTTCCTTTCGATAGCGATTCGATTCGTTCGTACGGGGGTACGATGTATCTCACCGTAGGCTCGTATGGAGGTAAAATCTCGGCGAGAAATTATGGGGTAAACGATGCTTGGGCCGGCCCCCGTTCTACCTCTACGCTGGTACTCTCATTCTCTCCGCAAGACGAGCGTTATGCCTTTTTCAGCGAAGGAGCGAGTATTAACAATACCAACCTTTCTACCTATCAGGACGGTTATTCGGTCGTGAAGTTTACCAATCTGCTCTCTACCGATTGGGACAATGCAGCAGGCCGTGCCGAATCTTATCCCGATACCGATTTCCCTTTGTTCCGGCTGGCCGATGTCTATCTGATGTATGCCGAATGCGCATATCGGGGAGCCGCCGATCGGGAAACGGGAAGAACCTACATGAACTATTTGAGGGATAGGGCAGGCATGCCGCAATACGATTCGGTAAACGATATCACACTCGACGAAATTTTGCAGGAACGTATGAGAGAGCTTTATTGGGAAGGGCATCGCCGTACCGATTTGATTCGGTTCGAAAAATTCACCTCCGGTAATTATTTGTGGCCGTGGAAAGGAGGCGTATATGCCGGTAAATCGCTGGATACCAAATATAATCTATATCCTATTCCGGCAAAGGAAATCGCTGCCAACCCCGGCATACAACAAAACTATGGCTACTAACGGTAAAAACGACAGAATTATGAAATCTTCTTTTATTAAATTATCCGTTTGGATAGGCTTGTCGGCACTTGTCGCCTGTAACGATGTGGATACTCCCAAATATGACTTGCAGGCTACACCCGAACTGGCGCCTCTTGCACAACCGGCTTTGGTTTTGAACGAAGCCTCGTCGGGGTTTATAGCCGAGACATTCTCATGGTCGTCGGGAGACTATGGTTTCCCCGCTGCTCCCGTTTACACATTGGAGATAGATAACCGGAAAGATTTTCCCGATCCTATACAATTAGCCGAATCGAATGCCGATTATGTATCAGTGACTGTCGCCCGATTGAATATGGCGACTCTTATTCTGGACGGTCAACCGGGAGAGCCTTGTGATTTGTTCGTCAGGGTAGTAGCCAAGTTGACAGCCGACCATACCGTCGCTTCTTCTCCTCGCGACATTACGGTGACGGCCTATGACGAACCTATCGTGTATCCCAAACTGTATGTCCCCGGTAATTATCAAAACTGGGATATTGCGGCAGCACCCGTGCTGCAATCCTATCGAATGAATAATCGGTATGAGGGATATGTCGATTTTGTGGTCGCTGGAAATCCCGATGCTGCGGTAGAATTTAAAATAACCACTCTGCCCGATTGGGCGCAGGGCGACCAGTATGGCGATGGAGGTCCCGGACGATTGAAACTCGATGGGGAAAATATCTCATATACTCCGCAGGGTTATTATCTCATGCAGGTAGATTTGGATAAATTAACCTACAAATTGACTCCGTCCGAACCGGTCCCGTGAACCATTTGCACCGTGAGGTGTTTTCTATATATACTGTGTTATGTGTGTGATGGCGGAGGAAACGTAGCTTTGAACGGCTGCGCTTCCCCCGCTTTTTTGGTGAAGTGAAGATACCCACCCATGACGCAAAGGAAAAGCAAGGGCATGAAGCTATGACTGTTTTATCTCGTTAAAAGCAACTTATCTGTAAAGAGATTTTTCAATATTGTTTTTTGCTCGTTGTAAGAGTGTCGTGCAAATTAAAATATGAAACGGTTTGATTATGGCAAAATAACATTTCCCTAAATTATTATGGAATCTGACTTTTGTGCTGACAGATATGCGTTGATTATCACGTTCCATGCTCTCGGTCATAAACACAATTTCCAAATCAAGATGTTTATCATTTTTGCATACCGTCGCCATATTCTCGGATTCGATATGCACCAAATCCGATAACATTCTTTCTTTTTTCAATCCGAAAGGTCTCATCACGACATTACGGAACTTCATCAAAAGGGTTATCCATTTGGGGGCAGAAAAGAACAGTTCAGACAGCTCTACCGCACTTATAAATCTTTCAGTATGAATTATATCGCTGAATTCATCTGTATAATCGTAATTCTTATCGCCTTTCATGATTCTTTATTTCAATAACTTACGGCTGTAATTATTACCACTTTCCAATATGCTCATCTGATGAATGGCTATTTGGTTTAGTCTAACAAGACGTTTGCTCTGTGGCATACCTTGTTCGATGAATACAGCATTGAGATTCTCCATATTCGACAAGCAGATAAGTTCATTGATAGTAGCATAATCACGAATATTGCCCGTCAGTTCGGGGTTGGCTTCCCTCCATTGTTTTGCTGTCATACCAAACATCGCCACATTCAGTACGTCAGCTTCGTTTGCATAAATAATATTTGCTTGTACCGGTGTAACTTTCTGCGGGATAAGGTTTTGCTTTATGGCATCAGTATGTATGCGGTAGTTGATTTTAGATAATTCACGTTTGGCCGACCAACCGAGTTGCTGGTGTTCTTCTGCTTTTAGTCGTTGATACTCTTTAACAAGAAGTAATTGAAATTTAGGAGAAATCCACATGCCAAAATGATATGCTATATCCCGATGTGCATATGTGCCACCGTAGCGACCAGCCTTAGAACGAATGCCGATTGCATTGGTCCTTTCTATCCACGTTTTTACAGAAAGCACGAAATTGTTGCTTCCTGCTGCATTTTTAATTGTACCGAATTCGGTACAATTAAAATCGGGGTTATACAACATTTCCCATTCGCCAAGATATTCGATAGTGCTTTTAAGACTAAGCCAACGGAAGATAATATGCTCTTGCAATTGACTTTTTGCCATGTCTGTAAGGCTGATGTAGTCTTCTTCATTGTACTTGACAATGCTAATATCTGTATTTTGAACGGTAATTTTTGCCATTGTATTGTAATTGATGCAATGAGTTTCAATCACAAAAGTCGCTATAATTTGCGAGATTATGTCTTTTTTAATGGACTATTTGCAAAGATGAAATACAACAATTCGATTATTGGTATTGTCTTTCCCGACAATTATTTTAATTCTATATTAGAAAGAATTATTGAATAGTATTGTATTTCAAGTGTCTGAAATTCAACTTGTTAATAAATTATTGTCTTTGATTTTCAAATAATTCGCTAAAAGTTTATTCTTCAAATGGTTGTATCGAGCCGCCGAAAATCTAAAATATATTGAAATAGAGATATTGCCGATTTTTCTTCGATTATTCCGCTGTTTTTCGATAACTTTGCGCCGAAACATAATCAAATAACAAGTGTCATTATTCGAGCTTTTTGTTTTGGCTGTCGGGTTATGCATGGACAGCTTTGCCGTGTCGTTGACATCGGGTGTCCTTTTGAAGCCTTTTACGTTATCCCGTGTTTTGAAGATAGCCGCTTTTATGGCGGTTTTTCAGGGAGCTATGCCGCTTATCGGTTGGTTTTTGGGCATTGGGTTTAAGAATTATATAGAAGCCTACGATCATTGGGTAGCATTCGGCGTTTTACTCTTTTTGGGAATGAAAATGATTTATGAAGGCTGGCTCCGGAAAGGAGAGTCCGAACCCTGTTGCATCGATCCTGCCGATACGCGCACGTTGGTGGGTCTTTCGTTGGCTACGAGTATCGATGCTTTGGCCGTGGGTATTTCGTTTGCGTTTCTCAACATGACGATGATTGCGCCCACGATAGTTATTGCCGGTGTCACATTTGCCTTTTCTTTGGTCGGGGTTTATATCGGTCGTCAGTTCGGTCGCCGTATACATAACTTTGCCGAGGTCGTCGGGGGAGTTATCTTGATAGGGATAGGCGTGAAAATCTTGTTGGAACATTTGTTTTTTTAGGAGGTTATGGATAAAAGATATGCTCGTTCGTGGTGGGCGGTCGTTCTGTTTTTGGTCGTGTTTCTGTCGACAAGTACCATACGTCGTTGTGGCAAGAACACATATCGATATGACGAGGGGCTGATATTCGGCACTTTTTACCACATAACCTATAAATATCCCGAATCGTTGTCCGAAGAAATCAAGAACCGGTTGTTGCAATTCGACGCTTCGCTCTCTCCGTTTAACGATACTTCTATTATTTCGCGGATTAATCGCAACGAACCGGTCGAGACCGACCGGTGGTTCGAGCATGTGTTCAATGCTTCGCAGCGTATATACACACGCACGGGTGGGACGTTCGACCCTACCGTATCTCCGCTTGTCAATGCATGGGGATTCGGTTTTAAAAAAGGGGTTATTCCCGATTCTGTTCAGGTCGATAGCCTGTTGAGGCAAGTGGGTATGAATAAATTGACTCTTGAAAATCATCGGATATTAAAGTCCGATACTTGTGTTACTCTCAATTTTTCGGCCATAGCCAAAGGATATGCCTGCGATGTGATAGGACAGTTATTGTCCGATAAGGGAATCGATGATTTTATGGTCGAAATAGGCGGTGAGGTATTCGCCCGTGGGAAAAATCCGGAAGGAAAAATGTGGCGAGTGGGGGTGAACCGTCCCACTATTGCCGATGGCGAAGCCGGAACGATCGAAGAAATCGTGCAGATAACCGATGCCGGATTGGCTACATCGGGTAATTATCGCAATTATCGTATGGTGGACGGAAAACGGATTGCACATACGATAGACCCCGTAACAGGTTATCCGGTACAACACACGTTGTTGAGTGCGACGGTAATGGCTCCCGACTGTATGACTGCCGATGCATATGCTACCGCTTTTATGGTTATGGGATTGGAACGCAGTAAGGCATTGGTCGATTCTTTGCCGGGGGTCGAGGCTCTGTTTCTCTATCAAAACGGTAGCGATACTACCCGGATAGATTATTGGGCAACGCCCGGAATGCGCGAAAAGATGGAGCGGTAGAATAATCTTTTGAAGCCATGAGAAAGCAGATAAAAGAAATACCCTCGATACTCTTCCTTATGATTTCTTTTGGAGTAGCCATTCGGGTAATGACCGAAGGAAAGAAAGAAGTCCCTCTGCACTGGAATGCCCGGGGCGAGATAGATTCGTGGGGCGACACGTGGACGATCGTTCTTCTTCCTGTCATCGCTTTGGCGTTGTATGGATTACTCACCCTTTTGCAACGTCGACCCCAATGGTGTAACTATCCCTGCAAAATAACCGATAAGGCAGGCGCATATAAACTCATGTCGGGTATGATAGGTCATATTAAGAACCTCGTTATGCTGCTCTTTCTCTATATTATGCTGGCTGTGGCGCAAATCATAGAGCTGAATACCTTTGTGCTATTACTTGTCGCTCTTGCCATACCGTTCATTATTGTTGTTATCTCCAAAAAATTCGAACGGTTTTCTTGAAACCGATTTATCGTGCTGGTGGGTATTTGTTTATAAAGTTTTGTAGTCCCATATTTTTTACCTCGTGACTGACTCGTCGGCTTCCATGTATATTTAAATGGTTGATGTCGGCCATACAACTATCTGGAAAATTTACACTAGTCATATCGCAGAAAGGCAGATGGGAGTATTTTTGATGATAAATAGCATAGAAATTCTCTGTGTCGTAAAATTTATCGGCTCGATAAACGGGAGGAGAAAAAAGTACGACTTGTATATAATGGGATTTACATAAGGTCAATATTTTATCCAAATAATTCAATTCAACCCGATTGCCATAGAAATTCTCGGTGGATATTTTTTTGTCCCTATTTTTATCATGAATAACTTTTTCGATGTGATTCCCGAAAAGCATACCCGATGAACCGAAACTTTCGAAAGACATATCTGTATAGGTGACAGACCGTAATACACCTTGCAGTAAATAGTATACGGGAAATAGTTCTATTTCTTCTTTGGAAAAAAAAGGATAGTATTTTCCTAGCATGTGTTTGACTGTTTCTTGTGAAAAGTCGCATTTGTCGGCATTCTTGTCGGTCTTTAAAGGAGTGAATATAAGGAGTAGGGTGTCTATATGATTGGGGGATTCAAGTACCCGTTTCAGTTTTAGGTAGTTCGGTAAGTATCCTTCACCGAATCGGCATAGGTTATAAGCATTATCAACGATAGTGTCACTTATGCAAAATTGCCCCTGAGAATCACCTAAGACTAAAATGTTTTTGTCGGGTTCTATTTCGAAAGAGACTTTGTTGGATAGGTATATGAATCGAGCGATGAAAATGAAATAGATTCCGATAAAAGAACCTAAGAATAAAGATGTTCGGATTAGAAATTTTTTCATCATAAACAGTTTTTCAAAATTGGAAATAAATGAAATCGGCTTGTATGCCCGATAAATGAATAATCAGTAAAATGAGTGCGATATAATAGCTCCACCGGACAATTCGAAATTTCAATAATCCGTTACCGCTCAATTGAAGTCCGTGTTGCTTCTCACGTTGGCTCCACTCTACACATAGTAATATGGCAGTTGCCAGAGCTGCTTTTCTGTGAATGTCGGGGAGTGTCCATTTCCAATGGGTGACTATGCGGCAAATATAATCCAAAGCATCTCCTACGGTTTCGGCTCGGAAGATTATCCAACCTATAACGACGAATAGGAAAGTCAGACCCATCTGTCCCAACTCTTTTTGTGAAGGTAGATATTTCCCCTGTGCGACAGTGTTCAGATGTTTTCTGTTTTTGCCACCTAGAAGTAGAGGTAAGAATAGGACGGCGTGGAACAAGCCCCAAGTGATGAAAGTCCAATTAGCTCCGTGCCAAAGTCCGCTGACTAAAAATATAATGAACGTGTTTCTTATACTTTTCCATTTTCCTTTCCGACTTCCTCCTAGTGGAATGTATATGTAGTCTCTGAACCAAGTTGTTAGTGAAATGTGCCATTTTCTCCAAAACTCGGCTATATCTCGGGAAAAATAGGGAAAATTGAAGTTTCGCATTAAGGAGATGCCGAATAGTCGGGCTGTGCCAATGGCAACATCAGAATACCCCGAAAAATCTCCGTAAATTTGGAAAGTGAAAAATAAGGCTCCTAAAAGTAAAGTCGGGCCATCGCAGAATGTATAGTCTGCGAATACACGGTTTACATACAATGCGCAGTTATCGGCAACCACCATTTTTTTGAATAATCCCCATAGGATTTGCCTTAGTCCGTCGACCGATTGGATATAGTCGAACCGTCGGGATTTACAGAACTGAGGTAATAGGTTCGTCGCTCTTTCTATGGGGCCAGCCACTAATTGAGGGAAAAAACTGATAAAGGCAAAAAAGGCGACAATATCGTGGGTCGGTTCCAATTTCTTTTTATATACATCAATTGTATAGCTGAGTGCTTGGAATGTGTAGAAACTAATGCCTACGGGCAAAAGAATATCCAAAGTAACCCAATCTAATTGGATTCCGAACGTGTGGAACAATAATTCCATATTCTCCTTAAAAAAATTGTAATACTTGAAAACTCCAAGAATCAGCAGATTGACGATTATACTGGATGCGCATAACCATTTACGCCTTTTCTTATGATTGGCATGTTTTTCAATAGCCAGACCGCTGTAAAAACTATATGCAGTGGTAAAAGCTATCAGAAGGAGGAATCGCCAATCCCACCAACCGTAAAATATATAACTGACGACTACGATAAACAGATTTTGCCATTTGAGTGGTTTGAATACAAACCAATAAAGCAGAAATACGGTAGGGAGGAAAATTAGAAATTCAAAGGAATTGAATAGCACTTTAAGGGTGTTTTTAAGGTCTCCCAATTCCCTATAAGAGACGTTTAATAAAAGAGAAGCGCGGGAATTGTTCGCTTATTTCTCTTAGGTATCGCCAAACACCTTACTACAGATAAGCAACATTTTTCCCACGCTATCACTTGGGCATATATACGTGTATGATATGCACAACGATAACGAGGCTTGTATTGCCTTTATCCCTGTAGTCTTAGAACTGGCGATTTTAAGAGAAGGATAAAGCTACTCGCTTCTTATATAATATTTTAACAGTTCAAGATTTGACTTCTTGAACGTACGGCAAAATTATATAAAAATTGAAACAATACAAAGCCTCGTGAAAAAGATGTATGGTATAAACTGGATTTGATAATTTCCGGCTCTTAATTATGCAACGTCAATGTGATTTCCCCGCTTAGCGAGCGGTTCATATTTTCTTTTACGACTTTGGCGGAATAGCGGTGACCGAACAAGAACATAAGTTTGGTAAGTACGGCTTCGGTTGTACTGTCATAACCGCTCACTACGCCCACGTCTTCGAGTTTGCAACCGGTTCCGTATCGGCTCATTTGTACGCTTCCTCCCATACATTGGCTCACATTGACGATAACGATGCCTTTGTCCACGGCCTCTTTCAGTAAGTTGAGGAACCACTCCTTCACGGGAGCGTTTCCCGATCCGAACGTTTCGAGCACGACACCTTTCAATCCCGGAATGTTTAGAATGGAGCGCACGGTTTGTTCCGATATGCCGGGGAACAGTTTCAGTACTACGATGTTGGTATTCATCAAATAGTGCGGACGCAGAGGTTTCGATGTGGTGCGGGCGATTTGGTTTTCGTCGTAGTGAATGTGTACCCCCGCCTGTGCCAACGGAGGATAGTTGGTCGATACGAATGCGCTGAAACTTTCGGCACTTATTTTAGTTGTACGGTTCCCTCTCAGCAGATGGTTGCCGAAAAAGATACACACTTCCGGGACCAGAGGCTCGCCGTTGGTATTCTTGGCGGCAGCTATTTCGATGGCGGTAATCAGGTTTTCTTTGCCGTCGGTTCTCAACATGCCGATGGGAAGTTGCGAGCCGGTGAGAATAACCGGTTTGTTCAGATTTTCGAGCATGAAACTGAGAGCCGATGCTGTGTATGCCATCGTGTCGGTTCCGTGCAAGACGACAAATCCATCGAATAAGTCGTAATTGTCGGCGATGATGTGTACCAGTTTTACCCACGAGTCCGGTTCTATTTCCGACGAGTCGATGGGGGGCTCGAATTGTACCGTCGAGATAGAGAACCCAAGTTGTCGCAATTCGGGAACTTTATCGAGAAGGTGGTGAAAATTAAAAGGTTCGAGGCTCCCGGTTTTGCTGTTCTCTACCATTCCGATAGTTCCGCCGGTGTAAATGATAAGGACCGATGTTATATTTTCAGGCATACATCAATGATTTATTTCTGTACAAAAAGTAGTGGATACGGACTGAAACGAATAGGATTCGGTTGTGTCGGGTATGCCACATTTTTTTGTTTGGTTGTACAAAAATAGTCATTTGCGGGGGAAAATATCATTTTGTTTGGCAAAATATTCCCTATTATCGGCTATCTCCCTTTTCATGTGGCAAAAAGATATTTTCAAAATGCCGTTTAAAAACGTCTGTAAAATACAAAATTGTAAAAGAAATGATATTTTTATAAATCATTTTGTGCTTGTTTTTATTCAAAAAATAAAAAATAGATTACTTTTGCAATAAAAGAGAAAATAGATGACATCGGGCGGCAGTCGATAGAGTTTGGTTGTATCCCTCGATTGTTGCATGTTTGAGAGGATTTAAAGGTAATAATATTGATGACAAGGTTACGATATAGAACATATTTTTTCTTCGGGGTTACGGCTATGGGTACTACCCCTTAGGGGGGAGGACGTTATTTCATTATCTCGATTTACCGTAATTGAGTATGGCTTTTAACTAAGTTTTGTAACTTTGTGTATGATTCCCCATAGGTTGGGGAAGGTAACACCGATAGAAATTCACCAGATATGAAAGTATTGAAATTCGGAGGCACGTCGGTCGGCTCGGTAGAGAGCATGTCGAGTGTCAAACATATAGTCGAGAGTTGTCGGGAGCCTGTTATTGTAGTGGTTTCGGCGCTGGGGGGAATAACCGATAAACTCATTGGCACGGCCAAAATCGCAGTGGAAGGCGGTAATGCTTATGAACACGGTTTTCTTGAAATCGTAGATAGGCACATTGCCATGATACATGGTGCTGTCGATTCGCGCAAGAGAGACGAACTTCTGTCGCTCGTAGAGCCGTTGCTCGATGAGTTGGGAAATATTTTCAAAGGCGTGTCTCTCATTAAAGATTTGTCGGTAAAGACCCTCGACACGATTGTCAGCTACGGCGAGCGTCTCTCCTCGTTGATTGTCAGCCGGGTTATCGACGGGGCCGAGCATTACGATTCCCGTCGGTTCATCAAGACGCAGATGCAGTGTGGTAAACACATTGTCGATTTCGAGGAGACCAACCGGTTGGTGAAAGCCGGTTTTAATCCATTGCCTCGTATAGCCGTCGTTCCGGGATTCATTGCCTCCGACAAAAGCAATGGCGATGTCACCAATCTGGGGCGTGGGGGATCGGATTATACGGCAGCTATCTTGGCTACCGCTCTCGATGCCTCGCAGCTCGAAATCTGGACCGATGTCGATGGCTTCATGACAGCCGACCCCCGGGTAATCAATACGGCTTATGTCATCGAGCGGTTGTCGTTTGTCGAAGCGATGGAATTGTGCAACTTCGGTGCGAAGGTTATTTATCCTCCGACCATTTATCCGGTATTTCACAAAAATATACCTATATTCATTAAGAATACTTTTAATCCTTCGGCTCCCGGAACCCTCATTTCCGAGGACAATTCGCATGCCGAGGGGAAGGCCATCAAGGGTATTTCGTCTATCAACGACACGTGTCTCATCACTTTGTCGGGTATGGGCATGGTGGGTGTCATCGGTATCAATTCACGTATATTCAACCGGCTGGCAAAGTCGGGTATCAGTGTCTTTTTGGTGTCGCAGGCATCTTCCGAAAACAATACGACATTTGCCGTGCGCAATGCCGATGCCGAGTTGGCGGTGAAAGTATTGCGCGAAGAGTTCCGCCACGATATGGCTGTCGGAGAAATCAGTGCGATCGAAGCCGAGAAAGATCTTGCCACCGTAGCTATCGTGGGCGAGAATATGAAGCATACGCCCGGTATTGCCGGAAAACTGTTCAACGTTTTGGGGCGCAACGGTATCAACGTGATAGCTTGTGCGCAGGGGGCTTCTGAAACCAATATATCTTTTGTAATTGCACTTGGCAGCCTGCGCAAAGCGCTCAACGTCATACATGATTCTTTCTTCCTCTCCGAGTCGCAAGTGCTCAATCTTTTTGTTGTAGGTGTGGGTACGGTAGGTAAAGACTTGTTGCAACAAATCAGCAAGCAACAGCAACGGTTGCTCGAAACGAAGGCATTGCAGCTTCGGTTAGTGGGCATTGCCAACTCGCGTAAGTGTCTTTTCGATAGGGAGGGTATTGAGGTCGAGCATTGTCAAGAGCTGCTCGATCGTTCCGAAATGGTTGCTTCGCCCGAAAAAATCAAGGACGAAATTATCAAAATGAATATCTTCAATTCGGTGTTTGTCGACTGTACGGCAAGTCCCGATATAGCCGCGCTTTATAAGACTTTGCTCGACCACAACGTATCGGTAGTGGCATCCAATAAGATAGCCGCTTCGGGGTCGTACGATTCCTATCGGGAATTGAAGCAGACTGCTCGCAAGCGTGATGTGAAGTATCTTTTCGAGACGAACGTTGGGGCGGGGTTACCCATTATCAACACGATTAACAACCTCATCAACAGCGGCGATAAGATTTTGAAAATCGAGGCAGTGGTTTCCGGTACGCTCAATTATATTTTCAATGTGGTGGGAGCCGATGTCCCGTTGAGCCGGGCCGTGCGTATGGCGCAGGAAGCCGGATACAGCGAGCCCGATCCTCGTATCGATTTATGCGGACAGGACGTTATCCGCAAGTTGGTGATTTTGGCGCGCGAGGCCGGATACAGGGTAGAGCAGAGCGATGTGAAAAAAAAGCTCTTTATCCCCGACGACTATTTCAAAGGTCCCCTTGCTGATTTTTGGAAAGCGATACCGCAATACGATGCCGAGTTCGAACAGTATCGTAGACAAGTCGCCGATCGGGGTAAAGTTCTCCGTTTCGTCGCCACACTCGACCACGGCAATGTCGAAGTGGGGTTGCGTGAAATCGATTCGGCTCATCCGTTCTTCCATCTTGAAGGGAGTAACAATGTCATATTGCTGACTACCGAGCGTTATCGGGAATATCCTATGGTCATCAAAGGATATGGTGCGGGAGCCGAAGTTACAGCCGCCGGTGTCTTTGCCGATATTATCGGCATTGCCAACATTCGATAAGGGTTATAACGAGTGCGAAGCATGGAAATAAGTAATGAGTTGAATGTCGGTTCCAGAGAGCAGCTACGGGCTTGGCTGAGCGAGAATCACGACTCTTGCGATGAAGTTTGGATAGTGTGTTGCCGTTCCGATCGGGTGCACACTTGCGGGTTACCCTATTTGGACGTTGTCTATGAGGCGCTATGTTTCGGCTGGATCGATTCTACTTGTAAGCGGTTCGGCGACAAGATGTTGCAACGGCTCACTCCCCGTAAAAAAGGAAGCAATTGGACCGAGCTCAACAAGGCTCGTTTCAGGTATCTCGAACGGGAAGGGACGATGACTGATGCGGGAAGGGCGGTTTTTCCCTATTTGCTTGAAACGGAATTTACGATAGACGATATTATCGTCGAAGAGCTGCGGAAACACCCTGTGGCGATGGATAATTTCTCTCGGTTTCCGGAGCTTTATAAGCGGGTGAAAATAGGAAATATACAAATGAAAAGAAATAATTCGGATTTGTATCGGCGACGTTTGGACAAATTTATCCGGTTTACTTGTCGAAACAAGATGTACGGCGAGTGGAACGACAATGGAAGACTGTCGCAGATATATGAGAATAAATAAAAAACAAAGGGCCTATGAAATATATCATTGTTTTGGGCGACGGTATGGCCGACGAACCCATCGGGAAATTGGGCGAACGAACGCCTTTGCAGGCGGCCGATACTCCGGCTATGGACTGGTTGGCAGCTCATGGTCGTTGTGGTTTGTTGAAGACAGTCCCCGATGGTTATCACCCCGGTAGCGAAATCGCCAATTTGTCGGTATTGGGTTACGACCTCGACCGGGTGTTCGAGGGTCGAGGCTCGTTGGAAGCAGCGAGTATGGGAGTCGATATAGAGTCGGGCGAGATGGCGATGCGCTGTAATCTTGTCTGTATCGAAAACGGTCGTATCAAGAACCATTCGGCCGGACATATCTCTACGGCCGAAGCTGCCGAATTAATCGATTTTTTACAGAAAGAATTGGGAGGTGAGGATGCCAATTTCTTTCGAGGCGTTTCGTATCGGCATCTGTTGAAGTTGAAAGGCGGAGACAAGCGAGTCGACTGTACCCCTCCGCACGATGTTCCCGGTACGCTTTTTCGTGAGGTAATGGTTCGTCCCCTCGTTCTCGAAGCTGCTCCGACAGCCGATCGTCTGAACGAGTTGATATTGCGTTCGCAACAGATTCTGCCGTCGCATCCGGTCAATCGGAAGCGTGTCGCCGAAGGTAAAGATCCGGCGAACAGCATCTGGCCGTGGTCTCCCGGTTATAAGCCCCGTATGGAGACACTGGCCGAGCGTTATGGGATAAAGAGCGGCGTTGTCATTTCGGCGGTAGACCTCATTCGGGGTATCGGGGTATATGCCGGTCTGCGGCCTGTCGAAGTCGAGGGAGCGACCGGTTTGTATGATACCAATTACGAGGGTAAAGTTCAAGCGGCGATCGAGGCATTACATACACACGATTTTGTATATTTGCATATCGAAGCCAGCGATGAAGCCGGGCATGAAGGCGATGTCGATTTGAAAGTTCGCACGGTCGAATATCTCGATCGTCGGGTTTTAAAACCGCTCATCGATGCCGTATCTCGAATGAACGATTCGGTGACGATAGCCTTGTTGCCCGATCATCCCACCCCTTGCCGGTTGCGCACTCACACGGCCGAGCCTGTCCCGTTTGTGATTTACAAATCTGGGGTGGAGCCCGACGGAGTCACCCGGTACAGCGAGTCCGATGTAGCCGGCGGCGCTTATGGGGTGCTGGCAGGAGAGCAGTTTATAAAAGAGTTCTTTCGGAAAAATTAAAATAGAAAAGAGCGATGCAATTTTACAGTACGAATAGAAAAACTTCGCCGGTTTCCCTCCGCGAAGCAGTGGTGAGAGGATTGGCAGCAGATAGGGGGCTTTTCATGCCTGAGGTGATTCGCCGGTTTCCCCCGGCATTTTACCAAAATATGAAAGAGATGACCTTGCGCGAAATTTCTTTTGTCGTGGCCGAGGCCTTTTTCGGGGAAGATGTGGAAGCCGGTAAATTGAAAGAGATTGTCGACGAGACGCTCAACTTCGATATTCCGTTGGTGCAGGTGGCCGATAACCGGTATAGTTTGGAACTTTTTCACGGACCCACGTTGGCATTTAAAGATGTGGGGGCGCGCTTCATGGCTCGGTTACTCGCCTATTTCAATAAACAGGAGGGCGAGCGGCAGGTCAATGTGTTGGTAGCTACATCTGGCGATACGGGCAGTGCCGTGGCAAATGGATTTTTAGATGTTCCGGGTGTAAAAGTATTCGTGCTTTACCCGCAAGGGAAAGTCAGCGAGATACAGGAAAAGCAGTTTACCACACTCGGTCGCAACATTACGGCATTGGAAGTGAGCGGTACATTCGATGACTGTCAGGCATTGGTGAAGAATGCCTTTATGGATAAGGAGCTGAACGAGAAACTCTATCTTACCTCTGCCAACTCTATCAACGTGGCTCGTTTTCTGCCCCAGTCGTTCTATTATTTTTACGCCTATGCGCAGTTGTGCGGGTTAGTCGGGAAGCCCGAAGAAGTCGTGTTCAGTGTGCCCAGCGGAAATTTCGGCAATATTACTGCCGGTTTGATGGCTAAACGCATGGGACTGCCTGTGAAACGGTTCATTGCGGCCAACAATCGCAACGATGTATTTTTGCAATACCTGCGTACGGGAGTTTATACGCCGCGGCCTTCGGTCGCCACTATCGCTAATGCGATGGACGTGGGTGATCCCAGTAATTTCGCGCGAATACTCGATTTGTACGGAGGCTCGCACGATGCGATTTGTGCCGAGGTAAGCGGGGTAAGTTACGCCGATGAACAGATTCGTCGAACGATGAGCGAAACTTTCCATAACGAACGATACTTGCTCGATCCTCATGGAGCCTGTGGCTATCAGGCGTTAGTCGACGGATTACAGCCCGGCGAGACAGGCATATGTCTCGAAACGGCACATCCGGCTAAATTTCTCGAAACGGTCGAATCGGCTATTGGCGAGACGATTCCGGTTCCCGAAAAACTGCAAGTCTTTATGCAGGGAGAAAAACAAAGTATCCTTATGCCGGTCGGCTTCAACGCTTTCAAGCACTTTTTGCTCAATCAGCAATAAAGGGTTCTGTTACGTAAATCAAACAGCCGGGAAAAAATTTCCCGGCTGTTTGATTTATAAGATTGTATTATTTATTGTTTCTGAAATTCTTTTTCTAACAGGATTTTTCCGTCTTCCTGTTTTACTTGAACCTTCAATGAATGGTTCGAGGCAAACAAGGTCAATACCGAGTTGTTCGAGTTCACGATGATGGGGAAGGAGGCCGCATTTCCTTTGTCTGTAAATCCGAATGCGTGCTCGTGACCGCTCAACATTAGATCTATTTGTGCCTGCTCCAATAAGGGCAGTAGTTGTTTCCGCAGCCGTTCGGAACCGTACCAACCGCCTTTCGTGAAAGGCATATGTGAGATAACCACACGGTAGGAGGCGTTCTTGAACTCTGGGTTGTCTATCTCCCGAGACAGCCAATCCTTTTGTTCGAGCATATAGTTGTCGAAGTCTATCAGTCCGGAGTATTCCACATCGGTGTCAGGTTTGTCTTCCCCGCAGTCCAACACGATGAAGCGAACGGGTCCATAGGTGAAAGCATAATAGAATTTACCGTTGGAGCCGGCGAAGTATCGGGAGAAGTTGCGGGCATATGCTCCGCGGGTTTCGTGATTGCCTCTTGCGTACACGAATGGCTTTTGGGCGGCGAACAACTCGATGGAGGTGTTGAGGAAGCTGGTGAATATGTCGCTTTGCCGGTTGATGTGGCTACACATGTCTCCGCAGAAAAGTACCATGTCGAAGTCCTGTGGCGGAGCTATACCCAGTAGTTTCTTTTGCAATTCGTTATTCCCATGTATGTCGTTGACCATAACCATTGACAGGGTTTCTCGATGCTTGTCGAGAGTTGTGAAGGTCAACGGTTTTTTCCAGATGTCGGTGGATACTACGGAACCCATAACAGGACGGTAGGCCCGCAATTCTTTCACTTCTTGTGACAATACTCTGTAAAAATAGGTCGTGTTTTTTTCGAGTCCTTTGACCGTCACCCGGTGCAGCGTGTCGACACAATATAAACCGTCTTGTGAGGCATAGGCTTTTCGTGGCGATTGGGAGTAGAAACTTTTCCCGGCTTCCTTTTTGCTAAATTCCACCCACGATTTGCAAGGCTTATCGGTGGTCCACACGACTGTTACTTCATCTTCGGACAGATTCTGTAAATAGGGGCCGTGAGTAATTTGGGCTGAGGGCTGTCCGGCTATGGCGTAAAGGGGAAAGACTATCCCTGCGACTATTGCAATGATTGATTTCTTTGTCATATCGGTAGATTCTAAAATAAATTATTCTTTAAACTGTGTTTTGTGATAACTATATAAAGCGGGCATAACTCGAAAAGAGGATAGGTTTGTGAAGAATCGATTACGGTATTTGTGTTTTCAAAAACTTAAAGCGACATTTTTATCCCCTTTTGTATGGGATAGAATATTTTTGCTTTACTACAAAGATAACATATTTATTGCTTGTGTGATACTTCTCGTAAAAAAATAAGAACGGTTTTTAAGTGAAGGTGTGTGATTGATTATCGGGAAAAGGGGTGATATAAGACTTGAAACGTCCCTGCCCGTATATCGGGCAGGGACGTTTCGGCGCGTTATGATTTTGATTTATAATTATACTTTTTCCAACGCTTGTTTCAAATCGTCGATGAGGTCGTCGATATGTTCGGTTCCTATGGAGAGGCGCACCGTGCCGGGGAAAATTTCCTGTTCTTCTTTTTCTTGGTCGGTAAGTTGAGAATGGGTAGTCGAAGCCGGGTGAATGACCAACGATTTCACGTCGGCGACATTGGCGAGCAGTGAAAAGATTTTCAGGTTGTCGATGAAACGATGGGCTTCTTCTGTACCCCCTTTTATCTCGAAAGTGAAAATCGAACCGGCTCCCTGTGGGAAATACCGTTCGTACAATGTATGGTCGGGGTGGTCGGGCAAAGCCGGGTGGTTCACCCGTTTTACTTTCGGGTGTCGGGACAAAAAGTCCACTACTTTCAAGGCGTTTTCTACATGACGTTCCACGCGCAGGGAGAGGGTCTCCAATCCCTGTAAAAGCAGGAATGCGTTGAAGGGGCTGATGGCTGCTCCGGTGTCGCGTAGGATAACGGCGCGTATGCGGGTGACGTATGCGGCTGCTCCGGCCGCTTGGGTGAATCGGATACCGTGATAACTGGGGTCGGGTTCGCTCAACTGGGGAAATTTACCCGAAGCCGTCCAGTCGAATTTGCCCGAATCGACGATTATACCTCCCAACGATGTGCCGTGGCCTCCGATAAATTTCGTCGCCGAGTGTACGACGATGTCTGCTCCATGTTCGATAGGGCGTATCAGATAGGGCGTACCGAACGTGTTGTCGATAATGAGCGGTATGTTGTGGCGGTGGGCTATCTCGGCGACGGCATCGATGTCGATGATGTTCGAGTTGGGGTTACCCAGAGTCTCGATGAAAACAGCTTTCGTGTTCGGCTGTATGGCTTTCTCGAAATTCGACAAGTCGGCAGGATCGACGAACGTTGCCGTCACGCCGTAAGCCGGTAGGGTATGATCCAGCAAATTATAGGTTCCGCCATAGATCGTCTTGGCAGCGACAATATGGTCGCCGGCACAAGTAATGTTTTGAAAAGCGTAAGTGACGGCGGCTGCGCCCGAAGCGACGGCAAGGGCGGCCACTCCGCCTTCCAGTGCGGCGAGACGTTCTTCCAGTACATTTTGGGTCGGGTTGGTTAATCTGCCATAGATATTGCCGGCATCTTTCAATTCGAATCGGGCGGCGGCATGAGCCGAATTATGGAATACATAAGAAGTCGTTTGATAAATAGGGACGGCTCTTGCATCGGTTGCGGGGTCGGGCTGTTCCTGTCCTACATGAAGTTGCAAGGTCTCGAAATGCAATTTTTTCTGTGCCATTATCGTTCGTTTTTTTATTGAAATATCTATTTGTTTATCCTGTACAAAGCTATATATTGTAGATATATCGAACAAGAATTTTTATAAATATGGAAAATATAACTATATTTGCTGTTGTTATTAGAGTAAATATATAGTTTGGAATCTTGGGGACTTCCCCGAAAGAATACTATTCTATGGAAATATTGGATAAAACCGATTTGCAGATATTGCGAGTCTTACAAAACAATTCTCGCTTGACAACCAAAGAATTGGCGGCAAAAGTTAATTTGTCGCCTACACCTGTCTTTGAACGGGTGAAACGTTTGGAGGCCAACGGATATATCAAAAAATATGTGGCAGTGCTCGATCCTGCGAAACTCAATCGGGGTTTCGTCGTCTTTTGTAGCGTCAAGCTCCGTAGGCTCAATCGGGACATAGCCGCCGAGTTTACCCGCATCGTCCGGGAAATCCCGGAAGTGACCGAGTGTTACAATATTTCGGGCGATTACGATTATTTGCTCAAAATCCATGCTCCCGATATGAAATATTATCAGGAGTTTATTATCAATGTATTAGGTACGATAGAGAGCATGGGGTCGCTCATGAGTACTTTTGTCATGGACGAGGTGAAGCATGAGTATGGCATTCCGCTTTAATTTTTCCATGAGTTGTCCCGCTGCCTTTTTCTTTCCTTTCCGTATCTTTTGCTCGTAAACGGTCAAGCGATTTCGAGGTCGAATGTGTCGTACAGGTTTTTTATATCGGGATTCTTTTCGATCATCTTCATCAGTACATCTTTCGGACTGAAAATAATTTCTTTCTCTCCCGGTTGGTTGATACGTAATTGCATGGAGAACTGGTTGTTCTTCAAGGCATTTTGTAGGAAAGACATCAATTCGTGGAAATGCTCGTTGATGTGGTCCACTTGAATTTGGGAATCGACCGACACTACGAAAATCTTGGGGTCGACGAGCTGTGGGCGGCAACTCTGCATCGTATTGACGAGCACGACTTCTGTCGGTATGGTTTTGGCGTATTCCAGCCAAGCTGTGGTAAGGGCTTCGGCTGTGAATGGTGTATCGAGTACGGTTTGTACGGTCGATGTGTTTTCCTCTGCGACAGATTCTGCCGGTTTCTGATGTATAGAGATACGAGTCGGGGGAGCCGCTTTTCTTGTTTGCGTCGGAGCTGCCGGAATATCCCGTTTAAAAGTTGTAGGCCGTATGGTTGCGGCTCGGTATGCAGCCTGAGGTTCGGCAGTCTGGGTAACTCCCGAGGTGGTTCCTGCCGTTTGTTGAGAGGTCGTGGTGTTTGGTGTCTGGGTCGTTGGGCTTACCGTTTGTCCGGCGTTGGGAGCCGGCGTTATCTTCTGCAACGGTGGATTTTCGGGAGCGCTAGTAACAGGATTTGTGATTTGGCAAATCTGTATTAGAGTCAACTCCACCAAAAATTGTTTGTTGTTGCTTATGCGATAGTCAAGATCACAACGATTGCTCAGTTCCATCGCACGGTATAAGAAAGGTAAGGTACATTTTTCCGCTTGTTCGCCATAGCGTTTGGCCACCGATTCGCTCACTTCGAGCAAGGGGAGGGTTACCGGGTCTTTACTGACCAGCAGATCGCGGAAATGACGGCTCAGTCCGCCGATGAAAAATTGGGCTTCGAAACCGTTGTCCCGTATTTCTTTGAATATCATCAACGCCTGCGGTACGTTGTTTTGCAAAAAAGCATCCACTAATCTGAAATAGTACTCGTAATCCAGTACGTTGAGGTTTTCGATAACCGATTTATAGGTGATGTGTCCGCCCGAAAAACTGACGACTTGGTCGAATACCGAGAGAGCATCTCGCATACCGCCGTCGGCTTTTTGGGCGATGATGTTCAGGGCCTCCGGTTCAGCGGTGATACCCTCTTGTGAAGCCACGTATTGTAGATGTTCGGCTATGTCGGTAGTGGTAATCCGTTGGAAGTCGTACACTTGGCATCTCGACAGAATCGTGGGCAATATTTTATGCTTCTCGGTAGTTGCCAGAATGAAAATAGCATGGTGCGGCGGTTCTTCCAGCGTTTTCAAGAAAGCGTTGAAAGCGGCAGCCGACAGCATGTGCACCTCGTCGATGATAAATACTTTGTATTTGCCTATTTGAGGCGGTATCCTCACTTGGTCGATGAGCGTGCGTATATCGTCCACCGAGTTGTTCGAGGCGGCATCGAGCTCGATGATGTTGTAGGAACGTTGTTCGTTGAAAGCTCGGCACGATTCGCATTCGTTGCAGGCTTCTCCCGATTCGGTCGGGTGGAAACAGTTGATTGTTTTAGCGAAAATACGGGCACACGAAGTTTTCCCTACGCCGCGAGGGCCGCAAAACAAATAAGCATGAGCGAGTTTGTTCGAGTCGATCGCATTTTTCAGAGTTTGTGTCAATGCTTTTTGTCCTACGACCGAACGGAACGTCGATGGTCTGTATTTTCGTGCCGAAACGATATAATTGTCCATATAGATTTTCTAAGTTCTTTTGCTATATTCAAATGTGTGCCATAAGTGGTGAGATGACAAATTTATTTGTAGGAATCTTTTACTCCTGCTAAATAACCGGTGGCATAAGCTGCATGGGGACTTTTATGCCGAACTGTTCCTGCTTGACTTTTAGGTAGTGAATCTAAGTCTAAATTTAATTGTTCTTTACGATCTAATCCATCTTTATATCCTTTTTCGTAAGCACATCCAGCACAACGATATCTTCCAGCTCCACTTTGATCGTCTGGCAAATTGTTGTGTTGTGGATCATAACGATGTCGTTTTTCGCAAATCATAATCTGGAAAATTTAATTATTATTCGATTAACCCTAAAATCCAATTTATCCAAGAAATAATGGTTGATGCTCTTCGTCTATATGTTTGTTCAGAGTCAATATTGTATAATTGTGCCTCTTTCATTATTTCAACTACCTCATCCTTTGTTGGGGCATCTCCCTTTTCGAAATATAAGTTCAAAGTATTTTGAAATACCGTATGTGTTAATATGAGTTTTACGAATTCTAATTGTCGTTCAACAATGGGTAAGTTAAATATACGAAAGCCTTCTTGTGTTAGGGAACATCCGGTTTGTCGATTTTCATAAACATCTTTTATTAACCCTAAATATCTTGCTGCGCTTGAATAGTAGTTAGTTTGTCTATAATCAAAGTCATAATTTTGAGTAATATCATTTTTGCTGATAAATCCTTTTTGTTTCAATAGTTCACAAAGATTGATTACACGTTCAAAACTATCCGCTTGTGGAAAAGGTAATTTAGGTTCTTCCACAACTTGGATATTATTCAAAATATTTTGTATATTCTCTATATTAATGGCTCCTTCTTGAATTGCATATTTTTTATGCCGTATCAAATGAATGGAATTATATAATTCGGGTGTAGTAAATTCATATTCCCTTAAATGGAAAATTCCATTTGAATATGTGAGGAAAATCGGACGAACACGTTTTGTAACTTTATTACTCCATAGTCTATATGGGTAATATAATTGCCTGATTAAGAAATCATCAGAAATATAATTTTTAGCTTCAATTAGGTTTAGAGAAGTATCTCCTTCATACCCTCCATCTATTTCAATTTGTGAATTATCTACATTTATTTTGAGAATATTTTGCCCTGAATTGATTGTAAAATCAAACACAGAAGAACTCATTCGTCCAGAAACTGTAGGGAGTAGATTTTCTTCGCCGGTAAAATCATGTAATATTTTAGATACGAATGCACAGTTTATGGCTATTGATTCACTTGTGATATCTTTATAATCTATACTTTCCAAGAATGTTGGAAAGTCAATAGGGGTTATTTCAATATCATCTTTGTTAAAATCACAGAAAGTTTCAAATCTTCCGATTTCGTATGAGCCTCTGGAAGTTGGTAAGATTGATAATTTATGATCGATGAATAATTTAGGAAGTTGAGAACGGTGGTCAAACTTTGTCATTAGACGGGCTTCCCTATATGAGTTGATATCTGTCGAAGATATTGATACTCGTTCATGATTTGCAAGTTTGTCCAAGATATGGTACTTCTCAAAGATTTGTTCCCATGCTATATCATTTTTTGATTTATTCATCATAATTGCTAATTAAAAATTCATTTACTTGTCCTCTTTTAGAGGCATCAGAATTTATAGCACGAGTTGCTTTAACTTTATGAATATTATAATTAGAATAAATATCTTTTATAAAGTCAGAAGATGAATTTGACAAAAGGAATTTAATACCGTTACTGTTTAATGTATCGCAGACATTTCTCAACCTAAGTTGATCTTCTTCATTCCACCCACCTTGCACATATCCGGTAAAATTGGAACTCTCAGAAATAGGGTGATATGGCGGATCTAAATATACAAAAGAATTGGAAGGTATATTTTGTAGTGCTACCTCATAATCCTCATTGGATATTTGGATTTGTGCGGAATTTAGATATTTACTTACAGCTTTAATTACAGGTTCATTAATAATGTTGGGATTTTTATATTTCCCGAATGGGGAATTGAACTCTCCTGCATTGTTGACCCTATATAGTCCATTATAGCAGGTTTTATTGAGATATATAATCCGTGATGCTCTTTCAATATTGGTAAGTTTGTTAAAAATAGGACTTCTGTCTAACGATCGAATTTTATAAAAATACTCGGCTGTATTTTTGTGCTTTTTTAAATCTTCAATAAGCTCATTAGGATTTTTCTTTATTACATTATAAACATTTATTAGTTCTTCATTTGAATCATTTATAATGGCATATTTGGGCTGCAAATCGAAAAATAAAGCTCCTCCTCCTATGAAAGGTTCATAGTAGGGCCGATTTGATACGCCTTTGGGCAACAATTTCCTTATTTCTGGAATAAGTTGTCTTTTTCCTCCCACCCATTTCAGAAATGGTACCACAAGCTTATTCTTTGCCATTTTATGTGAGTATATTATGCTTTACAAAAATAGTGATAAATCTCAATATTCATATATTTTTAATTATTATTTATGATATTGAGAGATATCCTATTCCGGCAAATCGCTTTTCCCGAAGCAGAGAGGCAGCAGACTCCGTATGGACTCTACGATATAAATTTCTTTTTTGCCGTAGAGATAAATGCGCATCGGCTGGTTGTAGCGTTCCTCTGTTTCGAGAATTACCTGCCGGCAAGCGCCACAGGGTGCTGTGGGGTGGTCGATGAAATCTCCGCTGGTTTGAGCGGCGATCGCCAACGCCTCTACGGGCAAATCGGGATATTGAGAGTTGGCATAGAATAGAGTAGTCCGTTCCGCGCAAATTCCTGACGGGTAAGCGGCATTTTCCTGATTGCTTCCCGTGATGACGGTTCCTCCCGATAATAGGGCGGCCGCACCTACTTGAAAGCGAGAGTAGGGCGAATAAGACCGGTTTGTTGCCTCTTTGGCGGCGTCGATCAACTTTTTCTCCTTTTCGTTTAGCTCATCATACGAACAAACGATTATCTTTGTGGTGATGTTCCGGTTTTCCATAACTGTAATTAAGTCGGTTCTATATTTGTGTTTACAAATATAGCGAAAGGTGAGTGCAGAGGCAAATAAAAAACAAATTTTGAGAGAACCGGATTTCTTGTCGTTTATTTTTAAGTATTGAGCGAATTATGAAACTACGATTCATCATATCCTTGCTTGCGTTGACTCTCTCGTTTTCGCAACTCTCGGCACAACGTAAAAATAAGGCCTATCTCGATTATATCGAGAAATACAGTTCATTAGCGGTAAAACATCAAAAGCAGTATGGCATACCGGCCAGTATTACACTGGCACAAGGGTTGCTCGAATCGGGAGCCGGTCGTAGCGAATTGGCCCGTATGTCCAACAACCATTTCGGTATCAAATGTCATAGCGATTGGAAGGGGAAGAGGGTTTATTACGACGATGATAAGAAAGACGATTGTTTCCGTAAATATAATAAACCGGAAGATTCGTTTGAAGATCATGCCCGTTTCTTAAAGAGAGCTCGCTATGCTTCTCTTTTCGAATTGAAAGTGACCGATTACCGGGGGTGGGCGAAAGGTTTGAAGCGCTGCGGGTATGCCACCGATAAGTCGTATGCCAATAAGTTGATTCAGACCATCGAGCTTTACGAACTTTATAAATACGACCGCCGTAGTTTCAAGCCTATTCGGGCGAAAGACCTTTTACCCGTTATCGTAGCCAATCCGCATCCCGTTTATCGTTCGTGGGGATTGCTTTATGTCGAGGCTCGCGACGGCGACTCGCTCGAATCCATAGCGAAGGAATTCGGTTTCTCGGTGAAAAAACTGGCGAAGTACAACGAAGTTCCCAAAGACTATCCGTTGGAGGCCGGCGACATTGTCTATCTCGAAAAGAAAAAGAAGAAAGCCGAGAAAGGCTATGACTTCTGTATCGTCCGTTCAGGAGACTCTATGCACACCATTGCGCAACGATACGGTATCCAGTTGAAAAATCTCTATAAGATGAACAAACTCCCGGACGATTATACCCCTTCGGTGGGCGATACTCTGCGACTGCGGTAGATAGTAAATGCGACATTCACTATCGTTTGAGAAGTTGTTTAGAGGTATATGTATGATTATAAATCGATTTCCAACTCCACGGGACAATGGTCCGAGCCGAAAATTTCCGTGTGTATTTTCGCACTGCACAATTTCTCGTTGAGCGATGCGGAGGCAAGAAAATAATCGATACGCCAGCCGGCGTTTTTTTCTCTCGCTTTGAATCGGTAAGACCACCACGAATAGATGTCTTTTTGGTTAGGATAGAAATAGCGGAATGTATCGGTGAATCCGGCAGACAGTAGTTGGGTGAATTTATAGCGCTCTTCATCGGTAAATCCGGCGTTTTTCCGGTTCGTTTTGGGATTTTTCAAATCGATTTCTTGGTGAGCCACGTTCAGGTCGCCGCATACGATGACCGGCTTTTGGGTTTTCAGTTGTTTCAAGAAGTGCAGAAAATCATCTTCCCATGTCATACGGTATTCAAGTCGTTTTAATCCTTCTTGCGAGTTGGGAGTATAGACATTTACCAAGAAGAAATCTTCCATTTCGAGAGTAATGATACGGCCCTCACGGTCGTGTTCTGTTCTATCCATGCCGTAACTGACACTGATGGGTTGAAGTCGGGTAAAGACAGCTGTTCCCGAATATCCTTTCTTTTCGGCATAGTTCCAATAAGACTGGTAACCGTCGAATTGCAAATCCAGTTGTCCCGCCTGCATTTTCGTCTCTTGCAGACAGAAGAAGTCGGCATCCAATTGCCTGAATATATCGGTGAATCCTTTGTCGTAACAAGCACGTAGCCCGTTGACATTCCAAGATATGAGTTTCAGCATAGTGGTTTTTCTATTGTGATTGAGAACAAAAATACAATTTAATTGCTATTCATGCGAAATCGACCGTAAAAATTATTGTAGTCCGATAAAAGAATAGTGTCCCTCGTTCGGGTTGTTACCATATATTTTCGGTAGCATCGCTAATAAATGTCTGTTGAAATCTTTCCTTTGTCATTTTTCCTGTTGGATAACAAGGATTGCAAATTCGTATAGAGGGAGAATGACTTTCGATAGGTTCCGTTTCTGCAAGGGGGAATATAGGGGGAACCCCACGAAACAAAGAGGAACCCCCAAAGGACTGTTCAAAGCAACTCTTTTACCCTCCTCCCTGCCGTTTCCCGTGGCATTGCGGAGTGTCGTGCAACAATAGAAGAGAAATGCACAAAACTATCCTTATGCCAAAACATAAAATGCCTCTTTCAATCCTCTCCCCCCTGTGTTTCCGTAAAGGAATATAGGGGGAGTGCCCGCAGGGCGAGGGGGTTAAACACAATAGTAGAACAAAAGTATGAAACTCCACCCCCTGCCGTGTCCCGTGGCATTACGGGGTGTCGCCCAGCAATAGGGGGAGAAAAACAAACACGATACACAGGAAAGTATTATCTTCCTCCCCTGTGTTTTGCAACGCAAAATATAGGGGAGGTGTCACGGAAGTGACGGAGGGGTTAAAACAGTATAGCAGTGTTTTTGAATGGTTTCTATACTCTTTTCTTGCCGTTTCTCGTAGCATTACGAGGTATTTCAGTTCTCATTATCGAAGATATTTAAACCTCCTCTCCTGCCGTGTTCCGTAGTATTACGGGGTGTTTTGCAGCGCAAAATATAGGGGAGGTGTCACGAAGAGACGGAGGGGTTACATTTTATCGAAAATCTATTTGATTGTTTTTTCAACCTCTTGCCGAAGAGACCGGAATGTATTTGTCGACAAGCACATTCATCGCTAAAATACATGGTTTACCCCACGGATTTTCTGCTGAACTTAAAGAGGACTGTGAAATTAAGAAGCTGTTTTAAATTTATTCCGAGACAGATTGAGACCTATGTTGAAGCAGATTGGAGTCCGAGATATGCAGTCAATAGCGGGCTATTGACAAAAATCAAGGGATTCTAGATGCGAGACAGGGGCTCAATATGGCCGGAACATACCTGCTTGCAATGATAATATTATTTCTCAATAAATTTAAAACAGCTTCTAATATAAGTTCCACGTAATAGAGAGGACTTGAAACTCAGTACGCCGGTTTATCTGGTTGGCTATTTCTTGATCTTCGGGAGAGAGCCCGTTGATATATTTTTCATCGAGTACATCGCCTTCTTTAAATTGCGGATATTGTGTGGCGAGTTTTTTAGTGATGACTTTGGGACGGCTTTCCCCATAGCCTTTCGGTTGCAGACGGTCGGGATTAATGCCCGATTTGATAAGGTAGTCTACTACCGAGCGGGCACGGCGGTCCGACAATCGCAAATTGTACTGCTCCGACCCTTTTAAATCGGTGTGTGCACCCAATTCGATAGATACGTTGGGATTGTCGTTCAACATCTTTACCAATTCGTTTAGCGAAGTTTCCGATTCGGGACGTAAAGTCGCTCGGTCGAAGTCATAAAATATGTTTTCGATGAGAATAGGTTTACTGATAGATGCCAGTACGAAGTTAACACCGTATTCGGCATCGGCCTCTTCGTTGTCCGAGATAAATTCTTGTTTTGAATTCAGATAGCCTCGGCAGCTGGCCAGCATGACATAGTGCACTCCCCGGTCGAGTTTGAAGCGGAAACTGCCGTCTTTTCGGGCAAATTCTTTTTGGTTCGATCCGTCGTTACCCACGATACGGATAATTGCATCGGGCACGGGTTCATCGTCCTTGTCGATGACTGTGCCGCTTATCCATACGCTTATCGACGGAAGCTCGAAACTGTATATGTTGTCATATCCGCGTCCGTCTCCGCGGTTCGATGAAAAAAATCCGCTTTCTTCTTCCCCGAAAGTAATGCCGAAATCGTCGGCCTGCGAATTGATGGGAGCCTTCATATTCTCGATTTGCCAGAAGCCCGAGTCGTTCATTCTCGCTTTGAAAATATCCAGTCCTCCCATACCGGGGTGACCGTCCGATGAAAAATAAAGGTCGCCGTTCGACCGGATATAGGGGAACATTTCGTCGCCCGGTGTATTGATTTGTACACCTAAATTTTCGAGAGTACCCTCTTTCTCGGTTAACGATATACGCCAGATGTCCTTCCCTCCATAACCGCCCGGCATGTCCGACACGAAATAAAGGAATTCTCCATCGGGTGATACCGCCGGGTGGCCGAATGCCGATAGGGTGTCGGCCGTTATTTCGTATTTTTGCGGGGCGCTCCATTGTGCGCCGGTGCGGGTGGAAGTATAGATTTCTACCGATGTGTCGGCGTTAGGCTCGCGACGAGCTTTGGTCAGATACATGGTCGTACCGTCGGGACTGAAACTGATTACACCCTCGTCGTCTTCTGTGTTTACGTCACCCTCTATGGGTTCGGGCTTTTGCCAAGCTCCCCGCTCGTTTTTTTTAGAGAAAAATAGATCGCAGTTTTTGGTTCCGGTGATACCGCTTTTATTCTTGCCCAATGCCTTTTCGGTAGACGAGGAGAAATAAACTTGGTCGAAATCTTCTCCTAAAAACATCGGTGCGAAATCGCTCCGTCGAGAGTTGAACATGGTCGCTTTTTTTACGACATACCGTGTAGGCGTTTTCTTCCATTGCTGGGCTAAGTTGCAACCCCGTATTCCGTTTTTGGCGAGACTGCTTTGCGGATTCGTTTCCAAATAGGCTTGGTAATTCTTGATAGCTTCTTTGTATTTCCCTTCGTACTGTTGGCTGCGGGCTAAATAAAACAGAGCCATGCTGTCGGGGTAGTCGTATCGGATTGCATTCTGGTAGGCGGCAGAACTTCGCGGAGCCATGTTGATGCGGCGGTAACACTCGGCCATTTTGAAGGCGATTTCTCCTCGCAGTTTCCGCTCTTTACGGGGATTCGTCTTGCTGTATACTTTACGGTAAGTCTGGGCGGCATCATAAAATTCACCCCGGGCATACTGTTCGTTGGCGACACTTAGTTTCGCCCCCGAACATGACACCAGCAATGCGGCTGTCGCCAATCCCCAAAGTACCGTTTTTATTTTCATGTATCTTATTGAATACAACCGACGATAAGCGGACGGCCTTTCGTCCGTTTTTATCCTGTACCGATCTATTATAGATACGTTTTTTCCCCCGTTTTATTGTGTTTGCACTCTATGGAACTGGCTTATGGCAGTAATAGCGAACTGTCTCCGTAGCTGAGAAACCTGAAATCGTGACTCAGTGCATAGTCGTATATTTCTCTCCATCGTCCGTTTACGAATGCCGAGACTAACAGTAGTAAAGTGCTCTGAGGTTGATGGAAATTGGTGATCATTCCCTGCACGATGTGATAGCGGTATCCCGGCGCAATGATAATCTGGGTGGCAGTTACCAATCGGTCCATATTCCGGCGGTCGAGATATTCGACGATGTTGCGGAGCGATTGTCGCGAGTCTATTTCTTCACTTCCGTCGTATGGTTGCCATTGCCCCACGGAGAGAGAGTCCGGTAAAATGTTCGGGTTATGTTCCAACATTTTCCCGATGTAGTAGAGGCTTTCGAGCGTTCGTACCGAAGTGGTTCCCACAGCGATCACCCGGCGGTCGGTACGGCTCAGCTCATCGATGAGGTTGCGGCTCACCGAGATATATTCGGTGTGCATCTCGTGCCCTTCGAGAGTTTCGCTTTTTACCGGTTTGAATGTACCGGCTCCCACGTGTAAAGTCAGTTCGAGAGTGGGTATGTTCTTTTCTTTCAGTTTGTTCAGTACTTCCGGAGTAAAATGTAGTCCGGCGGTCGGTGCGGCCACCGAACCCTCTATTTTCGAATAAACGGTTTGGTAGGTCGTTTTGTCGCTCTCTTCCGTTTCCCGGTTCAGATAGGGGGGAATGGGCAATTCTCCCGCATGGTCGAGCAGTGTGGCGAAGGTTACATCGGAGTCGTCCCACGAAAAATGCACCTCGTGCGCATTACCGTGCGGCAATCCTCGTTCGGCACGGAAGTTTACGGTTTTACCATCGATGTTCACCGATTGGGTCAGCACGCCGTTTTTCCATTTTTTCAGGTTTCCCACGAGGCACAGCCACGAGCACGAGCCGGTCGATTGGAACGAGAGGGAATATTCGTGCGGTTCGAGTGGTTCGAGGCAGAACACCTCGATGAGCGCACCCGTCTCTTTTCTGAAATGCAAGCGGGCTTGTATCACCCGGGTATTGTTGAATACCAGCAGACTATCCGCCGGCAATACCTTCGGTAGTTCGTGAAATCGGTGTTCCTCGATTTCTCCTTTTCGGTAAACCAGCAATTTCGAGTCGTCTCGCTTGGACAGAGGAAATTTAGCGATACGTTCGTCGGGTAGCGGATAATTGAAATCTTCGATACGAATATTCTGAGTTTTTTGCATAATCTGTTTTGAATATCGTGCAAAAATAAGCAACTTTGCCGAATATAGCACGGTTTGCCACAGCGAAATCGCATGTCGGTACAACGGTGCGGTCGATATTAAAATGATGAAATTATGGTAAAAGTTGGCGATAGAGTCCGTTACCTCAATGCTGTTGGGGGCGGAGTCGTGGTAAGAATAGCGAAAGATATAGCTTATGTCGATGAGGACGGGTTTGAGACTCCCGTACTGGCACGGGAGTGCGTCGTTGTGGAACCGGCGGAACCTGTGAAAAAAGCCGCTTCTGTTCCAGCCTCGAAAGTCGTGACGGTTCCTTCGGTAGAAAAGGCATACGCTCCCGAGGAAGACGATGAAGATTTGTTCGCTGTGGAGGAACGACCCGAAGGAGAAAAGTTGAATATAGCTCTTGCCTATATCCCCGACGAAAGCAAACATCTCAATACGACCCGCTTTTCCTGTTATTTGGTAAATGACAGTAATTACTATCTCTATTTCTCGTACCTCAGCCGGGACGATGAGGGGTGGCGTACCCGTTATGCCGGTATGGTAGAGCCGAATATACAAGTTATGCTCGAAGAGTTCGGACAGGAAGATGTCAATTCGCTCGAACGTATCTGTATTCAATACATCGCTTTCAAAAAGGATAAGCATTTCTCGTTGAAAAGTCCTGTCGCTGTGGAGTATCGTTTGGATACTACCAAATTTTACAAGTTGCACACGTTCCGCGAGAGTCTCTATTTCGATGAGCCTTCGTGGACGCTCGATATCGTGAAGAACGATATGCCCGTGCGTCCTGTGGTGTTCGATGCTTCTGACCTCGAAAGAGCCATGAAGATGAAAAAGAGTACCGATATGCCCCTTCGTAAACCGGTTGTCAAACATGCCGAAAAAACGGTTATTGTGGAGGTAGACCTCCACGCCTCCGCACTTCTTGATACGACAGCGGGGCTTACCAGTTCCGAAATACTCGACTACCAGTTGGGGAAAGTCAGGGAGACCCTCGATCAATATCGCCATGCAAAGGGGCGTAAAATCGTTTTCATTCACGGCAAGGGTGAAGGCGTATTACGCAATGCTCTCTTGAAAGAGATTCGCGACAAGTACAAGAACTGCTCTTGTCAGGATGCCTCGTTCCGGGAATATGGTTTCGGAGCGACTATGGTTACTGTACATTAGGCAATCGGTTGTGTAATTGATTTTGTAAGAAGTATATATGAAAAAATTACTTTCACATATACCCTCCTCCCTGCCGTGTCCCGTAATACTACGGGACACGGCAGGAGAGAAGAACAAACACGATATATAGGAAAGTATTACCCTCCTCCTCTGTGTTTTGCACAGCAAAATATAGGAGAGGTGTCCGCAGGACGGAGGGGTTAAATAAATATCCACAACAGAGAAAACACATCAAGGTATCGACACTCTTCCCCTGCTCATTGTAGATGAGATAGGGGGAGTGCCCGCAGGACGAGGGGGTTAAATTCTACGATCAAAGATTTCTATCTTTTTTACCCCGTCTCCTAAGAGACCTGAACATGGCTATCGACAAAGATTTCATCGTTAAAATTCATGTTTATCCTCACCGATTTTCTACTGAGCCGTTTTACCAACGTCTCCCTCCCGGACGACCCGGGTGTCCCGGCGGTGGTCCATATCCGCGAGGCCCTCGGTCGAAACGATCCATATCGGGTTTCTTATCGCCGAATGTATTGAATCGATAGGTGAAGGTTATCAATCCATAAGTATCGAGTGTGTTATATTCCACATCTTGGATATAGTTACCCGTGACGGTTCGTCGTATGCTGTTCCTTTGTCCCAAGATGTCGTACACCTTCAAAGCGATGGTGGCGTTTTTCCCTTTCAGGAATTGATAAGAAGCCTGTGCGTTCCACAACCAGCTCTCTGTATTGTATCCGGCAGAATATCCGGCAGATCCGCTGTAAGTTATATCGGTTCCTAATGTTATCGACCACGGCAGATAGCCGTTTACATTGAATGTGCCTCCGTAATTATGGGTGCTTTGATCGTTCCGACTTTGCATACTGTTGGTTGCCAAAGCATAACGATAGTTTCCCCGAAGTTCGGCATCGAAATAATCCGATCGGAATGCCAATCCTAAATTTTCTATGGCATTGAACGAACCGGCATCGTTGCGAGTACCATTATTATAACCTACGCTGTTACTGTAACTGACTCTGCTGAAACTGTTTAATTGCCAGTGTTTGTTTCGAAAAGGGGTGCTATACATAAACATTCCGGCGGCATTCCATACCCCGTTTACGTTGCGATAGGTTGTCCGTTGTCCTCCGGTTTTGGAATCATACGTAGTCTCCGAAATGATGCTGTTGGTCGTGAATCCTCCGTTGACCATAGCCATGATAGCTCTCTGGGTCTTCTCGTCATAGTCGTTGAAACGGGCGCGGAACCAGTTTTGAAAAGCCGGTTTCAGTTCGGGATTACCCACGACGATACGCAAGGGATCCGAACGGTCTTCGACCGGTTGCAACTGGTTCATCGACGGTTGGGACGAGTAGCCCCGGTAGTCGATACGCAAGGAGCGTTGTTTTCCCATTTTGTAGCGGTAACGCAGATAGGGTGCTACGTTGAATACCGTGCGCTTGGGTATATTACGGTCGCTGTTTATCAAGTCGATAGATTGAGAACTCGAAGGGACGGCAGCCACCCCGATGTCGTAGGTATAGTTGGCCGTCACTTGCTTGAATCCGATTTGTGCCCGATGTGAATAGTAATCGTTACGGAAACTGTTGCTCAGCTCATCGTTTCGCACCGTGTCGTTGGTTACGGCGTTTAGCGGATCGGTAAGTATGTCGTAGGTGTATTTGTCGGCATTGTTGAAACTGGCTTGAAACCGATAGGAAAATGTTAGGAAACGTCCTTTCTTCACGTCACCCAACGGTTCTGTCCAAGTAAACCGTGCACCGTAGCCATTGCTCCACGTGTGATTGTCGTCCATTTGGTCGAGCGTACTGTCTTTGTCGAGCATGTAATATTTATAGAGGGCTTTGGTCCACCCGTCCTCTTTTGTGTCGCTATAACTATATTGCGCTTGTATACTGAACGAGCGTCCCGGACGGTTACGGAATTTATGATTATAAATCAATTCGCCCGATAAATCATACCCTGTACCCTTATTGTGGTTGTCGCTTTCGCTGAAATTTACTTTACTGCGGGCTATGTCGCCGGCAGTAGTAAGAGCCGAATCATAGCTGTCCGATTTGGAAAGAGCCACGGAAAATCTCGGACGGAATTCGAGTGTATTCAGAGAGTCTATTTCCCAGTGTAGTCTGAAATTTCCCCTGATGTTTTGCCCGTTGTCTTTCATTTTGTTATACCCGCTGTAATACGAGGTACTGTCTTCGAACATGTTTTGCCGTTCGGTGCGTTGCAAAACGTCTCGATTACTGTTGTTGTAACTGACATCTCCGCCGACTCGGAACGCATCTCCCTTGCCGACATTGAAGTTTACTCCTACATTGTGACTAGTGTTGATACCGTTCATACCCCCGAATCGACGAAACCGGCTTCCGCCCATATCGGTAAATCCCATATTGTTCGTGTTGTTCGAACCTGCAAGGATAGTCACTTGGTTGTCACCGAAGAAATGGTTGAGCATAGCCCCGGCCTCATATCGTCCGTTCAGACCGTATCCGCCTGTTACGTTACCGAACCAACCGTGTTTCATACCCTCTTTTATAGTCAGGTTGATAACGGTTTCCTCCTCCCCGTCGTCGACTCCGGTCAAGCGGGCAAGGTCCGATTTTCGGTCTACGACTTGCAGCTTTTCGATGATGTCCACGGGCAGGTTTTTAGTAGCCACTTTGGGGTCGTCCGAGAAGAACTCTTTACCGTCTACCAATATTTTGGTAATCTCTTTTCCCGCATGGGTTATTTTTCCCTCGCTATCCACCTCGACGCCCGGCAGTTTTTTCAACAAATCCTCGACGACAGAATTGGGCTGTGTTTTATAAGAGTCGGCATTAAACTCCACTGTGTCTTCTTTAACTACCACTTCGGGAGCTTTGCCCACCACTACGGCTTCTTGCAACAATACATCGTTGCTACCCAATAGAATATCTCCCAAATTTCTTCGAGGCTGCCCTTTCGATAGCTGCACGGGTTCGTATGCGGTTCTATATCCCAAAAATGAAAATGCGGCAATATAATTCCCCGCTTTCGGGACTTTCAGAGAAAATGTTCCGTTGTCTTTGCTGGAAATCCCCGTAACGAATGTGCTGTCTTTCGCCGATAACAACCGGATACTCACCTGCGGTAATGGCAGATTGTCGTTTTTGTCTTTAACGATACCCGAAATTGTAAATTGTGCCGCTACGCTCTGCGCGATGGTCGATAAAAAAATACACAGAAATAGGGCAATAAAACCTCTCTTATTCATCTTAAAAAAATCAATCTATTGATCACAACGTTTATAAGACCTTGACACCCCGCCAAAGTTTAAATGCCCACTCGCTTTTTTACATTTTTTAGGCTAATATTTAGAAGATGTTTTAAATTTATTCCGAGACAGATTGAGACCTATGTTTGAAGCAGATTGGAGTCCGAGATATGCAGTCAATAGCGGGCTATTGACAAAAAT
>ERZ827440.832-NODE-832-length-39056-cov-12.169714_pt1 | contig 39056 bp, 34 predicted proteins | sample MGYA00519774_ERZ827440 | MGnify/ENA primary metagenome ERZ827440 (study PRJEB31778, sample SAMEA3449302) | human gut metagenome | biome: human gut; feature: human-associated habitat; material: faeces | place: United Kingdom | collected 2010/2012 ... | reverse complement strand
AGTTTATTATATCACACTCGGCGGTTTTTGGCACCTTTTTCTGTGCGGTATTGCCCTAAAGGATCCTGTTTGGGAAGAAGTTGGTTATTCTATATGTAAAAAAATATAGGTTCCTTTGCAAGTGCAACACATATAATGGACAAATGACATCATCAGCCAGTATCTCTGGATTCCTTTTTGGGAACGCAGCTGATATTTATCCAGACCAAGCTTTTTCTTGCTTTGTCGGAAAAACAGTTCAATTTGCCAGCGTTGGGTATAAAGTCTCAGGATTTCCTGCGTGGATAATGCTGCATTCGTTGAAACAAAGATCCGCAGTGCTTTTGGAATCCCAAAACATGGTGTTGGATAGCTCAGTAGAACCACTGTATTGGGAACATCATTCAGATTCCCTTCATACCGATATACGTAAAACTGCCTTTTATCAACGGTCACAAGGCTGATGTTTGGATCTGTTTTCCGCAAGTGAAGGGCAAATGCACTGGCTTTCTGACGGATTCCGCAAGGATAGAGGATTCGGTTGGTTTTTAAAGCCCCTATGGTGTAGAATCCTTTTTTAGCAAAGCAATCCATGACTTTGGCTGAAGTATACCAGCTGTCACAAAGGAAGTAGGAAACTATCGGTGCAATAGGAAGTTCTGCAGCAATATCCTGTATGATCTGGATCTTTGATTTTGTTTTATCATACAGAATAACGGCATAATTCAGAGTGATTCCATTGCAGAAAGCATGACGGACACGATCTGGTGCCCATAATCCTGTCTGCCTTTCAGATGAGATTGATGAAAATACGCAGCTTCGATTGGATGCAAAGCCTGTGACGAAAGCTTTGTATGGGAAGCAATCGTATCATCCACAATGCAAAAGATAGGCTGACCGGAAATAGTCGCCTCCCGGTAGATCAAATATGCAACGCTGTTTCTTAGGGCATCCTGAAAAAGGAAATCATTCCACTTTCCCTGATTCAGGAAGTGAGCCACAATCGTTCTATGATGTTGGCTGGTCAAGGCGAAATCCGTTGTTTTGCCACGGTATCCACGCAAAAAGGTAGAAAGAATGATAGCCATAAAATGCTGCAGGTAAATATCGGATAAAAAACAGTTGAGGTTGAGAACTTTAAAGTAATTGTAAATCTTATTGGAATGATGTATAATGTTTGCAATAGGCACCCCCTTGTTTGAATGAGTAGGTTGTTGGTCGCACTTCAATTATACATCATTCAGCAGAGGGTGTCTTTCTTTTGTGCAAAATTTAGGATTTACTCATTTATAGATCTAATACTTAAATTTGAAAAAGCAGATGGCAAGATTAAGTTACAATGGGATTAGTGGGTATATAGTTTATAAAATCATCATTTTTCAAATCGCAGTCTGTCGTAGCCTCAAATTAAATAAAGAACTGCCTTGGGCAGCCATGTACTTAACGGTGTGTGGCTGCTTTTCCTTTGTTGAAACAGAATAAAACAATGAGAGAATACAGGGATAATATCCTGATTGAAGCATATAATAGGCTTTAGAACGGAAAACTGTGTTAAGTTGCAAAAATCTTTCCTAAAACCGGTTATACATATTGATTTGAAGGTTGCGATATGGTAATATAGAACAGAAAACTGTATTAAGTTGCAAAAATCTTTCCTAAGGAGGTTATCGTATGGAGATTCGCAGAGATTTTTACTTAGACAAATTGATTAGAAGAAAGAACAATGGATTGATTAAGGTAATTACAGGTATTCGCAGATGTGGAAAGTCCTATCTGCTGAATAATATTTTCTATAATCACTTGTTAGAGTCCGGTGTCCCTGCTGACCATATTATTCGTTTTGCGTTTGATTCCGCAGATGACCTGTATTTGATTGGAGAAAGCCTTATCAAAATTGAAAAAGAAAAACGTGGAGTTGATCCGGAGAAATTTATGGCATATATCCGTTCCCAAGTTACCACGGATGGAATGTATTATCTGCTTTTGGATGAAGTTCAGCTGATGGACTGCTTTGAATCTGTATTGAATGGTTATCTTCGCAAAGATAATATGGATGTATTCGTAACCGGAAGTAATGCAAAATTCCTGTCCAAAGATATTGTTACGGAGTTTGCCGGACGTGGAGATGAAGTCCATATGTATCCACTGAGTTTTTCGGAATTTATGTCGGTTTTCAAAGGCGACAAGTATATGGGATTGTCTGAATATATGCTTTACGGAGGCATCCCGCTGGTCGTTCTTCGTGAAAGTAGCAGCGATAAGGCGGCAGCATTGCAAAACCTGTTTAGCGAAATTTATATTCGAGATATTTTCAAACGTAACCGGATTAAAAATATTGGAGAACTGGAAGACCTGCTGAATATCCTTTCCTCTGCTATTGGTTCTCTGACCAATCCTGAGAAGTTAAAGAATACCTTTAAGACTGTAAAAAAATCTAAAATCACTTCAAAAACGATCAAGAAATATCTGGATTGTTTTGAGGATTCTTTCCTGATTGAATCAGCACAGAGATATGACATCAAGGGTAAGGCATATATTGAAACTCCAAAGAAATACTATTTCTCTGATCTTGGGCTTCGCAACGCAAGGATTAACTTCCGTCAGTTTGAGCAGACACATTCCATGGAAAATGTGATTTATAACGAACTGCGTATGCGTGGATACAGCGTGGACGTTGGTGTTGTTATTATTGCGGAAAAAGACCAAGAAGGAAAGGTAACCCGTAAACAGCTGGAAGTTGATTTTGTATGCAATCTCGGTTCTTCCAGATATTATATCCAGTCAGCTTATTCATTACCTGATGAAGCGAAACGTACTCAGGAAATCAGACCGTTTAGAAAGATAGACGATTCTTTCAAGAAGATTGTTATTACAAAAGATATTGTACAGCCGTACTATGATAACTATGGTATTTTGACCGTGAATATCTATGATTTCCTTCTTGACCCGCAAATTCTTGAAAAATAGTACAATGTAAACTCTTGTTGCGGATATGCAAAGTCGGTGTGGTGGTGAATTATAGTGATTTTAAGTACAATGAAGTCACCAAGCAAAGGAGGATTTCATATGAAACTATCTGATAAAATTGTAGGACTGAGAAAGTCCAATGGAATGTCTCAGGAGGATTTGGCTGAAAAACTGGATGTATCAAGACAAGCTATTTCTCGTTGGGAATCAGGAGCTGCGATGCCTGATGCAAATAACATTCTTCAACTTAGCAAGCTGTTTGATGTTACAACAGATTACTTACTGAACGATGATTACCAAAGTGATAATGACTTGCCGAAGATAAAAGAAGTTCAAAACGATAATCTCGGTCAGATTATGATCTATCTGGTGACACTTGAAGTGATGATACTTTTGATGCAGTTTATGACAATGTTCATTCTTCAAAATGTGTTTTTTGCATTTCTAAGTTTCCTGCCGTTTGTTGCAGCCATTGGCGGGTTTGAATATGCGTATCAGAAGAAAGTATCCAGTGCAACAGAAAAAACAAAGAACTTCCGTAGAAAGTTTTACAAAATTTCTGCTTGGTTGGGACTTTATTTCCCGATTAGATTTATCGTAAGTGTTGCGGCAGGATTCTACCCTCGTCCGTATAATACTTTGGTATTAGAGGCTATTATTTTAGTAATCTATATTGCAGTAGCAACTTGTGTTAATCTTTCAATAGACAAAAGTTATTTGCCAAAAGAATAAAAGGAAAAATGATTTTGTATAGCAGTCATGCACTACGGTGTGTGGCTGCTTCTTTTTTTGCTCAATTTCCACTCAATCCACGCTCAATGTGCTTTTGCCCTCTTTCCAGTAGAATGAAATTGCAATGAAAACAGCACCAAATTCAAAAATCCGGTGCCACTTCAAAGCAAATCTACTGAAAAGAGGGCATTTTTTATGACTATCAAATTTTTTGAGGAGGAATTAAGCAAATGAAAGAACTGAAAAGCATCAAAATTATCGCCGTAGATCATGGCTACGGCAACATCAAAACAGCAAACACCGTCACCCCTACCGGCATTACTGCCTATGACACAGAACCGATTTTCTCCGGTAACATTCTGGAATACAACGGCACCTATTACCGCATCGGAGAGGGACACAAGGAATTTATTCCGGACAAAGCCATGGATGAGGACTATTATCTTTTGACTCTGATGGCAGTTGCCAGAGAGCTGAATGCGTATGGCATCCGTGAAGCAGATGTTCATCTGGCTGCCGGTCTGCCGCTGACCTGGGTTCGCAAACAGCGTGAAGATTTCCGAACTTACCTGCTCCGCAATGAATATGTATCTTTCCATTTCAATGGTAAGGAGTACAAGCTCCATTTTGTCGGATGCAGTTTGTTCCCTCAAGGTTATCCCGCTATTGTCAGCAGATTGGGCGATTTCAAGGGAACCAATCTCCTTGCAGACATCGGAAACGGCACCATGAACATTCTCTATATCAACAATAAAAAGGCGGTGGAGAGCCGTTGTTGGACAGAGAAGTTTGGTGTGAACCAGTGTATGATCGCTGCTAAAAATGCCGTGCTGGACAGCTTTGGTGTCAAAATCGAAGAAGTCACCATTGAGCAGGTGCTTCGCTATGGAACAGCGGACATCGGCAAGCCTTATCTGGACTGTATCACTGCCATTGCGAAAAGGTATGTAGCGGATATTTTCGCCACACTCCGCCGCTATGAATACAATCCGGAACTGATGCGACTGTATATTGTTGGCGGTGGTGGCTGTCTGGTCAGAAACTTCGGGCAGTACGATGAAACCCGTGTAACCATTCTGGATGATATTTGTGCGACTGCTAAGGGATATGAATATCTCGCCCATGCCAGCCTTCGCAGGAAGGAGTAAGCATGAGTGAGAATATCCGCAGCACAAATCTTCGTTTCAATCTGGACAAGGATGTGCAGAACCGGGCGTGGCAGTATCTGCAAACGATGGATAAAAAGAAATTCAAATCCTACAGCCAGATTATCGCCATTTCTCTGGTGGACTACTTTGACCGTTACTACAAGAAGCAAGATGAGCCGTATCTGGAAACCAGAGAGCGTGAGGAACGCTTCGTGGAGCAGATTGTAACAGCGGTGGAAAATGCCATGAACAGGACCCTACCGGTATATTTGGCAGGCTGTATGGTTGGTATTGCTCAGATTACACCGCAGGTAGCTGTTGCAGCATCCGAACCGGAAGATGCAGACCTTGACTGGGATTTTCTTGGGGAATAACCGGTATCTATTCTGACAACGGAAGGAGGTGAACGCATGACACAGTTTCTAATAAAGGATTCTCTACCCTTTATTCATGTGATAAAGCATCAGAAATTGTCGGAGCAGGTTGCTACGCTGACTGAGGATTTGGAGGAATTGAAATCCGAAAAGTCCATGCTTCTGAACAGTATGGAATGTGCGGATGATGCAGCCTTCTCCAAATTCAAAAAGGAAGTCAAGAATCTTGATACACAGATGGACGCACTGGAACAGGCAGAAAATAAATTCACTGCCGAACTGGACAGAACACTGGAGAGATACAGGGATTTGGAAAAAACCGTTGCCGATGTGGATGCAGGCGAATTGACCGACACCAGAATGGAGCTTCGCACTGGCAAAGAGCAATCCGCAGCCAGTCAGCTTCAAAAAATCTACGGCGTTAAATATGATTATGATATGATGCGTCAGAGCAAGCTGGAAGTGAAGAAAATGCTTGGGGAAGTTACCAGAAAGCCTTCTATTACTCAAATGCTTCAGCGCAAAGAACCAGAATCACAGATGCAAAAACCTCCCAAAAGAAAGCAAAAAGATTACGAGCGATGATAACAAAATCCACCATTACCACTCCGATTTTGGAATGGTAGTGGTGGATTGCTGCTCTACAATATATCTGAGCCAGTGAAAAATATACTGTCCTTCCTGTGTACATATCGTACTACACAGTATTTTCAACAGAAAAAATACCATCGCTGCTACTTTGGAAGTATCTGCGATGGTATTCCTTTACTAAGGATGCAATAATTATATTTGACATTGTACTTGGACAGTTATCGAATTTCAAATTCTACTGCCAGATAATGAGTATGGATTTCATCTTCTATCGTTTCATATATTTTCTTTATGATGCGATATTTACCGTCTGACAAGTCGCCATACCACGTTTTCCAATTCGTAGAAAAAGCCGTAATTTCTCCCGCTGGAATCTGGTATAGAGTATCTGTCCACAATCCATCCGTCAGCTGATCCAGCCTGTGTCATTCACCGTTTTCCCACTTCTGAATATCATACCATTCCCAGGTTTTCAGTCCTTTTCCACTTTGATTTGAAATTTCAATATCGCCTTCCCGGGATTTATACTTTTCCATCATCATAGTCACGTTAGGCAAGGTATTCATCGCTATATGCCTTTTTTCCAGTAACTGTTTTCTGTTCTCCGGTATTGCCGTTGGTTACAGCAATGCTGGCAATCTTAGAAGCATCCACCATTGAAACTCCTGCCACTACTGATGTAGTTTCTCCCGACTCAGCTCCGTTTGATCCGTTAACATCTCCATCAGCAACAGGAAATTGAATATCCTGTCGCACTTCTTCAGTAGCAAAGATGCACCATTTACCATCCATGTAGATTTCAATGGTTCCTTCGGCAGCACCGTACTGATATGCGTATCCCTCGCCAAAATTCGATTGATCATTTACGGTAGGCTTGGTGTTCCCGTGAACAGAGGATGTGATCTTGCCATTCATCACATCGTGGTGAGCATCTGTATTTTCAAATCCTGTGTACAGATAGAGTGTGTCATTCACCATAACCATCGGAATCACAGCACCACTATCTGCTGAGTGAGAAGTATGTTCCGAATTTTCATTGCCCAAGTTGGTACTATCAAATGAAGCACGAATCACGATTGCATAATCTACATTTTCCAATCTTTCAGGTTCATTGACAAGCACTTCGGGACTAAATACCCTCACTCCATTTCCCACATCAAATACCATAGCTGCCAAAATTTTTTCCGCCTCGGATTGGATTAGAATAGGTTTATTCAACTCATAACCGTTGCAGCTCCATCCGAGGATGGAATAATTCTCAGGGAATGCAAAATATGTGATGAAGGAACCACCATGTTCGTTGGTATCGACTTGAATATCAACACCTACTGAATGACCGTTTTCACGACGAACATCCAATAAGATGTTTATCTCATCGACTTCACTCGTTAATACGGCAGGCGTAGATTTTGTGCAAGTGCCATTACTCCACTGCTCGGCATAAACAGTGCCGCTCATTACACTTTGACCAAAGGTAGTATCATAGGTAAAAGTATTACCATTTCCGGGTGTAGACTGTTCAACAAGTGTTATAGAATCACCAATCGTTTTGGGATTTGTCAGGAAACAAACCGCCGTAACGATAGCAGCAATTATTGCTACGACAACAATCCAGAACGCAGGCTTTTTATAATTCAACACACGCTTCACCCTTTCTTTTACGCCAACCTCGCCAAAGGCAAGCGGGCAAACCAAAATCGTTCTTCTATTTACGCTACAAGAGAGTAATGTTTCGGAATAGGAAATAGACTCGCTCTGATTTAATTCTCGAATGACTTTCTCGTCGCAAGCCAACTCAATATCTCTGCAAAGTAAAATATACGCAATCCATACAAGCGGATTGAACCAATGGATTGCTAAAACCAGATACCCCAGCGGCTTCCACCAGTGGTCACAGCGTTTTAAATGAGCGTTCTCATGGGCGATGATATGGGGAAGCTGCACTTCATCCGTTCCGGACGGAATGTAGATTTTTGGCTTAAAGCAGCCTAGGATAAATGGTGTTTGGATATCATCGCAAATCCAAATGTTGTCCCGCACATTTAACGATGGACGAACCTTGTTGTGGATTTTTCGGTAGCTCACAAGAGCAAATACAGCAAAAGTGAAAATGCCAACTATCCATGCAACACTGAGAATCGTTGTTATGTTAGCTCCGTTGTTTGCAGGAACCGTCACACCTTCAAAGTAGCGGTCGCCAAGGTAATCATTGATTTGTGTATCTACGATATTGAAACCTGTATTCACATCAAAGGATGGTCCGGAAACGACCTCATTCGGAAAAACCTCTGCGCTTGGCACCATGCTCAAATTGCTTTCGATGGTAATCGGGCATAAGAGTCGAATTGCAACAGCACCCCAAAGCAGAACATTGATCCACTTAGGTGCCTCTCTCAAAACTACACGCAAAAGTACGACCGCAAGGATCAGCCAAGATGCGGCGATACTCATATTTACAATTTTCAAAAAGAGTGAACTCATAGATTACTCCTTTCCGGCGGCTGCATCAATCATGTGTCGAATCTCCGCAGCTTCCTGTTGAGAAATACCCTTCCTTTGTGTAAAAGCCGCAATGAAAGCAGGGAGGGAGCCTTCAAAGGTTTCATCTACAAACTGCTCGCTCTGAACAGCATAGAACTCGTTCTTGGTCAGCACAGAGGAAACAGTTCCTCCGTTGTTTTGGAAAATCCCACGCTCACAGAGTTTGCGTAACACGGTATAAGTGGTAGAACGGTTCCAATTCAGTTCCTTCTCACAGAGCTTTACCAAATCTCTGGAGTGCAAAGGCTCATTCGCCCAAATAATATCAGCGAAGTGGGATTCCACTACGCCCATTTTAATCTCAGCCATAAAGATTTCTCCTTCCAGTTTATAGTCAATAAACTAATTATAGTTTACTCTCAATAAACTGGAATGTCAATAGGAAACAGTCATGTTCATAATAGTTTCACAAGTATTTGGGTTTCTGCATTTTCTAACTTTCCGACAAGCTGGTGGGATGTCAAAACAACTTCTGTCCAACTCGGATTCAAGGGAAAAGAGAGAACTTGTACCCATGATGTGTACAAGCTCTCTCCCTTGGCGTTAGCAATATATTAGTTCATTCAAAACAATTTCCTCCGCAGCATTGCGGATGTTATTGCAGGCACCTACCCAGATCATCTGATCAAGAGCTTTTAATTCCTCGTTTACACCATGCTGCTCCTGCATTTGTCGAGTCAGCAGCTCCATCCGTTGACGAGCCGTATCATCAATGTCGTTCAAGTGTGATACCAGCTTTCCGTCGAACAAAAGCTCCGTATACAACCCCGGGCGATGCTCTTTTATGTAATTCATTCGCATACGACCATACTTACCGTAATGTGGTTCTTCTTCAACCGGAAGCTCCAGGTTCGGATAATACATTCCGTCCTCGCCTAAAGTGTAGGTGCCGCCTAATTCTTCAAAAATCGATTTCATAGAAAACCCTCCTGTCATGTTTACTTGGTGCTTACTTTATGTTATAATAGCACATGATACATCACATAGCAAGAGAAGGAGGAAAAGCAGATGCGACAAAATGAAGATGTTATCGCCCTCTATTCCCGTAAATCAAAATTTACAGGGAAAGGCGAGAGTATTGGCAATCAGGTTGAACTTGGCAAAGAGTATGTTCGTGTGCATTTTGGTGATGCCGCTGTAGATAAAATCGTAGTATATGAAGATGAGGGATTTTCCGGAGGGAATCTGAACCGTCCGGCATTCAAACGAATGATGGATGCAGCAAAAAAGCGACAGTTTAAGGCAATCATTGTCTATCGTCTTGACCGTATCAGCCGTAATGTCAGCGACTTCTCTGGATTGATTGAAGAACTTGCCCGTTTGGATATTTCTTTTATTTCCATCAAGGAGCAGTTTGACACCAGCACCCCGATGGGACGAGCCATGATGTATATTGCATCTGTTTTTTCTCAGTTGGAGCGTGAAACCATTGCCGAGCGTATCCGTGACAATATGCATGAGCTGGCAAAGACCGGACGCTGGTTAGGTGGTACAACCCCTACCGGCTTTGAATCCGAAGCTATAAAAAGCATTACAGTGGACGGAAAGACAAAGAAAGCCTGCAAGTTGAAACTTGTTCCGGAAGAAGCAGATATAGTCAAAACGATTTTTGATTTGTATGTGGAAACGGATTCTTTGACTTTGACAGAAGCGGCGTTGATTAAGCAAGGGTTCAAGACAAAGAACGGAAAATATTTTACCCGTTTCTCGGTCAAAGCGATTTTGCAGAATCCGGTCTACATGGTCGCTGACCAAGAGGCGTATGATTTCTTTATAAAGAATGATACAGACCTGTTCTCCGAGCATGATGCCTTTGACGGTGTTCACGGCATGATGGCATATAATCGTACCGATCAGGAAAAAGGCAGAGCGAGTATCTCGTTACCGCCGAGTGAATGGATTGTGTCCGTTGGCAAACATCCCGGACTAATTCCCGGCAAGGTGTGGGTGCAGGTTCAAGAGTCATTGGAACGCAACAAGTCCAAGTCTTTCAGAAAACCACGCAGTAACGAAGCGTTGCTGACCGGTCTGCTGTTCTGCAGCTGCGGTGAGCGTATGTATCCGAAGATGAGCAAGCGAAAAACTGCTGACGGCAAGGTGGTTTACACCTATGTGTGCAAAATGAAAGAGCGCAGCCAGCGTACCGTGTGCAACAGCAAAAACGCAAACGGCAATACACTGGATATGGCAATCATCGAACAGGTAAAAATGCTTGCAGATGATAAGGAGACTTTTGTCAGTCAGTTGGAGCAGAGCCGAAAATTCTATACCGGCAATCGCATGGACTACGAACAGCGGATTTCCGATATGAGAAAAGAGAAGGCAGAAACAGAGAAGAAAATCAATTCACTGGTGGATTCTCTCGTGGAAATGGGTGACAGCCCTGCCAAGGCTCATGTAACAAAGCGAATTGAGCAACTGAACGAAGAATACCAGTCCCTTGAAAAACGTATTCAGGAGCTGGAAGGACTGACTACGCAGCACGCTCTCAGTGATGTTGAATTTGACTTGATGCGCCAGCTGCTGACTGTCTTTAAGGACGGCATTGATGAAATGACCATAGAACAGAAACGAGCAGCCATCCGCACCATCGTGCGTAAGGTTATCTGGGACGGAGTCAATGCCCATGTGGTTCTGTTCGGTGTGCAGGACGATGAAATCGAATACCCGGAAATCGCTTCTGCTGCTTCTGATAATACAGACGATGAGGACGATAATGATGAATTGGTGGCATTTTCCGATGTAGATTACGAAGATGATGATACGGAGGATGACCGCCTGGGAAAAACTAATCCCCTCAGTGCATCAAAAACGCATTGGGGGGAGGATAGCAAATGAAATCCTGATGTATTTTCGGGGGCAGAAGAAGAGTGCGCAGGATGTTTCGCTGTCCGATTATATCGAGACAGGTACCGATGGGGCGGCGCTTTCCTTGATGGATGTGGTCAGCGAGGACGGCGATCTGCTGGAACAGGTGTCCTCCCGGGAGAGCGCGGAACAGCTGCATCGGGCGATTCGGTCTTGTTTGACGGAACAGGAGCGGGAGGTGGTCGTATTGAGGTATGGACTGAATGGAAAGCCGCCGAAGCGGCAGCGGGAGGTGGCGATCATTACGGGGATCAGCAGGAGTTATGTGTCCAGAATCGAAAAGCGGGCGCTGCAGAAGCTGCGGAAGGAATTGGAAGAGTGAGGGATGCTCTGGTTGAATTGTCAAGAGTTGACGGCGTGAGCCTCTTCTCTGGACAAAGAAGTCAAAAAGATAGGAGGATGCTGTGTGCTTTTCCTGCTTTGAAACCGCATGGGCTGGAAAGAATATCCGCTGCCCGGTCAAGGATGACCGAGATTTGGAGGTTTTTGAAGTATGCGGCGGGGCGGTAATTCGGTGGGTTGACGGCTTGTGCGGGGTTTATGGAAGTGGTCGCGGGCGGCGGGTGGGGAGAAAGATTTTCAGGGATTTATCTGGTTGCACCTTCGGGTGCAACTTTTTTTGCCTTCTTGGGTTTGGATGAAAGGGAGGTTACTATGGAACGCAAAAGCGTGGAAAGGGAACTGAAGCAGCGAATCCAGACGGGGAAAATCCGGAGGGAGGATGTGACGCGGCGGCTGGCGGAATTGGCGTTCGGGAAAGCCAACGACTGCGTGCGGCTGGCGCTGGAGGATGAGCCGAGGCTGGACAAGTTGGACCTGAGTTTGCTCAGCGAGGTCAAGCGCAACGACAAGGGGACGGTGGAGATCAAGCTCATTGACCGGTTACAGGCGCTGGAACAGCTGGCGACGGTGGCGGACGGGGAGCAGACGGACATGGACGATTTCCTGAAGGCGTTGCAGGGCGGCGGGGAAGAATGACGGCATTTTCGCCAAAGCAGCGGACGGTACTGAGCTGGTGGGTGCCGGGGAGTCCCAACCGGGACAGGGAGGCCATCGTGTGCGACGGGGCGGTCCGCTCCGGGAAGACACTGGCTATGGGGCTGAGCTTCTTCCTGTGGGCCATGAGCTGCTTTAGCGGCCAGAAGTTCGGCGTCTGCGGCAAGACGATCGCGTCTCTGCGGAGAAATGTGTTGTCCGAGATTTTGCCGAAGCTGGAAGCGCTGGGGGCGAAGTGGAAGGAAAAGCGGACGGATAACCTGCTGACTGTAAAATTCCGGGGGCGGGAAAACCAGTTCTACGTCTTCGGCGGGCGGGACGAAAGCTCCGCAAGCCTGATTCAGGGTATCACCTTTGCCGGGGTGCTGCTGGACGAGGTGGCGCTGATGCCCCGCAGCTTTGTGGAACAGGCATGCGCCCGGTGCTCCGTCGCCGGGAGCCGGTTATGGTTCAACTGCAACCCTGCCGGGCCGGGGCATTGGTTTTACCGGACGTGGATTCTGGAGGCGGAGAAGCGGAACTGTCTGCGGCTCCACTTCACCATGGAGGACAACCCCTCCCTGACGCCTGAGATCCGGCAGCGGTATCAGAAGCTGTACACAGGGGTGTTCTACCGGCGGTTTATTCTCGGACAGTGGGCGCAGGCGGAAGGCCGGGTTTACGATTTTTTCTCGCCGGAAATGGTGGGAAAATCGCCGGAAAGCTGCGAAAAGTGGTACATATCCTGCGACTACGGGACGGTGAATCCTACGTCCATGGGGCTGTGGGGGCTGTGCGGCGGGGTCTGGTACCGGGTGAAGGAGTTTTACTTCAATTCCCGGGAGGCCCGGCGGCAGATGACCGACGAGGAATACGCCCGGGCGCTGGAGGGACTTGCCGGGGGACGGCGAATTTCGGCGGTGATCGTTGACCCCTCGGCGGCCAGCTTCATTGAGGTTCTACGGCGGAAGGGGTGGCGGGTGCGCAAGGCGGAAAACGATGTTCTCAGCGGCATCCGGCTGACCTCCGATCTGCTGAAGGCCGGGAAAATCGTGATTTGCGAGGGGTGCGCGGACTGTCTGCGGGAGATGGACGAGTACGTCTGGGATTTATCCGGCGGGGGGAAGGACAAGGTGCGCAAGGAGCACGACCACGCCATGGACGACATGCGGTACTTCGCCGCCACGGTTCTGGGGGAGCGGCAGGAGGGAGTTTCCGCGTGGGCGGTGGAGAGAAGGCGCTGACGGGGGACGTCAGGGTAATATTTGCTTGAAGGGAGCGATTTTTTGAAACGAAAGCAGAAGGAAACCGGGGGCGTTGCGGCGGTGTGCCAGCTTCGCACCGGGAACACCCACCCCTTTGGGGTGATGAAGGGGTTTACGCCTCTGGGCGCCGGGGAGGAGCGGATTTACCGGGAGATGCGGGAAGCCATTCCGGTGCTGGACGCCGCGGTCGCGAAAATGGTACGGCTGTGCGGCGGGTTTGAGGTCCGGTGCCGGGACCGTGAGGCACAGCACCGGCTCAATGGTTTTTTGCAGATGATGCCCTGCGGCCGGGGGCAGATGGGCATTGAAAGCTTTTTGAGCGGGTATCTGGACAGCCTGCTGACCTATGGCCGGGCGGTGGGCGAGCTGGTGATCGCCGGTGGAAAACTGCGGGCGGTATGCTGGGGAGACGTGACGGCGCTGGAAGCGCAGGAGGGGAAAAATCCCCTGGAAACGGTGCTGTGGGGTACCGATGAGCATGGTTTGCTGCGGCCGCTCCCTTATCAGCAGCTCCTGCTGTTTACCACGATGAATCCCGAGCCGGCACACCCTTATGGAGTGAGCATGTTCCGGGGGATGCCCTTTCTTGCGGACATTCTTCTGAAAATTTACAACACCATCGGCGTTAACTGGGAACGCGCCGGAAATATCCGCTACAGCGTCATCTGCAAGGGCGGCGAAAACCTTGACCCGGTGACGGCGCAGGAGCGGGGGAAAGCCGTGGCGGCGGAATGGAGCCGGGCCATGGAGGACAACAAAAACGGCACGGTGCGGGATTTCGTGGCCGTGGGGGACGTGGAGATCAAGGTCATCGGCGGGGAAGCGCCGATTCTGGATTCCGAGACCCCGGTGCGGCAGATCCTGGAGCAGCTGGTGGCAAAAACCGGGCTGCCGCCCTTTTTGCTGGGGCTGAACTGGAGCACCACCGAGCGGATGAGTACCCAGCAGGCGGATCTGCTGACCTCGGAACTGTGGGCGCTGCGGCGGACGGTGGAGCCTGCCATGCGGAAGATCTGTCAGACCTATCTTGCGCTGGAAGGGCTGGACAACCGGGTGGAGATCGAGTGGGACGACATCAGCTTGCAGGATATCACGCAGGAGGCGCAGGCGGCGCTTTACCGGGCGCAGGCGGAAAAGTGTCTGGCGGATGCGTCCCAAAATGAAAATTCTTGAATGGAGGAACCGGCATGGAAATCAACAAGGCGGCACAGGCCGCAAGCAGCGGCGCACCTACGGCGGTACAGCTGGAAGCGATCAACAATCTTGCCAAGGCGCATCTGACAGCCCAGCAGGTTTACGTGTTCTCCCTGCGGCTGTGCGACGATCAGGTAGACCGGGACTTTGAGCGCTTCGACAGCGCCGCGCTCCCCGGACTTGCCAAGCTGTTTATCGGCAAGACGGGGATCGTTGACCACAAGTGGAGCAGCGACAAGCAGGTGGCGCGTATCTTCCAGACCGAGGTGGTGCGGGAGGACGGCGCGGAATTCATCAAAGCATGGGCGTACATCCGGCGGGGGGATGCCAACGACGAAATCATCGCCGACATCGAGGCGGGAATCAAAAAGGAGGTATCCGTGGGGTGCGCCATGGGGCGCTCTGTCTGCTCCATCTGCGGAAGCGACTACGGTTCCTGCGGGCATCGGAAGGGCGAGAGCTATGACGGACAGGTCTGCTGCGCCATTTTACAGGAGCCGATGGACGCCTACGAGTTTTCCTTTGTGGCCGTCCCGGCACAGCGGGAGGCCGGGGTGCTGAAGGGGCTGGGCTGCGGAAAGCCCAAGCTCAAGGAACTGGCCGATGAATTCGGCGCGCAGGCGGAATACCGGGCGCTGTATCAGCAGGCAGAGCTGGGGAAGCGCTACCAGAAAGAGCTGGAGGACAGCATTGTGCGTCTGGGGCTGTCGCTGGAGCTGGGGGTGGAAGCGCCGGTGCTGCGGAGCATCGCCAGAACCGCCGCGGCGGAAGACCTTATCAAGCTCAAGTCGGCGCTGGAAGAGCGGCTGGCGGAGAGTATGCCGCTTACGACCCAGCTGGGCGGCTGCCGGGGGAAAGAGGAAAAAGTGGAAAGCGGTTTCTTGATTTAGGGAAACTCTGAATAAATCGTCTGCGACTGTGAGCGGATCTTTTCCGCCCACTCTTCGGCATCGAAAGCGGGAAATACACAAAGTATTCCTCCGCTTTCGATGCCTCGATTGGACAAAAAATCTCTCACTCACAGTTCTTGCCGATTTAATCAGAGCTTCCCTAGGATTTCGCAAGGCTTCGGGGCGGCGCGGGGCTTTGCTGCGATCGATATTGCCGCGATACATTATAGGTTCTCCGGCGAAGGCCGGCAGCCATAAATTTACTTGGGAGGATATCAAATGGGTTATGACAATCTGAAACTGGAAAAGGGTATGTACCGGCAGGAGGGTATGAACTTTACGCAGGTGCTGGAATCTCTGGACCCCAGCGAAAACTACCGGGGCACCGCGCTGGAGGGCACCGATGCCTTTCAGCGGCAGCTGAAGCGCTTCGGCATCCGCGCCAAGGGTGCGGGTTCTTCCCCCGTGGAGAAGTTCTTCCGCACCATGGACTCCGCCGTGCTGTTTCCTGAGTACATCGCCCGCACCGTCCGGCAGGGCATGGAGGAAAACGACATTCTGCCTGCCATCACCGCTACCACCACCGTCATCGACGCCATGGACTACCGCTCCATCTACTCCATCCCCACCGACGCGGACAAGGAGCTGAAGGACGTGATGGAGGGTGCGTCCATCCCCGAGACTGCGGTGAAGACCAAGGAGCATCTGGTGCAGCTGAGCAAGCGGGGCAGAATGCTGGTGGCGTCCTATGAGGCCATCCGCTTCCAGAAGCTGGATCTGTTCGGCGTGATGCTGCGTCAGATCGGCGCCCACATCCAGAAGCAGCAGCTGGCCGACGCGGTGAATGTGCTGATCTCCGGCGACGGCAACGAGAACGCTGCAACCCAGTATACCATTGGCACCAGCCCCATCTCCGGCACTAAGGGTACGCTGGCTTACGACCAGCTGGTGGAGTTCTGGGGGCAGTTTGACCCCTACACCATGAACACCATCCTCTGCTCCACCGCAACCATGACCGATATGCTGAAAATCTCCGAATTGCAGAATCCTCTCACCGGGCTGAATTTCCAGGGCACCGGCAAGCTCAGCACCCCTCTGGGCGCGCAGCTGCACCGCACCTCTGCCGTGTCCGACGGCGTGATCATCGGTCTGGACAACCGCTACGCGCTGGAGCTGGTTCGTGCCGGCGACGTGCTGGTGGAGTACGACAAGCTCATTGACCGGCAGCTGGAGCGGGCGGCCATCACCTCCATTTCCGGCTTCGGCAAGATCTGTGACGGCGCGTCCCTCGTGCTGAACGTATGACGCTGACGGAACAGGTTTTTGCTCAGGCGGCGCTGCTGGCGGGGGAACTGGACGGGCGGCAGACGAATCTGCTGCGGCTGCTGTGCGGCGCGTCCGCTTCCTCCCTGACGGCGCGGCTGCGGGAGGGATTAACGCCGGAGGACTGCAAGGCGGATTTCATCGCCGCGGCCAGTCTGCTGGCGCTGGCGCAGCTGAACGGCGTGGACGATGACGCGCAGGTGGAGGAGTTCAAGGCCGGTGATCTGACGGTGAAGCAGGGAAGCAAGAATCGGGACGCGGCTTCCCAGTGCTTGCAGCGTCAGGCAGAGCTGATGATCGCGCCCTATCTGAAAGACGGTTTTTCCTTCCGGGGGGTCTGACATGCGGAGAATGGTTGAGAAAATCATTGCTCAGTACGGTACGGATATGCGGCTTACCAGCGGCACTGAGACGAAAACCGTCCGGGCTTTTTTCCGGGCGGTGAACGCCAAAAGCTGGCAGAGCATGGAAAGCGAGGCGACGCTCCTGGGAGAGATCTCCCGGGGGCAGTACGCCTACATCGGCCCCGTCGGCGCGCAGGTGCGGGAGGGGGATACGCTGACCCTGGGGGATAAGACGTATCTGTTCCGGCGGGCGGAGCTTTATTACTACCGCAATCAGCCGGTCTACCAGTGGGGGCTGTGCGTGGAGAAGGGTGTGAACGATACTTGGGCATCTCAATCCTAGAGCTGGTGCTGCGGCGGCTGCGGGAAGCAAAGTTCACGGCGGACGTGGCCTTCCCCGGACAGAAGTTCCCGCAGATCACGAAGCCTGTGGCGGCGGTCCACATTGAGAAGGTGGACAGAGCAAACATGACGGTGACGGTGGAGGTCAACATCATCTGCCCCGCCGCCATGGGCGGCACCGCCTGTGAGGTGGAGGCTCTGCGGGCAACGGAAATTCTGCGCTGGTCGGGGGCTGTGTGCATACAGAACGGGTGCACCTACGACGGGATCAGTCAGGTGTACGTGGTGGCGATACTGGCGACCTTCACCTGTGTGACGGAGGCCAGCAAGTGCAGCCTCGGCCCCGGGTTCCGGGCGTACATCAACGACATCGTTCAGCCCAACGCCATTGCCTTTTCCGAGGAAGAGGTGTCGGGGGTTCAGGCGGAGTATGTTACCGGCGAGTCGGCTCCGGCGGGGGCCAGTCAGGGAAGCAGCCTGTGGTACATCCAGCTGGAGGAGCTGTTCCCCGCCGGTACGCCGGAAAAGGCGGAGCCGGTGGGCGCATTTACGCTGGAGATCTCCACGGACGTCAAGACGGAGCTGTATTATCACTGCCGGTGGACATCCGTCAAGCGGGAATTTTCCAGAGAGGGCCTGCGGAAGACCCGGAAGGGCATTGCTATGCTGCGGCAGGAGCAGGAGGGCGAGTAAATGGACAAGCTCAAGTACAAGACCTTTGTCTGGCCCCACAATCCCACGGTGTACAAGGAGGAATATCTCCGGGAACCCCAATACTACAAGGGGGACGATGGGGAATACTACTTTGACGCCATGGGGGACGAAAAGCTGACCATCACCGGCACCGGGGCATTCTTCGGCGACGATGCCTTTGTCCAGTTCAAGAAGCTGGCGAAGCTTTTTAAGGAGACGACGCCGGGGAATCTGGAGCATCCCATCTGGGGTATCCGGTACTGCTACCTTACCGGGCTGGAAATGACCCAGGAGCCGAAGGACAACTACGTCAGCTACCGTTTTACCTTCACCGGCGCGCAGACAAACGGCGTGGTGCCGAGGTAACGGCAAAAGACGCTTTACGGTAAAAATCCCACGCGGCCTTGCGGCTGCGTGGGATTTTTGTTTGCTCGGAAGATTCTGATTATTCCAGCTCAAACGCGCCGGTGTAGAGCTGATAGTAGGTGCCCTTCTGGGCAATCAGGTCTTCGTGGGTGCCGCGCTCGATGATGCGGCCATGATCGAGAACCATGATGCAATCGGAGTTCATGACCGTGCTCAGACGGTGGGCGATCACGAAGGTGGTGCGGCCCTTCATCAGGGCGTCCATGCCGTCCTGCACCAGCTTTTCCGTGCGGGTGTCGATGGAGGAAGTTGCCTCGTCCAGAATCATGACGGGAGGATCGGCCACGGCCGCACGGGCAATGGCGATCAGCTGCCGCTGACCCTGAGACAGACTGGCGCCGTTGCCCGTGAGCATGGTGTTGTAGCCATCGGGCAGGCGGGTAATGAAGTCGTGGGCGTTTGCCAGCTTCGCCGCGTGGATGCACTCGTCATCGGTGGCGTCCAGCTTGCCGTAGCGGATGTTGTCCATCACCGTGCCGGTGAACAGGTTGGTGTCCTGTAAGACGATGCCGAGAGAGCGGCGCAGATCGGGCTTGCGGATCTTGTTGATGTTGATGTTGTCGTAGCGAATTTTGCCGTCGTCAATGTCGTAGAAGCGGTTGATGAGGTTGGTGATGGTGGTCTTGCCCGCGCCGGTGGCACCCACAAAGGCGATCTTCTGGCCGGGCTTGGCGTACAGAGTCACATCGTGGAGCACCAGCTTCTCGGGGACGTAGCCAAAGTCTACGTTGGTCATGGTGATGTCGCCCTTCAGCTCGGTATAGGTGACGGTGCCGTCCGCCTTGTGGGGGTGCTTCCATGCCCAGTGGCCGGTATGCTCCGGAGTCTCGGTGATATTGCCGTTTTCGTCAATTTTGGCGTTGACCAGCTGGACATAGCCGTCGTCCGTCTCCGGCTTCTCGTCCATCAGCTCGAAGATGCGCTCCGCACCGGCCAGCGCCATGACGATGGCGTTGATCTGGTTGGAGACCTGACTGATGGGCATGTTGAAGGAGCGGGACAGGAGCATGAAGCTCATCAGGCTGCCAAGAGACAGCATATTCCCGCCGGACAGCACGCACAGCGCACCGCCCACGATGGCCAGAATGGCATACTGGACGTAGCCGAGGTTGTTGTTGATGGGACCCATCATGTTGGACAGGGTTCCGGCGATGCGGGCATTGCGGCACAGCTCCTCGTTGAGCTTGTCGAACTGCTCCTTGCAGGCTTCTTCGTGGGTGAAGACCTTGACCACCTTCTGACCGTTGACCATTTCCTCTACGTAGCCGTTCAGCGCGCCCAGAGACTGCTGCTGGCCGACAAAGTATTTGGCGGATTTGCCTGCCACCTTCATGGTGACAAAGACGATGCCGGTGACGGTGAAGAGCATTACGATGGTCAGCACCCATGAGGTTTGTAGCATTCCCACAAAGACCACCACAATGGTCACCAGGGAGGAGGCGCACTGGGGGATGGACTGGGAGATCATCTGCCGCAGAGTATCGATGTCGCTGGTGTAGCGGGACATGATGTTGCCGGCGGTGTTGGTGTCAAAATACCGCAGGGGAAGTGTCTGCATATGGGCGAACATTTCGTCCCGGATGTGCTTCTGGGTACCCTGGCTGACCTTGACCATCAGGAACATGAACAGGAAGGACGAGATCATGCCCACCGCAAAGATGCAGGCAAGCTTGCTGAGATATCCCCACAGGGAAGAAAAATCCGTAGAGCCATCCCGCACCATAGGCAGGATATAGCTGTCCACCAGTGTGCCGAGGGAGCGGCTGCCGGTGGTCTGGGCGACGGCGTTGGCGATGATGCACAGCAGCACCACGCCCAGAGTGGGAAGATAGGGCTTCATGTAGCCCAGCAGCCGCAGCAGGGTCTTCCTGGGGTTCTTGGCTTTGCGGCCGTCGCCGCGCATTCTGACAGGAGGCATTATTCTTCCCCTCCTTTCTGCTGGGAGTAGTAGACTTCCTGATAAATTTTCGACGAGGCCAGCAGGGATTCATGGGTGCCTACGTCTTTCACCATGCCGTTGTCCAGCACGACGATCATATCCGCGTCCTGCACGGAGGCGATCCGCTGGGCGATGATGAGCTTGGTGGTGCCGGGAATTTCCTCCCGGAACGCCTGACGGATCATGGCGTCGGTGCGGGTGTCCACGGCGGAGGTGGAGTCGTCCAGAATGAGGATCTTGGGCTTTTTCAGCAGCGCCCGGGCGATGCAAAGACGCTGCTTCTGACCGCCGGAGACGTTGGTGCCGCCCTGCTCGATGTGGGTGTCGTAGCCGTCGGGGAAGCTCCGGATGAACTCGTCGGCGCAGGCCAGACGGCAGGCGTGAACCAGTTCCTCGTCGGTGGCGTTGGGATTGCCCCAGCGGAGGTTTTCCTTGATGGTGCCGGAGAACAGCTCGTTCTTTTGCAGCACCATGGCCACGTTGTCCCGGAGTACCTCAAGATCGTACTTCCGGACGTCGATGCCGCCCACTTTCAAGGTGCCCTCGCTGACGTCGTACAGGCGGGGGATCAGCTGTACAAAGGTCGTTTTGCTGGAACCGGTGCCGCCCAGAATGCCGACCGTCGCGCCGGAGGGGATGTGCAGGTTCACTTCCTTCAGCGCCCGGTGTTTGGCAGTGGCGGAATAGCGGAAGCTCACGTTCTCAAAGTCGATGGAGCCGTCGGGAACCTCCATGACGGCGTTTTCCGTGGGGGAGGTCAGGTTCGGCTGCTCGGTGAGGATCTCATAGCACCGCTTCAGAGGGGCGCGGCTCATGGTCAGCATGACGGCCACCATGGACAGCATCATGAGAGACGAGAGAATCTGGCTGGTGTAGGTGAACATGGAGCTGAGCTGGCCGGTGGTGAGGCCGAGATCGGGGTTATTGCCGGAGGCAATGACAAGGTGCGCGCCGATCCACGAAATGGCAAGCATACAGCCGTAAACGCACAGCTGCATAATGGGGTTCGCCAGAGACATGATACGCTCGGCCTTGCAGAAGTCCTTGTAAATGGTGCCGGATACGGAGGTGAATTTCTCGGTCTCCCGGTCTTCCCGGACGAAGGATTTGACCACCCGGATGCCGTGGACGTTCTCCTGCACCACATTGTTCATTTTGTCGTAGGTGCGGAAGACCCGGTCGAAAATGCGGAACACCTTGGGGATCAGGCAAAGCAGGGCGCAGATCAGGATGGGCAGCGCCACGCAGTACACGAGACTCAGCCGCACACTGATGCCCATGGCGGAAACCAGCGCCAGAATCAGCATCATGGGGCAGCGGATGGCCACACGGATCATCATCTGGAAGGTGTTTTGCAGGGTCGCCACGTCGGAGGTCAGCCGGGTGACGATGGATGCGGTGGAAAATTTGTCGATGTTGGAAAAGCTGAAATCCTGCACCTGATGGTACATGTCGTGGCGCAGGTTTTTGGCAAAGCCGGTACCGGCCTTGGACGCGAAGGCGGCGGACAGAACGCCGAAAGACAGCGACGCCAGAGCGCACAGCACCAGAATGCCGGACTTGGCGGCGACCACCTGCATGTCCTGCAGCTTGATGCCGTAGTCATACAGGTCGGCCATGACCAGAGGGATGAGCACCTCCATGGCGACCTCGCCGACCATGCACAGCGGGCTGAGCAGCGCCGCCCACTTATATTCCCGGATGCACCGGGCGAGTCTTCTTATCATGTATCAGATTCCTCCTTGATTTTACGGATACAGGCGCTTGCGCCCATGTTGTCGATGGCGCGCAGGAGCATGGAAGTGAACAGCTCCCGTTCCTCCGGGGAAAAGCCTGACACCACCCGGGCTTCGTTGTCGAGAATGACCCGGGTCATGGTTTCGTTAAGCTCGATCCCCTTGGGCAGCACATAAATGCGCTTGCAGCGGCGGTCGGTTTCGTCCGGCCGAAGCTCGATGAAGTCCTTCTTTTCCAGCCGGGACAGCAGCCCCGAAACGGTGGGGTGGCTCAGATGAAAGGTTTCCTCAATGTCCCGGGAGCAGGGCGGCTGAGACCGCTGTGCGAGGTAGCCCATGATGTGCCCCTGAGCGGACGTCAGATCCATGGATGCCAGCGCGTTATCCATGGATGCCTTCATGCAGCCGCTGAGAACCTTCAATAGATACCCATAGTGATGTGTCAGGATGATCACCACCTTGTCAATAATATGTAGCGTGCTACATATTAGCATATCACTTTTCAAATTGCAAGAGGGTCATAAAAAGTTTACAATCGGGGAGTACAGGGCGCAAAACCGCCGGGATTTTTGCAATCCCGGCGGTGAATGATTATGGACGGAAGCCTTCAAAAATAGACAGCCAGCCTTCTTTCAGGGCGGTGTCGTGGTCTTCTTTGCTCCGCAGCGTCCAGCTGACGCCCTGAACGCGCCACAGCTTGCGGCAAAGCCAGTTGCTTGGCGTGCTGTTCCGGTCGGCGAATTTATAGGCGATAAAATCGGGACGGGACAGGAAGTTTGCAAGGTTGTGGGTCAGCAGGAATTTAAGCCCATCCGAAAGGTCGGTGCGGTCCCGGAAGAAATTCTCCGAAAGCTGCCCGCGAATGATGTCCGGACGGTTTTTCCGCAGCCAGGCAATGCACCGGGGGTCAAAGGACTCGATGCAGAATACACCCTTGTAGCCTTTCAGCATGTTGCAGGCCGTTTCGGCGAGCTTTGCATGGTTGCCGTCTTCCGGCTTCAGCTCAATGATGAGGGGAACCTTTCCGTCTACCAGCGTCAGGACGTCCGCAAACTGGGGGATGGTGTCTTCCGTGTTTTCCAGACGGTAGTTTTTCAGGTCTTGCGTATACAGGTCTTCGATGCGCCCGGCCTGCCCGGTGGTGCGGTTGAGCAGGGAGTCGTGCATCACACCGAGATTGCCGTCCTTGAGCAGATGCAGGTCAAACTCCATGCCGTAGCCGTTCTCCACAGCCAGACGGAAGGCGGTCATGGAGTTTTCGGCGGCACCGTCGCCGTGAAGACCACGGTGGGCATAGTTCCAGCCCCGCAGTTCCTTCATGCCCGGGTGGCTGCTCCGTCCCTGAACGGCCAGCAACCACAGCAGCGCGAGGATCAGTACAATAATAAGCAGCGTCATAATTGTCCCTCCAATGCATCAATCGTCCACATCAAAGGCTTCCAGCCCCTTCTTCGCTTCCACCTTGTTGTCGCCGTGCTTCACAAAGCCCATGGTGACGAAGGATGCAAACACGAAAATGGCGGCGTAGGGGAACAGGGTCTTATAGTCCACATGCTCCAGCAGCCAGCCCGCCACAATGGGGGTCATGATCTGGGCGGACATGGAGAAGGTATAGTACAGCCCCGTAAACTTGCCCACCTCGCTGCCGCTGCATATTTCCACCACCATGGGCAGACTGTTGACGTTGATGGCCGCCCATGCCATGCCCACCAGAACAAACAGGCCATACAGCACCGGGCTGAAGGAGTCGGACATCATGGTATAGATGAACGCGGCAAAGAAGCTGCCTGCCAGCAGCAGCGTGCCGAAGCGGATGGTCTTCCGGCGGCCGACCCTGCTTGCCACGTTGCCCACCGGGATGTAGCTGAGGATTGCTCCGGCGGTGGCGATGGTCAGGCAGGTGTTGGCCTGTGCCAGCGTCATGTGCCATGTGCGGCCTGCGTAGACGGAGAACCAGGTGGTGACGCCGTTGTAGCCGATGAACCACAGGGCGATGGAGGCCAGCAGGAAGCCAAGACTCCGTTTGACGTCCTTGGGCAGGGTTTCGCCGTTCTCCGTGACCTGGGTCAGGTTGTCCTCGGGATGGGCGTCCTCATAGCGCCGCTGCTCCGCCACCAGCTTGGGTTCGTCCACGCACAGCAGAATGACGGCAAGGGCGGCCAGCATGATGCCCCCCACAATGGCGAACAGCGGCAAGTAGGAAACGTACACATCCGCAGTTGTTTTGTACAGAAATGTGGTAATAATCAGGTAGATGATGCCGCCCAGGGCGCCCATCAGGTTGATGATGGCATTGGCCTTGGAGCGCAGGGGCTTTGGGGTGACGTCGGGCATCAGCGCCACGGCGGGGCTGCGGTAAGTACCCATGGCGGTCAGCAGGATTCCCAGACCGATGATAAAGCACACCTGTTTCCAGGCATCTGGGGAAGCGTGGAAGCTGTCGGTGAGAATGGGCAGCGCCATCATCACCGCGACGGCCGCGAGGGTGCCGAACAGAATATAGGGACGGCGGCGGCCAAGGCGGGAGGTGCATTTATCGGACAGTCCGCCAAACAGCGGCAGCAGAAACAAAGCGAGGACATTGTCCGCCGCCATGATCATGCCGGAAACGCTTTCTCCCATGTGGAAGGTTTCCGTGAGTATCTTGGGGATCAGGTTGTCGTACATCTGCCAGAAGGCGCAGATGGACAGAAACGCGAAACCGACCAGTACGGTGCGCTTGGTGTTGAGCTTCATTGAGGAGCCTCCGTTCCCATGTAGATATAACCGTATTATATCTGTTCTTTTGGGAGAAGTCCAGACCTTCTTGTCTAAAGAAAGCAAAAAGCGGGTAAAATAGGCGTCAAGTCCTATTTCCGGCGCAGCACAGAATCGTGTGAATGAATCGTAAATTTTCAGCCTGAATTTACCAAAGGCAGAGAAAACGACTTGCGCATTTTCCCGGGAATGGTATAATAGACAGAAGGGAATACCACAGGATAATCGAGGTTATCGAAATGAAAAAGATGCTGTTTATCATGAATCCATTTGCCGGAGTGAAGCGGGCGAACCGGCATCTGGCTGACATTTTGCTGACATTTACACAGGCGGGCTATGAGGTCATCACCCACATGACGCTGGGGCGGGGAGACGCCACCGCCGTCGCCCGGGAGAAGGGCAAAGATGTTGATCTGGTGGTCTGCTGCGGCGGCGACGGGACGCTGAACGAGACCATCACCGGCCTCCTCAGCGCCGGGGCGGACACCCCCATCGGCTATATCCCCGCCGGTTCCACCAACGACTTTGCCTCCAGCCTGAAGTTGCCCACCAACATTCTCAAGGCCGCCCAGACCATCGTGGAGGGCGGGCCGGTGAGCTACGACGTAGGGCGGTTCGGCAACCGGTATTTTTCCTATGTTGCCTCCTTCGGTGCGTTTACCAGGTCCAGCTATGCCACACCCCAGAATGTCAAAAACGCACTGGGCCACACCGCCTACGTTCTCAGCGGCATTACGGAGTTGTCCCAGATCCGCAACGAGCATGTGAAAATGGAGATCGACGGGCAGACGGTGGAGGGGGACTTCCTCTTCGGCGCCATCTGCAATTCCACCTCCGTGGGCGGCATCCTGACGCTGGACCCCAAGCAGGTGGACATGGGCGACGGTCTGTTTGAAATTCTGCTGGTTCGCGCGCCGGAGAAGCTGGGGGAAATCCATGAGTGCATCCAGGCGCTGCAAAGTCAGAAATACAACTGCGCCATGCTCACGTTCCGCAGCGCCCAAAAGGTGCGGATCTTTGCCGACCCGGAAATGCCATGGACGCTGGACGGAGAAAAAGAAGACGGCCACGAGACGGTGGAGGTGGAGAATCTGCACCACGCCATCCGGCTGATGCAGAAGAAGGATGAGGATGCTTAACACAACACTGTGCTATGTCACCCGGGGCAGTCAGGTGCTGATGCTCCACCGGGTAAAAAAGAAAGCCGACATCAACAAGGACAAGTGGATCGGCATCGGCGGAAAATTCGAGGGGGAAGAATCCCCGGACGAGTGCCTTCTGCGGGAAGCGAGAGAGGAGACCGGTCTGACCCTGACCTCCTGGCAATGCCGGGGCGTGGTGACGTTCCTGAACGACACCTGCGAGGGCGAATACATGTACCTGTTCACCGCCGACGGCTTTGAAGGGGAAATGACCCAATGCGACGAGGGCGACCTGCAATGGGTAGAGCGGGAATTCCTGAACGCCCTGCCCAAGTGGGAGGGCGACCAGATTTTTCTGGACTTACTGTGGCAGAACGCGCCGTTTTTCCTGCTGACCCTGCGCTACCACGGGGACACCCTAGTGGAAGCGATACTGAACGGGGAAAAGATACGCTGAGACTTGAGCCGACAGACGTGCGTCTGTCGGCTTAATGTCCCTTAAAGCCTCGCAGAGGAAAGCCGCCCGCAGACGGCAAATAAAGCTTAAATCATTTTGCGTCAGGGCGTGTACCTGGGGCGAGATTTGTCAAGGGCATTTTTGCTATTCGTCGCACCTAAGCGAAATATGATTTGCAACGCAGTATCGTTTTGTTATACTGAACTCCAATTAAAATCTTTAGAAGAGATTTTAATTGCCCGAAGGGCAAGGAGTTCATATGAGACTTGTTTTGTGATTTCTTTCCTTATAAATCACAAAACAGGCAGCGCCTTCAGGCGATGCCTTCCTGATTAAAATTAAGATTTTAATCAGGAAATAGTATGATACCCTATCGCACAGGAACGATATCTTTCCAATATTACAGCCCACCGGCCATTTGACCGGTGGGCTGTACCACTTTATTTCGTTAATTCTCCGGCCGGTGTTCTGCCGCCCCTTCGGGGTGCTCCTCAATACTACACCGGTACCGGCTGCGCGTTTTCCATTGCATCTGCATCAACGGAAGGGGCATCCGCCCACATGGACCGATCTACATGATCTCATTGCGCCGGACTTCTCTGCCAAGCTCGCTGGAGCGATAGAACATTTCCAGTGTGGCCGCGGTATTTATGACCTGCTGGGGGGTAATCATCAGGGATTCTGTGCCGTTCAGGACCCCAATCACATGACGGATCAGGTAATAATGCCCGGCAAACGGCCTGTCATCGCACTCGCCCAGACCGAACAGCCGGGGGCTGAAATCCGTCTGATTCTCGCCGAGCGTCCCGTAGAGCTTCAGCTCCGGCAGGGTGAGACCGGATTTGTCACCGAGGATCATCATGTTGTTTCGGTCGGAAAGATTGGCTGCCCACGCCACCTTGAAATTCAGGCTGATGCCCGCATCCGTGCGGAGGCTTCCGGAGGCGAACTCTTCGACGTCGCATTCCGCCGGATCGAATCTGCGCGCGGTATGTACACCGCTGAATGCGCCGCTTTCTTTCAGGTCGTAGATAACGCCCCGCTCGGAATGGATGATCCGGTCGCTGGTAAAGCCGCTGACCGCTGAGACCTGCGGAGATCCCAGCATCCAGAGCATCGCGTCCAGCGCATGGATGCCGATGTCGGCCAACGCGCCGCCGCCGCTGGCGGCTTTCCGGTGGAAGGTGCCCCATGAGGGGACCCCTCTGCGCCGGATTCGGTCAATTTCCGCGTAGTAAATATTTCCAAGAACCCCGTCCGCAATATAATCCCGCGCGGCAAAGTAGGCGCGCTGGAAGCGGGACGTCTGGCACACCACCAGCTGCTTGCCCAGCTTTTCGGCCAGTGCGTAAAGCCCGACTGTATCGGCGTAATGCAGGGTCAGCGGTTTTTCGCAGATCACATTCGCGCCGGCCTTCAACGCCTGCGCAACCAGTCCCTTGTGCGTGGAATTGGGCGTGCAGACGGATACCAGATCGGGATGGACTTCCTCCAGCATAGCCACCACATCAGAGTACCAGCGGGGAATATCATGACGCAGGGCAGTGTCCCTTGCGGCCGACGCGTTCAGGTCGCACACGGCCTCCAGACTGACGTCCTGCGAAAACGCCTTGTACGCGGGAATATGCCCGGAATTTGCAATCATTCCGGCGCTGATAACAGCGGCTTTCAGTTTCTGTGTTCCCATAAATATCCTCCCTGTGTGCGCCTTTTTTATGTTTGTCAAGGCTATCTTTTGCTTTTTTCCGGCCTCTTTCCCGGAATTTTATAATCTTGCATTCTATTTGAGAATTTGGTATACTTTTGCAATACCAGTCAGAAGGACGGTGATCACCATATGGCCTGACCGAGGGCAAGCACTGCTCCGCTTGCAGCGAAGTGCTGACCGCGCAGGAAGAAATCCCCGCTCTTGGACACACCGAAGTGACCGACCAGCGGGTAGAGCCTACCTGCACCAAGACCGGCCTGACGGAAGGAACGCACTGCTCCGTCTGCGGTGAGGTGCTGACCGCGCAGAAGGAGATTCCCGCCAAGGGGCACAGCGAGGTCATCGACGAGGGAACGGAACCCACCTGCACCAAGCCCGGTCTGACCGAGGGCAAGCACTGCTCCGTCTGCAATGAAGTCCTGACTGCGCAGGAGGAAATTCCCGCGAAGGGTCACGACGTGGAAAAGGTCGAGGCCAAAGACGCGACCTGCACGGAAGACGGCAACAATGACTATTATGTGTGCCGTGTCTGCGGCGAGGCCTTCAAGGACGAAAAGTGCGAGCAGGCAACCACCGTGGAAGCGGAGACCCTGTCCGCGCTCGGCCATGAAATTACCAAAGTAGAAGCGGCGGAACCCACATGGGAAGCCGCCGGAAATATCGAGTATTACATCTGCTCCCGCTGCGAGAAGCTCTTTAAGGACGCGCTGGGCACGGAGGAGACCACGCTGGAAAAGGTCACTCTGCCTGCAATACCCTATGTGAGCGAGATCGACCTGGCCCGGGACGGCGAGCTGCTCCCGGACGCCATGGAAGTGGAGTGCGGGGCAGGCGACACCATGACCCTTGCGGCGATGGTCTGGCCTGTGGGGGCGGAGACGACGGTAAGATGGTCTTCCAGCACCCCGGCGGTCGCGCGGGTAGATCAGGATGGCGTCGTCACCCTGCTGACCTCCGGAACGACCGTCATCACGGCCGCGGCCACAGACGGCAGCGAAGTGACCGCTCAGGTGACGCTGAATGTGACCGCCCCGGATTACGCGCCCCGGCTGGGGGATTCCACGCTGACCCTGAATTCCGCTTCTTCCGCGGGTGTGAGCGTTGATCTGGTGGAAAGCTACGGCAACCAGATCCTGAGCGTCAGTGTGGACGACGAGCGGTTCGACGTGGAGTATGCGGACAGTCTGCTGACCCTGACCTCCAGAGAAGCCGTCGCCAGAGGCAGCTACCGGATGACGCTGGAAGCCGTCTGCGACGATGGCCGCACCTATTCTTATCCCATCACGGTGAGAGTCATCCAGACGCTGCCCAGACTGACCGTACGGCAGAGCCAGCGGTTCAACCTGTTCTACCGTGACAGTCAGGCGGCCCTGACCATCACCGGCGGGGAAGTCGAAAGCGCGGAACTCATCGGAAACAGCGATTTCGTGCTGGAGAATGAGGACGGCGAGTGGGTCATCCGCTACGCTGACCCGGAGAACGCTCCTGCCAAGCCCAGCACCAGAGCGACCCTGAGCGTCTCCTTCGCGGGCTATAACATCCCGGTGACCAGGGCGCTGACCATCGGCACCGTAAACACCGCGCCGAAGCTTAAGCTGAACCCCACTTCCAGCACGCTGAATACCGCACTGAATTCGGACTGGTTCGTGGAGACGGTCCTGTCGGGCGCGGACGGCGAGAGCCTTTACGCCTATACAGACACCCCGGGCGTGGATGTGGCGCTGAGCGGAAACGTCCTGACCCTGACGCTGACCGAGGCGAAGAACGTGTCGGCCAATGTCTACGTGCAGGACGACAACTGGACAAAGCCCGTCAAGCTCACCCACAGAGTTACCGTCACCAACAGACTGCCCACCCTCAGAGCGGCGGCCGGCACGCTGAAGCTGAATAGCTGGTTCCCCTCCGAGACGGCTTCCACCGGCATGATCCTCTCCCAGGGCAATGTTTCCCTGACCGATGTGGAGCTGACTCCCGCGGCAAGGGAGGGTACCGCCGCCCGGGCGGAGTCCGACAAGCTGAATGTGTACTATGACGCGGATTCCGGAGAAATCGTTGCGGAAATCGCGGATTCCGGTATCAAAAACGGGACTTATTCCTTCGCCTGCACCGGTATTCTGGAAAGTGGCACGGAAATCTCCGGAGGCACGGTGCGTGTCACCGTATCCAACACGCTGCCCAGAGCAAGGCTGTCCGTCGCCATGGTGCGGCTGAACCGGCAGCTGGCAGGGGAGGAGAGTATTGCCGTGAAGGTGACCCTGACCGGTGGCGATGGGTATACCATTGAGGGCTTCGAGGAACTGCCCGACTGTCTGGACTACGCCGACGGCATCCTGACGGCAACCATCCCCAACGCAGACTTTACCGGCGGCAGCTATGTGCTGAACGCCATCGTCAGCCGGAACGGGGAAACGGCAACGCTGCCCGCAGGGGTAATCCTGAGGGTGCAGGTTTACGACAGAGCGCCCTCTTTCCGGCTGACTGCCAAGGGCAAGCTGGATGTGCTGAACCCGGCAAGTGAGATCGTCTATACGCCCAGGCTGACCAACGCTCAGGGCACCGTTACGGATATCCGGCTGGAAGGCGCGGACGCGGAGCTGTTCGCGGCTGAGGTGGTTGACGGCGTTGTGCACCTGACCATGGCAAAGGGCTGCACGTATTCCACCAGAACGACCTACAAGGTGATCCCGGTTCTGACCTTCTGCGGTCAGGAGGTCACAGGCAGCACCCTGAGCATCCGGGTTACGCAGAGCACGGTGAAATTGGCGAAGCTCTCGAACCGGACGGTGTATCAGTCCCAGACCGCGCCGCTGGTGCAGGTGCTGAGCATCACCAGCCCGGCGACGGCGGAATTCGGAGAGATCACCCTGAATTCCAGAAGCACCGCCGCTCTCCGGAACGCGATGGAAGCTGCCGGAGGGATAGAAGTCAGCGGGGGAGTTGTCAGATTCCCGGCGAAGGCGTTCGCTTCCCTGAAGCCCGGCAGGTACACGGTGATTCTGGACGTTACTCCGGAAAATGCCGCCGCAGACGCAAAACCCATTCAGGCCAGATTCACGCTGACCGTTCAAAAATAACGAAAACCTCCCGGGGCAGTTTTGAAACTGCCCCGGGAGAGATTTTTGCCCCCCAAAAAACACCAGCACGATACATCTGCCTGCTTTCCCTTGACGGATGCACCGCGCCGGTGGCTTTGATTCATACTAATACTAAAGCCTAATTAAACGCTTTAATACTATTTCCTGATTAAAATCTTTGATTTTAATCAGGAAATAGTATCAGGCACTTCCAGTGTTCCCGATTTGTGCCATGCAGCTCCATCGCACCGTAGGCATACCGGTATTCCCGAATCTGGTGACATGGAACGCTGGGTCGGATGCCTTTTTCGCACCAGCAGTACTTGGGATGGTTGATGCGGTCGAAGCCTGCCTCATCCCGGAACATAAGGCGCACTTTTCCACAGCCCCTGTGGAGATTTTAGTATCAACGCCTTTTGTGTCCATGAATAGGATTCAGAAAATACTCAAAATGGTTTTTTGTAATTTCCCCTGATTGCCTTTACTTTTCTCCCTTTTTACAGTATAATTAAGGCAACACCGCACAAATGCGTCTGCGGGTCACAGCGAGTCTTTTGCACCAGCTCCGCAGTTACAAAGCTGGGAAATACATACAGTATTCCTCCGGCTTTGTAACTTTGATCTGGCACAAAATCTTCTGCTATGCCTCCTTGCCGATTTATGCGGTGTTGCCCTAATTGCTTGATCAAACTTAACCACCGGCTGTGCCGGCGGCAAAAATTAGCATCCGGCGAGGAGTAAAGCAGGCAAGAAAAAATACGTTAATGGGCAAGCTTTTCCACTTCCGCCGCAAAGACCATATGGAATGATTTTGGAGGTACTCATGAAAGAATTCGTCCGTGTCCTGAAATTCACCTTTTTCTCCATCAGCGCCGGTCTCATCGAAATGGGAAGCTTCGCCCTGCTGAATGAATTTACCCATTTCCCATACTGGCCCTGCTACCTGATTGCCCTGTGCCTGAGCGTACTCTGGAACTTTACCCTGAACCGGAAATTTACCTTCCAATCCGCTGCCAACGTGCCCGTAGCCATGGCAAAGGTTGCCGCTTATTATGCGGTCTTCACGCCTCTGTCCACCCTTCTGGGCAATTATCTGGCCGGCAGTCTGGCGTGGAACGAATACCTGGTAACAATTGTGAATATGCTGCTGAATTTCTCCACGGAGTTTCTCTATCAGCGGTTTTTCGTCTTCGGCAAGTCCCTGGACAGTGCAAAGCAGGCGTAACTGCAAGGCGGGAAAGCAATGCCACGCAGACGGAATAATCCAGCAAAAAGCAGGACACAAAAGTGTGTCCTGCTTTGTTCGTTCAATTCATTGTCCCCTCGGAGCGGGCGAAGAGGTCGCCGATCCGCTGCCTGAGAGCCTTTGCTTCCGGGGTGTCCGACGCGCCGTAGGCGTCGATCCAGTCTGCCGACGCCTGCTGGGCGCCTTTCATGGCGGCAAGGTCGCAGCCTAAGTCCGCCACCCGGAATGCGGGCAGGCCGGACTGCCGGGAGCCGAAGAAATCTCCGGGACCGCGCAGACGCAGGTCTTCCTCAGCAATCTTGAAGCCATCGGTGGTTTTACACAGGGCTTTCAGGCGCTGGAGCGTCTCCGGGTTGCGGTTGTGGGTGGTGAGGATGCAGTAGCTTTTTGCCTTGCCCCGGCCTACCCGGCCGCGGAGCTGGTGCAGCTGGCTCAGACCGAACCGGTCGGCGTCCTCAATGACCATCAGCGTGGCGTTGGGAACGTCCACGCCTACCTCGATGACCGTGGTCGCCACCATGACATCCGCTTCCCCACGGGCGAAGGACGCCATGGCCGCCTCCTTTTCCGCGCCCTTCATCTGCCCGTGGAGCAGAGCGATGCGCAGGTCGGGGAAAACCGTCTGCTGCAAGGTCTCCGCCCAGACGGAGGCGGCCTTGATGCCTAGCTCCTCGTTTTCTTCCACCGCCGGGCAGACCACGAAGCACTGATGTCCCTCCGCCACCTGCTTGCGGATAAAGGCGTTGATCCGGGGACGGTAGCTCTCCCCCACCAGAAAGGTGTCCACCGGCTCCCGTCCCGGGGGCAGCTCGTCCAGAATGGATACATCCAGATCGCCGTAGAGGATCAGCGCCAGCGTCCGGGGGATAGGCGTCGCCGACATCACCAGCAGGTGGGGGTCCTCCCCCTTGGCGGAAAGACGGCTGCGCTGTCCCACGCCGAAGCGGTGCTGTTCGTCGGTGATGACCAGCCCAAGATGTTCAAAACGGGTGGACTCCGACAGCAGCGCGTGGGTGCCGATCACCACTTGAACTTCCCCGGCGGCGATGCGCTCCCGCACGTCCTTTTTCTGCTTTCCCGTCATGGAGCCGGTGAGCAGCGCCACGGATACCCCCAGAGGGACGAACAGGGCGCTCAGAGAGGCGAAATGCTGCTCGGCAAGGATCTCCGTGGGCGCCATCAAAGCGGTCTGAGCGCCATTTCTCGCGGCGCAGTAGGCGGCGGCGGCCGCCACCATGGTCTTGCCGCTGCCCACGTCTCCCTGTACCAGCCGGTTCATGGGAATGCCCCGACGGAAATCCTCCAGAATTTCCCCCACCGCCCGGCTCTGGGCACCGGTGAGGGTAAAGGGCAGGCTGTCATAAAAGGGCGCCATGTCGAAATCCGTATAGGGTTCCGTCTTCTTTTCCTTCCGGGCGGCGCGCATCAGGGACAGCCCGGCGGAGAATACGAAGAATTCCTCGAAGATCATCCGCTTTTTCGCCAGCTCCGCCTCCGCCATGGAATTCGGCTCGTGGATGGCAAAATATGCCCGCTCGGCAGGCAGAATGCCGTATTTCTCCCGCACCTCGGCGGGCAGTATCTCCTCCGGCAGGTCGCACACCGCCAGCGCCTGCTGCACCAGCCGGAGCAGCGCCGCGTTGGTCAGTCCCGCGGTCAGGGGATAAATGGGCAGAATGCGCCGGGTGGTCACGGGCTGGGACTCCGGCGCCTCGAACACGGGGTTCGTCATGCTGTAGCCGATGAAATCCCCGCTCACCGCGCCGTAGAAAATGTACTCCCGGCCATATTCCAGCTGCTGGGCGGCAAAGCGGCTGTTGAAAAATGTCACGTTCAGCCGCCCGGTGGTATCCGCCACCTGCACCTTGGTCAGGTCCAGCCCCTTGCGGATGTGGCTGGTGCGGGGAGTGTTCATCACCATGGCGCGAAAACAGGCGGGGACATCCGGCTCCAGCTTTTCGATGGGAACCAGCTTCGTCCGGTCCTCGTACCCTCTGGGGAAATGGCAGATGAGATCCCGGAGGGTGAAAATATTCAGCTGGGCAAGCTGCTTTGCCCGCACCTCCCCCACGCCCTTGAGCATCGTGACGGGGTCAGACAGTTTTGCCATGGTTACACCTCCCGGGAAAATCTATAGCACATTACGGGCGGTTCTGAACAGATCGGCGATTTGTTCAGAGTTTCCCCTTACAAAATGAAAAAACTCCCTCCAAGCACTGCTCGGAAGGAGATATTTTCAGAGAAATCAGGCCAGCTTGTTCAGCTTCAGAGTCATGCTGCTCTTCTTCCGGGCAGCGTTGTTCTTGTGCAGGAGACCCTTGTTGACAGCCTGATCGACGGCCTTGACGGCGGTCTTGTAAGCAGCGTCGGCGGCAGCCTTGTCACCGGACACCACAGCGGCGTCGAACTTCTTCAGGTTGGTCTTCAGCTCGGACTTGTCAGCCTTGTTCTTCTCGTAAGCGATCTTGGAAGAAATGACATCCTTCTTAGAGGACTTGATATTGGGCATGGATTCCACCTCCTTCTGTTCGTTTTCCATACAGATACGCATTATAACGCCTTGGCGCGATAAAATCAACCCTTTTTTCAAAATTTTTTGCCGTTCCGGGCGTAAGAAGCTTCTCCCCGGCCATCCCGCCCCGGTGGGCGGACGCCGGGGACTGCGCGGAGAATTGTCAAGCCCTAATTTTTGCACAAAAAAATGTTCATGGTAAAATCCACGACCCGCGGAAAAGTGGGAAATCCGTCGAAGCGTGTCGGATCTTTTTATGTGAACCAAAACTGCATATCCACAGCATGCCCCGCCTGTGGAAAACCCCTGTGGAAAAACCTGTGGAGATTGTGGAAAACTCTGAGTTATCAACAGGATTTTTTGCTCTTTTCTTTTTTTGCTTTTCTTGTGGAAAAGTCTGCATATATCCATGCATATTCCGTTCTCCGCCCAAAAACGGGACGTGTTACGTCACCGTCGGAAGGAAGCCGTTACCGGAAAAACATCGGGGAAAAGTTGTCTTCCTGTAAAAAAATGCTGTCGAAAGCCATTGGCGCTTTCTCTCGACTGTGAAAAATTTGTGAAAAACCGCCAAAGAATGATTTGGCGCTTCCGGGGAATACTGGAGAGGAACGGGAATGGATGCTCCATTTCCCAGTATCACCACACAGGAGGCTGCCATGCAGGGAAAAGTAGAGATATGCGGCGTCAACACATCGAGACTTCACGTTTTGTCTCAGGTGGAAATGGACGCCCTGCTCCGCCGCGCCCAGGCGGGCGACGAAGACGCCCGGGAAAAACTCATTGAAGGAAATCTGCGGCTGGTTCTCAGTGTCATACAGCGCTTTGACAAGCGGGGCGAAAACCCCGACGATCTGTTTCAGGTGGGGTGCATCGGCCTTATCAAGGCCATCTCCAATTTTGACCCGGACAAGCAGGTGCGCTTTTCCACCTACGGCGTGCCCATGATCGCGGGAGAGGTGCGGCGGTATCTGCGGGACAACAGTGTCATCCGGGTCTCCCGTTCCATCCGGGATGTGGCCTACCGGGTGCTTCAGTGTAAGGAAGCCCTGATCACCCGCCTGGGGCGAGAGCCGACGCTGGAGGAAATTTCCAAGGAGCTGGAAATCCCTCTGGAGGAGGTTAGCCGGGCGCTGGACGCAGTGTGCGCCCCTGCGAGTCTGTATGACCCGGTCTATTCCGACGGCGGCGACCCGCTGACGGTGATGGATCAGGTGCGGGACACCAAAAACACCGAGGACGGCTGGATGGAGCATATCACCCTGCAAAACGCCTTCCGCGCCCTGAACGACCGGGAAAAGCAGATTCTCTCTCTGCGGTTTTACGACGGGAAGACCCAGATGGAGGTGGCCTCCGCTCTGGGTATCTCCCAGGCGCAGGTATCCCGGCTGGAAAAGGGCGCCATTGGCGCCATGCGCAAATCCGTCAGCGTTTCGTAGAACAGTCATACTCCTTCTTTCTGGTGCATAGGCTTTTCCAGAGGAGGGTGGGATTATGTCAATGCGATTCACCCAGCTGCAATGCAAGGAAGTCATCTGCGTCAGCGACGGGCGACGGCTGGGATTTGTTACGGACGTGCAGGTGGAAATTCCCAGCGGGAACGTCTGCGCCATCGTCGTCCCATGCCCCGCGCGGTTTCCGGGGGGCTTCGGGCGGCGGGACGATTTTATCATTCCATGGAACTGCATCAAGCGCATCGGCCCGGACATCGTGCTGGTGGAGGCGAAGCCCGACGACTGCAGGGTGCCGAGAGGAAAGCCGGGTCTGCCACGGTAAATGGCAGACCCGGCGCAATTCTTTTCCCCGCGCCGGAATTTTTTTGCGTTTTTTGGGAAATAATGCTTGCAATTACGCGTTCCATCCTATATAATGACTCAGCATGGGCTTTGACCCGTGACATTTCAAAACCACACACCCGGGGATCGGCCGCCCCCGTGTCCGGAAGGACGGGCTGCCGGGATGATCGGGGTGGAGGAAAAACAAAAGGAGAAATTGTAAAATGGCTGTCGTATCTATGAAGCAACTGCTGGAGGCCGGTGTACACTTCGGTCACCAGACCCGCCGCTGGAACCCCAAAATGGCGCCCTACATCTACACCGAGCGCAACGGCATCTACATCATCGACCTGCAGAAGACCGTAAAGAAGCTGGAAGAGGCTTACGCCTTCGTCCGTGACCTGTCCGCAAACGGCGGCAACGTGCTGTTCGTCGGCACCAAGAAGCAGGCGCAGGATGCCATCAAGGAAGAGGCCACCCGCTGCGGCGGTTACTACGTCAACGCCCGCTGGCTGGGCGGTATGCTGACCAACTTCCGCACCATGCGTACCCGTATCGACCGTCTGGCTCAGCTGCGCAAGATGGAAGAGGACGGCACCTTCGCCATGCTGCCCAAGAAGGAAGTCATCAAGCATCAGGCCGAGATCGAGAAGCTGGAGAAGTATCTGGGCGGCGTGAAGGAAATGAAGAAGCTGCCCGCCGCGCTGTTCATTGTTGACCCCCGCAAGGAGCGCAACGCCATCGCCGAGGCCCGCAAGCTGAACATCCCCATCGTGGCCATCGTGGACACCAACTGCGATCCTGATGAGATCGATTACGTCATTCCCGGCAACGATGACGCCATCCGCGCCATCCGTCTGATCGCCTCCGCCATGGCGAGCGCCGCCATCGAGGGCCGCCAGGGTGAGGACGCTGCCGAGGCTCCTGCCGAAGCGCCCGCCGAGACCGCCGCTGAATAAATAAGCACTTAGGAGGATACGAAAATGGCTTTTACCGCACTGGACGTTAAGAAGCTCCGTGAAATGACCAACGTCGGCATGATGGACTGCAAGAAGGCTCTTCAGGCCACCGACGGTGATATGGACGCCGCCGTGGACTGGCTGCGTGAGAAGGGCCTTGCCAAGGCCGCCAAGAAGGCCGACCGCGTCGCCGCCGAGGGCGTTGCCTATGCTGCCGTCGTAAACGGCATCGGCGTCGTCATCGAGGTCAACTCCGAGACCGACTTTGCCGCCAAGACCGACGCTTTTATGGATCTGGTAAAGAATCTGGCTACCGTCGTTGCCACCGAGAACCCCGCTGATGTGGACGCTCTCAAGGCCTGCAAATATCCGGGCTCCAACCTGACCGTCACCGAGATCATGCAGGAGAAGGTCATGTCCATCGGCGAGAACATGCAGATCCGCCGCTTCGCCCGTTTTGCCGACAACACCTCCGTTGCCTACGTTCACGCGGGCGGCACCCACGGCGTTCTGGTGAATCTGGCCGTGGAGGGCGGCATTGACGCCACCGAGATCGGCAAGAACGTCGCCATGCAGATCGCTGCTATGAGCCCCAAGTACTGGGACAAGTCTCAGGTGCCTCAGGCCGACGTGGACAAGGAGCTGGCCGTGCAGGTCGCTCTGATGGACAATGACCCCAAGATGGCTTCCAAGCCCGCCGCTGTGAAGGAAAAGATCGCTGCCGGCAAGATGGCCGCTTTCTACAAGGAGAGCTGCCTGCTGCAGCAGGAATTCGTCCGCTCCGACCTCTATAAGGGCGATGTGGCCGGTTACATTGCCGACGCCGCCAAGAAGCTGGGCGGCAAGGTCACCTTCGTTGACGCCGTTCACTACGTCAAGGGTGAGGGCATTGAGAAGAAGGCTGACGACTTCGCCGCTGAAGTCGCCGCACAGATCGCCGGTGCTCAGAAGTAATTCCAATTAGCAACAAAACCTCCCTGACCAAACGGTCAGGGAGGTTTTCTGCGTCTATTTCACCAAATGCTCCGTAATCAGGAAATAGTATCATACTGAACTCCAATTAGGGTCTATCTGAAAACCGGGAATATGACCAACAGCG
>ERZ827440.828-NODE-828-length-39155-cov-4.809258_pt1 | contig 39155 bp, 34 predicted proteins | sample MGYA00519774_ERZ827440 | MGnify/ENA primary metagenome ERZ827440 (study PRJEB31778, sample SAMEA3449302) | human gut metagenome | biome: human gut; feature: human-associated habitat; material: faeces | place: United Kingdom | collected 2010/2012 ... | reverse complement strand
AATGGGAAAATTAGCAGGTAAACAAGCAACACAAAATGTAGAAGAAAAAATATATAGAGAAATAAAGAAAATAATATCAAAGTCTGTGGATGATGTAAAAAATTAAAGTTCCCATAATGAAAAATCGTAGAAAATTAATTTTATTCTACGATTTTTATTATTATATAAATATTACAAAATTTTTTGTTATCAATAATTAATTAAATATACGTTATAAGAAATTATTTTAAATGTATATAGAAAAAGCTATTTGAATAATAAAGTTCAAATAGCTTTTTACTTTAATGTGATGATGATCCAATATCTTCTTGTAATGTTACTGTTATAACGCTTCCCTCAAGTTTTTCCGTTCCTGCAATTGAGTCTTGGCTTACAACTTTTCCTGTTCCTATTGTATTTATATTTAAATTTTTTGCTTGCAATGCAGATTTGGCTGCACTATATGTCATTCCTTTTAAATCAGGTACAGTTGTTTTTGATTTATTAGATACAGTATCATCAGAATATAATTTTATAATTGCACCTTCTGATAAAGATGTTCCCTGTTTTGGTATTTGTTCTGTAATAATTGAATTTGCACTACATGTAAATGAACATTTAAAGCCATGGTCTTCAAGTATTTTTTTGGCTTCAGAAGCTGTTTTGTTTCTAACATCATGTAAGGTAACTTTTTTTACTGTGTTTGATGTAGTTGTGTTTGTAGTTGTATTTCCAGTTCCGTCTTTTGATGGAATTCCTAAGTATGGCAATACTTCAGATAAAATTTGTGATACAACAGGTGCTGCTATATGACCACCAAAGTGATCTTTTCCTTGAGGTTTATATAATGTTAATAATACAACTAATTGTGGATCGTCTGCTGGTGCTACTCCAACAAATGATGATACATAACCTGATGAAGAACCTTCTGTGGCTTCAGATGTACCTGTTTTTCCAGCTACAGAATAACCTGTTACTTGACCATATTTTCCACCACCATCTGTAACAACGGATTCCATCATACTTAGCATTTTTTTAGAAGTTTCTGCAGAAATTACTTGTCTAACTTCTTTTGTATCTATATTTGTAATAGCTCCTGTATCAGTATTGGTTACACTTTTTACTATGCGAGGTTGCATTAGTACACCATCATTTGCTATTGTTGATACGGCTGTAACCATTTGAAGTGGTGTTATTGTAAATCTTTGACCAAATGAAATTGTTGCAAGTTCAACAGGACCAACAGAATCTTTTTCGTGGAAAATACCTGTTGCTTCTCCAGATGTTGCTATTCCTGTTTTTGTAAATAGTCCGAAAGATTTAAAATATTTATATAAAGTATCTACTCCAATTTTTTGTCCAAGCTGTATGAATGCTGGATTACATGAATTTTCTAATGCTTGACGCAATGATTGATATCCATGCCCTGCTTCATTAGCACAACGTATTTTCCTATCTGCAACTTCTTGTGAGCCAGAACAGAAGAAAATTCCAGGTGTGTCAGTTGAAACTATATTTTCTTCTAACGCTGCAGAAGCGACAACGACTTTAAAAACAGAGCCAGGTTCATATGTATTTGAAACAGCTGTGTTTTTCCACATTTTTTGCAATGCTTCATTTTGTGCTGTTTTTGACAATGAATCCCATGTACTTGAAAGCGAAGAATTAGGTTCAAAAGGTGTGTTTAAATTATAATTTGGGTATGTTGCCATTGCTAGAATATCTCCAGTATTTGGATCCATAATAATTACATTTCCACCATCAGCACATTTATTTGAAATACATGCTTGCTCTAAGTATTTTTCAGCTATTGTTTGTATATTTATATCTATAGTTAAAGTTAAATTACTTCCGTTTTGTGCTGCATAATATTGGGCATCTTCGTTAGATATTAGATCTTGTGAAGCATCTTGAGTTGTTGTGATTTTTCCAGCAGTGCCAGCTAAAGTTGAATCCCAATAATATTCAAGACCAGTTAGACCTTGATTATCATTTCCACTAAAGCCAATTAAATTTGAAGCTAAATTTGAATATGGGTAATATCTTTTTGTGTCTTCGTCTATATTTATGCCAGCTGAAATTTTATTTTCTTTCATCCAATTTTCAAGCTCTGTTACTTTATCTTTTTCTATTTTTTGAACTATTGTTTCAACTGAATTATTGCTAGATACTTTATTTAATGTTTCCTGATAGTCCAGTTCAAATAGTGTTGAAAGTTCTGTTGCAACTTTTTCACGGAGTGCCGTTGTTTCTTCATCTGTTTTTTTCTTTAATTGAGAAGGATTTACAGTTATTGTATCAACATCTGCACTAATTGCTAATGCAGTTCCTGTAGAATCGTATATAGTACCTCTTTTTGCACTAATTATTCTACTTGTAGATTGTTGTTTAGTTGCCATTTCTTTTAAATATGATCCCTTTACAAATTGTAAATATCCAATTCTAAATAAAAGTAAAAAAAAGATTACAAATATTATAATCATTAAAGTACGAAATCTGTTTGTTTTTGAATATTTTATATTTGAATTATTATCATTTTTTATATTATTTTTTTGACTTTTATTATTCAAATTATCACCATCTTCTTTTGAATTTTTATTGACTTTTATTGTATATTAAGAGGTAATAAAAATCAAGATAAAATCTGAAATTTTAAAATTTGGAATTCAAGTATTGACATGAATAAAAAAGTTTGCTATTATAATTAAAATTTTATTCAAAAATTTTATTCTAAAAAATTCCAAAGGAGATATTTATGTTATCAATAGTTAAAAGTATGACCCTTCACGGTTTAGAAGGTTTTATTGTCGATGTTCAGGTAGATGTTGCTGGTGGATTGCCATGTTGGGAAATTGTAGGACTCCCCGATATTAGCATAAGAGAGTCAAGGGAGCGTGTTAGAACAGCTATTAAAAATTCTGGATATGAATTTCCAAGTAGGCGTATTGTAATTAATTTAGCTCCTGCTACCATAAAAAAAGTTGGAACTGCATTTGATTTACCAATTGCGATAGCTATTTTATTGGCTACTCAAAATATTAGTGAATTTGATTTCGAAAATGTTGCTTTTGTTGGAGAACTATCTTTGGATGGAAATATTCATAGTATTACTGGAATTTTACCTATGTGTATTGAGGCAAAAAAATTAGGCATAAAAGAAATAATTGTTCCAAAGGAAAATGCAAAAGAGGCAAGTATTGTAAATGGCATAAATGTTATTCCTGTAAGTTCACTAACCCAGGTTGTTGCATATTTGAATAAATTGATAAAAATTGATCCAAAAAAATTTAATTCTTATGAAATATTAAATTCTAGTCAGGTTTATAATCTAGATTTTTCCGAAGTTAAAGGTCAAAAAAATATTAAAAGAGCTATTGAAGTAGCTGCAAGTGGTGGTCACAATTGTTTGTTAATTGGGGCACCAGGTTCGGGTAAAACGATGATGGCAAGAAGGATACCAACAATATTGCCAAAACTTAGTTTTGAAGAAGCTTTAGAGGTAACAAAAATTCACAGTATTGCAGGTGACATAAGTCAAAATAGTCCATTAATAATAAATAGACCATTTAGATTTCCACATCATACAATATCAAAAACTTCATTAGTTGGGGGAGGCGTATTTCCTAAACCAGGAGAAATAAGTTTGGCACATTATGGTGTATTGTTTTTGGATGAACTTCCTGAGTTTGAAAAATCAACATTAGAGGTATTAAGAGGTCCATTAGAAGATGGAAAGATAACAATAAGCAGAGTTAATGCGACATTAACATATCCATCTAAGTTTATGATGGTGGCAAGTATGAACCCATGTCCATGTGGATATTATGGGACTGACAAAGAATGTACATGTTCTAGTAAAGCTATAGCAAAATATTTAGGAAAAGTAAGTGGCCCACTATTAGATAGAATTGATATACAAGTAGAAGTGAGCAGTGTTAAGTATAAAAATTTTGATATACAAACAGATGAGGATACATCAAATAAAATAAGAGCAAGGGTAGAAAAAACACGTGAATTACAAATTAAAAGGTATAAAGGAACTGGTATTTTTTCAAATTCTGAATTATCACCGAGATTAATCGAAAAATATTGTAAGTTAAATTGTGAAAGTAAGCACATTTTAGAAAAGGCATTTAATAAATTGGGCTTAAGTGCAAGAGCATATACTAGAATTTTAAAAGTTGCGCGAACTATAGCTGATATGGATGAAAGTGAAAATATTGAATCAAAACATTTATTAGAAGCAATACAATATAGAAGTTTAGATAAAAAGTATTCTAAATAAAAGTATTTAAGGAGGTTTAAGATGTCAGTAAATAAAAAAATTTATGAAATATATTCGGTAAATAATGTGTATCCGTCAATGCTTAAAGATATAAAATCTAAGCCGAATAAGCTTTATGCAATAGGTAATTTAAATCTTTTGAAGGAAAAATCAATTTCAATAGTGGGTTCAAGAAATAGCTCTGAATATGGAAGGAAGATAACTAAAAAAATAACTAAAGAGCTAGTTGATAATGGAATAGTAATAGTAAGTGGTTTGGCTATAGGAATAGATTCTGTTGCTCATAAAACATGTATACAAAATGGAGGAAAGACAATTGCTGTATTGGGAAGTGGATTTAGACACATTTATCCAAAAGAAAATGAAGAGCTATTTTATCAAATAATAAAAAATAATGGTTTAGTAATATCTGAATATCCAATTGATTCACCAGCTCAAATGAAAAATTTTCCAAAAAGAAATAGAATAATAAGTGGATTATCACTGGGAGTATTAGTAATAGAAGCTGCATATAGAAGTGGGACAAGTATAACTGCTAAGTATGCAAGATTGCAGAACAGAAAAGTATTTTGTATTCCAAATAGTATTGGAAATAAAAATAGCTATGGAACAATAAATTTATTAAAAGAAGGTGCAATATTAGTGCGAAATGCATGTGATATTTTAACAGAGCTTGGAGTAAAGTGTACACCACAAAAAGAAAAAAAGGAATTTAATCAGTTGAAATTGTTAGATTCGCAAAGCCAAAAGATATTTAATTGTATATATGAAAATGAAAATATAGATGCAGAAGGAATAGCTATAAAAACTAAATTAGATATAAGCAAGGTTAATGAGTTAATAACTTTATTAGAGCTAGATGATTTAATAATTTTAGTGGGATTTAATAAATTTAAAATAAATAAGGAATATTATGAATAAGGTTGAATTTGGGAAAATTGGCGAAGAAATTGCATGCAAATATTTAATAAAAAGTAATTATAATTTAATAGATAGAAACTATTATTATAAAGGAGGAGAGCTTGATATAATTGCTTTTGATAATAATACTAAAGAGCTTGTCTTTATAGAAGTAAAAACAAGAGCAAATAATGAATATGGATTACCAGCAGAAGCTGTTAATTCTAAAAAGATAAATAATATTATTAAGGGGATAAGAAAGTATATACATATTAAAAAAGTTGAAAATAATTATATAAGAGTAGATTTGTTAGAGCTATATTATAGTAAAAATAAATTTTATATAAATCATATAAAACAAATAATTTGAAGTTATATGTGTAATAACTGTAAATTGCAATATTTACTAAATTAATGTAACATAAAATAATTTTTTGCTATTGTAAAAGAGAATTTTTTATTATATAATAAAAGAGTAAAAAAGGTGGTAATATGGAAAATTTATATGATAAAACAAAATTTATATTAAAAAAATATAATATATCAGCTAATAAAAGTTTAGGTCAAAATTTTTTAATAAATGACGATGTGGTTAATAAAATTATTGAGTCATCTGATATAACAGATAATGATTTGGTAATAGAAATAGGTCCAGGACTTGGAAATTTAACTGAATTTTTACTTGAAAAAGCTGGAAAGGTAATTGCAATAGAGCTTGATCAAAGAATGATCACAATATTAAATGAAAGGTTTTCGTTATATAATAATTTTGAACTTATAAATGAGGATGTTTTAAAGGTAAACTTAAAAGAGCTAATAAATAAAAATAAAAACTCTAAAATAACAAACGTAAAAATAGTTGCAAATTTACCATATTATATTACAACACCAATAATAATGAAATTGTTAGAAGACAAGTTAGATATAGAAACAATTACAGTTATGGTTCAAAAAGAAGTGGCTGACAGATTAATTGCAGTTCCAGGTGAAAAAGTAGCTGGTGCAATTACGTACAGTGTGTACTATTATGCTACATCTGAAAGTATATCTATTGTGGAAAGAAATTCATTTATACCAGAACCTGAGGTTTCTTCAGAAGTAATAAAATTAACTATAAGAAAGGAATTTCCTGTAAAGTTGTTAAGTGAAGAAAACTTTTTTAAAATAATAAAAGCAAGTTTTATGCAAAGAAGAAAAACTCTTATAAATGCATTGGTTAATGGAGGAATTTTACAGAATAAAGATGAAGTGAAGAGAGTATTTGATAATTTAAAAATTGACTACAATACGAGAGGAGAAACATTACCAATAGAAAAATTTGCAGAAATTTCTAACTATATTATAAAAAATAAATTTTAAAATTAGAAAGGAAATGCTTATGAATCAGATATTAGCGACAGATAGAGTATATGTTACAAATAAGATGAAAAAAAAGAAAAAGTTGTATAAAATACAATTTATTGTGTCTGTTATTCTTGTATTTTTATTTTCAGGCTGGTATGTATATTCAAAAGTAGAACAAAATGCATGTGAAGCAGTTTCAAAAGATATATTAAGTGAAATACCTTTAAATGAAATAGATGATGCAACGACCAGTGATGAACCATTAGTAGTAGCATTAGATGATACAGAAGTAGTTGATAATACTAATAAAACTGCTCTTGACGGAAATTATACAGATGAAAATGGAAATACGTATACATATGAATCAATATTAAATATTCCAAAACTTGGAATTGAATATCCAGTACTATCAGAAACAAGCGATGAACTTCTAAAAATATCTATAAATAAATTTTGGGGAGGAAGTCCAAATTCTGTTGGAAATTACTGTATTGTTGGACACAATTATAAAAGCGGAAAAATGTTTGGAAAATTATCACAAATTAAAAATGGTGATATAGTAAAATTGACCGATTTATCAGGAAATACACTTGAATATAAGGTATATAATAAATTTGTTGTATATCCAGAAGATGTTGCATGTACAAGTCAAATAACTAATGGATTAAAAGAAATGACATTAATTACATGTACAAATGGCGGAAAACAAAGATTAATAGTTAAATGTAGAGAAGTTTAAAATCTAGACTATAAAATAAATAAAAAATCATTGAAGTTACATGTGTATTTTCAATGATTTTTTATTTAGTCACTATTTATTATAATTTTAGCTATTTCATATATTAGTTTTTGTTTTTCTTTTGGACACGAAAGAAATAGTTCATTAAATTCATTTGAAAGATAGTTATCAGAATTTATATTTGTACCATTTATTAAATAGCCTTCACTAATATCTAATAAATTGCATATTTCACTTAGTCTTTTTAAATTAACATGAGTAGTACCTCGTTCAATTCTACTTATAAATGCAACAGAAACATTAAGTGCTTCGGCTAGTTTTTCTTGTGTCATTTTCTTGTCTAATCTTGATTTTCTAATTCTATTACCAATTACTGAATAATCCAATGCCATATTAATCACCTCACACATAAAAAATATAGTATTTGGTTTTGAAAGTACAGAAATAAGCAGGTAAAAATATACCTACTAGTATCTACAATTAAAATAAAATTATACTAAGTGTGGTGATATAAAATATATAAAGTAAAATTTATAAGAAAAACTAAGATCAATAAGTGATTTGAAATATAAAGTAAAAATTGTTCATAAACTAAAATTATAATTCAATTATATTGGATACAAAAATAAAAAATACTATCAAATTAAAGACATATTTTGCCTTTTTTATTTGATAGCATTTTTTATTAATTTTCTTCTTTATGTGATTGTTGTATTTTTTTTTGTGAAACTTTTTCCTTTTTAGAAAGTTCTTTTTTTATGGCTTCTTTTTTTTCTGAATCTGTTACAACTTCTTTCATAGCACCTAAACTACTTAATGCTGATGTGGCATCAAATGGTATAAATACTTTGTTTGCATCTCCATCTGCAATTTCTTTTAATGCTTCTAAAGATTTTAATTGAACTAGTTTGTCATTAGGATTTGATTCCATAACCGCTCCATAAACCATTCTTATTTCTGCAGCTTTAGCATCAGCTACTTGTTTTATTGCTTCTGCTTCACCGGCAGCTCTTCTTATAGCAGCTTCTTTATCAGCTTCAGCTTCTAATATAGCAGCTTCTTTTTTACCTTCTGCTAATGTAATTGCAGATTGTCTTTCACCTTCTGCTTGAAGGATTAAAGCTCTTTTATTTCTTTCTGCATTCATTTGTTTTTCCATTGCATCACGAATATCTGCAGGTGGTGTAATGTCTTTAATTTCGACTCTATCTATTTTACATCCCCATTGGTCTGTTGCTTCATCTAATATTGCTCTTAATTTATCGTTAATAGCATCACGAGAACTGAATGTTGCATCTAAGTCCATTTTTCCGACAATATCACGAATTGTTGTAATTGCAAGATATTCAATACCTTTTTTCAATGATTGAATTTCGTAAACAGCTTTTGCTGGGTCTGTAATTTTGTAGAAAACAACTGTATCAATTGTAATTGTAACATTATCTTTTGTGATAACTCCTTGAGGTGGAATGTCCATTGTTTGTTGTTTTAAACTAACTACTGATCTAACATGATCTAAAAAAGGAAATATAATTGTAAGACCAGCATCTGCTACTTTGTGAAATTTTCCTAATCTTTCGATAACATATACTTCTGATTGTTTAACAACTTTTATTGTTTTATATGCAATTATTAAAACTAATAAAAGTAAAATAATAAAAAATATAACCATATTTTTTCCTCCTTAATTTTTCTGTATTATTTGTTTAAACCACTGCTGATTCTTTTTCAGTTACTTTGTTTTTTTGTGCTGTTGATACTACAGCTTTTACTCCGTCTATTGCTGTTATAGTTACTAAAGTACCTTTAGGAATTACTTGAGAATCTTCTGTTTTGGCAGACCAAATTTCTGATTCTACTTTTATTTGTCCTTCTCCTGTTATTGGATTAATGTCTGAAATAACTATGCCTTCTTTTCCTATTATGGAATAAGCATTTGTATGTACATCTTCTGTATCTTTTGTGAATTTTCTTACAAATGGTTTTGTACAAAATATTAGTAGTATTGATGATATGCAGAATAATGCAATTTGTACTGTTATGTTGTTTGTAAATAAACTGCATACTGATGTTAGTGCTGCACCAATTCCTACCCAAAATATAAGAAAATCAGTGGGGATAATCATTTCAAAAATCATGAATATGCCAGCTAGGATAATCCAAATTTGCCACATATAAATTACCTCCTTTTCTACCTAACAATTTAATTATACAATATTTTGGTGTAAAAATAAAGATTTTTGAAAAATATTATTGTATTTTGTTACTTTTTTAGAGTCGTTTTAAAAAATTAGCCCTTTGGTGTCACATTTATTGTGTTATTGTGTGTAAATATTACAAATCCAGGTTTACTTCCAGATGGCTTTTTTACATATTTTATCAATGTATAATCTACTGGAACGTTTGATGATTGTTTGGCTTTACTATAGTATGCTGCTATTTGAGCACATCTTATTATAACATCTATTGACGGAGTTTCGCCATGTGTTTGTAATATTGCATGACTTCCATGAATTTCTTTTGTATGAAACCAAATGTCTGTTGATTTTGCTAGTTTTGTTGTCAAATAATCATTTTGTATATTATTTTTTCCGACTAATAAGGTATAATTTTCTATTTTATATTCTATTGGTGTATATGTTTTATCCAATTTTTTATTTTTGGGTTTTTGTTTTGTTACTTTTGTATTAGATTTTAAGTGGGACCTTTCAAATAGTGGATTTTCTGATATTTCTGTATAAATTTCATCTATATCAGGAATTGTTTTGGCAGTATCTAATTCATAAATTATACTTTCTAAGTAGTCTAGTTCTGATTCTGTTTCCTTTTTTTGCTCTGCTATTACAAGTAAAGTGTTTTTTAATTTATTATATTTCTTAAAATAGTTTTTCGCATTATATGAAGGTGTTTTGTTTGGGTCTACAGGTATATCTATTAATTCATTATTATTGTAATAATTAGGAACTTTTACAATGTTTTCACTGAATTCCTTGAATTGATACATATTTGCTGTTAGTAGTTCTCCATATAGCTTATATGTATCCATGTTTTTGCAATCTGATTGTTTGCTATTAATGTTTAACAACTTTTTCTTTATTTTTGTTAATGTTGATAATACTAATTTTAATATATTATTTCTATATGATAAGAAAAGTGAATTGTTTTCTTTTTCTGTGTAAAAATCATCTATAAAAAAATTAGATTGTAATGTATCTTCATGCTTTTCTTGTGTAATTGTAAAATCTTTTTTGAATGTTTTTAAAGAAATATTTGTTGTTCCAATATTTTCAATTGTTTCAGAAATATATTTATATAAGGTTTTTAAATTGCTTGTAGTTACAGTGTTATCTATATTACATTCTTCAATAATGCTTTGAATATATAATTTGCTTATTCCTATAAAAATTTTTGAAATACCTGCGTCTAAGTTAGTTAGATTACTTGTTAGTTTATAAAATTCGTCAAAAGTTTTTAGTGATTTAAAATCAATTTTTGTATTTTCTGGTGCTGAATATTCATGTGCAGGTAAAATGTCTCTTGATGAATGTTCTTCAATAGATAAGTGCCTTAAACTGTCTATTATCATATTATTGTCATTTACTAAAATTATGTTACTGTGTTTTCCCATAAGCTCAATTATCAATTTTTTATTAACTAAGTCATTTAATTCATTAAAACACTCAAGCTCTATATATACAATTCTTTCAAGTCCTATAGTATAAATTTTTTTTATTTTAGCCCCAATTAAATGTTTTCGTAAAAGCATACAAAATCCAGGAGCGTTCAAAGGATTGGGTTTTGCATGTGTTGTTAAATTTATTCTATAAGAGTCAGATGCAATTGAAAAATTTAATGCGTAATTAACTCCGTGAGAATAAATACCCAAAATAACTTCATTTTTATTTGGTTCAAAAACCTTATTAATTTTTCCTCCAATTAAGCAGGTGTTTAATTCTGCTACAACATTGCTTGTAACAATACCGTCAAATGCCATAATATACATCCCTTTCAAAATTAATTTTCTAGATTATATTATATTTTTCTCAATTAGTAAATTAAATTTTGAGGATAGAAAATTATAATTTAAATTAAGATTTTTGGTATTTCATTTTTTGAAAAATGTGGAAATAAGTTATCTGTTAAATGATAACTTCAAGTTTTTTTATTGTCTTCATTTTAGTAAAAATAATAAAAAAAGTATAAAAATTTCTACTTCTGGAGAAAATATGTGAAAACATATTTACAAGGAGTGGAAATTTTTTGATGAAGAAATGTAAAATTTTAGATGTAGGCGGAGCTCTTTTAGATAGTGAACAATTAGAAATTTATTTACAAAAACTTGCTGCAGATCAAATTTTAAAATCTAAATCTGATAAAAGAACATACCCAATACCTAGATTAAAAGAAAATTTAAAATTTATATTAGATATATATAACTTTTTGACAGAAGATTTAAAAAACAAAATACCAATCCATCCAGCAGGTGAATGGATTTTAGACAATTTTTATATAATTGAAAAAAATGCAAAAATTATAATTAGAGATTTATCTGTAAAAAAATATGTTAATTTTGTTGGAATTGCTAATGGCCAATATAAGGGGTTTGCAAGAGTATATGTACTTGCTAAAGAAATTGTTTCATATACAGATGGAAAAATTAATGGTGATAATTTAGAAAAATTTTTATTAAGCTATCAAAATAAAAAAAATTTGAGTATGGAAGAGCTATGGAGTGTTAGCACTTTTTTGCAAATAGCCTTAATTGAAAAAATTAGATTAATATGTGAAAAAATATATTTATCACAAATGCAAAAGCGTAAAGTTGAAAATATTGTTACTAGATTAGTTGAATTTAAAACTAGTCAGGAATTTAAATTGCCATATAATTACAATTTAAAAATAGAGCAAAGTGTTGAATCAAAATATCCATTTATTGAATATATGTCATATAGATTAAAAAAATACGGCAAAAAAGCATATAGCTATGTTGAAATTTTAGAAGAACAAGTTAATAAAATGGGAAGTACTATTTTGGATTGTATTAATAGAGAGCATTTTGATATTGCAACTAAAAAAATATCTATTGGTAATGCAATAACAAGTATAAATGTATTAAATAGACTAAGCTTTATAGAAATTTTTGATAATATAAATGGAGTTGAAGAGGTATTAAAATTAGATCCAGCTGAAATATATGATAATATGGATTATAAAACAAAGGAATATTATAGAAATAGCATTGAAAAAATATCTAAAAAAACAAAAATTTCAGAGCTATATATTGCACAAAAATGTGTTGATCTAGCAAATAAGTATTTTAAGGAAGATGGAAGTAATACTAAAAAATCACACGTTGGATATTTTTTGATTTCAGATGGAAAATCAGAGCTATATTCGTGTTTATTAAATAAAAAAGTAAAAATTAAAAATAGAAAATCAAAGGCAAAATTATATATTGAAGGTGTTTCAATACTCAGTGTAATAATTTCGTGCATTATTGGTTGGTATATTAATGTAAAATTAAATAATTTTGCAATAGCAATAATTGTTTTTTTATTGTTAATTATTCCTATAAAAAGTATATTTGTAAAAATAATTCAATATATTTCTGGAAAAGTTGTAACACCAAAATTAATTCCTAAGTTAGATTTTTCATCAGGAATTCCTAATGAGTATGCGACAATGGTCGTTATTCCTACAATTGTTAAAAGCAAAGAAAAAGTAAAAGAAATTATGAAAAAATTAGAGGTATTTTTTATTGCAAATAAAAGCGAAAATATTTATTTTACTTTATTAGGAGATTGTAGTAGTTCAAAAAAAGAAAAAGAGGATTTTGATGATGAAATAATTAAGAGCGGAATTGAAGAATGCAATAAATTAAATGCAAAATATCCAGATGCAAATTTTCCTAAATTTAATTTTGTATATAGAAAAAGATTATGGAATAAATCTGAAAATTGCTATTTGGGCTGGGAAAGAAAAAGAGGTTTACTTACTCAGTTTAATGAATATATGCTTGGAAAAAGACCAAATTGTTTTGCAGAAAATACATTAGAAATGGTGAAAGATAGTGGAAAACAGTTACCAAAAATTAAATATATAATAACATTAGATTCAGATACGAACTTAGTTTTAAATACAGGTTTAGAGCTTGTTGGGGCAATGGCGCATATTTTAAATAAACCTATTCTAAATGAGGAAAAAACATTGGTTATTGATGGTTTTGGAATTATGCAACCACGAATTGGTATTGGTTTATTAGAAACAAGAAAAAGCATTTTTACAAAAATATTTTCAGGGCTTGGAGGTACAGATTCATACACAAATGCAATTTCTGACTTTTATTATGATAATTTTGGTGAAGGAATTTTTACTGGTAAAGGTATTTATGATTTAAAAGTTTTTTCAGAAGTTTTGGATGGAGAAATACCAGAAAATACAGTGTTAAGTCACGATTTATTAGAGGGGTGTTATGCTAGATGTGGTTTAGCATCTGATGTAGTTTTAATGGATGGTTATCCTACAACATATAATGCATATAAAACACGTTTACACAGATGGATAAGAGGGGATTATCAAATAATTTTATGGCTTATGAAAAAAAGGTTAAATATATTATCTAAATACAAAATATTAGATAATATTAACCGAAGCCTTTCTGAAGTTTGTGTTGTTATTTTATTATTTTTAAATTTAATAATTAAAAGCAAATGGATAACAACAATTGCAATTATTTCTGTGATAATACCATATATTTTAGATGCGATAAATAAAGTTTTATATAAGAAAAATGGACAATTTAATCAAAAAAAATACTCGAAAGAAATAAGCGAAATTTGGTCAATTATAATAAAAACTTTTATAGATATTTCTTTAATTCCAGATAAAGCATATTTATCACTTAGTGCAGGAATTAAGTCTTTATACAGAATGATTAAATCTAAAAAAAATTTACTAGAATGGACTACAGCAGAGGAAGCAGAAAAATTATCTAAGTCGGGATTAATTGCTTATTATACTAATATGTTACCAAATGTAATATTAGGAGCTGGCTTAATGATAGGAGCAATAATAAATAGTAATCTAGTATACATTATGATAAGTGCATTATGGCTTATATCTCCAATTATTATGAATTATATTAGTAAACCAATTAAACAGAAGAAAAAATTTGATGAATTAGATAAACAAGAACAGGAATATATTATTGAAATTGGTAAAAAAACGTGGCAATATTTTAAAGATAATTTAAATGAAAAAAGCAATTTTTTACCACCAGATAATTACCAAGAAAACAGAAAAGAAAAAGTTGTTTATAGAACATCACCAACTAATATTGGATTAGCATTATTGAGTGTTGTTGCAAGCTATGATTTAAAATATGAAACAAAAGAAAATACAATTAATTTGCTAGAAAGAATGATAAATTCAATTGTAAAATTACCGAAATGGAATGGACATTTATATAATTGGTATAATATAAAAACTTTGTTACCATTGATTCCAAGATATGTTTCTTCTGTGGATAGTGGAAATTTTGTTGGGTATTTATATGTATTAAAACAGTTTTTTGAAAATGAAACAGATAAAGATGAAAGAATAAATAATTTAATAAATATTATTGATAATTTAATTAATGAAACAAATTTTAAAGTTTTGTTTGATGAAAAAAATGGGCTATTTTCAATTGGATATAATGTAGAAGAAAATAAGCTTACTGATTCATATTATGATTTACTTGCATCTGAAGCAAGACAAGCAAGTTTAGTTGCAATTGCAAAAAAAGATATATCTGCAAAACATTGGAAAAATTTAAGTAGGACATTAACAATATTAAATAAATATAAGGGACTTATATCATGGTCTGGAACTGCATTTGAGTATTTAATGCCAACAGTAAATATTAAAAGATATCCAAATAGTTTATTAGATGAATCTTGTAAATTTATGATAATGAGTCAAATGGAATATGCAAAAAAACTAGGAATAACTTGGGGAATTTCAGAAGCTGCATTTAATTTAAAGGATTTAAATGGAAATTATCAATATAAAGCATTTGGAATACCGTGGCTTGGCTTAAAAAGAGGCTTGGCAGATGAAATGGTTGTGTCATCATATGGAACAATTTTGGCAATTAATGATGTACCAAAACAAGTTTTAAATAATATAAAAATTTTAGAGCAAAGTGGAATGTACAATAAATATGGTTTTTATGAATCTATTGATTATACTCCAAGTAGAGTTGAAAAAGGCAAAAAATATTCTATTGTAAAAACATATATGGCACATCATCAAGGTTTAATATTATTATCAATAGATAATTTGGTAAAGAATAATATTTTTCAAAATCGTTTTTTTGAAAATCCTGAAATTGAGGCAGTAGATATTTTACTTCAAGAAAGAATGCCAGATAATGTAATTATAACAAAAGAGAAGAAAGAAAAAGTTGAAAAAATAAAATATATTGATTATGATTATTATTCTGAAAGATGTTTTGATAAAAAGAATGAGGATATAAATGAATTTAATTTAATATCAAATAATGATTATTCTATTTTAATAGATAAAAACGGAAATGGTGTTAGTAGTTATAAAAATAAAATTGTTAACAGATATAAAAGAACAAGTGATAATAGCCAAGGAATTTATTTCTTTATTAAAAATATAAAGAATAAAAATATTTGGTCACCAGCTAATTTAAGTTATATAAATAAGTCAGAAAAGTATAATGTTTGTTTTTATCCAGATAAGGCAAAATTTTCTAGAAATGATGATAATATTAAAACAACAATGTCAGTAATTATTGCACCAGAAGAGCCTGTAGAAATACGAAGATTAGAGCTTAAAAATATTGGCAATGATGACAAAATATTAGAAATATCAAGTGTAATTGAACCTGTAATATCAGGAAAAAGCCAAGAATATGCACATAAAGCATTTAATAACTTATTTTTATCATTTGAACTAGAAGATGGAATAATAATTGCTAAAAGGAAAGCTAGAGATGAACACGACGAAGATTTATATTTGGCAATTAATTTATTTTCAGATAAATCAATTACTGGAGAAATGGAATTTGAATTAGATAGAAAGAATTTATGTGGAAGACAAAATTTTGACATACCAGAGCTTATAAAAGGATCAAAACCATTTTCTAAAACTATTGAAAATACAACTAATCCAATTATTGCTTTTAGAAATTCGATTGAACTAAAAGGTAATGAAGAGTGTATAATGAGTTTAATTATAGGAGTTTCTGAAAATAAAGATGATGCTGTAAAAAATGTAAAAAAATATATGAATAATGAAAATATCGAAAGAGCATTTAATTTATCTAAAGCACAGATCGAAGCGAAAATTCAATATTTAGGAATACACGGAAAAGATGTAAATTTATATCAACGAATCTTATCACAGGTTTTATTAAAATGTGAAAATAAATTAGTAAAATTTAATGAAAATAAGTTATATCCAACAAATGAATTATGGAAGTTCGGAATATCAGGAGATAATCCAATAATACTTGTAAAAATAAAGGAAATATCAGAAATAGATATTGTTGAAACAGTTGTAAAAGCATATGAATTTTATAAAATTCAAAATATAAATATTGATTTAATAATTTTAAATGAAGAAAAAGAATCATATGAAAATTATATTCAAGAGGCAATAAATGAAGTAATATGGAATCATAATTTATCAAATTCTAATAATGGCAAGGTGTTTGTGTTAAATAATTTAAGTAATGATGATAAAGAATTTTTAAGTTTTAGAGCAGATTTAATTTTATCTGGAAATTATGGGAATATATCTAATCAACTTGATGAGTATAATTATGAATATAGTAAAGCACTAAAAAATATTAAATATCAAAGTAGAGATAACAAAAGTAAAAATGAAAAAGCGAATATATCAAATTATAAAATGAATTTAGAAGAATTGAAATTTTTTAATGAATATGGTGGATTTAGTAGTGATGGAAAAGAGTATATAATAAATGTTAATAAAAACAAGAAAACGCCATTAGTGTGGAGTCATATTATGGCAAATAAATCATTTGGTACAGTTGTAACAGAGGCAATGGGGGGTTATACTTGGTATAAAAATTCTAGATTGAATAGATTAACTGCTTGGAGCAATGACCCAGTTTTAGATACTCCATCTGAAGTTATATATTTACAAGATAAGGAAAAAAATATTAACTGGTCTGTTACGTCAAGTCCTATGCCAGATGAAAATGAGTATTATATAAAATATGGATTAGGATATGCAAAATATATTCATTCAAGTGATGATATTTATCAAGAAATAGATACTTTTGTTCCAAAAGACGATAATGCAAAAGTAAATATAATTCATTTAAAAAACTTATTACCACAAAAAAGAAAATTAAAATTAACGTATTATATAAAATCTGTTTTAGATGAAGATGAAATAAAAAGTAATGGATTTATAAATTTAAAATTTGATACAAATAGCAATACAATAACTGCTAAAAATGTTATAAATCAAGACTTCCAATACTATATGTATATTTCATCTAGTGAAAAAATTAAATCATATACAGGAAGTAAAAAAGAGTTTTTTGGAGATGGCAATTTATCAAATCCGGATGGAATAAAAATTGAAAAGTTTTCTGGTGTGAATTCAATAAATTGTAATGGAATAATTGCATTAAATATTGAACTTGAAATTGATGCATTGGGCTATAAAGATGTCTCATTAGTTATAGGAGCAGAGGAAAATGTTATTAATTGTAAAGATATAGCTTATAAATATAGTAAAGTAGATAAGTGTACTCACGAATATAATGCAGTAATAAAATATTGGGAAGATTTAACAAATAAGTTGGTAGTAAAAACTCCAAATGATTCAATAAATATAATGCTTAATGGGTGGCTTTTATATCAAACTTTATGTAGCAGATTATATGGAAGAACAGGATTTTATCAATCTGGTGGAGCATATGGTTTTAGAGACCAATTACAAGACACAATGTGTTTAAAATATGTGGATTCAGATATAACAAAAAATCAAATAATAAGAAATAGCTGTCATCAATTTATTGAAGGTGATGTATTACATTGGTGGCACGAAGAAACAGGAAGAGGAATAAGAACGAAATTTTCTGATGATTTAGTATGGCTTGCTTATGTGACTTATGATTATATAAAATTTACTAATGATTATGGAATTTTAGATATAGAAACGAATTATTTAATTGGTGAAGAGCTTAAAGATGGTGAAAATGAAAGATATGATTTGTTTCAAAAGTCTGATATAAAAGAGCCAATATATAATCACTGTATTAAAGCAATAAAAAAGGCGTGTAATTTTGGTGAAAATGGATTACCTAAAATTGGATCTGGTGATTGGAACGATGGATTTAGTAATGTTGGTACAAAAGGAAAAGGTGAAAGTGTATGGCTTGGATTTTTCTTATATGATGTTCTAATAAAATTTTCTAAAATATGCGAATATAAAAATGATGAAGAGACAAAAAAATATTTTATAGTAACAGCAAATGAGTTAAAGAAAAATTTAAATGCTAATGCTTGGGATGGTAGATGGTACAAAAGAGCTTTTTGTGATGATGGAACAGTTTTAGGAACAATTCATAATCAGGAATGTAAAATTGATAGTATTGCTCAAAGTTGGTCTATAATTTCAAATGCAGGAGATGAAGATAAAAAATATACTGCAATTGAAAGTTTAGAAAATCATTTAGTTGATAAAAATAATGGAATTATTAAATTATTAGACCCACCTTTTGAAAATGGAAATTTGAACCCAGGATATATAAAATCATATTTACCAGGAACAAGAGAAAATGGTGGACAATATACACATGGTGCAATCTGGGCAATTATTGCTGAAACAATACTTGGCTTTGGAGATAAATCTGTTGAATTATATAAAATGATAAATCCAATTGAGCATACAAAAACAAAGGAACTAGCAAATAAGTATAAAGTAGAGCCATATGTAATATCTGCAGATATATATGGAGCAAATAATTTAGCAGGTTCAGGAGGATGGACTTGGTATACAGGTTCAAGTAGTTGGTATTATATTTGTGCAGTACAAAATATATTAGGATTAAAAATTGAAAATGAAACTTTATCAATAAATCCGTGTATATCAAGTGAATGGCAGGAATATGAAATAAGATATAAATTTGGTGAAAGTATTTATAATATAAAAGTTCAAAATCCAAATAGAAAATGCACAGGGGTGGAAAAATTTTTATTAAATGGAGTTGAAATTCCAGAAAAGAAAATACGAATTTTAGATAATGGAAAAGTAAATGAAATTCAAATAATAATGTAAAATTAATAAAAAAGTCCTTAAAAAACTTGTATTAACTTTTTTCTTATGATATAAATATTAGTAGTTAAGTTCTATAGTAAGGGGGGCTTTCATTGGAAAATAACATTGAAAACAGCAATGATGAAATAAAAGAAAGAATAATTAAAGAGAAAAGCCAAAAAACAGTTCTAGTAGTTGATGATGAAAAGCCAATTGTAGATATATTAGTGTACAATCTAAAAAAAGAAGGATACAACACATTAGAAGCAAATGATGGCGAAGAAGCAGTAAGATTAGTTATTGAAAAGAAACCAGATTTAGTATTACTAGATATAATGCTTCCAAAAATGGATGGATTAACAGTATGTAAAAGAATAAGACATAACTACAATATTCCAATAATAATGTTATCTGCCAAAGATGAAGAAATAGATAAAATTTTAGGATTAGAGCTTGGAGCAGATGATTATATTACAAAACCATTTAGTGTAAGAGAGCTAATTGCCAGAGTAAAGGCAAATTTAAGAAAAAGCGATGGAGAATATAGCAAAAATGTTGTTGAAGAGCCAAAAGAATATGAGCATATTCCAAATGAAATAAAAGTTGGAGATTTGTATTTAGATTTAGATAAGTTTGAAGTAAAAGTGCGCGGAAAAGTAATAGATTTGACATTAAGAGAATTTGAGGTATTAAAATATCTTGCACAACAACCAGGTCAAGTTGTAACAAGAGAAACATTACTAGAAAAAGTTTGGGGATATGAATATTATGGAGATATTAGAACTGTAGATGTAACAGTAAGAAGAATTAGAGAAAAAATTGAGTCTGATACATCTACTCCCAAAATATTAATAACAAAAAGAAGTGTAGGATATTATATTGCTTCTAATTAAATTTAGATTAAAAAGAAAGAAGGTGGAAATGAAATATTTCTAAATAGATTTTTTAGAAATGTTTTATTATACACTTTCTTTTACTATTAAATTATTAAGGTGGTATACTTATGAAAAATATTCAATTAAAACTAACTGTTATACTTATGTTTATAGGTTCTGTACTATTATCAATTGAAAGTATAATAAATATGTATTATTTAAGTAAAATAAAAAATCAACTTACATCTTATGATATTATGCAAACAATAAATAAAGATATAAATATTTTAGGAATTATATGGCTTAGTGTAATGGTAGTATTTGCTATATGTGCATTTATTTTTGTCAGCAATGTATTAAAAATTATAACTAAACCATTTTCAAATATAGTTGATAATGCTAATAAATTTGAAAATGATGAAAAAAATGAAATAAAATATTTAGATGAAGGTAAAAAAAGTGCAGAAGATAAATTTTCAAAAGCAATAAATATTATGACTGAAGAATTAAAACAAAATTTAAATGATGTAAATAAGCAAAAGAATCAAACAGAGGCAATTTTATTACATATAAAAGATGGAATTATTTCTTTTGATTTAGATGGAAATGTTACATATATAAATCCAGCAGCAGTTAATTTTTTTGAATTAGAAAAAGAAGACAATACATTTGAAAAAATATTTAAAAAAATTGGCGTAGATGTTAATTTGGAAAAAATAGTTTATCTAGATGATTTAACATCATATGAGCAAAAAGTTTTTATAAATGAAAAATATATTAATATCTTTTTTGCCCCAGTTAGAGATTCAAAAAAAATACCTACAGGAATAATAATATTATTACAAGATATAACAGAACATGTAAAATTGGACAATATGAGAAAAGAATTTGTTGCTGATGTATCTCATGAATTAAAAACTCCAATAACTTCGATAATTGGTTATACTGAAACATTATTAGAAGATGAGTATGATGAAGAAACCCAACATAAATTTTTAAATGTAATCGAATCTGAATCTAAACGTATGGCTAAGCTTGTATCTGATTTGTTAACATTATCGAGATATGATAATAATAAAAATAAAGTTGAGGTAACAGAAATTGATTTAGGAGAATTGACAAAAAAATGCTTAGAAAAAGTTAATTTTGAAATTGAAAAAAAGAAACACAAAGTAGAGTGTTTTGTTACAGCAGAAGTTCCACTTGTTAAAGCAGATAAATATGGTATTGAAAGAGTTATATTAAATATTTTAACAAATGCAATAAAGTATACTAAAGAGAATGGAAATATAAAGATATATGTTGGTTTTGTATATAATGATGCATACATAAAAGTAATTGATAATGGAATCGGTATTCCAGAAGAGGATTTACCGCGAGTATTTGAAAGATTTTATAGAGTGGAAAAAGCAAGAGCAAGAGAAATGGGAGGAACTGGCTTAGGTTTAGCAATTGCAAAGGAAATTATAGAGCAAAATAATGGAAGTATTAGTATTAAAAGCACATACGGAAAAGGAACTGAGGTAGTATTAAGAATTCCAGCAAAAAATAGAGAAATTATTGAAAACAACCAATAATTATACTATAATACAATAGTAAAAGCTAAAAAATTAGGAGTTATATAAATGAAGAAAATATATATAAATGTTTTTTATGGGTTGATAAGTATAATTATAGCATTTTGTTTTGTTTTTTTGTTAAAAACATTTGTAGGAATGCCAACAACGGTTAAAGGAACATCCATGGCGATGACATTTTATCCAAAAGAAAAATTAATTTTAAGTACTTGGGATGCAAATTTTAATATAACACCAAAAAGAGGGGAAATCGTAACATTTGAAGCACCTTCAGTTGATTTTATTAGTAATGCAACATCAAATGATTCAGCTGCTATTTATCAAGAAAATGATAAATCTTTAGGTGAAAAATTTTTACACGATTGTTTGGGAATTAGTAAAAAAAGTTATATAAAACGTGTAATTGGTTTACCAGGGGAGCATATACAAATAAAATATGGAAAGGTGTATGTTGATGATACTGAATTACAAGAAGATTATATAAAAAATGGTATAGAAACAGATATGTCACTAGGTGGTGAATTTTCTGATGTAATTGTACCAGCAGGATATGTATATGTATTAGGTGATAACAGAATCTCTTCTGCAGATTCAAGGCGATTTGGATGTATACCAATTGAAAAAATAGAAGGAAAGGCTGTGTTCAGATGGTGGCCTTTAAAAAGAGCTGGAAAAGTTAAATAGTGGGGGATTATTAAATTGAGTTTAGATGATTTAATTGGTAATGATAAAAATAAAAAAATGATAAAAGAAACTATAGAAAAACAAAAAATATTACATAGTTATTTGTTTTATGGCATTGAAGGAATTGGAAAAAAAATGTTTGCATTAGAGTTTGCTAAAATGATATTATGTCAAAATAAAAATAATAAACCTTGTGATATATGTAAGTCATGTATAGAATTTGACTCTAAAAGTAATCCAGATTTTATTTTTATAGAGCCAAGTGAATTGTCAATAAAAATAGAGCAAATAAGACAGATGCAAAAAAAAATTTTAGAAAAACCCATAAATGGTTTTAAAAAAGTATATGTAATAGATCAAGCTGATAAGATGACAAAAGAAGCGCAAAACAGTTTATTAAAAACTTTAGAAGAGCCACAAGAATTTGTTGTAATAATATTAATATCATCAGATGAGGATAAAATATTGCCAACAGTAAAGTCTAGGTGCACGAAGTTTTTTTTTAAAAAGCTAGATGATCAAGAGATTGCAAAATTTATAAAGGAAAAATTTGGTGATGTACATTTAGATGAATCTATGATAAAATTATCTGAGGGCAGTATTAATAAAAGCTTAAAAGTTGTTGAAAAAAAATCAATATTGGATGATTTAAAAGTAGTGATAAAAAATATAGAGCTTATAGACGAAGTTGAAATTATAAATTATAGTGCATTTTTTGTAGATAATAAGGAAAATATAAATTTACTGTTAGATTATATGTATATATTATTCTTTCAAAAAGTTAAAAATTGCCTTAACATTAAGTATGTTAATAGTATGCAAATTATTCAATATGCAAAAGTGAAATTATTAAATAGGAATAATTTTGAAATGACAATAGATAACATGCTTATCAAAATATGGGGGGAAATTCATGAAAAAAATTATAGGAGTTAAATTTAAAAAGCCAGGTAAAATATATTTCTTCGATCCAGGTGATTTAAAAATAAGTAAAAATGATAATGTAATAGTAGAAACGACAATGGGTGAAGAAATAGGTGTAGTTATAGTTCCAAATAGAGAAATTGAAGAATCTAAATTGACTACCCCATTAAAAAAAGTAATGAGAATTGCTACAAAAGAAGATTTAGACTCACAAATGAAATATAAAAGTAAGGAGCCAGAGGCTTTTAGAATATGTAAAGAAAAAATAAAAAAATATAAATTAGATATGAATTTAATTGATGTTGAATATAAATTTGACGGAAGTAAAATTTTATTCTATTTTACAGCTGACGGAAGAATAGACTTTAGAGAATTAGTAAAAGATTTAGCAAGTGTGTTTAGAACAAGAATTGAACTCAGACAAATAGGTGTAAGAGATGAAGTAAAAAGAATAGGTGGCAACGGTGTATGTGGTAGAGAGCTATGTTGTTGTACATTTTTAAACAATTTCGAAACAGTTTCAATAAAAATGGCAAAAGAACAAAATATAGCATTAAATCCATCTAAAATTTCAGGAAATTGCGGAAGATTAATGTGTTGTTTAAAATATGAGCAAGATGTTTATTCAGAAAAATTATCAAGATTACCAAAAGTGGGAGCTTTAGTAAAAACTGAAGCAGGAGAAGGTACTGTAGAAGGTGTAGAAGTTTTAAAAGAAGTGCTAAAAGTTAAAATAAAAGATGGTGACGATTATACATATAAAAAATTTGATGCAAAAGATGTTAAAGTAATAAAAGATTCAAAAAATAATAATGTAATTGATGAAGAAGAAAAGCAGAATTTAAAAGAGCTACAGGAATTAGAAAAATTGGAAAAAATAGATCAAAAGAATAAAAGTAATGATGATGAAATATAAGTAGTTCGAAAATTAAATTGAAAGGTGGTGAGTTTAATGGCTTATAAAATTACTGACAAATGTATATCATGCGGAGCATGTGCAGCACAATGTCCTATGGAATGTATAGCACAAGGTGAAGATAAATATGTTATAGATCCAGAACAATGTATATCATGTGGAACTTGCGCAGGAGTATGTCCAGTTGGAGCACCTGAGGAAGAATAAAATTAACATATGTTTAAATAAGTTATTAAATGTCCAATAAGGAAATAAAAAACTAGAGCATCATTAGTGCTCTAGTTTTTTATTATCTATTTGTTAATTCCTCTAAATCAAGAAGCTCTTGCCATCTTTTATCAACTTCTGCTTGGAATTCTTTTATCATCCATTCATTTCCAGGTTTAAACATATGCTTAAATCTTCTTTGAGGTTTTAAAAATTCTTCTATTGGAAGTTTATTTTTAGGTTTATAGTTTATTACATATTTACCATCAATTACTTCATATAAAGGCCAATAACATGTTTCAACAGCTAATTTATTTATTGTCATTAAATCTTCTGTTGCATAGCCCCAACCACGTGGGCAAGGTGCCATTATATTTAAAAATGTTGGTCCTTCTGTATAAATTGCTTTTTCAGATTTTTCATATAAATCTTTAAAATTATTTAATGCAACTGTTTGAGCAACATATGGTAGGTGATGACCAACCATTATTTTTGTTAAATCTTTTCTTGATTGCATTTTTCCAGGAATTACTTTTCCAGCAGGTGTTGTTGTTGTATCTGCAAATTTTGGTGTTGCAGATGAACGTTGAATACCTGTGTTCATATATGCTCCATTGTCATAGCAAACATATGTCATATCATGTCCTCTTTCCATTGCTCCTGATAAGCTTTGAAGACCTATATCATATGTTCCACCATCTCCACCAAATGTAATAAATTTAGTAGTAAAATCTTCTGGTAATTTTCCTTGTCTTTTTAATGATTTATAAGCAGCTTCGGCTCCTGCAGCATTTGCAGCAGCACATTCAAATGCTGTGTGAATAAATGAATCTGTCCATGCTGTGTATGGATATATAAAAGTTGAAACTTCCATACAACCAGTTGCACATGATATTACAGCATGGTCTTCAGGTTTTAAAGCACGAAGAACCATTCTAGCACTTGCTGGTGCTCCACATCCAGCACACATTCTGTGTCCAGCTGTGAATCTTGATGGTTTTGTAGTAATTACTTCTTTTAAGTTATATGCCATTTTTAATTACTCCTTTCTTAATCCTAAATATCTATAAGGATTTTCAACTTTTTCATCTTTTTGAATCTTTTGCAAGTCTTCAAATACAGATTCTATATCATCAGCAGTAGTATCTCTACCACCAATTCCATAAATGTAGTTAACTGTTGATACATGTTTATTATTTACATACATTGCAGATGTTATATCTTCAAATAATGCACCACCAGCACCGTTTACAGAGTCAGATTTATCAAGAATTGCAATTGATTTTATTGATTCTTTTGAAAGGGCTTCTGCAATTTCACTAGCAGGGAATGGTCTAAACATACGAATTTTTAGTAATCCTGCTTTAATACCTTTTGAACGTAAATTATCAACTGTAAATTTTGCTGTTCCTGCTGTTGAGTTCATACATACAACAACGTATTCAGCATCTTCCATTTTATATTCTTCGAAAAATGAGTATTTTCTACCAGTCATTTTTTCAAATTCAGCAGAAACTTCTGCAATAACTTTTTTTGCATTTCTCATTCCTTCTGCTTGTTGATATTTGTGTTCAAATAAATATGCTTGTAAATCAAGTGGACCTATAGCCATTGGCTCTTTTTTATTTAATAAATAATGATCTGGTTTGTATGTTCCAACAAATTCTTTTACTTTTTCATCTTCTATTAATTCTATATTTTCAATTGAGTGTGATGTTATAAATCCATCTTGGCAAATCATTATTGGTAATCTAACATCTTTATGCTCTGCGATTCTGTGAGCCATTACCATATTGTCATATGCTTCTTGATTATTTTCACTAAACAACATAATCCAACCTGCATCTCTAACACCCATTGCATCTGAATGGTCATTATGAATATTAAGAGGTCCAGATACAGCACGGTTTACAAGTGACATAACAATTGGTAAACGTAAGCTTGATGCTATATAAATCATTTCCCACATTAATGATAAACCATTAGCAGATGTTGCAGTCATAGCTCTTGCACCTGCTGCTTCTGCACCTATACATGCAGTCATAGCACTATGTTCACTTTCAACAGCAACAAATTCCGTATCTACAACACCATTACTTACGAATGTTGAAAAGTATTGAGGAATTTCTGTTGATGGTGTTATAGGGAATGCTGCAACAACATCAGGATTTATTTGTTTCATTGCAATGGCAACAGCTTCATTACCACTTAAACGCTCTCTAATACCCATTATTCTTCACCCTCCTCTTTCATTTCTATTGCTCCAAATGGACATACTTTTGCACATACTCCGCATCCTTTGCAATAGTCATAATCAAATTCTGCTCTTTTTCCGTCTGAATTAACTGGTATAGCATCATCTGGACAAACAGGGAAGCATAATCCACATTGTTTGCATTTTTCAGATAAAAATATTGGTTTCATTGAACGCCAATCACCAGTTTTAAATTCACGGGCGTTTCCTGCTGTATAAATATTTCCACCTTCTGTTAATTTACAAGCAGGAGTATTTTTATTTATGTTTTCTGACATTTTAATTCTCCTTTCTGAATTTTTGTTATAATTCACAGTTTTTTAAGAAACTGTTACGAAGATATTATCTTTTACAGTATTTTATAGTGGTTGTGAATTGTAACAAATTTGTAGTTTTAAAAGTAGTCTTTTTTTTGATACCATATATAGTATCATTTATACTGCTTTAGAAAATATATTATTGAATTTTATTTACTTTTTCTAATGTATTTTTTAATGCTTTCATATTACCATCAATTACTTCTGGTTTTTTTGCAAATTTATGTTTAAATGAGCCTTCCATATCAGATAAAAATTGGTCTTCTGGAATTACACCACTAACTTTAACTATAGCTGCAAGCATTGGTGTATTTGGAAAATATTTTCCAAGAGCATCTATTGATATAGAACGAGCATCTATTGTGTATATTCCACCTTTATATCCATTTAATTTTTTCTTTAAAGTTTCTGCATCATTTGTTGTATTAATAACAATAGCTCCATCTTCTTTTAATCCAGCAGTAACATCTACAGTATCTAATAGTGTGTCATCAACTACAACAACATAATTAGGTTCATAAATTGCACTGTGAATTGTTATTGGAGAATTACTTATACGATTATAAGCTGTTATTGGTGCTCCCATTCTTTCTGGACCATATTCAGGAAATCCTTGAATATATTTTCCAGTATTAAATGCGGCATCAGCTAATAATAAGCATGCTGTTTTGGCTCCTTGACCACCACGACCATGCCATCTTATTTCAATTAAATCGTTCATATAAAATATTACCTCCTTGAACTTAATATTAATAAGTATATTCCTATATGCATGTGTATGTCAAGAAATTTCCATTGTTTTCATTTATTTTCAATTGACTTTTAGCACAAAATCATATATGATATTTGGAGTATTTTTGTTTTTATTAATAATCGTATTAATAAAATTTCTCAGCTATAAAGTAGCACAAGGAGGAAAGAATTTTATGGGAGAAGTTATAGTTGTAACATCAGGAAAAGGTGGAGTAGGTAAAACAACAACAACTGCTAATATAGGTTCAGCATTAGCACTTGCAGGAAAAAAAGTAGCTTTAGTTGATACCGATATTGGACTAAGAAATTTAGACGTTGTAATGGGTCTTGAAAATAGAATAGTTTATGATATATGTGATGTAGTAGAAGAAAAATGCAAATTAAGACAAGCATTAATTAAAGACAAACGTTTTAATGAATTATTCTTATTACCAGCCGCGCAAACACGAGATAAAAGTGCAGTAAATGAAGAACAGATGATAAATTTAACAAATAAATTGCGAGAGGAATTTGATTTTATATTAATAGATTGTCCAGCTGGAATAGAGCAAGGTTTTAAAAATGCAATTGCAGGAGCAGATAGAGCACTAGTTGTAACAACAGCAGAAATTTCGGCAATAAGAGATGCAGATAGAATAATAGGATTACTAGCTTCATCAAAAATAAAAAATCCAGAACTTATTATTAATAGAATAAGACCAAATATGATAAAAAAAGGCGAAATGATGGATGTAGAGGATATAGTTGAATTATTATCAATTGATTTAATTGGTGTGATACCAGATGATGAATACATAATAACTCAAACAAATAAAGGTGAGCCAGCTGTTTCAAACAAAAAATCTCCTTCAGGAAGAGGATATATGGAGATTGCACAAAGAATTCTAGGTGAAAATATTGAAATAACTATTCCTGGAAGGAATAATAACTTAGTTTCAAAAATATTTGATATCTTTAAAAAAAGGTAATACAAAAGTAAAGTGGAGGGAAAAGAATGTTAGAAAATATTAAAGGCTTTTTTAAAAAAATAGGTAAAAAAGAAGAAGTGGACGAAAACACAAAAGAGGCCGCAAAAGAAAGATTACACTTAGTTTTAATGCAGGATAGAGCAAATGTATCAGCTGATTTTTTAGAGATGATGAAGCAAGAAATAATAGATGTAATAAAAAAATATGTAGATGTAGACGAAGCAGAAATAGATGTAAGACTTACAAATCAAATAAATGAGGATGGAACAAATGGAGCACCAGCATTATATGCTAATATACCAATTACTGGTATAAAAAATGAAAAAAATGAGATAAAAATAAAAAATGATAGTGAAAATAATGATAATCAAAAGAAATTAATAGAGCATGTAAACGGAAATAATGGAAATAATATAAAAAGCAATGTGGAAGATGTAGTTTCAAATAAATCTGATGATATAGATAAAATAGAAAAAGATAACCTAAATAATAAGAAGAAAATAGAAAAAGAAATTACAAAAAAAAATGTCAAAACTGCTAACTCAAAAGAAAAAAATGGTGAAGAAAATGAGGAAAAGACTAAAGTTAAGAAAGCAACACAGAAAACAACAAAAAAAACTAGCACCAGCATAAAAGCAAAAGAAGAAAAAGAGGACGAAAAAAAGGTAACAAAGAAAACAAAATCAGTAACAAAAAAAGCTGAAACTCCAAAAAAGGCAGTGACGAAAACCACTTCTAAAAAATGAGGTTTGATTTATAATGAAGAGTAGAATATTAAAAAATATAGAATGGCCAATATTAATTTGTGTTATTATATTAACAATTATCGGTTGCTTAGAGCTATTTTCAGTAGGCGGACAATCTGATTATACTGAATTTAAAAAACAAATTTTATGGTTTGCAATAAGTATACCAATTACAATTTTCGTAATTTCTGTTGATTATAGTTTAATTGCAAAAATTTCACCTTTTTTATATATTATAATGTTAGGTCTGTTAATTGGAGTTTTATTTACCAAGCCAATAAATGGTGCTACAAGTTGGTATATTATGGGTTCAGTATCATTTCAACCTTCTGAATTTGCAAAAATATGTGTAATACTGAGTCTAGCATTAACAATTGCAAAGGTCCAAAAAGGTGTAAAAGAACAAATAAGCAATCCTATTCAGCTATTAAAATGTTTATTAGTTGTAATGATTCCAGTGTTATTAATTATTAAACAACCAGATTATGGAACGGCAATTGCCTTTTTTATAGCAACTGCTTTAATTTTAATTGTGGCGGGAATAGATAAAAAGTATATAATAGGGGCAATTATTTTGGTTGCAGTTGCATTACCGTTATTATATTTTTTCGTATTACCATCGCATGCAAAAACAAGAATAGATGTATTTTTAAATCCAAATTTAGACCCACGTGGTTCAGGTTATAATGTATTGCAATCTAAGCTAGCAATTGGCTCTGGAAAGCTATTTGGAATGGGAATAAAAAATGGAAGCCAAACGCAACTTGGATATTTATATCCGCAAACAACAGACTTTATATATTCAGCAATTGGTGAAGAAATGGGATTTATTATAGCAGCACTTGTAATTGTCTTGTATTTAATTTTAATAACGAAAGCAATATATATTGCAAAAACGGCTAGAGATGATTTAGGTTCATATATTTCAGCTGGAATTGCCGGAATATTTTTATTTCATATGGTAGAAAATATCGGAATGACAATGGGATTATTACCAATTACAGGAGTTCCACTTCCTTTTGTAAGTTATGGTGGAAGTTCATTATTAACTAATTTTATTTTAATTGGTTTATTATTAAATATTAGTGGTAGAAGAAAAAAGATTATGTTTTCTGAGTAAAAAAATATATTGATTAAAGGATGAAAAAATGTTTGTAAAAAAAATTAAAATAGGAAATGTAGAATTAAAAAATAATATATTTTTAGCACCAATGGCTGGAATTACAGATAGAGCTTTTAGAGTTGTTTGCGAAAAGTTTGAGCCAGGTCTGGTTTACACAGAAATGATAAGCAGTAAAGGATTATTTCATAATGACAGTAAAACTAAATTACTATTAAATATGGAAGACGAAAAAAGACCAATTGCAGTTCAAATATTTGGTAGTGATGTAGAATCAATGAAATATGCTGCTGAATATGTTTCAAAATATGCAGATGTTATTGATATTAATATGGGATGTCCAGCACCTAAAGTTGTAAAAAATGGTGATGGAAGTAAATTATTATTGGATTTACCAAAAGCATATGAAATTATTAAAGAAGTTGTTAAAAGTGTTTCTATTCCAGTAACAGTTAAGTTTAGAAAGGGATGGGACAATGATAATATTGTTGCTGTTGATATGGCTAAAATTGCAGAAGATGCAGGTGCATCAGCAATAACTATACACGGTAGAACTAGGTCCGAATTTTATTCTGGTACTGCAGATTGGAATATTATAAAAAGTGTTAAAGAAAATGTAAATATTCCTGTAATAGGAAATGGTGATATAAAAAATGTCGATGATGCAAAAAGAATATTTGAATTGACAGGCGTAGATGCAATAATGATTGGAAGAGCATCACTCGGAAAACCTTGGATTTTTAAGGAAATAACATCTGGTTTACAAGGAGAGCCTTTTGAAATTTCCAATGAACAGAAATTAAAACTAATATTGGAACAGTTAAATTTAGAAATTAAAGATAAAGGCGAAAGAGTTGCTATAATGGAAATGAGAAAACATATTGGCTGGTATATAAAAAATACAAAGGATGCTAGCAAAGTTCGTGAATATGTGAATCAAATTACTGATAAAGATGTGTTAATAGAAACATTATCTGAATATTTTATGAATATAAATTAAAAGAATAGATTTATCTATTCTTTTTTTCATTGATAGTATTAGTTAATGCTTTAAAATTAGCCGTTTCGAAGGTATTATATTATAAAAATTTCATTCCTTACTGGTGCGCTCTCACCTGATTAGTGTGAGTGTTTGTGTACCCCCGTTGTTTGTTGTACGAAATTTTAAGTATTTTACAGCTTCCAAACTGCGCGTCATGAAATTTTTATAATATAATACCTTCGAAACTACTCTATATGTGAAAATACTATTTGTATAAGGAGGAAGAAGTTGAGAACGGAAAGAAAAAAAATCGCTAAAGAAAAATGTATTTTTTTTGGGTTGGTAGTTGGTTTCATTTTTTTTATTGTTTTTTTTCTAATTTTAAATAATAAAAAAATTAAATTTGGTAATAATGAAAGTAACAAAAGTGTTGAACAAGTTAAACAGTATATTTTTAATATTAATTCGTACACTGCCGAAATGGAGGTAACAGTTAATAGTAATAAAAATGTCAATAAGTATATGTTGAAACAATGTTATAATATAAATAATATTAGTGAGCAAACAGTTGTGAAACCTGAAAACATTGAAGGGGTTACAATAAGTTATAAAGATGGAAATTTAGAAATAAAAAATTCTAATCTTAATTTGAGTAAAATTTATAATAATTATCCATATTTATCTGATAATTTGTTGTGGCTTAGCTCTTTTAGTGAATGTTGTAAAAAAGATAGTGAACATTTGGAGATATATGAAGAAAATGATGATATTGTTATGGAACTTAAATTGAGTAATAATAAATACTTTAATTGTAGGAGATTATATTTAGAAAAAAGTACAGGTAAGCCAAGGAAAATGGTTGTACAAGATAATAACAAAAAGGATGCAATTTACATATTATATAAAGAGATAAAAATAAATAATTAAAATAATAGTTTATTTTAAATCTTTATTTAGCTATCTCATACGAATTGAAATATACGGACACTTTAATATTGAAATAATAGGAGTGAATTATATGGTAGTTAAAAGAGGAGATATGTTTTATGCAGATTTAAGTCCTGTTGTAGGGTCTGAACAGGGAGGTATTAGACCAGTTATAATTATTCAAAATGATGTAGGAAATATGCACAGTCCTACAGTAATTGCAGCAGCTATTACTTCTCAAAGAGGAAAAAATAAATTACCAACTCATATAGAAATTGATTCAAAAGATAATGGATTAAAAGCAGATTCGGTAGTACTAGCAGAACAGATAAGAACAATAGATAAAAGTAGATTAAAAGAAAAAATAGGTCATTTAGATGATGAAAAAGTAATGGCAAAAATAAATAATGCACTAGGTGTAAGCTTTGGTTTATAATTTATAGTGGTTCAAAAAAATCTAAATTAAAGTAAATATATATATTAGATGTCATATTAATGGCATCTTTATTTTTATCAAAAAGTAATATGAAGTTTGTTGTAATTGTATATAAAATGTGATTAAATATGAAATGAATTAAGCTAGAAAGGATTTGAATAGAGGTAAAAAATATGAATGAGATTGTATTTGTAACACATAATAAAGGAAAAATTGCGGAAGCACAAAAAGTTTTAAAAAATATAAACATTGAAATATTTGAACATGAGCTAGAAGAGCCAAGAAGTGACGATGTAAAATATATTTCAAAATGCAAAGTAATGGAAGCATATAAAATTGTAAAGAAACCATGTATTTCTATGGATGCAGGTTTTTGGATTGATGAATTAAATGGTTTTCCAAAAGCTTTTGTAAATTTTTCATTAGAGACAGTTGGAATTAATGGAATTTTAAAACTAATGGAAGGAAAAGATAACAGAGCTTGCAGATTTATAGAATGTTTATCATATTATGACGGAAAAGAGCTACATCAGTTTATGGGAGAACACGAAGGAAATATAGCAAATAAGATTGCAGGAAATGATACAAATAAAAAGTGGTCTGATTTATGGTATATTTATAAACCATATGGATATGATAAAACACTAGCTGAAATGAGTGATGATGAAAGAAATAATAGAATAAAATATAAATCAGTTAATTCTTTAAAAGTATTTTCTGATTGGTATGAGAAAATAAGCATATAATTTTAAAAGCATAGAGCAAATCTTAGAATGCCCTATGCTTTTGAAATTATAGATAGTTAATTGATAAAAGAACAAAATATTGATTTATATATATTACTTTTGTTATAATTTAAATAGGAATATATATAAGAGAAAAACAGAAAGAGGCCATTTTATGAATGAAAGTAATATAAAAGAAACAGATGAGATGGAATATGCAAAGCTATTGGGAAAATTTGTAGCAAGACTAATAAATAATGGAAAATTATGTAAAAAATCAAATAATGATTATGAATATGCTAATTTTAATGAAAATTCTGAATTATATGTAGATTTATCAGAAGAAATCAGCAAAATTAATGAGAAAATTGAGAAAATAGACGAAAAGTGCAGAAAAATGAGAGGAAAAAGAGGAGAAAATACAATTATATCTCAATATTATGAATTAATGGACCAATGGTGGAGTTTAGAATATAATGCAACTGATAATCAAACACAAATGAAAATTAATAGAAGAAGGGAAAGCGTAAAAAGAAAGTTAGAAAAACTGAAAAAAGAAGATAAAAAAGGAGAAATTTCAACATATGAAGAACTTCTTTCTGCAAGAAGTAAAAAACGCAAGGAAAAAAATAGTAAAATTTTAAAAATATTCTCACAAGAAATATTCTTAAGCAATTTTATTATTGATTTCGAAAGAAATAATCAAACAAATGAAAATGGTAATCAGGTTATTAGAAGCTATGTAGAAAGTTTTCTGGAAAATATCAATTTTGAAAAGGTGGCTAAATCATTGGATTTAAGTGAAAATGATGTTGTATATTTCTTTCGTAAAACATTAACTGGAGAATATCTTAAAGAATTAGAAAATAATAATGAAGATAAAAATAGTCAGTTTTATAAAAGATTAGTACAGACAATGTCAAATGGTCTAGATAAAAAGCTAGGAGTAAAACATGAAAAAAATGATACTAATAAAGAAGATGAAATAAATGCCAACAGTGATTATTCTCGGAATAAAAACAGTGAAATTTTCTGAAATTGATGAAGGAAAAAAGTTCTTTCATTTTACAAGAGAAAAATATATTTCACAAATTTTAAAGCGAGGATTACGAGGAGATCTTTCAGTACGTGAGAATGCTGTTGGTGGCGATTATGATAATCCTGCTGTATATTTCTCTGAAGGAGAGGAGGGACTTTTAAAAACTCTTGATGTGTGGATTAGATGGGAATATAATAGGATAGCTAATAGAAATCATTTACCGTCTGGAGATATGGTGATAACTCCTATAGCATTACAAAAAACTTTCGAAAGAATATTTGAAGATTTTAAAGATAGAAGATATTTTCAATTAGATTTAGTTGAGGGAAAGGATAGAAGAAATAGTGACTTTTCCCACGAAAGTGAAGATTTTAAAAAAAGTAAAGTGATTAAAAATGGAGGGCCAGGACATGCAACAAGATGGATGTTTGGATCATATACAAATTGGGATACCAATGAGTTAGAAGATTGGAATATGATGACTCATGTTGGTGGAAGGCCAATAGAAAAAGATAGAATTGCTATGATTACAGATGAACGAGGTAGATCAGATGCTATATCTGTAATACAAGATGTGTATGAGAGGAATAAAGACATAAGCAAAAATTGGAATATAACATATGTAGATAGTTTTATGAAATATGTAAATGTATTAACGAAACAAATGGAAGAAAGAAAATGTGAAAGTATAGGGAAAGATACAATTAAAGAGCAGGATAGAACAGATGAAATGGATGAGTTGGTCGAATTAATAAATAAAGAGGCAAATAGGCTTGACAGTAAACTTGAAATAGATGAAAATTTTGAGAAAGAGGAAATATAGATGAGAGATAATGAATTTTCAATTGCGTGTACGGAGGTTTTAGAAGTTTTAAAATATATTTCTAAAAGCGACTATGAAAAAATTCCTAAAAATGTAATAGATATGCTTGAAAAGAACAAAAAAGAAGATATATACTTCTTGTACAATCCATGGAAAAGCTTAAATGAACAAAAAATGTCAGAGAAGGGGAGAATTATGATTGCTTCTTTTTATAGGGATTACTGGAGTAATGATGAAAAGAGAAAAAGGATTATTGAGTATCAAAATAGTAGAAGAAAAAAGCTTGAATTGGAAAAAAAGAAAAAATATGATATAGATTTTGAAAAAAGAAAGAGCTTTGAAGACACAAAATCGAAGGAAGAATGTATAACTGATATGGTTATATATAAGGATAATTTGATGACAAGAATTTTTAAATTTGTAAAAAAAATATTTAAAAAATGATTGCATATTTATAAAAAGTTAAAGTCGTAAACAAAAAGGTAATTGACATTAAATTAATTTTGTCAATTACCTTTCTTTATGCATTTTGTTTTATTATTGTTCATTAGTACTTTTATTTTCACCCAAAGTAATACTTACTTCTTTTTCTTCACCATTACGTATTAATTTAATTTTAACTTCATCACCAATATTATGTTTATTTTTTAATTCGTTTAATTTATCCATAGTAGTTACATCCTCACCGTCAAATGCAACAATTAAATCACCAGCTTTAATTCCAGCTTTTTCTGCTGCTGAAAATTCTTCTACAGATACTACATAAACACCAGTTTTTGGTAAATTGTTCTTTTTAGCTACTTCTTCAGATATATCTCTACCAGACATACCAATATAAGGTCTAGCAACTTTTCCATTTTCTATTAATTGTTTATAAACATCAATTGTGTCATTAATTGGAATTGCAAATCCAATTCCTTCAACACCAGATCCTGAAAGTTTTAAAGTATTTATACCAATAACTTTTCCATCAGCGTTTATTAAAGCACCACCACTATTTCCTGAGTTTATAGCAGCATCAGTTTGAATTACTTTGTATGTTACATTATCAGATGTTATAGTTCTATTTGTAGCACTTATTACACCAGTTGTAACTGTACTTGCCATATTTAACGGATTTCCAATGGCCATTGCAAATTCGCCTACTTGAACTTTGCTTGAATCTCCAAGCTCTGCAGCAGTTAATCCTGTTTTTTCTATTTTTAATACAGCTAAATCTGTTTGTTCATCAGAGCCTACTAATTTTGCTTCATATTCTGTTGTGTCATTATATAAAGTTACAGTTATTTTTGTAGCTTTACTTACTTGATAGTAAGATGAACTTGATGACGATGAAACAACATGGTTGTTTGTTAAAATATATCCATCATCAGTTATTACAACACCAGAACCTGTAGCTTTAGCAGTTCCTTCAGACATTCCATAATATGAATAATAAGGGGAATTTACTGAATATGTTACTGTTATACCAACAACAGATGGTAAAACCTTATTTGCAACTGCAATACTTGTGTTTGAGTAGTCTTCAACAGATACAGCTTTATCGCTTGAAGAAGAAAATACTTTATTTATTGCTGATTCTACTGATGATTCGTTATTTGATTTTGTTGATTTTTCAGACTTACTAGAATCTGATAAAAGTTTTTCTGAAATTGTTTCTCTAATTGAGGGAATGCTTATACAACCACCCACAATTATTAATGTTCCTAATACACCTGCCACAAAAGGTACTAAAAAACCTCTTGCAAAACCTATTTTTCCTTTGGGTATTGAGTATGAATTATTTTCTGATTTTACTGATTTAAATGAATTACTATTATTTCCCATAATAAATTTTCATCCCTTTCTAAAATTTTAAAAATGATTTTATTTTCAAAAGCTATTATAAATATAATAACTTATTTTTACAATATAATACAATATATTTGTGAAAAAAATGTGAAAAGAATGTTTATATTTAAGGACTTTCCTTAAAAAAAAATTAAATATATTGTTCTGGTATTAAAATTGTTATATAATGGCAAAAATGAAATTTAATTAAAGTCAATTTCATATAAAAAATATGTTAGGAAAGGAATAAAGCAGATATGCAAAATAATAAATATAAATTTTTAAAACTAATAATAGCTTTTATTATAATATTAGTTGTAGGAATTTTTTTGTTTAATATTGGTACTAAAAAAATGCAAGAGCGAAAAACAGATGATATAAAAACAGATATGCTTATGATTGAAGGAAAAATAAAATCAATAAAAGCAGAATCAGAAATTAGTAATAATCAAGAAAAATATGTGGGGACTAAAGTATCTGAAGCAAATGAAACAGAGGTAAATAATGTTATGCAACAATTGCAAATAAATCAGGAGGAATTACAAAATTACTATATTTTAAATAAAGAGAGTTTTGAAAAAATGGGAATTGCTGATTCAATAAAAGATGATGACGATGAATATATTGTTAATTATACTAATTCAGATGTCATATATGTAAAAGGAATTAAATTAAATAATGAAGTAAAATATAAATTATCTGATATAATTGATAAAAATGAAAATACAAATAATATAAATGAAGAAGAGGAGAATAACTAATGAAAGAAAAAGAAGAGCAAAGATTAAATGAATTAAAAGAAATAGATAAGTCATATTTTAAGGAAGGATATAATTATATATGTGGAATAGATGAAGCAGGGCGTGGTCCGCTTGCTGGACCTGTTGTTGTTGCTGCTGTCATAATGCCAAAAGATTCAATGATTGAAGGAGTTAATGATTCAAAAAAAGTTTCCGAAAAAAAGAGAGAAAAATTATATGAACTAATTATTGAAGAGGCAATTAGTTATAGTGTTGGAATTGTTGACCAAAATGAAATTGATAGAATTAATATTTTAAATGCAACAAAGGCAGGTTTAACAGAAGCTGTTAGAACTTTAAAAGTTAAACCAGAGCTTATCTTAGTTGATGCATTAACAAATATTGATACTTGTGGTGTTCCATATCAGTCAATAATTAAGGGGGATGCTAAAAGTTATTCTATAGCTGCCGCATCAATAATTGCAAAGGTTACAAGGGATAGAATTATGAGAGAATGGGATAAGGTTTACCCTCAATATGGATTTGAAAAACATAAAGGATATGGAACAGCTGCACATATTTCAGCAATAAAAGAAAATGGACTTTGCCCATTACATAGATTAAGTTTTGTAAAAAATATTATAAATAAGTAATAATATTGTAAAAATTATATAAAGAATATATTTATATACAAAAAATTATAAATATATTAGAGAGGAATTATACAAATGAATATATTAGAAATTATAGCTAAAA
>ERZ827440.821-NODE-821-length-39389-cov-3.594193_pt1 | contig 39389 bp, 38 predicted proteins | sample MGYA00519774_ERZ827440 | MGnify/ENA primary metagenome ERZ827440 (study PRJEB31778, sample SAMEA3449302) | human gut metagenome | biome: human gut; feature: human-associated habitat; material: faeces | place: United Kingdom | collected 2010/2012 ... | reverse complement strand
CATTACCATCAGTGATGACGAAAGAGCAGTCTCCGAAAATACCGACATCACCGGCGGAACTCTTTCCAAGGACGGCTACAAGCAGGTTGCAAAGACGCTTTCGGAAAGATTTAACATTCCCAAGGTTGCAATCACATTGAGAGGAAGCATTTCGGCAAATGACAATAACTGGTCCGCAATGCTTTACGATAACGGCGAATGCTATTTCGCAAAGAACTATCTTATCCATATCGTAGACCGTGTCGGCGGCGGAGATTCCTTCGGAGCCGGACTTATTTATGCGACACTGAACGGATATTCCGCACAGGACACAATAGAGTTTGCGGTTGCCGCTTCGTGCCTTAAGCACACTATCGAGGGTGACTTTAACGAAGCTACGCTTGACGAGGTTAAAAAGCTTATGAGCGGTGACGGTTCAGGCAGAGTACAGAGATAATTTGCGGCGCCCGATTTAATTCGGGTGCTGTTTTATATGTGGTGCTTGTTATGAAAAGAATAGGTGTAATTGATTTGGGTTCAAATTCCGCAAGGCTGACCGTTGCGGAGGTTTTCGGGAGCGACTTTGAGATTGTCGGAAGGGAAAACATTTTTGTAAGGCTTGCCGAGGGACTTACGAGGGAAAGCAATACACTAAAGCCCGAGCCGTCGCTCAAGGCGGTGCTTGCTCTTTCCGAGCTTATCAAAAAAAGCAGGGAGCTTTCATGCGAGGATATAAGCATTATCGCCACCGAAGCGGTGAGGCGTGCCGATAACCGCGAATGGTTTTTGAGCCTTGTTAAGGAAAGCGTCGGATTTGACATTGATGTAATCTCCGGCGAGGACGAGGCGTATTACGACTGCCTTGCAATCATGAGAGTGACGGGATTTTCCGACTTTTTTATGATTGATACCGGCGGCGGAAGCACTGAAATTGCGCTTGTTAAGGGCGGCGAAGTTATTAACTCCGTTTCCGTGCCATGGGGGTCGGTTGTTCTTACGGAAATGTTTTCCTCCGGGAAAACCCTCACAGCGGACGAATTTAAAAATGTAATTGCGCATATTTCGGACGGCTTAGCCTCGTTTGACTGGGTTTTTTCGGAAAGTGGAATCCCTATGTGCCTTCTCGGAGGTTCGCTTCGGAACTGGTATGATTATAAGGACGAATATTCTCTCGGAGCATTTGCCGAAAAAATGCTTTCGATGACCGTTGTCGAGCGTGAGGAATTCGGAATAAAAAGCCGCAGATCGGACACCATAACCGCAGGGCTTGCTCCTGCCATGGTACTTGAACTGATTACAAAGCCCTCGGAAATCATCGCTTTGGACAGCGGTGTCAAGGAAGGGTATATTATAGAGAAAATAAGGGGAGAAAAAATATGAATTATCATGGGCTGAAGCCTTACGGTGCAGTTCCATCTGAAAATCAGGCAGAATGGTACAAGCGTGAAAAAATGGCATTTTTCCACTTCGGTGTGAATACATATACCGACCGGGAGTGGGGTGACGGTACGGAGGATCCGTCCGTTTTCAACCCCACAAAGCTTGACTGTCGCTCGTGGATAAGAACCGTTAAAGAGGCAGGATTTACCACTGCTGTTATTACCGCAAAGCATCATGACGGATTTTGTCTTTGGCAGAGCAAATATACCGAGCACAGCGTTAAAAATTCTCCGTATAAAGGCGGTAAGGGCGATATTGTGCGGGAATTTACGGACGCCTGTCGGGAATACGGAGTAAAGGCAGGTATATATCTTTCCCCGTGGGACAGGAATTATCCCGACTGGGGAACGGAAAAATATAACGAGTATTATAAGCTTCAGCTTGAGGAGCTGTTTGGCAACTACGGCGAGATTCACGAATGCTGGTGGGACGGCGCAGGAAGCGACAAGGCGGTTTACGATTGGGGACTTTGGGCTTATACCGTAAAAAGACTTCAGCCGAACTGCGTGGTTTTCGGGCCTTACACTCTTTGTCACCCCGATTATATCGACACAAGGTGGGTAGGCAACGAGGCAGGCTTTGCCGGAGAGCCGTGCTACGCTACAATCAACCTTACTGCCGATAAGGCGAGCGTCAAGCACATTCTTAACCACGGTGTGCGTGACGGCGAAATTTTCATGCCTGCCGAGGTTGATGTATCCATTCGCCCCGGCTGGTTTTATCACGAAAACCAAAGGAGCGATGTAAGAAAGCCCTCAAATCTTGTGCAGCTTTGGTTTGATTCTGTGGGGAGTAACTGCAATTTGCTTTTGAACATCCCTCCGAATAAGGAAGGTCTTTTAGACAGTGAGGACAGTCAAAGCCTTCTTGAAGCCGAAAAAATTCTTAAGCAGACCTTTGCTTTCAACCTTCTTTGCGGCTCGAAAATTACGGCTGATAAGGCAAGGGAGGGCTGCAGCGCCGCACTTGTTACAGGTAAGGGCGGATTTTACGCTCCCGAGGACGGGAATTTTTGCCCGACAATGGAGTTTGATTTGGGCAAAGAAACGGAATTTGACTGTGTTTCGGTTTCCGAGGTAATTGAGCTCGGGCATAGGGTTCGAGGCTTTGTAATTTCTGCTTATTCAGGCGGAAAATGGACGGAGCTTTTAAGGTCCGAATGTATAGGAAACAGGTTTGCAAGGCATTTTGAACCCGTTACGGCATCCAAAATCAGGCTTGAAATTACGGATGCCGCCTGCGTTCCGGCAATTTCGGAATTCGGAATTTATAAAATGCCGTTTGATGTTTTTGCCGATATATATGCGGTTTCAAAAAATAAAAATCTTCTTGAAAACCCTTCGTCATCTGTGGAAACGGGCGAAACCGAGACGGTAATCGACCTTGGCGGAATTTATCCCTTCAATACCGTAACATTTAACGGGGACGGAATTTGGAATTATGAGATTATGGCTTTTGACGGGCAGGAATACTACAAAATTTTTGAAGGCACAAAGCCCGACCGCAATGCAATTTGCAGATTTGAAACGGTTAAGGACGCATATAAGCTGAAAATCGTTTACGGTGATTTGCGTCCGGTAAATCTTGATGTAAAAGTGTATAACATGGAATAGCAAAGACGGGCATATACTTTAATCGGTGATGATATGAAAGTCATTTTAAGGCGCTGGAAAGCTCATGCCGGTTACAGTATCGGGAGAAAAAGAATAAACACATTTATTGTGCCTTTGCTTGTTTGCGCCGCGGTTGTTTTGTTTTCGAGGCTTTTTGTCAAGGGCGTCATTCCGCAGATTATAGATATGGCGCAGGACAATGCCGAAACCGATGTGGTTTTGCTTATCGACGATGCGGTTTATTCTTGCAAGGAGCTTGAAAACCTAAAATATGAGGATATAATAAGCGTATCGTACGATAATCAGGGACAGGTTACCTCGGTTTTTGCAAACGAGGTTAAGCTTAATAAAATAAGGTCGGCTCTATCCCGCTCCATGAACGAGAGTATGAACAGGCTTAACGAAACCGAGGTTTATGTGCCTCTCGGAATGTTTTTGGGTTCAAAGCTTTTTTCGGGTATGGGCGTGAGGATTCCTTTTAAGAGCGAGCCGTACGGTACTGCGTATGCCGACTTTAAAAGCTCCTTTGAGGGAGTGGAAATTAATCGGACGGTGCATAAAATCAGCCTTGTTGCATCGGCGAGTATTGCGATAATTCTGCCGTTCGGCGGAAATACTCTCAAGGTGGAAAAGGAAATACCGATTGCCGAAACAATCATTGCCGGGCAAGTGCCGAAGGCTTATGCTGATATAAACGGATTGGTGAAAAATGAAGGAAAGAATTGAAGAACTTACAAAAATCTTAAATGAGCATAATTACAATTATTATGTAATGGATAACCCCACGATTTCGGATTTTGAATACGATGCAATGCTTCGGGAGCTTGAAAACCTGGAAAATAAGTACCCCGAGTTTGCTCTCCCCGATTCTCCCACAAAAAGGGTGGGAGGCTATGCTCTTGAAAGCTTTGAGCAGGTTGAGCATACGGTTCCCATGGAAAGCATAAACGATGTTTTTTCGTTCGGTGAGCTTTCGGAGTTTGACGAAAGGGTAAAGGGACTTTTGCCCGATGAAAAAATCGAATATGTCGTTGAATACAAGATAGACGGGCTGTCGGTTTCGCTTGAATACAGGAACGGTCTTTTGGAAATCGGCTCAACAAGAGGGAACGGAAGAATAGGCGAAAATGTTACCGAGAACATAAAAACAATCATGAGTATTCCCTTGTCGGTGGAAAACGCACCCGAGCTTTTGGAGGTAAGAGGCGAGGTTTATATGCCTCACAAAAGTTTCATTGCGGTAAACAATATGCGAGAGATTAGCGGCGAGCCTTTGTTTGCAAATCCGAGAAATGCGGCGGCGGGGTCGCTTCGTCAGCTTGACCCGAAAATTGCCGCAAAGAGAAAGCTTGACATATTTGTGTTTAATGTTCAGAGGATTTCCGACGATAAATTCGATAACCATTACGATTCGCTCCTGTACCTTAAGGAGCTTGGATTTAAGGTTATTCCCGATTTTAAGAAGTTTTCCGACATCGAAGGTGTCATTTCCGAAATAAACAGCATTTCCGAAAGACGGGGCGAGCTTGGATTTGATATTGACGGCGTTGTAATCAAGGTAAATTCCTTTGCTCAGCGTGCAAAGCTCGGGAGCACCGCAAAGGCTCCGAGGTGGGCGGCGGCTTACAAATTCCCTCCCGAAAAAAAGAAAACGAAGCTTACGGATATTGTTATAAATGTGGGGAGGACGGGCGTTCTCACGCCAAATGCGGTTCTTCAACCTGTAAGGCTTGCCGGCACAACGGTTTGCAAGGCCACCCTTCATAACATTGATTTTATAAGGGAAAGAGATATAAGAATAGGCGATACCGTTGTTGTTCAGAAGGCAGGGGAGATAATTCCCGAGGTTTTGTCGGTGGACAAGCTTTTAAGGGACGGCACTGAAACCGTATTTAATATGCCCGAAAGCTGTCCTGTTTGCGGCGCACCCGTTGTCAGAGACGAGGGTGAGGCGGCTTATCGGTGTACGGGAATAGAATGTCCGGCTCAGCTTGTGAGAAATATTATTCATTTTGCGTCAAAGGGCGCAATGGATATTGACGGGCTCGGGCCTGCTCTCGTTGAATCCCTTATCGACTCGAAACTGATAAAATCCGAGGCGGATTTATATTATCTTTCAGAGGAAGATGTTGCAAAGCTTGAAAGAATGGGCAAAAAATCGGCGCAAAATCTAATTTCGGCAATCGAAAAGAGTAAGAAAAACGATTTGTCAAGGCTGATAACGGCTCTCGGAATAAGGCACGTCGGCGCAAATTCGGCAAAGCTTATCGCATCACGCTTTGGGTCGATGGACGCGCTTATTTTGGCATCCCGTGACGAGATTGCGGAAATCTCGGATGTCGGCGAAATAATGGCGCAAAGCATTGTCGATTTTCTCTCTCAGGAGCAAACAAGGCACACGATAAATCGGCTTAAAGACGCCGGCGTTAATATGACATACGAGGTCGAGGCGGCAGGAACAAAATTTGAGGGGATGACCTTTGTTCTGACCGGAACTCTTGAAAATTATACAAGGTCAGAGGCTTCCAAAATCATCGAAAGCCTGGGCGGCAAGGTTTCCTCATCCGTTTCAAAAAAGACAAGCGTTGTTCTGGCAGGCGATGAGGCAGGAAGCAAGCTCGACAAGGCAGAAAAATTAGGCATAAAAATTATAAATGAGGAAGAATTTTCTACACTTATTTCCGAATAGGTGTGGGATAATAAAACCGAGGTGATTTATAATGTGCAAGTTCTGTAAAGGAATGGTAATCGGTATTGTGGTGGGCACAGGAATTCTTCTTGCGGTAAATCCGCCGGAAAAAAAGGATATTCGTGCCATGAAAAGAAGCGCAAGACGGGTGTTTCACAAAATGGAGGATGCGGCAGACGGATTGTGCTGCAAGATGAGATGAACGGGGCGGTCGCAATTTGCGGCCGCTTTATTCAGATTTTGCTTGATTTTTTCGGAAAACTATAGTATAATTAAAGTATTCTATAAATTCGGAGGTCATTATGAGTATTTTGGTTACAGGCGGAGCTGGCTACATAGGAAGCCACACTTGCGTTGAGCTTTTGTCGGCAGGCTACGATATAGTGGTTGTTGACAATTTTGTTAATTCAAAGCCCGAAGCGGTTGAAAATATCAGGAAGATTTCGGGTAAGGATTTTAAGTTTTACGAGGCTGACCTTATTGACAGATGTGCGGTTGAGAAAATTTTTGAAGAGAATGATATAGATGTTGTCATTCATTTTGCGGGACTTAAGGCGGTCGGCGAATCCGTTTCTCAGCCGATAAGATATTATCATAACAATATCGAAAGCACGCTTGTTCTTTGCGATGTTATGGCAAAGCATAATTGCAAAAAGATAGTGTTCAGCTCCTCGGCGACGGTTTACGGCGATCCTGCGTCCGTACCGATTACGGAGGATTTTCCGCTTCATACTACAAATCCCTACGGCAGCACAAAGCTCATGATTGAAAGGATTTTGCAGGATATTTTCGTGTCGGACAAGGATTGGGGCATTGTTCTGTTGAGATATTTCAATCCCATAGGTGCTCATAAGAGCGGACTTTTGGGAGAAGATCCGAACGGTATTCCAAACAATCTTTTGCCTTATGTTGCAAAGGTTGCGACGGGTGAGCTTGAGGTTTTGAGCGTGTTCGGGGATGATTACGACACTCCCGACGGTACGGGTGTGCGTGACTATATTCATGTTGTTGACCTTGCGCTGGGACACGTGAAGGCGGTTGAAAAGATTTTGGGCGAAAACGGCGTAAATATTTACAACTTGGGAACAGGCAACGGCTACAGCGTTCTGCAGGTGGTAAAGGCATTTGAAAGTGCAAGCGGCAAAAAGGTTAATTATAAAATCGTTGACAGAAGACCGGGCGACATTGCCCAGTGCTATGCAAACCCCGATAAGGCGTACCGTGAGCTCGGCTGGAAGGCGAAGTACGGTATTGACGAGATGTGCAAGGACGCATGGAATTTTGCGAGCAAGCATATAAAATAACAAATGCAATCTGCCTGCATATATTGTAGGCAGATAATTTTGTGTCGGAGGGATAAGCTTGAAAATTCTTGTGGATGCGGATGCCTGTCCGGTTAAGGAAATAATTGAGCGTGTAGCAAAAAAACATGAAATTCCGGTAGTTATGTTTATAGATTCATCCCATGTTCTTTATTCGGACTATTCAGAAATCGTAACAGTCGGGCAGGGAAAGGACGCCGTTGACATTGCTCTTATAAACCGAGCCGAGCGGGGGGATGTTGTTGTCACCCAGGATTACGGCGTTGCGGCTATGGCGCTTGGGAAGGGAGCATATCCCATAAATAATTTCGGTGTTGTTATTTCCGATGATAATATTGACAGAATGCTCTTTGAACGCCACATTTCCGCAAAAATCAGGAGAAGCGGCGGAAGGCTTTGCGGCTTTCACAAAAGAACCAAAGAAAATGACGAAATATTTGAAAAAAACTTTACACAGCTTATAGAAAAGCTTATTTCGGAGAGAAAGGAAGCTTCGGATGATTAAGAGGTTTTTTGCACTTGTGTGCCTTATTACGGTGCTTTGCTCGGTAACGGTATATTCTCGGGACATAACGGTCATGGTTGACGGAAACCCGCTTTTTTGCGATGCAGAGCCGATTATAAAAAACGACAGGGTTCTGGTTCCCATGCGTGCTATATTTGAGGCACTTTCCTGTGATGTTTCGTATAAGGAGGAATTTGACGGGAATTATGTGTATGCAGTGAGGGGAAATGACCTTGTTGCCCACAAAATAGGCTCGGATTCCATTTTTGTAAACGGCGAAACAGTAAAGCTTGATGTTTCCTCCGAAATATTGTCGGACAGGGCGTTCGTTCCGCTTAGAGCCGTTTCGGAGGCACTTGAATGCTCCGTTTTATGGGATGATAAAGAGTATATCGTCGATGTGAAAAGCAAATAGTTTAAATTTTTCGCTGAAAATGCTTGACAAATATGCAAAAATAGTGTATCATATAGGTGTAAAGGTTAAATGCTTTACACCTTTTTGCGTGGGAGGCTTTATGGAAAAGAATTTTTATGCGGCTCAGTTGCTTGACGCTTACAGGCGGCTTCTTACCGATAAGCAGGCGGATATTATGAGCCTGTATTACGAGGAGGATTTAAGTCTTTCCGAAATTAAGGAGCATTACGGCATAACAAGGCAAGCGGTTTTGGATAACATAAAGCGTTCGGAAAAGCAGCTTGAACGGTTTGAAAGCAAGCTCGGGCTTGTGAAGCTTATAAATAAGCATCGTGCGGCGGCGGAGGAAATCAGAAAGCTTCTTTTGGGGCTTGAGCCCGAAACGGCGCAAAAAATAGAATTACAGCTACGGGAAATGGAGGATTGACCTATGGCATTTGAAAGTCTTGCAGGTAAGCTTGAGGCGGCTTTTAAGAAGCTTCGCGGTAAGGGAAGGCTTACGGAGGACGATATTAAGACAGCAATGCGAGAGGTCAAAATGGCACTTCTCGAGGCTGATGTAAACTTCAAAATCGTTAAGGATTTCATAAAGAATGTGTCGGAGCGTTCTGTCGGGGCGGATGTTCTGGAAAGCCTTACGCCCGGTCAGCAGGTAATAAAAATCGTTAATGAGGAGCTTATAAAGCTCATGGGCGAAAAGCCCGTAAAGCTCACATTCAACTCAAATCCTCCGAGTGTTTATATGCTTGTGGGGCTTCAGGGAGCAGGTAAAACAACGACCTGCGCAAAGCTTGCGGGCGTTTTGAGGAAGGACGGGAAAAAGCCTCTCCTCGTTGCCTGCGATGTGTACAGACCTGCCGCAATAAAGCAGCTTCAGGTTGTGGGGGCACAGCTTAATATTCCGGTTTTCACAATCGAGGGAAGTAAAGACCCGGTTGAAATATCAAAGGCGGCGCTTCGCCATGCGGTTTCAAACCTCAATGATGTCGTTATCATTGATACCGCCGGAAGGCTTCATGTGGATGAGGTCTTGATGGACGAGCTCGAGAATATAAAAAATGCCGTAAAACCGCAGGAAATCCTGCTCACCGTTGATGCGATGACAGGTCAGGATGCGGTAAACGTTGCGGAAAGCTTTCACAATAAGCTAAGCATTGACGGAGTGATACTCACAAAGCTTGACGGTGATACAAGAGGCGGTGCCGCAATCTCCGTTCGTGCGGTTACGGGGCGGCCGATAAAGTTTGCCGGCATGGGCGAAAAGCTCAGCGATCTTGAGCCGTTTTATCCCGATCGCATGGCTTCGAGAATTCTCGGAATGGGCGATGTGCTTACGCTTATCGAGAAGGCGGAGCAGGCGTTTGACGAAAAGCAGGCGGCAGAGCTTGAAAGAAAAATGCGTACACAGACCTTCACCCTTGATGACTTTTTGGATCAAATGGAGCAGCTCAAAAAAATGGGCCCGCTTTCGGGGATTATGGAAATGCTCCCCGGATTTAACAAGGCGAAGATGGGCGATATAAATATAGACGAAAAAAAGTTCTACCGTGTGGGTGCGATAATTAAATCCATGACGCCTGCGGAAAGAACAAATCCCGATATAATAAACGCAAGCCGAAAGCAAAGAATAGCAAACGGCTGCGGAATGAAGGTAAACGATGTAAATGCACTGCTCAAGCAATTTGACCAGATGCGTAAAATGATGAAGCAGTTTTCAAATCCCAAAAAGATGAAACGCTTCGGAAGAGGGCTTAAACTTCCGTTCTGAACGAAAGTTTATATATAATCCTTTTAAGGAGGTGAAAAATATGGTAAAAATCAGACTCAAAAGATTAGGTGCAAAGAAGGCTCCTTTTTACAGAATCGTTGTTGCTGATTCCCGTTATCCCCGTGATGGCAGATTTATCGAAGAAATCGGTACTTATAATCCTTGCGTAAATCCTGCTGAAATCAAGGTTGACGGAGAAAAGGCAAAGGAATGGATCGGCAAGGGTGCACAGCCTACCGATACGGTTAAATCCTTGCTTAAGAAGAAAGGTATCATCGGCTAATATGTGAAAGGAAGCGGACTTGGTATGAAAGATTTGCTTTTGTTCATTGTCAGATCTTTGGTTGATGAGCCTGACAGGGTTGACATTACCGAAATCGAAGAATCGGAGGACAGCGTGCTTTTTGAAATCCGCGTTGCCGAAAGCGATATGGGTAAGGTTATCGGAAGACAGGGCAGAATTGCCAAAGCTATCAGAACCGTTATGAAATCTGCTGCAAACAAGGAGCATAAGAAGGTAACGGTTGACATAAAGGAATGATTTACAGGGAGGACTTTAGTCTTTGTACGATAGGAAAAAGCTTTTATCGGACGGAGGCTGTTCCTCCCTTGTTGCCTTTTTCGGAGAGATGTTTATGAATATTGAAGTTGGTAAAATTGTAAATACGCATGGGCTTAAGGGGGAGATAAAGCTCGTATCGTGGTGTGATTTCCCCGAGATGTTTGATTGCTTTCCCGATATTTCGGTTAATGGCAAAAAATATGATGTTGATTATGTAAAATACCACAAGGACAGCGTTATTCTAAAGCTTTCCGGAGTGGATTCTATAGATGCGGCGGAGGAGCTTAAAAACTCGGTCGCTTTCGCCGACAGGGAATATTTCGATTTGCCCGAGGACAGGTATTTTATTGCGGATTTAATCGGGCTTTCGGTTTTTTGCGACGGTGAAAAAATCGGCGAAATAAAAGAGGTTATTCCCACAGGGAGCACCGGCGTATATGCCGTGTCGAGAAAGGGTAAGCAGGAATTGCTTATACCGGCTAACGAAACAACGATTATAGAAACAAATATTAATGAAGGATATGTTAAAATGCGTATCCCCGAAGGACTTGAGGAAATTTGAGGTTTGATGTTTTAACGCTGTTTCCGCAGATGTGCAGTACGGTTCTCAATGAAAGCATCACGGGCAGAGCTGCGGCAAGCGGAATACTTGATATGAATTTTATTGATATAAGGGACTATTCTCTCGACAAGCACCGCCGTGTGGACGATTATCCCTACGGCGGCGGTTGCGGCATGGTCATGCAGGTTGAGCCGATAATAAGGGCTTGGCGTGATATTACAAAGGATCTCGATTATAAGCCTCTTTGCATATATATGTCGCCCCAGGGCAGGATTTTCAATCAGGAAACGGCAAAAAGGCTTGCGAGCGATTTTGAGCATATTGTTTTTCTTTGCGGCCACTATGAAGGGGTGGACGAGAGGGTTATCGAGGAAATAGTTGATATGGAGCTTTCGATAGGCGATTATGTTCTGACAGGCGGCGAAATACCGGCAATGGCGGTGATTGACGCTGTTTCGAGGATGGTGCCGGGAGTGCTTTCGGGCGAGGCTTCCTACAGCGACGAGTCTATTTATAACGGACTTTTGGAATATCCCCAGTACACAAGACCGGAGGTTTTTGAAGGCAAGGCGGTTCCGGGGGTTTTGCTTTCGGGGCATCATGCGAACATAACCGAATGGAGAAGGGAACAGTCCTTGGAAAGGACGAGGCTTAAGCGTCCGGATTTGTTTGAAAAGTGGAGGAATGAGAATGAATGATGTTGTAAAGGTTTCAAAGCTTAATTATTTGTATTCGGCGATTGCATCGGTGATTTTTGTTGTCATTATTGCGGTGTTTTCCGAAAAAATGGATGTCACATCATCATACATTCCGTTTCTTCTTATTGCCGCATACGATATTTTCAACATAATTCTTGTAAGGCGTGCATCGCCGAGGGAATGCTTTAAGCTTTTTATGATGTCCGTGCTTATTGTTTTCGGCATTTATAAAATCATTACGGTTTTCGGAATTGTGAATACATTTAATGATGACGGATTTTTTGCCGATTACGAGTCGAACTTTTATTTTATTTTTGACATAATGATGGTTGTAAACATGGTGTCGACCTTCTTTTTCCTTGTTTTTATGAGGTTTATGCTGTCAAGGCAAAGCATAAAGAATATCAGCAAAATTTCCGTAAAACGCTTTGTTATATGCACGGTTATACTTTGCTTTTTGGCTATCGGCGACCTTCTTTTGTGGAACATGGCAAAGCCGTACGAGGATGAGTTTTTGGAGTATGTAAGCACATATTCTCCCGAAAAGTGGGAGAAATACCCCAGTAAGCGCATAGATATGTTCGAGGATTTTGAAAAAAGCAACGATCTGCACGGCATGAAAAAAGAGGATGTTGAGAAGATTTTGGGCGAGCCCGAGCTTGACGAAGGCTATGAAATGGGCTTTGATAAAAACGGTCACAATGTTCTTGCCATAGTGTATAAAGACGGCACTGTGGCGGAATATAAGATAATACAAATCAACAAAAAGGAGCAATAACTATGAAGAGATTCAAAATCGGTGTACAGCTTTACTCTGTAAGGGACGACATGGCAAAGGACATGGACGCAACGCTTAAGGAAATAGCCGAAATGGGCTATGACAGCGTTGAGTTTGCGGGCTATTTTGACCATAGTGCCGAGGAGGTTAAGGGAATGCTTGATAAGTACGGACTTGAAGCAATATCCGTACATCAGACCTATGAGCCCTTCCTTTCGGACGGAGAGGATATGGTAAATTACATAAAGACAATCGGTGCAAAGTATTCCGCAATTCCGTGGCTCGGCTTGGATTATCACAAGGGCGGCGAAAAGTACGCTTATGATACGATTAAAAAGGTTGCGCAGTTCCTTAAGGATAACGGTATCCAAATGCTTTATCATAATCATGACTTTGAGTTTACAAGAGTTGACGGAAAGTTTATATTGGACTGGGTATACGAAACAATTCCGGCTGACCTTCTTAAAACCGAGATTGACACCTGCTGGGTAAGATACGCAGGCTTTGACCCATGCGAATATATTTTGAAATACAGCGGCCGCGCACCGCTTGTTCATCTTAAGGATTTTGTTTGCACCAAAAAGCCGGTTGCGCCGGTTTATGCGCTTATCGACGGCAAGGGTAATGTTTCCAAAATGGAAAACCGTGCAAACGACCGTGATGATTCCGGCTTTATGTTTAAGCCTGTCGGAATGGGATGTCAGGATTTCCCGTCCATAATCGAAGCTGCTGAAAAGGCAGGAAGCGAATATCTTATAGTAGAGATGGACGCTTCGACCGAAATGCCGCCCATGGAGGCTGTAAGAAAGAGTAGGGAATACCTTAAAACTCTGGGACTTTGATTTATTTTGGAGGGAAAAACATGAATACTTGGGAAACACCCGAAATAACGGGCATTAACAGGCTTAAAACGCATTGTTCCTATGTGCCTTTTTCTAAAATTGAGGACGCTCTTTTATATGACAGGAATAAATCGGAGTTTTATCATCTGCTAAACGGCGACTGGGCGTTTTTGTATTTTGATTCTGTAACGGATGTCGATGACGGGCTTTTATCGGCGGATTGCGATACCGATTGCTGGGACACCGTCCCCGTTCCTTCCTGCTGGCAAACGCTCGGATATGACACGATTCAGTATTCAAATATTACATATACGATACCCGTTGACGCACCGAGAGTTCCCAAAAAGAACCCGTGCGGAGTATATGCAACCGATTTTTATGTTGAGGATAGCGACAGGGAGCTTCATATTGTGTTTGAAGGCGTGTCCTCCTGTTTCTTTGTTTATGTAAACGGAAAAGAAGTCGGCTACTCCAAGGGCTCCCATTTGCAAAGCGAGTTTGATATTACGGAATTTGTTGAGCCGGGGGATAACCGCCTTACGGTCAAGGTTTTGAAATGGTGCGACGGTACTTATCTTGAGGATCAGGATTTTTTCAGATTTTCGGGTATTTTCAGGGATGTATATACCGTTGAGCGAAGCAAAAAACGGCTTAACGATGCCTTCATTCATGCGGATGATTGCGGTAATGTTCGGGTTGAGCTTGATGCCTCCTGCGATGTAAATGTCAGCATTTTCGATGCGAAAGGCAATAAGATTGCAAGTAAAAAGGCTGAAAAATCGGTCGGGTTCAAGCTTGAAGGCATTAATAAATGGACTGCCGAAACGCCCTATCTTTATACTATGGTCTTTGAAACCGAAAACGAGGTGATTGCTCAAAGATTCGGCTTCAGGAGCATAAGTATTGCCGAAAACGGTGCTCTGCTCATAAACGGAACGGCGGTTAAGCTTAAGGGAGCAAATCATCATGATACCCACCCGAAGTACGGATATTATACCCCCTATGAGCATATTCTCAATGACCTTATTTTGATGAAGCGCAATAATATAAATACCGTTCGCACATCGCATTATCCGGCACCGCCCGTGTTTTACGACCTTTGCGACGAGCTTGGTTTTTATGTTGTTTGCGAGGATGATATTGAAATCCACGGCTACACCGTAAGGGACGGCGGATCTTATGCTTATCAGGCGTATCATGAGGACTGGCCGTGCCAGATGCCCGAATATAAGTCCTCGTTTATTGACCGTGCCGAAAGAATGGTTGAGCTTCATAAAAATCACCCGTCGGTTATTATGTGGTCAATGGGTAACGAGGCAGGCTTTGGCGACAATTTTGTTGAAATGTCAAGGTGGATTAAAAACAGGGATTCCTCACGCCTTGTTCACTATGAAGGCGCAAATTGCGTGAGCGATGGCGAGGACGGAAATTATCCCAAAGAGGTTGACATGATAAGCCATATGTATCCTCCCGTTGAGTGGGTTGAGAAAATGGCGAGAAAGCGCAACGAAAAGCGTCCGATATTCCTTTGCGAATATGTCCATGCAATGGGGCTCGGCCCGGGCGGCGTTGAGGACTATATGAAGGTGTTTTATAAGTACCCGAGGTGCATCGGCGGCTGCGTTTGGGAATGGGCTGACCATGCGGTTTGCGGAGAAGAAGGGTATCTTTACGGCGGAGACAGCGGAGAATTTCCTCATGATAATAATTTCTGCGTTGACGGGCTTAACTACCCCGACAGAACGCCTTATACAGGTCTTATCAACCTTAAATACGCTTATCAGAATATTAAGTTTGAGCTTGACGGCGGAAAAATCCGTATTATAAACCTCCACGATTTTATTACATCGGATTGCTATGACATTATCTGGAAGGTAAAGAGTGACGGTGTTACATTCTCTCAGGGCAGAATTTCCGCTCCGAAGGTTAAGCCACATTCCTCCGGGGTGCTTAATATCAAGCCGGATGTTCCCGAGGTTTGCACGCTTGGCTGTTTTATTGAGCTTTCTGTCGTTACAAAGCTCGATTCTCCCTGGGCAGAGGACGGCTATGAGGTTGCGTTCACGCAGATTCCTCTTGATTGTGCGGAGGAAACCGTAGAAGAGGAATACGGCTCATCGGTTTTGCTTTCCGAGGAGGACGGGCTCGTGTTCACCGAAGGAAACGGCTTTTGCTATGTTTTTGATACGGTCGAGGGCGGATTTGTAAGCATTGTCAAAAACGGCACCGAAATGATAGACGCCGTTCCCGAGCTTTCGTTCTACCGCCCCACAACCGATAACGAATTAAACATAAAAGATAAATTAATATATACGGGGCAAATTCATTCGAGCCAGTTTATAAACAAGGTTCAGACCTTTGTGCGCAAAGCTACTGCCGAGCTTTCGGACGGCTATGTTAGGATTACCGTTGATTGTACGGCTTGCGCTGTCGGCAGAACTCCTCTTTTTAAGGGAAGCATTGTGTATAAGGTTTATCCCGACGGTAAAATAGAGGTCAGCGTATCGGGCGAACTGAGAGATATTAAGCCCTATTATCAGAGGGTGGGCTTTAATTTGGTTATGCCCGAGGGCTTTGATAATATTTTGTATTACGGCATGGGGCCTTACGAAAATTATCCCGATATGTGCTCTCATGTCAAGGTTGATATGTTTTCGTCAACCGTCGAGGATGAATACGAGCCGTATATCATGCCCCAGGAGCACGGCAATCATATGAATACTCGCTATGCGCTTGTGTCGGACGATACAGGCTGCGGTATCGAGTTTTGCGGTGACGGCTTTAATTTCAGAGCTTCGCATTATTCGGATGATGCGATTGAAGAAGCAAAGCATGAATATGAGCTTTTAGCTGAGGACAGAACATATATAAGGATAGATGCCGCCGTTTCGGGTGTAGGCTCGGCAAGCTGCGGTCCTGCTCTTCCCGAAGAGTACGGAGTTCATGGCGGCAGGCTTGATTTTTCGTTCACCATGAAGCCGATTGTAAAATAAACACTTTGAGGCAGGCTTTTTGCCTGTCTCTATTTTAGGGGGATTCTTTTATGACTGCTTTTGATAAGCTTGCAGACCTTGCTATGCTTTATATTTCGGAAGACGAAAAGGAAAAAGCCGAGCGTGATATGAGAAAAATTGTCGCATTTGCCGACAGAATTTCATCCTTTCAAACCGAAGAATGTGATGAAAGCTTTACTTTTGCCGTGAGCTCGGAGGAATTGAGAGAGGATTTACCAAAAGAAGGAATTGCCCGAGAGCTTATACTTTCTAATTCACACAAGGCAGAGAACGGATACATTTCGGTGCCGAAAAGCTTTAAGGGGTGATTGCGTGAATAAAATGAATCTCGTTTCATTGAGCCGCGCGCTTTGTAAAAGAGAGCTTTCGTCAAAGGAGCTTACGGAGCATTACATAAAAGAAGCCGAAAGAATTGATAAAAAGGTCGGAGCATATATTACGGAATGCTTTGAAAGTGCGCTCAGGAAGGCAGAAGAAGTGGATAAAATGCGGATAAAAGGCGAAAAGCTTTCGCCCCTTGCAGGCATACCCTACGGCGTAAAGGACAATATTTCCACAAAGGGCATAAAAACCACCTGCGCCTCAAAAATGCTTGAAGGCTATGTTCCGCCATTTGATGCCGAGGTGATAAACAGGCTTTCCGATTGCGTTATTTTGGGCAAGACGAATATGGATGAGTTCGCAATGGGCTCGGGGTGCGAAAATTCGTATTTCAAAAAAACATATAATCCCAATAATCCGGAATTTGTCCCGGGCGGAAGCTCCGGCGGCAGTGCGGCAGGCGTTGCAGCCTTGGAGTTTCCCTTTGCGCTCGGTTCCGATACGGGCGGCTCGGTGAGGCTTCCTGCGGCATTTTGCGGAGCTTTTTCTATAAGACCGACCTACGGCAGGGTTTCACGGTTCGGGCTTATCCCGTTTGCAAGCAGTATGGACCAGGTCGGCGTTATAGCAAGAGGCGTTTCGGATCTGGCACTTGTCATGAACCAAATCTCGGGGCTCGATAAAAAGGATATGACATCGTCAAAAATGCCCGTTCCCGATTTTGCGCAAGGAATTGATGCTTCTGTAGCCGGCATGAAATTTGCTGTTATAAGTGAGCTTTTTGAAAGCGTTTCAAAGGATTCCCGAGAGGCTGTAAATATGGCGGTAAATACCTTGTCGGAGAACGGTGCTTTTGTTGAAACGGTATCTTTTAGGCATCTTGATTACGCACTTTTTGCATATTATATCATTTCCTCCGCCGAGGCATCGAGCAACCTTGCAAGGTTTGACGGCGTGAGGTTCGGTCACCGATGCCAAAGGTATGAAAACCTTGAGGAAATGTACAAAAAAAGCAGAAGCGAGGGGTTTGGCGATGAGGTCAAGAGAAGAATTATGCTTGGAACATTTGTGCTGAGCCGCGGATATTATGATAAGTATTACGAAAAAGCCCTAAGCGTAAGGCGTGCGGTTTCCTCCGAATTATCGGGGATTCTAAAAAAGTACGATTGCATTATTGCGCCTTCCTCGGTTTCGGGTGCTTATAGATTCGGAGAATATAAAGAAAATCCGACCCTTTGCTACAATGAGGATTTGATAAATGTTCCTTCAAGCCTTGCGGGGCTTCCGTCAATTACTGTTCCGATTTTTAAAAATGAGAACGGTATGCCCTTTTCGGTTCAGATAATCGGTAACGCATTTGATGAAAAAACCGTTTTGAAGGCAGGTTATGCTTTGGAGGTGTCGGGGAATGAATGAAGCGTTTGAACCCGTTATAGGGCTTGAGGTTCATTGTGAGCTGAAAACAAAAACCAAAATATTCTGTTCCTGTAAAAACATCTTCGGCGCACCGCAAAACACCTGCTGTTGCCCTGTTTGCATGGGGCTTCCGGGGGCAATGCCTACATTGAATGCCGAGGCTGTAAGTCTTGCGGTAAAGGCAGGAATTGCGCTTGAATGTGATATTTCAAGTGCGTGCAGAATGGACAGAAAGAACTATTTTTATCCCGACCTTCCAAAGGGCTATCAGATTTCACAGCTCAAATATCCCGTTTGCAAAAACGGTTGCGTTGAAATAGCCGACAAGAAAATCGGCATCACAAGAATCCATATCGAGGAGGACGCCGGCAAGCTCATTCATGAGGGCGAAACCACTCTTGCGGACTTTAACCGCTCGGGAGTGCCGCTTATTGAAATCGTGTCCGAACCTGATATAAGAAGCGGTGACGAGGCCGTGGAATACCTCAGAAATTTAAGATCGACTCTTATGTATATCGGTGTATCGGATTGCAAAATGAACGAAGGCTCTTTAAGATGCGATATAAATATATCCCTTCACAAGGTAGGCGAGCCTTTTGGCACAAGGTGCGAAATTAAAAATCTTAATTCCTTCCGCTTTGTGAAAAAGGCGATTGAATATGAAATAAAGCGGCAGACGGAAATACTTGAAAACGGCGGCATAATCATTCAGAAAACAATGAGGTTTGACGGGGAGAAAACCGTCCCCATGCGAGAAAAGGAAAATGCTGACGATTACAGATATTTCCCCGAGCCGGATATTGTTCCCTTCAGAATTGATGACAGCTTGATAAAAAAGCTCAAAAATGATATTCCCGAGCTTCCGGTAAAGAGAAAAAGGCGTTATACGGGAGGTTATAAGCTTTCCCGTCATGATGCGGATATGCTTACGGAGGAAAAGGAAATCTCCGATTATTTTGAAGAAGCATTAAGGCATACAAAATATGTCAAAAAGCTTGCAAATCTAATTATTACCGATTGCTTTGCGTGCCTGCGTTCAAACGAAACGCATATTCCGATTAAGCCTCAGAAGCTTGCGGAAGTTGCGGAGCTTTTCGGCAGCGGAAGGATAAATTCAGGCGTTGCGAAAAAGCTGATTTTAATGCTGTGGGAGCAGGATTTTGATGTCGGCTTATATGTCACGGAGAATGGACTTTCCCAGCTTTGCGACGAGGCTGTTTTAAGCGGATTGATTAGGGATGCTATTTACGAAAACCCCAAAATCATAGAGGATTACAAAAAAGGAAAGCCCTCAGCCGCAAATTCCCTTATGGGAGCGGTTATGAGGAAAACCGGCGGCAGGGGGAATCCTGAAATTGTGTCTGGGCTTATAAAGTCCGCTTTGGAAAAGCTATAAAACATTTCCTATTCCGTAGCTTTGGGCGTCCTTTAGCTTTTCGGCGGTGTCCCTTGCAAGCATAAGATACGCTCCCGCAAGGGATTCTTCGTTATGGGATATTAGGTGCTTTGAAACCTTTAGATTTGCGTTCAGCTCATCATAGCTTTCGTGGTCAGAGAGAATAAAATGTATATTTTCTGTTTTTGAAAGCAACGAAACGGCGTCCTCTATGCTTTTTTCGGCAAGGTCGGGGTCGCCGTTTTCGATGCTTTCGTATGCGCTTTCTATGAGGCTTGTAAGTCGGTCGCAGGAATTTTCGGTGAACATCTGCCCGAACACAAGCGTAGCGGCAACAAAAGCGGAAATAACCGCAGTTGCGATGTATCTAATCATTTTTTTTACCCTCCAAAAATAAATCTCCGCCCTGGCTTATGCACATCAAAAACACTTCGGATATGTCTGAAAAACCGTTTTTTTCAATCATGCTTTTAAGCCTTTCCATTGAAATCCCGACAGCCTCCATTGCGGAAAAATCCGCTTTCCCGTCCGAAATGACCGTATAGAACATCCCCTTGTCATCGCCTTTAAATACGCTTAATTGACCGTTAGGCTCTATGCAGGCGCAGTTTATGTCGCTTATGTCGCCGGCACCCGCAAGCCTTAGCCCCTGGCATAAATCATCGGTGCTTATTCTCAGCTCTTTTAATACATTCTGCTTTATTTTGCCGTTTTCGATAACCACAATGGGCCTTCCGCTTATTATCATGCGCAGCTTTCTTGATTTAAGGGTAATATAAGATATTATCATTTCAAGAACAAGAAGCGTCGCAATCGGTATAAGACCGCTTATAAGCGGTATTGAGGAAGCCTGCATAGGTATAGCCGCAAGGTTTGCAAGAAGCAGAGTTACGACAAATTCGGAGGTTTGAAGCTCCCCGAGCTGGCGTTTTCCCATTATTCTCAGAAAAACAATCAGTATGATATAGAAAAAAACCGTTCTTATGAAAGATACAATCATGTTATCACCTGACATGATTTTTTGCAAATGCTTAAAAAAATATGCTTATTTCGTAAAAAACACTTTATTTTTTTGGAGATTTGATGTATAATAAGTATAAGGCTATGCTTATATGAAAAGTTATTTCCGATGCGGCAAAATGGAGAATTTTTTATGAGTAAATTTATGATTATCGACGGTAACAGTATGCTCAATCGTGCATACTACGCAATCCGTTCTCTTTCGGCAAAAAGCGGACAGCCGACAAATGCGATTTACGGCTTTTTGAATATTATGAATAAGTACACCGAGTCAGAAAAGCCTGACGGTGTGTGCGTTTCGTTTGACCTTAAGGGCAAAACCTTCAGGCATAAGTTCTACAGCGAATATAAGGCGCAGAGGAAGGGTATGCCTGATGACCTTGCATCTCAGCTTGAGCCCACAAAGAAAATACTTCGCCTTCTGGGCATACCGATATATGAAATCGAAGGGTTTGAGGCTGACGATGTAATCGGTACATTTTCACAGCTTTGCGAAAAAACGGATAATGAGTGCGTAATTCTGACCGGCGACAAGGACGATTTGCAGCTTGCCGGCAAAAATACGAGTATAAGGCTCATAAGAACCGTGGGCGGCAAAACTCAGGATGAGCTTTTTGACGAGCAAAGGGTTTTTGACGAGTACGGTCTTACACCGTTGCAGTTTATTGACCTGAAGGCTGTTATGGGTGATAAATCGGATAATATTCCGGGTGTTCCGGGAATCGGCGAAAAAGGTGCGGCGGAACTTATGCATGAGTTTGGCTCTCTTGACGCAATTTACGAAAATATCGACAGCGACAAAATTAAGCCCGGCGTAAGAAATAAGCTTATTGAAGGGAGGCAGTCTGCGTTTGACAGCAGATTTCTTTCCGAAATCAACAGAAATGTTCCCATAGAATTTGATTTGGACGGTATTTTAAGCCCCAAGCGTGACAGTGAAGGCCTGATTGAATACTTAAAGGAGCTTGAGCTTAACAGCTTTATAGCAAAGCTTGAGCTTAAGGAAAGCACTTTGGAAAAGGAAATTTCGCATATTTCCGACATTTCTTTAATTTACGGTAAGCCCTGCGCATATTATTTTGAAGGGGATAAGCTTTTCGCCTCAAACGGGGAAGGCTTGTACGAAATCACGGAGATACCGAAATTTTTGGAGGATGAAAACATCCCCAAAATCACATTTGATGTAAAGCACGACATTGTAAGCGGTCATAAAATAAACAATGTGATTTTCGATGTGTCCCTGGGTGCGTATGTTTGCGACCAGTCTGTTGCGCCCGTCACTGCGGAAAAGGTGTTTACAAGGTACGGAGGGCTTTTTGAAAATCCTGCAGACAGGCTTTATAACGCTTATAAAGAGCTCAGCGCATTGATTTCCGAGCTCGGGCTCAGCGAGCTTTATTATGATATGGAATTTCCTTTGGCGTATGTGCTTGCGGATATGCAGCTTACGGGGGTTCATGTCGATAAGGATGTACTTTCGTCACTTTCGGAGGAGTATAACGGCGTAATAACGGGGCTTGAAAGAGAAATTTACGAAATTGCAGGATGCGAGTTTAACATAAATTCCACAAAGCAGTTGGGTGATGTGCTTTACAATAAGCTTATGCTCCCCATGTACAAAAAGAATAAAAGAGGGGCGTCAACCGATGCCGAAACCTTGGAAAAGCTTGAACCCTACAGCCCGATTATCCGAAAAATTCTTGATTACAGGCAGTTTTCAAAGCTGAAATCCACATATATCGAGGGTGTAAAGCCTCTTATAAGGGATGACGGAAGGCTTCATACAAACTATAATCAGTGTGCAACTCAGACGGGGAGACTGTCAAGCACCGAGCCCAATCTTCAGAATATCCCCGTCAGAACCGAGGAGGGCAAACGCATAAGGAAAATGTTTACCCCGAGGGAAGGCTGCGCCTTTTTAGATGCCGATTATTCCCAGATTGAGCTTCGAGTTTTGGCGCATATGTCGGGGGACGAGAATATGATTTCGGCGTTTTTGTCGGGGGAAGATATTCATACCGAAACCGCAGCATATATGTTCGGAGTCGATAAAGAAGATGTAACTCCCGAAATGAGGAGCCGTGCCAAAGCCGTTAATTTCGGCATTGTGTACGGTATCGGGGATTTCACGCTGTCAAAAAACCTCGGTGTTACGCGCGCCGAGGCAAAAAGATATATGGAAAGCTATAAGGAAAGATACCCGAAGATTGGCGAATTTATGGAAAAAACCGTTGAAAACGCCAAGAAAAATGGTTATGTTGAAACATGGTTCAAGAGAAGAAGATATATTCCGGAGCTTTCGGCATCCAATTTTGTAACCCGTTCGTTCGGCGAGCGTGCCGCAATGAACGCACCGGTTCAGGGTACGGCGGCGGATATAATCAAGTTTGCAATGATAAATGTGTATAACAGGCTGAAAGATAAAAAGTCAAAGCTTATAATGCAGATTCACGATGAGCTTGTTTTGGAGGTTCCGCTTTGCGAGCTTTCGTCCGTTACGGAAATTTTGCGGAGCGAAATGGAAAATGTGGTTGATTTTTCAGTTCCTCTTACGGTGGATATTCACAGCGGAGCAAGTCTTTACGAAACGAAATAGGGTGGTTTTTTGGTAATTGCATTGTGCGGCAGAAGCGGAAGCGGCAAAAGTGCCGTTTCGGCAGCTCTTAAAGACAGGGGCGCATATGTTATAGATGCCGACAAAATCGGCAGGGAAATCATGTGCGGAGATGTTTTGGAAAAGATAAAAAAGCGTTTTCCCGATTGCTTTTCAAACGGCGAGCTTTTGAGAAGACGCTTGGCGGAAAGAGTTTTTTCGGATGAAAATGAGCTTAAAGCATTAAACGGAATAACTCATCCCGAAATAAAAAGAAAAATTGTAAACGAAATAAGCGTAAAATCCAAAGATTTTGATATTATAACAGTGGATGCCGCACTTCTTATCGAGGCAGGCATGGCGGATTTGGCTGATTTTACGGTTTCGGTTGTTGCGCCCGACGAACTGAGAAAAGAGCGGATAATGCTTCGTGACGGCATTTCGGAAAAGGAAGCCGAGCTCAGAATTTCGGCGCAAAATCCTGACGATTTCTATATTTCCGCCACAGACTATTGTGTAAACAATGACGGAAGCGTTCCCGTTTCAAGGTTAGCCGACGATATATTGGAAAGGAGCAGGGCTTTTGCAAAAAGCAAGGACGGTATTTAGAATTTTTGCTTTGGTTGCGGCTCAATTTCTTATTTTGTGGGCGATGCTTTATGCTTTTTTGCAAGCCGCATATCCTATGAGATACAAAGGCATTGTGGAAAGGTATGCGTCCGAATTTGATGTTGAGTCGGGTCTTATATATTCCATTATGAAAAACGAAAGCGGTTTTTCCGAAAAAGCCGTTTCGGATAAAAATGCGGTAGGGCTTATGCAGATTACGCCCTCCACCGCAGAGTGGATTTCGGAGAAAATCAATGAAACCGATTATTGCCTTTCCGATCCTGATGTGAATATAAGGTTTTCGTGCTGGTATATAAGCTATCTTTGTAAAACCTTCGGGTCGGTTGAAACAGCGGTTGCGGCATATAATGCCGGTGAGGGCAATGTTAAAAAATGGCTGAATGACGGCAGATACAGCTTTGACGGAAAAAGCCTTTCGGTGATTCCCTTCGGCGAAACCGAAAAATATGTCAAAAATGTGATGTCATCATATAAAATATATAACAAACTTTATTGAGGTGATTATTGTGAGTGAATTATCGGAAAAATTGTTCCGCAAGTCGCAGAATGTGTATGATGCGGATGTGTCAAAAGAGGATATTTTTGTTTTCGGTGACGATTACAAGGAGTTTTTGTCCGCAGCCAAAACTGAAAGATTGACGGTTGAAAAAGCGGTTGAGCTTCTTGAAAGCAAAGGATTTAAAGAATTTGACGGCAAAAATGCGGCACCGGGAGATAAAATCTATTCCGTAAACCGAGGAAAAGGTCTTGCGGCGGCGATTGTGGGAGAGGAAATAGCTGATGGCGTCAACATTGTTGCCGCACATATAGATTCCCCCCGTCTTGACTTAAAGCCCAATCCTTTATATGAGGATATTTCGGTGGCACTGTTAAAAACGCACTATTACGGCGGAATAAAAAAGTATCAGTGGACAACCGTGCCCATGGCAATCCACGGGGTTGTGTATAAGGAAAACGGCGAAAGAGTTGATATTTCATTGGGCGAGGATGAAAATGAGCCTTGTTTTTGCGTGTCCGACCTTCTTATTCACCTGGCAGGCGAACAAATGGGCAAAAAGCTTTCCGACGGAATTGACGGTGAAAATTTAAATCTTCTTGCAGGCTCTGTTCCCGATTCCGATAAGGAAGAAAAGGAAAGGGTTAAGCTTGCAATTCTCAAGCTTCTCAACGAAAAATACGGTATTTGCGAGGAGGATTTCCTCTCCGCCGAGCTTGAAGCCGTTCCGGCAGGCAGGGCAAGGGATATAGGCTTTGACAGAGGCTTAATCGGCTCCTACGGTCATGATGACAGAGTTTGCGCCTATACGGGGCTTCGTGCAATGCTGGACGCAAAAAAGGTAAAGAGAACGGCTGTCCTCATACTTGCCGATAAGGAGGAAATCGGAAGCACCGGAAACACCGGCATGAAGTCGAGGTTCTACGAGAATTTTATATACGATATTGCAGAAGCCTGCGGTGCTGACGGAAGACGAGTTATATCAAACAGCAACTGCCTTTCAGCCGATGTCTGCAATGCGGTTGACCCGCAGTATCAGTCGGTTTCGGAGAGAAATAATGCGGCGTATCTTAATTGCGGAGTGGGGCTTATAAAGTACACCGGCGCAAGAGGCAAGTCCGGAACATCGGATGCGTCCGCAGAATTTATAGCAAAGCTGAGAAAGCTGTTTTCGGAAAACAATGTAATCTGGCAGGCGGCGGAGCTTGGCAAGGTGGATGCCGGCGGCGGCGGTACTGTTGCGCAATATGTCGCACAGCTCGATGTGGAAACAATCGACTGCGGCGTTCCGCTTCTTTCAATGCACGCACCCTTCGAGATTGCGGCAAAAGCCGATATTTATATGGCATACAAGGCATATAAGGCTTTTTATGAATTTTATTAAAAATTATCAATAAACTGTTGACTATTTGCGTTAAATTTGATAAAATATAGGTAGATAAATTCGGATGGTGTTTTTTATGGATAGCGAGCTTTTGAATTTCAGCGTTGTCCCCTCCGTTGTGCCTGCGGATAAAATCAGCAAGGTTTCGATTTGGGGCAAGGGCGACTATTATAGGTTTTATGATGATGTTCTGTATTCCGTGACGCTTTGCCCGAGGGAGTATCCCGATAGCGAGCTTGACGAGGGCTTTCATTTGCAAAAATATAACAGAACTCCTATTAAGGCGTATCCAAAAAACGGCGTAATCGAATTTGAATACTTTTTTTCAAACGAGCAGGAATGGGATGTAATTGTTAAGGCTTCACCCGAGCAAAAGAAGCATCTTAACGATATAAGGCTTGCTTATGAAGGAATCTGGGATCTTACCGAAATGGAAAGAGGCAAGGTGTTTCATGTATATTCGTTAAAGGACGATTTGTACAACAGAAAGGTCTTTAAGGGCGATATGCACGTCCATTCTTCGGGTTCTGACGGTAAGGAGCCTCCCGAGGTGGTTTGTGCCGCCTACAGAAAGGAAGGCTATGACTACCTTGCAATCACCGATCACCATGTTTTAAAAACCTCTCAGCACGCTAAAAAACGGTTTGAGGAATTTAACAGCGGAATGACCGTTTTTTTGGGCGAGGAGGTACATAACGACATCGAGGGGATAATTCATGTTGTCAATTTCGGAGGAAGCTACAGCGTAAACGATATTATACTGTCCGATGTCAAAGGTATTCGGGAAGCTGTGGTGGAGGAAAGCAAAAATCTCGGATTTGACGAAAGACGGGCTAAATTGCTTTCTTGGTACAAATGGGTTACCGATGAAATCAGAAAGAGCGGAGGCATTTCTATTTTTGCCCATCCCTTTTGGTATGCAAGAAATTGCTATAACTGTCCTACCGATGTGGCAGAGGAAGTACTGAGACGCGGATATTTTGACGCATTTGAGGTTATGGGTGGAAACAAGCCGTATGAGAATGATATGCAGGCGGCACTTTATTACCAAATGCGTGCCGAAGGCTGTAAAATTCCTGTTGTAGGTTCGGGTGATTGCCATTCGGTTAACCATAGGGGTTGCGGATATTTTGCGGTTGCCGCAACGCTTACATTCGCTCCCGAGGCAAAGGACATACCCGGGGCGGTAAAGGATTTATACAGCGTGGCTATTGAATGTATTCCCGGGCAAAACGAAAAGGTTTACGGCCCCTTAAGATTGGTTAAGTACGCATGGTTTTTGCTTAGAAATTATTATCCGGTGCGGGACGGGCTTTGTGCGGCTTCCGGAGATGTAATGCTTTCGTATTTCAATGACGGCGCAACGGAGCTTAAGGATGTAATCGAAGCTTTGGAAAAGCGGATTGAAAAATTCGATCGGGATTTTTTCGGTAGAAAATAACACTTTATTTTGTCTTGATAGTCGTAAAATCGGCTAAAAATATATTTATAATTTATGGAGGTATAGAAATGGCTAAGAACAGACTTATCGGCGATTATCCGGTTATCGGTATTCGTCCTACAATCGACGGCCGCAGAGGCCCGCTTAAGGTTCGTGAGTCTTTGGAAGAACAGACCATGGGCATGGCAAAGGCGGCAGCAAAATTATTTGAGGAAAATTTGAGGTACTCAAACGGTGAACCCGTAAAGGTTATCATTGCCGACACAACAATCGGCCGTGTTGCCGAGTCCGCGGCTTGTGCCGAAAAATTCAAGAAGGCAGGCGTTGATATTACGCTTACCGTTACTCCTTGTTGGTGCTACGGCTCCGAAACAATGGATATGGACAGAAACACAATCAAAGGTGTTTGGGGCTTTAACGGAACTGAAAGACCTGGTGCGGTATATCTTGCATCGGTTCTTGCAACACACGCTCAGAAAGGCCTTCCGGCATTCGGCATTTACGGACATGAGGTTCAGGATGCAGACGATTCTTCAATCCCCGCAGACGTTCGTGAAAAGCTTTTGAGATTCGGCCGTGCGGCAGTTGCCTGCGCTACAATGAGAGGCAAATCCTATCTTCAGATCGGTTCAATCTGTATGGGTATCGGCGGCTCTATCATTGATTCCAAATTCATAGAAGAATATCTCGGCATGAGAGTTGAATCTGTTGACGAGGTTGAAATCATCCGTCGAATTACAGAGGGTATCTATGACGAGGAGGAATACAAGAAGGCACTTAAGTGGACAAAGGAAAAGTGCAAAGTCGGCTTCGACAAGAACCCCGAATTTATTCAGAAAACTCCCGAGCAGAAGGAAGAAGAATGGGAATTTATCGTTAAGATGATGTGCATTATCAAGGATCTTATGAACGGTAACGATAAGCTCCCCGCAGGCTGCGAGGAGGAAAGCGTTGGTCACAATGCCCTTGCCGCAGGCTTCCAGGGACAAAGACAGTGGACAGACTTCTATCCCAACTGCGATTATCCCGAAGCTCTCCTCAATACATCGTTTGACTGGAACGGCGCAAGAGAACCCTATATTCTCGCAACCGAAAACGATGTACTTAACGGCCTTGGCATGATGTTCATGAAGCTTCTTACAAATAGAGCTCAGATTTTTGCCGATGTTCGTACTTATTGGAGCGGTGATGCGGTTAAGAGAGTTACCGGTTATGAAATTGAAGGTCACGCAAAGGATGCGGACGGCTTCATTCACCTTATCAACTCCGGTGCTGCTTGCCTTGACGCTTGCGGCGAAGCAAAGGATGAAAACGGTAACGGAACCATTAAGGAATGGTGGAATGTTACGGAAGCAGATCAGGAAGCTATAATGAACGCTACAACCTGGAACGCTGCCGACAGAGGTTACTTCAGAGGAGGCGGATATTCCTCCAGATTTGTTACAAAAGCGGAAATGCCTGCAACAATGATCAGACTTAACCTTGTTGACGGTCTTGGCCCGATGCTTCAGATTGCCGAAGGCTGGACGATAAATCTTCCCGAAGATGTTAACGATGCTCTCTGGAAGAGAACCGACTACACATGGCCTTGCACATGGTTCGCTCCGAGATGCGACGGTAAAGAAGGCCCGTTTAAGGATGCATACCATGTAATGAATAACTGGGGTGCAAACCACGGCGCAATTTCTTACGGTCATATCGGTGCCGACCTTATCACGATGTGCTCAATGCTCAGAATCCCTGTTGCTATGCACAATGTTCCCGAAAAGGACATTTTCCGTCCTTCCGCATGGAACGCTTTCGGTATGGACAAAGAGGGTGCTGACTACAGAGCTTGTAAGAACTTCGGCCCCATGTACAAAAAATAATACGATAACAATATCAAAAAGGCGTTTGCTCTTGAGCAGACGTCTTTTTATTTACGAATTTTATCGGTAAAATTCTGAAAAATTACAAAATGCATTGTAAAATAATCTTTTAGTGATATAATGTATTAGGTATATTTATTTTCCGCAAGTTGTACGCTACAAAAGAATTATTTTTTGCAAATTGCATAAAATATAATATCTTCCGAAAATCAGTTATTTGGAGAATTTGTATTGACAAATTCAAATTTATATGCTACAATATAACTGAAGATTAGGTGCGAGGATAACACCTTCATAAAGAAATTCCGATTCAAGATTAGGTGTGAGGGTAACACCTTTATAAAGAAATCCCAACGGAAGGTATGCCCTTGTGCTTTGGTGCAAGGGCTTTGTTTTTTACATGAGGTAATTATGAATAGTAAAAAGTTTTACGAATTACATTATTTATCGGTAGAGTTTTATAATAAGTACAACACATCGGAATATCCCGAAATTGAACACAAAAACCATCGACCTTATATTGTACTTTTAATTAAAGTGGATAATAATACATTTGCATTGCCGCTAAGAACCAATATCAAGCATAGCAGTTGTTATAAATTTCAGTATTCATCAAGACCGACAGATAGTATTACAGGTATTGATTTTTCAAAAGCGGTCATAGTAAATGATTTGAGCTATATTGGCGAGACGGCTGAAATTGATAATAAGGAATATGTGGAGTTAAATGACAGAATTGCTTTTATCATAAGCAAGTTTCGTACATACGTAAAAGGTTATCATACTTATGTATCGGGAAAAGCTAACAAATATCAGGCAAAGAAATATAAATATACAACGCTTAAATATTTTCATGATGAGCTTGGTATATCTGACTAAATTCGTGAGTACATTCTGAGCACAAAAAGCCTTGCTATATTTGGCAGGGCTTTTTTTATTGTTAAAAATTGAGTGTGTTTCCAAAAACAAACCGGAATATAATTCGATTTATTACGCAAAATAGCGATGTAAGTTAAAAAAATATTTTTTGAAAAGGAGTGGACAATATGTCTAAGAGCAAGGTTATTGTTCCCGAAGCAAAGGAAGCACTTGAAAGATTCAAAATGGAAGCTGCAAACGAAGTCGGCGTAAACCTCAAGCAGGGCTACAACGGTGACATCACAGCCCGTCAGGCAGGTTCTGTAGGCGGCCAGATGGTTAAAAAGATGATTCAGGCATACGAAAACTCTCTTAAATAGTTTTATCCCGAATTGAATTTTTAATCATAAAAATCTCCCGTAACATAAATTTTTGTTTATGCTGCGGGAGATTTGTTTTTATTTGCCTGTCGAGCCGAAGCCGCCTTCGCCCCTTACGGTATCGGAAAGTTCGTCAACCTCATTGAAATCAGCCTTCAAAAACGGTGCGATAACGAGCTGAGCGATTCTTTCGCCGTTTTCTATTTCCTGCGACTTCTTTGAATGGTTAAAAAGTGCCACAAAAACCTGACCTCTGTAATCGGCGTCAACCACACCGACTTTATTTGCCGGCGCAAGCCCTTTTTTTGAAGCAAGTCCGCTTCTTGCATAAATAAGCCCTGCATAGCCCTCGGGGATTTCAACGGAAATTCCTGTCGGGACAAGACAGGTTTCGCCCGGGTTTATTGTTATTTTTTCCGTGATACAAGCATAAAGATCCGCACCTGCGGCAAATTCGGAGCCGTATTTCGGAATAATTGCATTTTTATCGAGCTTTTTAATATTAACGCGCAAAATAATCATCCTTACATATTTTTTCTTTATTATACCATTATGAATTTGTAAAGTCAATGGTGTAACAAAAAATAATAAGGTTACATACAATATTTTTGAAGATGATTTCAGGAGGTGAATATTTGTGAACGGCAATTGCGGTTTCTTTGGAGAAAACAGCGAGATTCTCTTTTTTATAATTGTATTCCTTCTTATCTTCTGCTGCAATAACGGCAACGAGTGTTGTTGACAAATAATAACGAGGTGAATTATATGAGCTTTTTAGGAAGAAATTTTAACGGTTGTTGTAACGGAGACGACTCTGTACTCTGGTTCATCATTCTTTTCCTTCTTCTGTTCTGGGGATCGGGAAACGGTTGCTGTGACAACTGATAACTGATAAGTGGAGGTGCCAAATATGTCCGACATAACAACAGGCAATTTCGGCTGCGGCTGCGGATGTGACAACACAAACGGCGGCAGTGATACTTGGATATGGATTATTATTGCAATTATCGTAATCCTTTGTCTTACCAATGACGGTTTCGGCTTCGGCTGCTGCAACAGATAACTCATTTACGGGCATACTGCTTTTTGGTATGCCCGTTACTGTATTGTAATATTTTTGTGTTTGTATTACGGAGGAAAATGTGATATAATTGATACATACAGATTTTTTGGTAAAGCATTAAGGAGTCAATATGAAAAGAATAGCAGCTTTAATAATTTTCACATTAATATTTTGCGAGAGTGTTTTTGCCGCGGATTCCGTACTCGGCAATCTTATAACCAACGATGAGGGGCTTGTTGTGGGAACCGACACAACCTATACCGACAACACATTTTACAGCACGCAAAGCGGTGTCGGAAGGCAAAACGAGCATTATTATACATATAAGCCCAATGAAAATATCGTTCCTGCGCTTTATAACGGCAGGTATATGTACGGCAGGCAAACTCTTTCATCTGCAACGGACGCAATGCGAAACGAGGGGCTTATACCTCTTATGGGGATGAATGCGGGCTTTTTTTCGTTTCAGACGGGCGTTCCGATGGCGGATGTAATCGAAAACGGTATAATTATCGCAAAGGAAAGAGAAGGCTCGGATGCAATCGGCTTTTACGAAGGCGGAAAGGCTGTTGCGGACTGGCTTAAAATCAATTCTTTTATAACCGTAGGCGGCAAAACGCTTGAGCTTCATAATATTAACAAGTACCGCCAGCCCTACGGACTTTATCTGCTGAACGACAGGTTTTACAGCGACACGAGGATATCGGACGAGGGAATTGATGTGGTTATAGGCTCGGTGAGCGGTGAATTGAGGCTCGGCGAGACGGTAACCGGTGTTGTCGAATCAAAGGGAAAGCATTCTTCCGCAATTTCAATACCTGAAGGGAAAATGGTTCTTACCATAGCCGACGAGTCGATAACAAACGGGTATCGGGAATGGTATGAGATGCTTGAATCGTTAAATGAGGGAGACAGTATTTCCATAACAAACACCGTGGCAAACCCCGATGTATGGAACAGTGTTTCCTATGCGGCAGGCTCGGTGGGCGGCAGGCTCATAAAAAACGGTGTAATTCAGGATATTGACGAAGCGGCAAGCCCGAGAACGGCTGTCGGCATAAAGGCGGACGGCTCCGTTGTTTTTTATACTATTGACGGAAGGCAGTCCTCAAGCTACGGAGTAAGGCTGAAAACACTTGCGCAAAGGCTTAAGGAGCTCGGGTGCGTTGAAGCTATAAACTTTGACGGAGGCGGTTCAACAACACTTAACGGTATGTTTCCGGGGGATTGGCACAGTACGCTTCTTAATTCTCCCTCGGACGGCTCCCAGAGAGCCTGCACAAACTTTTTTGTGCTTCTGAACAAGTCAAAGCAGACCTCAAAGCTTGATAAGCTTTACATTTATCCGTATAACGGATATTATCTTACGGGAGAAACCGAAAATTTCAGCGTAAAGGGCGTGGATTCCGGGTATTATCCGGCAAGCTTAACGGGAAATGCCGAGTTTTCTGTAGATATGGAAGGCTGCACAATAGACAGCTTAGGTAAGGCGACATTTATTGGAAACGGCGTGTGCACGGTAAAAGCAAGGGTTGGGGATATAGAATCGAGCGTTAAGGTCAATGTGGTGGACAGCCCCGATAATATGGTTTTTCAGAACGAAAACGGTTGGAAGAACATTTCATCTCTTACACTCAGCCGAGGCGAGAAGGCAGAGCTAAGCGTTGTGCCGTATTATAAGCATACCGAGCATTTTGCAAAGGATGAGCTTTTTGACTGGAAGCTGACCGACGGTGCGGAAAAAATCGCTTATATTGACGGTGACGGAACAATAGTTGCCGGCACAAATGCAGGCTCGGGAAATGTTTTGGTGACATTCGGCAATTTTTCAAAGAAGCTTCCGATAACCGTAACGAATTCAACCCCCATACAAAACGGCGGAAATATATCCGATGCGATTATCACTCAAAACAAAAACACCGTAACGATTCAATTCAAGAATGAATCCGATGTTCCGATGCAGTGGGCGACTGCTTATGTTGACGGCGAAAAGTATGCGTTTATGGAAAACGGGAGCATTGTATTTGACCTTAAAGACTCGAATATGCATAAAATCAAGGTTTTGGGCGATACTGTCGTGGGCGGTAAAACCCTTGCATATTATACTGCGGTGGGCGAAGCGTGGGAAACCTCATTTAATGATATTTCATCCCATTGGTGCGAGGATTTCATAGCTTATATGTACGGACGTGGTTTAACCGATTACAGCTTTGAGCTTGATTCAGCCCATTTTAGACCCAACGAAAACATGACAAGGCTGGATTTTGCGGTTATGACTTGCAAGACCTTGGGCTATGATGCGTCGGAATATGTCGGGTACAACAGCGGTCTTGCAGATGCCGATGATATTCCCGAAAGCGCAAAGCCCTATATAAATGCGCTTGTTGCAAACGGAATAGTGAGCGGAAAAGGTACGGATAGCGGAAACTACTTTGCGCCTTTTGATACAATTACAAGAGCGGAGGTTGCGGCGATTGTGGGAAGAAGCCTTCCTTACGGAATAAAATCGGGAAGTACATCCTTTAAGGATTCTTCCGATATACCCGACTGGGCGGTAGACGGCTTCAATGTGCTGACCTGTTACGGCGTAATTTCGGGCTATCCCGACGGTACGGTAAGACCGTCAAATAACATCACAAGAGCGGAATGTGCTAAGGTTTTGTATGAAATCTATTGATTTTGGAGTGTAAAAATGGAGCGTGTATTAAGATTTTTCAGAGAAATATCAAAAATACCGAGAGGTTCGGGGAATACGGATAAAATCTCCGAATATTGCGTGAGCTTTGCGAAAAAACGGGGACTTAATGCTTATAGGGATAAGTTTAACAATGTAATAATCAGAAAGCCTGCGTCAAAGGGCTATGAGGGGGCAGAGCCCGTCATGCTGCAGGCGCATCTTGATATGGTTTGCGAAGCGGAGATGGGTAAGGAAATTAATTTTCTTACAGACCCCATAGAGCTTATCGAGCAGGACGGAATATTAAAAGCAAACGGCACAACACTCGGAGCGGATGACGGCATAGGCGTTGCGATGATTTTGGCGGTTCTTGATTCCGACACGATTTTGCATCCCGAAATTGAGGCTGTGTTTACAACGGACGAGGAAACCGGCATGGACGGTGCTTTGGGAATAGATTTGTCAAAGCTGAAGGCAAAAAGGCTTATAAATCTTGATTCGGAAACCGAGGATACCCTAACCGTAAGCTGTGCCGGAGGGGTTTTGGCAGAGTGCGTTCTTCCGCTTAAAAAGACGGTAGGAGAAGGGAAATACTATAAAATTTCGGTTGACGGCCTCGTAGGAGGACATTCCGGAACAGATATTGACAAAGGCTTTGCCAATGCGATTTTGATTATCGGCAGGCTTCTTAATGCTTTGGGCGACTGCTCGCTTTGCAGGATACAGGGAGGGGATAAGCATAACTGTATTCCAACATCGGCTTACGCTGTGATAAAGTGTGATTTTGTTCCCTTCGATATTATCGAAAGGCAAGCGACAGTCATAAAAAAGGAGCTTGAGTCATGCGATAGTGGGATAAATATTGCCTGCACCGAAACTGAAGGAGCTTACAACGATTACGAAAGCAAAACCGCAGATTTTCTTATGGCTGTGCCAAACGGCGTTATTTCAATGAGCCCCGATATTTCAGGGCTTGTAAGAACCTCTCTTAACCTTGCAACGATAAAAACGGAGAGCGATTTGCTGAAAACCGAATTTTTTATCCGCAGCTCCTTAGAATCGGAAAAAGAGTATTTAAAAAACAGGCTGTCGGTAATTGTAAGGCTTTTTGGAGGAAAAATCACATTCGGCGGCGAATATCCCGCATGGGAGTATAACAGAAATTCCGAGCTAAGATGGCTTATGGAAAACACATTTTTTGATATGTTCGGATATATGCCAAAAGTCGAAGCTATTCATGCAGGGCTTGAGTGCGGTATTTTCTGCGGAAAAATAAAGGGGCTTGACTGCGTTTCGGTTTGCCCCGATATTAAGGAAATTCATACGCCGAGGGAACATATGGAGCTGAAATCCCTTCATAAGGCGTGGAAATATTTTATTGAAGTATTAAAAAGAATGGAGAAATAACCATGGCAAAATTTGTTGAAATCAAAAACGATGAGCTTACGGCAAAAATCAGTCTTACGGGAGCTGAACTCATGTCCGTAAAAAACAAGGACGGAAAGGAATTTATGTGGGAGGCGGACAAAAATGTCTGGGCAAACTGTTCGCCCATTCTGTTTCCTATCTGCGGAGGACTGAAGGAGGACAGGTATGAGCTTTTCGGCAAGGAATATCACATGAATAAGCACGGCTTCATAAAATATGCCGAGTTTTTTGTTGAGGATATAGCAGAATCGTCCGTTACCCTTAAAACCTGTCAGACCGAAGAAACACTCAGGCAGTACCCATTTAACTTTGAATTCAGGGTGATTTTTGAGCTTGAAGGCAAAATGCTCAGAACCACATATTCGGTTGATAACAAAACGGATAAGACGATGTATTTTTCTGTGGGCTCACATGAGGCGTATGCGTGCAGCGGCGGAATCGAGAATTACACGATAGAATTTGAAAAGCCCGAAACGCTTAAGGCTTATATTCTTGACGGAAATCTTCTTGAAAACAACTTCATAACAATCACGAAAGACAGCAATAAGCTCGACCTTTTGTATGAATACTTTGCGGTTGACGCGCTCGTGTTTAAGTCCTTCAATTCCAAAAAGGTGTCCCTTGTAAGGCGTGACGGTTCGACAAAAATTAATGTGGAATTTCCCGAAGCGGACTATCTTTTGTTCTGGACAAAGCCGAACGGGAACTACATTTGCATAGAGCCCTGGTCGGGAATTCAGGATATAGTGGATTCTTCGTTTGATTTCACCGAAAAAGAGGGAATACTAACGCTTGAGCCCAATAAGAATTTCAAAACTTCGCACAATATAATTTTTGAAAAATAGAGGTAATAATGCTGAAACTTAATGACAAGATCTTTTGGAGGATTGCGCTGTCGCTTGCGCTTCCTATAGCAATGCAGAATTTGCTGACAAGCTCGTTTACTTTAATAGACACTGTTATGATAGGGCAGCTGGGTGATGTTGCCCTGTCATCTGTCGGCATGGCAGGACAGTTTAGCTGGCTTCTCAATATGATTCTTTTCGGAGTCTGCTCGGGGGCTTCGCTGTTCATTTCTCAGTATTGGGGAGTATATGATATAAAAGGAATCAAAAAAACGGTTGGTCTTTCCACGGTGAGCGCAATTTTGGTATCATCGCTTTTTGTCTTTCTTGCCGTATTGTTTCCCGAAAGGATAATAAGCGTTTTCAACAGTGACCCGACCGTTGTTTCGACCGGCGCGAAATATCTTCGGGTAGTTGCGCTTTCTTATCCTGCGGTTGTTTTGAATTTTGTGCTCTGTTCCGCACTTCGTGCGGTTGAAAGGGTAAGGGTTCCGCTTGCAACAGCGCTTATAACAACCGCCACGAACATATTTCTTGATTATACCATGATTTTCGGTAAGCTCGGATTTCCGAAAATGGGGGTTGAAGGCGGTGCTTGGGCAACCGTTATTGCATCCTGGACAGCTCCGGTTGTGATTTTCGTTTCGGCTTTTGCCACCAAGAACATTCTGTGGGGCAAGCCTAAAGAATATTTATGCTTTTCGAGGGAATTTGTTCTGAGCTTTTTAAAAAAATCCCTGCCGGTTGTGTTCAATGAAACAACATGGGGCTGTGCGATGATTATATTCAATATTATTTTCGCAAACATAGGGTATGAAGAATATGCCGCCGTCACCATTTGCAAAACCTTTGAAAATCTGATGTTTGTGTTCTTTGCGGGGCTTGGTAACGCAAGCGCAATAATGGTTGGAAAAAGCGTAGGCTCGGGCAAGTTTGACGAGGCAAAGCTAAACGCAAAGCGTTTTACGGTGGTTGTCCCAATTTTGGGTGTACTTCTGGGCTCTCTTGTTATTATATTCAGGGGAAGCCTTGTAAGCCTTTTCAACATGAGCAACAACATAAGCGATGTAACCTTCAGGACGGCAACCTACATTCTGATACTTTATGCCGCCGAGCTGCCGGTGAGAAATATTCCGTATCTTCAAATCTGCGGTGTTTTCAGACCGGGAGGGGAAACCGTAAAGGGTATAAAATACGATTTGATAGGAACATGGTGCTTTTCAATGCCTATGACCTTGCTTGCGGCATACCTGCTCAAGCTTCCGTTTGCGGCAGTTGTTGCGAGTATGTATGTATTTGACGATTACCCCAAGGCAATAATGTGCCTTAGGTATTTCTTTTCCGATAAGTGGATTAAGCCGATAACCAACGAAGGAAAATACGCACTTAAAAAAGGGCTGCAGCAAAACGGTTAAAAAACCGTTTGCCGCAGCCTTTTCTTTGCTATTTTAAAAGCTCGTCGCTGATTTTTGATACCGTGCCTGCGCCCATTGTAATAACAATATCGTCCGGCTTTGCGTTTTTAAGTATGAAAGACTTAATGTCCTCAAAGTCTTTAATGTACACTGAGCCGTCTATTCTATCGGCAAGGTCCTTTGCATGAACCTCTCCCGTGTCCTTTTCACGGGCGGCATATATGTCGGTAACAATTATGTTTGCCCGGGTTGTGAGTGCCTCTGCAAATTTATCGAGGAGTGCCTTTGTCCTTGTGTATGTGTGGGGCTGGAAGATGCACCAAATCTCATTATGCGGAATTGTTGAAGCCGCCTGGAGTGTAGCCTTGATTTCGGTAGGGTGATGGGCGTAGTCATCATAAATCATAAAGCCGCACCTGCTTCCTTTGTATTCAAGCCTTCTCCTTGCACCCTTGAAATCCCCGAGGGACTTTGCGGCGGATGAAACATCAATTCCCAAAGCGTCCGCACACGCAAGTGCCGCAAGGGAATTTTTGATGTTGTGCCTTCCTTTCAGAGATAGCGTAACCCTGCAAACGCTTTCGCCGTTTTTCATAAGCTCATATTCCGAATAAAAGCCGTTTTCGGATATTTCCTCTGCACGAAAGTCGCAGTTTTGGGAAAAGCCGAATGTGATTTTTTCAAATCCTTCGAGCGCAGACCTGATGTTTTCATCATCTCCGCAGACGATAAGCTTATCCGATGTCTGTGACGCAAACTGCCTGAACGAAGCCTTTATCTGCTCAATTCCAGAGAAATAATCGAGATGATCCTCCTCAATATTAAGAATAAGGCTTATTGACGGGAAAAAGTTCAAAAAGCTGTCAACATACTCGCAAGCCTCGGTAAGAAAGCTTTCGCTTTTTCCGATGCGAAGATTTCCCCCTATTGCGTCAAGCGTTCCGCCTACTGTAACCGTAGGGTCAAAGCCTGCGTCAATCATAATTTTGGCAAGCATACTTGTAACGGTGGTTTTTCCGTGGGTGCCCGAAACCGCAACGGACTGCTTATAATGCCCCATAATAAGCCCCAGAAGCTTTGCCCGTTCGATTTTGGGGATGTTGTTTTGCTCCGCATAAATCATTTCCGGATTATCCTCTTTAACCGCCGCTGTGAAAACCACGAGATTTGCACCCCGCATAAGATTTGCCGTGTGGGGATAGTCTATTTTTATTCCTTCGGCTTCGAGAGAATCCGTGTAGGAAGAATGGTTTATGTCCGACCCCGTAACCGTTATACCCTTTGTATTAAGTATCTTTGCAAGACCGCTCATGCTGACTCCTCCGATACCTATAAAATGGATATGACTGCCGGGTTTTATCAAATCTTTATACATTATTAAATCACCTTATATCATTAAAAAATCACACCAATATATATTTTATACAATTTCACCAAAAAAATCAACAATTTTTCTAAACTTTATTTTAGAAGAATTTACGAAAAAAGCTTTACTTTTTTGAAAAAATGTGTATAATTATATATATAGACAACTTATTACATCCAATCAGAAAAAAATAAAAGGAGGAATGATTTATGAAAATAACGGACGTTAGAGTTAAACCCGTAACATCTGACAGCAAGATGAAGGCCGTTGTTTCCGTCACCTTTGACGACGCTTTTGTCGTAAGGGACATTAAAATTATTGAGGGGCAGGATAAGCTTTTTGTGGCTATGCCGAGCCGTAAGATGCCTGACGGAGAGTTTAAAGACATAGCTCATCCCATAAATGCGGAAACAAGAGAAATGATTGAAAGTACCGTTATAGAAAAGTATCACGCCGAGCTTGAGGCTCAGGCTGCATCTGTTATTGAGTGACAGATTACACCCGTTCTTTATATTTTGGACGGGTGTTTTTGTCGCATATTACGATTGTATCGTTAAAAATCAATGTTTTATTGGTGTTTTTAGGTATTGGATTTTTTGGACTAA
>ERZ827440.812-NODE-812-length-39559-cov-4.453853_pt1 | contig 39559 bp, 37 predicted proteins | sample MGYA00519774_ERZ827440 | MGnify/ENA primary metagenome ERZ827440 (study PRJEB31778, sample SAMEA3449302) | human gut metagenome | biome: human gut; feature: human-associated habitat; material: faeces | place: United Kingdom | collected 2010/2012 ... | reverse complement strand
CGGCCCCTGTCCGGAGCGCACGTCGTACTGCTCGATCAGCTTTTCCGCGTAGGCGCGCACCTCGCCCTGCTTGACAAAGCCCATGTGCTGGAACCGTGGCTCCCGGAAGCGCTGGAGCACCATGTTTTGTTCCAGGGTAAAGTCCAGCACCAGTCCGTGCTTATGGCGGTCCTCCGGGATGTGGCTCATGTCCGCGCTCCGGTGGTGGATGGAGGCGTGGCTGATATCATGGCCGCAGAGGGTCACCGTGCCGCCGCTGCACTTCTCCAGGCCGGTCAGACCGTAGATGAGCTCGCTCTGGCCGTTGCCGTCGATGCCGGCGATGCACAGAATCTCCCCCGCCCGGGCCTCGAAGCTGACATCATGGACCGCATCCCTCTTTTGGGTATGGGAGGGGACCGTCAGGTGCTCCACCTTGAGCACCGTCTCACCGGGTCTGGCCTTCTCCTTGACCACCTCAAGCTGCACCGGGCGGCCCACCATCATGTTGGACAGGGACTGCTTGTCGGTGTCCTTAGTATCCACGGTGCCGATGTACTTGCCCTTGCGCAGCACTGTGACGCGGTCGGCCACGGCCATAATCTCGTTGAGCTTGTGGGAGATGAAGAGAATGCTCTTGCCCTCCTTGGCAAACTCCTTCATGGTGGCCATCAGCTCATCAATCTCCTGGGGGGTCAGGACGGCGGTGGGCTCGTCAAAGATCAGAATCTCGTTGTCGCGGTAGAGCATCTTGAGGATCTCCACACGCTGCTGCATGCCCACGGTGATGTTTTCCACCCTGGCATCCAGATCCACCTTTAGGCCGTACTTCTCCGACAGGGCCTCTACCTTTTTGCGGGCCTCCCTCTTCTGCAGGAAGCCTAGCTTCGTGGTCTCGGCGCCCAGAATGATATTGTCCAGCACAGTGAATACATCCACCAGTTGGAAGTGCTGGTGCACCATGCCGATGCCCAGCGCGGTGGCGTCGTTGGGATTGTTGATCTTCACCACCTTACCGTTTTTCTTGATTTCGCCCGCCTCCGGCTGATACAGACCGAACAGCACGCTCATCAGGGTGGATTTGCCTGCGCCGTTCTCCCCCAGGAGGGCGTGGATTTCCCCTCTTCGGAGTTGGAGTGTGATATCGTCGTTGGCGATGATACCGGGGAATTCCTTGGTAATGTGAAGCATTTCAATGACGTTTTCCGCTTCCATAGTCCTCATCCCGCCTCCTCTATACAGTATAGTTTTATTATATAATACCCCCATGGAAAACACAAGAAATTTGTCCCTTTTCTGTCACAAGAAAAGGGAGAGGGCACAAAGCCCTCTCCCTCTTTTTGAGGTGATTGTGTGAATCAGATGATATTCACATTCACGTTGCTCCAGTTGGTAGCGGTCTCGGCGTTGTCCATCACAGTGTAGTCGTCGTCCACCACCAGGGTGCCGTCCACCATCTGCTGGTACAGGGACTCGTACTCCTCCACGGTGAAGGTCTCGAAGCGCCAGGAATCCGCGCCGGTGGGCAGCTGCACGGCGTTGTCGGCGACGCCCAGGGAGGTCTGCTGGCCGCCGATGGTGTCGAATGTACCGTCATAGACCTTGGCCACGGCCCACTGCACCGCGTCAGCCAGGCCCTTCATGGCGGAGGTGACGACGTACTCGGACTCGCCGGACTGGTCCACGTCTACGCCGATAACATAGCCGTCATTGGCGGAGGCGGCGGCCACGATAGACTGGAACATGGAGCCGCCGCAGGCGAAGACGATCTCGGTGCCGTTCACATACCAGCCGTTGATCATGGTCTGCAGGTCGGTAGAGGCGGAGAAGGTGGAACCGTACTGCCAAGAGTAGTTCATGTCAACCGTGATGCCCAGCTCTTCAGCGGCGTGGTTGGCGCCCTGGACATAGCCGTAACCGAACCGGCAGCAGGCGGGATTGGTGCCGCCGCCGCCGCCGGAGAAGCCCAGCTTGGTAAAGCCGTCCATGACGGCGGCGTAACCGGCCAGGTAGCCGGCCTGCTCCTCCTTGAAGGCGATGCCGGCCACGTTGGACAGGGTGTTGCCGGCGTCATCGGTCAGGGGATAGCCGTCGATGAAGACGAAGGGGGTCTCGGGATTCTCGATGGCGGCCTTCTTCAGCGCGGCCTCCTGTAGGTAACCGGCGCACACCACCACGTCAGCGCCACCCTCGACGGCGGCCTTCATGGCGTCATAGCGGTCATCGTCGGTGGCCTCGCTGCCGTTAGCGGGCTGGTAGTACTTGTAGCTCAGACCGTTGGCGGCGGCATACAGCTTTACGCCGTCAAAGGTGCCCTGGTTGAAGGACTTGTCCTTCAACTGGCCTACGTCGGTGACGAAGGCCACCTGATACTTGCCGTCGGCGGAGGTCATGCTGTCCTCGATGGCGTCGGGGTCGGCCTCGGTCTCGCCGGGGGTCTCGGTCTCGGGCGCGGGGGTCTCGGTGTTAGTGCCAGGCGCAGGGGTCTGGCTGTCGGCGGGCTTGTTGCTGTTGCCGCAGGCGGTCAGGCCGAAGACCATCGCCAGGCACAGGAGCAGTGCAAGGAGCTTCTTGGACTTCTTCATTGTAATCTACCTTCCTTTCAGAAAAATAGCCCAGTTTGGTCCAGACGATTTTGTCCTCCCCTCCCTGAGCGTGTGCCCTTATTATACTCTATCCCTCCGAAAAGGGCAACCACCTTTTTACATGATTCAAAAAATTTTTTACAGAATTGTTACAGATGTGACAGACTTAAACCGTCCTCTATAACCGTGTTTTTTTCAATACGGGTAACGCTCCGTACCTCCGCAGCCTTTACCGGCATCGGCCTCCGGGCCGGCCGCTCCCTCCTGTAAAATTCCCAGCCGCCGATTGACAATTTTCAAAATTTTATATATAATGCAAAATATAAAATACAAGATTTGAGGTGCGACATATTATGCCCTGCAACACCAAGGCCCCCACAATTCGGTGGTTTTATTTGACCATAGGCATCCTTTCCATGCTCTTCGCGGGTATCCTTTACAGTTGGTCCATACTGAAAGCACCGCTGGCCGACGCATTCGGCTGGAACGCCTCCCAACTGACCATGAATTTTACTCTCACCATGTGCTTTTTCTGTCTGGGCGGAGTGGGCGGCGGTCTGCTGGCCAGGCGGCTGGGTACCCGCCTGACCATCGCCCTGGGCGGCGCTTTGGCGTGCATCGGCTTTGTACTGACCGCCCGGCTGGACGGCAGCAGCCTGCCCATGCTCTACCTCAGCTACGGCGTCATCACCGCCACCGGCATCGGCTTTGCCTATAATGTGTTGCTCTCCACCGTGCAGGCCTGGTTCCCCGACAAAAAGGGCACCTGCTCCGGCGCGCTGCTGATGGGCTTTGGCGCCTCCTCCCTCGTGCTCGGCTCCCTGGCCGACGCCCTCATCCAGAATCCCGCCGTGGGCTGGCGGGCGGCCTTCCTCTGCCTGGGCGTCGCCATCGGAATTGTGCTGGTCGCGGCCGCCCTTCTTATCCGCCTCCCCGCCCCCGGCACCGTCCTGCCCCAGCCCAAGGCCGCCGCCAACCGGGTACAGGAGGACTTTGAGGCCGCCGACTACACCACCGGCCAGATGCTCCGCCGCTTCACCTTCTGGCGTGCCTTCCTGTGCATCATCTTCCTGGCCGCCATGGGCAACACCGTTATCTCCTTTGCAAAGGATCTCTCCCTCTCCGTGGGGGCCAGCGCCGCCCTGTCCACCACCCTGGTGGGCGTGCTCGCCGTGTGCAACGGCCTGGGCCGCATCCTCACCGGAGCCCTCTTCGACACCCTGGGCCGCCGCCGCACCATGCTGCTGGCCAACGGCGCCGCCATCCTGGCCGCCCTGGTCACGCTGCTGTCCGTGGCCGTCCACTCCGTCCCCCTGTGCGTGGCCGGCCTGTGCATCACCGGCATCTCCTACGGCGCCTGCCCCACCATCTCCTCCGCCTTTACCTCCTCCTTCTACGGCGCCAAGTACTTCTCCCTCAACTTCTCCGTCATGAACTTCAACCTGACCGGCGCCTCCTTCATTGCCACCGCCGCCAGCGTCCTGCTCACCCAAACCGGGGGCTACGCCGCCCCGCTGGTGCTGCTGCTGGTGCTCGCCGTGGCCGCCCTGGCGCTCAACTTCAGCATCAAGCGCCCCTGAGCCTCCTCAGGCCGATAAAAAGCCCTCCGCCGTTCGGCGGAGGGCTTTTTGGTGGTTTAGTTCTTGTTGTCTTCCTTCATGCGCAGGATGTACATGCCGTCGTGCCAGGTATCCATGTAGATGTAGCCGCGGTCGTCCACCACGCAGTCCTCGGTGGTGGCCAGCATGGGGCCGGGCACCGGGATGTCGAAGAGCAGCCTTTCCGGGTTGGGGGGGATGAAGTAGGCCAGCTCCTTGATGTAGTAGGGGTCGGACACGTCATACACCCGCATGCCCGCGTGGAAGTAGCAGCAGTAGACCCGGTTGGGGTTCTGGTCCAGCCAGGGCTTGTTGCTCATGGGCTCGTGGATGTTGTGGGGGCCGAAGGGGCCCTGGGCGCCGTCCATTCCGGCGGTGTTGAAGTTGGGCCAGGGATAGTTCTCGGGCACCTCGGGGTAGGGGAACTCGGCCACCAGTTGGGGATCGGTGGGATCGGAGATGTCGATCATGTGCAGGTTGTTCATGGGCTGGGCGCCCTTGCGGGGGCCGGTGGTTAGGATCTCCTTGTTGTAGAAGGGGAAGCGCTCGCCCTCGTTGGTGGCCACCAGGAAGTTGCGGCCGGGCAGGGGCAGGCAGGTGTGGGTGCGGGCGCCGGCGAACTTGCCGGAGAAGGGGCCCTTCAACTGGAGCTGGCCGATCTTCTTGGGCCGGGTGATGTCGGAGATGTCCAGGATGATGAGGCCCTCGCAGTAGTAGGACAGATAGGCCAGGTTGCCCACCACGAACGGAGGCCCGTGGAGCTGGGGCCAGTCCATGAACTCCCAGTGCTGGGGGCCGTCCACCGGGTACTCGCCCTCCTTCAGGCCGTCGGTGAACTGACAGGGCACCCACCAGCGTCCCACCTCCACCGGGTGGGTTGGGTCGATGATGTCCAGGATGCGGTAGATGTTGCCGGTGTAGCCCGGGCAGTCGGCGGACAGGTGGACGTAGCGCCCGCCGTTGTAGAAGAAGCGGTGCACGCCCATGCCGTTCTCCACGCCGGTCTCCCACTTGCCCAGCAGCTTGGGGTGGACGGGATCGGTCTTGATGTCGAAGATCTGCAGGCTGCCCAGGCTCTTGTCGCCGGGCTTGCAGCCGTGGAGGAAGGAGACGCCGCCGCCGGTGGCGCCGATCATCAGGCCGTCGGCCACCTGAATCTTGGGGGTGTTGGTGGCGGGGTACTCCTTGGGATCGCAGGCCTCCAGCCAGTTGACCACCTTGGGCTGGGTGGGGTCGGTCACGTCCACCACGTTCCAGCCGGGGCCGCGGAAGGAGCCGCAGTACATGTAATAGCGCCCGTCGTCGGTCTTGTGGAGGGCCATCTGGAAGGCGTTGACGCCGTTCAGATCGCAGAAGCCCACAACCTCCATGTTCTTGATATAGCCCTGGTTCTCCGGGCTTTTGGCGTAAAAGGGAACTGACATAATGTACCTCCTTGGAAATGGATCCAGGCGCACCCGAAGCTGGTGCGCCCAGATCGCTGTTTGATTAGGGATGGGCCGGCATCTTGGGGGGCTTCCGGCACAGCGCGATGGTCAGCGGCATACCGATGGCAAAGGTGACGAATGCCACCACCAGGGCCACCACGTAGGTCAGGGGAAAGCTCATCAGATAGGCCATGAAGAAGGCGCCCGCCGGCATGGTGTAGCCAACGGAGATGAACATCATGATGAGGCTCATCAGTACGGTCATGACGAACGTAATGGAGGCCACCCGCAAAATATGGAACAGCAGGCCGTTTTCATTCTTGACCCCGCACAGCCGGGCGAAGCCGTCGCCCATGGCCTTGAGATCAATGTAGGTGCCGATGGCGAAGGCCACGGCGAAGCCGGGGATGAAGTCCTTGGTGAGCTGCTGAACCAGCGGCCCCCAGAGGATGGCGCCCGCCTCCCGGTACATGTTGCTGCCGCCGATATACAGGGGCAGAAAGATGGCGAACATAATCGCAAAAATAGTGTTGAAGACAATGCCGAATTGATCCTTGCGGAACATAGGGAATCCCTCCATCCTTTTGTGTTTCCGGCCCCCCGGCGGAGGGCCGGCGCGTCGCTCCGCCCGGGGCGGAAGGCGCTTAACGCATGGTGATGTAGCCGCGGAACTGGGTCAGGTTGTCGCTGGTGGGGATGTCGGTGAGGAACATGCCCACAATATTGAAGTTGGATTTCAGGAAGGGGAAGCGCTCCTGCTGCGCCCAGACGGGCTTGGGCAGGGCCTTGGCGCCCTCCACCGCCGCCTGATACCACTCCTCGGGGCCGTCGAACCACAGCTCCACCAGGCGGTGGAAGGTGCAGCCCACCACGTCGTGGTAGATCCGGCTGGACAGGAAGCGGTTGACCTCCGGCCGGGCCTGGAAGTAGGGGACGATCTCCTCATGGAACCAGCGCTCGCCCTCCTCCTCGCTGACGCCGTCGGGGTACTGGATGACGAACTGCCAGCGGTAGTTGGGGCCGTCGCACACCATGCGGCCCTTGCCCTTGAAGTCCTCCTCCCAGGAGATGGGCACATGGGCGAAGACGAAGGGCGGGCAGCCGTTGTCGCCGCCGATGGAGCGGCCCACGTCGCCGTCCAGGTTCTCATGGGGGGTCTCGTCGGTGTCGGGCACGCAGCCCTGCCAGCGCAGCACGTCCATGGGCATATACTCGGCAATGGCCTTGTTGCGCATCTCAGGCTCCATCTCGTTGACCAGCCAGTAGTGCTCGGTCATCTGCATCCGCCGGGTGCCGAAGCGCTCCCCCTCCGGGGGCACGGGCAGGGCGTTGTAGAAGGCGTACTTGGTCACATAGGGGCCGAAGTTGGAGATGGAATCCTGAATATGGTGGCCGTACAGCCAGTGCTGAAGGCGATGGCGGTACTCCTCTCTGCAAACGTCCACATAGATGACGCTGCGCATGGGACGAAATTCCACGGACATCCCGAACCCTCCTTCTCAGCCCTTCTCGGGCACGGTGGCGGTGATAAAGGCGCGGTACGCGGCCTGGCGGGCCTTGTACTTCTCGGTCTGCATGTTGGCAATCTTCTTGCCGGTGTTCTCCTTGATGTCGTTGCCGTGGATGAACTTGCCGGACAGGGTGTCGTGGGCGTGCTCCAGCTGCTCGGCGGGGAAGGTGAAGGAGTACTTGCCGCCCTCGTTGTGGATCTCGCCCTCCAGACCGCACAGGCAGCAGATGGCCTTGCCGTCCTGCAGGTGGAAGTTGCGGCTGTGGCAGTGGGGGCACACGCCGGCGTCGCCCTGGTACTGGGCGTGCTCGATGTCCTTGGCGGCCTCGGCGATGTTGCGGCCGATCTGGTGGGCGCGGGCCACCCGCTCGTCCTCCACCAGGATGGACAGCGCCCAGGGGAACACCTCGTTGTCAATGACCTTCCACATGGGGGTCAGGGCCAGCATGCCGGCGTCGCACTGGGTGCGCGTCACCCAGTCGGAGCCGCCCACGGACATGAAGGAGATGACCTTGTCCTTCAGGATGCGGGGATCGGGGGCGGTGCCGCCGGTCTCCTCGGCGATCTTGGTGCCGATGATGTTGTTGCCGCGGTCCATGCGGGGGCCAAAGCGGTCGGTAATCGTGTGGAAGAGGCCGGTAGCGCCCTTCTCAAAGATGGGGGTGGAGAAGACAATGCCGTCGGCGTCCAGCATCTTGTCCAGCAGCCAGTCAAAGTCGTCCTTCAGCACGCACTTGCCGCCACGGCCGCCCAGCACGCTCTGCACGCAGGCGGTGCAGCCGGTGCAGTGCTCGATGTGCAGGTTCTGCAGCTGGATGAACTCCACCTCGGCGCCCATCTCCTTGGCCCCCATCAGGGCCTCGATGCACATACCGTCGTTGCTGCCGTTGCGCATTCCGCCGGAAATACCCAAAATTTTCATCTGTACTTCCTCCTTCTGAAAAGCAAAAAGTTTAGTTTGCCTTCGTTTCCCCTGCATATTACCCGTTCTTTGCCTTTGTGTAAAATGCCGGTTTTGTATGGCTGAAATGCAGCTTTCGATTAGATTACTGTAATTCGACTCCAATTTTCCATATAGAGGAATTTAACAGGTTCAGTATTGTTTATTTTGCACAAAAATAGAGGTGTCTCTCTGTGGCTAACCATGAATTGATGCACAGTTACCATATGGCTACTATCTCCTAACTGCATAAAACTTCGCCCGCACAGGGCGCACTACGAAACTATGCAAATGCTTAGCTTAGGCGCATGAAGTCTTTGCGCATGTGGGCCGTCCCGGCCCATGTGCGATAATCTCATGGCCGTGCCGCTGTAAGCGTCACATGGCCAATTTTGCTATGCTTTTGCATAGCAAACAGGTCGTGACAAGCCGCACGAATTTTGATATACTGATATCCCCAACTTATCGAACGTGTGGAGGGATTCCCAGTGACTCTAAATCAACTGGAGTGTTTCATGGTGCTGGCACAGCGTCTCAATTTTACCCAGGCGGCAGACGACCTGTTCATGGCCCAGCCGGCTCTGAGCCGGCTGATTTCCGCATTGGAAAAAGAGCTGAACCTTCAGCTTTTCTACCGCAACTCCCGCAGCGTAGCCCTCACCCCGGCCGGCACGGTGTTTTTCAAAAAATGTCCGAAAATTCTGGACGAATACCGGGGCAGCGTGGTGGCCGCCCGGCTGGCCCAGGAGGGCTATCGCGGTTCCCTGACCCTGGGCATCATGCGGGACACCTTCGAACCCAAGCTGCCCACACTCTATCAGCGCTTTCGCACGGCCTATCCCCATGTCTCGCTGCTTATCCGTGGCTATAGCCACTCCAGCCTGCTGTCCGCGCTGGAGCGTGGAGAGGTGGACGCCATCCTGAACTATATGCCAATGCCCTCCGGGCAGGAGTCCCCCTCCATCCTGCTGCACAAAAACCACCAGTGCATCATCACCGCTTTGGACCACCCTCTGGCCTCTCGTGGCAGCATACGGATGGAAGAGGTGAAGGACGAGCCGTTTGTGGTCATGGCCCGCACCGCCTCCATCCCCGGCCACGATTTTATCTGGAAGACGGCGGCTGATGCAGGCTTCGCCCCCCATGTGGTGGCGGAGGCCACTCATGTGCCGGTTCTGCTCACCTTGGTCTCCTGCGGTATTGGAATCTCTACCCTCAGCGATGATATGGCCTGTCTCTGCCAGGGCAAGGTGGCTTTTATCCCCCTGCTGGGGGTTCCCTTTGCCAACGTCCGCCTGATGTGGAACGAGGACAACCAGAATCCCGCCCTGCCCCACCTGCTGGACGTATTCCGGTCCATCTGTTGAATACAGCGCAAGCAGCAGCGCCGCCGATCCGTTGGGATCGGCGGCGCTGCTTACTCTGGCCTCCATTTTCTGCGGCGTGTTACCGGGCCGCTTTCTCCTTCAGGACATACTCCATCAGAACCGGAATACACCGGTCGGTGTTCCGTTGCAGACAGACGCAGACCTCCTCGGCATCCCCCCTCCGGGCCGCCTCCAGCATGCCTTCAAAGTCCTCCACGTGGCTGCCGCGCTCGGTAAGGCAGTCGGCATAGATATACCGCAACAGCAACTGCTGGCCCTGTATGGAGATCATATTCGCATCCAGCCGGCGATTGCCGCAGTGCGCGTAAAAGGTCCCCACAAAACGGTTAACCGCCATAACCTCGCTCTGCACATTCCTCGCCCGCCGGTACTCCTCCAGGTACTTTTCCAGCCCTGTCACGATTGCGGCCCGGTCGCCATGCGCCATGGCCAGGCGGATGGCCGCACAGTGGAGGGTCATGGCCAGCTGTTCAATCTCCGTGATGTCATGCTGGTCCAAGTCCAGGATGTGGGCGCCCACGTTGTTCTCGTAGACCACCAGTCCCTCCTGCTGGAGCCTGTTTACCGCTTCCCGAATGGGGGTGCAGCTCACGCCCAGCTCATCCTGAAGCTCATTGACATTCAACTTGCTGCCCAAGGGGCGCCGCAGCGTGATGATATCGCCGCGCAGCATTTCATAAACCTGATCCACCAGGGAGCGCTTTTTGATCGCCGCCATGGTTTCGTCTCCTTCCATTTCATTTCTTGCAAGATATTATAACAGCGTCCGCTTTAAAAGACAAGCCCGGCCAGCGTTTTTCCCAAATCAATGCACTCAATTTTGACACTTTTTCCAAACCTGGTCCACCCCTCTTGCAATTTAAAAAAAGTGTGGTATTCTTAACTCATAAATCTTGCAATATACAAATTATATCTTGTTTGATTATGGGAGGTATCCATGGCACAGCAAACCTCAGTATCCAGTCTACTGGATATGACTTCCAGCAGCAATGTTGTTTTCCTGGGCGAGGCGGGCAGCGGCAAAAGCGAGATTGCCCTTAATTTCGCCCAGGCATTGGCGGAACTGGGCGGCAAGCCCGTCCACTTCTTTGACCTGGACATGACCAAGCCCCTCTTCCGCTCCAGAGACCGGCGCGAGGCCCTGGAGGCGCTGGGGGTGGAGGTCCACTACGAGGCCCAGTTCATGGATGCCCCCACCCTGACCGGCGGCGTGCGGCAGCGGCTGAACGATCCGCACTGCTGCGCCGTGCTGGACGTGGGGGGCGACTACATCGGCGCCCGCTCCATCGGGGGATATGCCCCCCTGCTCAACCGGGACGGCACTACGGTGTATTACGTGATCAACCCCTTCCGCCCCTGGTCGGCCACCCTGGAGCACATTGACCAGGTGCTGGGGGAGACCCTGGGAGTCTCCCATGTGGAGCTGGCCCGGCTGCGGCTGGTGGGCAACCCCAACCTGGGGCCGGAGACCACCCCCGCCGACGTGGCGGAGGGCGCCCGGAGGCTCTGGGAGCTGGTGAGCCCCTACAAGCCTGTGGATTACCTGTGCGTCCGCCGGGAGCTGTGCGCCGCCCTGCCGGAGGGGCTGCCCTGCCCGGTGCTCCCCATCCGCCTGTGGCTGACCTATCCCTGGGCGGCCGGGCCGGAGCCGGACGCACCGTAAGCCCCCTATTCAACAGTTTGCAAGATGCAATATGCAAGAAGGAGATGTCAGTATGGCAAAAGTGGAAATTGTGGCGGAGCGCTGCAAGAGCTGCGGCTACTGCGTGAAGTTCTGCCCCAAGCAGGTGCTGGAGATCGGCACAGGCGTCAACTCCAAGGGCTATGAGTACGTGGTGCCCGTGCGCCCGGAGGACTGCATCGGCTGCGCCATCTGCGGCCGCATGTGCCCGGACGGGGCCATCGAGATCTACAAGTAAGGGGAGGAAGGCAATATGTCACGCGTATTTATGAAGGGCTGCGAGGCCATCGCCGAGGCGGCCGTGCGGGCGGGCTGCCGGTTCTTTGCCGGCTATCCCATCACCCCGCAGAACGAGATTCCCGAGTATTTTTCCCGCCGGATGCCCGAGGTGGGCGGCGTGTTCGTCCAGGGCGAGTCGGAGGTGGCCTCGGTGAACATGGTGTACGGCGCCGCCTCCGCCGGCGTGCGGGCCATGACCTCCTCCTCCTCCCCCGGAATCGCCCTGAAGAGCGAGGGCATCTCCTACTGCGCCGCCGCCCGCATCCCCATGGTGTACGCCAACATCTCCCGGGGCGGTCCGGGCGTCGGCTCCATCCAGCCCGCCCAGATGGACTACTTCCAGGCCACCAAGGCCAGCGGCAACGGCGGCTTCCAGATGATGGTCTTCGCCCCCTCCACCGTCCAGGAGGCGGTGGACATGACCTACGCCGCCTTTGACTACGCCGATCGGGACCGCAACCCGGTGCTCATCCTGGCCGACGGCGTCATCGGCACCATGATGGAGCCGGTGGTGCTGCCCGGGATGAAGAGCGAGGAGGAGGTGGCCGCCCTCAAGGCGTCCAAGCAGGGCTGGGCCTGCGTGGGCCACAAGCTGGACTACGCCCACCGCGCCTGGATCCAGCCGGGCCACTGGCTGACCAGCGACATGCAGAAGGCCAACGAGGACGCCGCCGCCCTGTACGCCTCCTGGGAGAAGGACGTGCAGGTGGAGGAGTACCGGCTGGAGGACGCTGAGGTGGTGCTCACCGCCTACGGCATCTCCGCCCGCATCTGCAAGTCCGCGGTGGAGCTGCTCCGCGCCCAGGGCATCAAGGCCGGTCTGATCCGCCCCATCACCGTCCACCCCTTCCCCTACGCCGCCTACGACCACATCGACTACAGCAAGGTGAAGGCGGTGCTGGACGTGGAGATGTCCATCCCCGCCCAGTTCGTGGACGACGTGGCGGTGGCTGTGAAGGACCGCTGCCCCATCGAGACGTGCCTGTGCTCCGGCGGCAACATCATGAGCCGCGACAAGGTCCTTGCCGCGGTTAAGAAGATCATGGAGGGCAAGTAAGATGGAAAAGATCTACGGAAGAACAAAAACCATCCAGGAGGACAAGGTCTCCGGCTTCTGCCCCGGCTGTATGCACTCCACCGTCATCAAGCTCATCGGTGAGGTGCTGGAGGAGATGGATCTGGTGGACCGCGCCGCCTGCGTCCTGGGCATCGGCTGCTGCGGCCTGCACATGGACTATATCGCCTACGACAACACCACCGCGCCCCACGGCCGCGCCTGCGCCGTAGCCACCGGCATGAAGCGCTCCAATCCGGACAGCCTGGTCTTCACCTACCAGGGCGACGGCGACTTCGCCTCCATCGGCCTGGCCGAGTCTATTTCCGCCGCCAACCGGGGGGAGAACATCACCGTCATCTTCATCAACAATGGCATCTACGGCATGACCGGCGGCCAGATGGCCCCCACCACCCTGGTGGGCATGAAGGCCTCCACCGCCCCCCACGGCCGCGATCCCAAGGAGCACGGCTATCCCATGCACATGTGTGAGATTCTCAACCAGCTCACCGCGCCCGCCTACCTGGTGCGCACCAGCTGCAACACCCCCGCCAACGTCAACAAGACCAAGCAGGCCATTCACAAGGCCTTCCAGAACCAACTGGACGGCAAGGGCTTCTCCATGGTGGAGATCGTCACCAGCTGCCCCACCAACTGGGGCCTGGATCCCATGAAGTCCCTGGAGTACATCGAAGAGAAGATGCTGCCCGAGTTCCCGCTGGGCGTCGTCCGCGACCGCTAAAGGAGGAGAGCGAACATGGAAACCAATCTCTGCGTGGCCGGCTTCGGCGGCCAGGGCGTCATGACCCTGGGCAAGTTCCTGGCGGACGCCACCTGTAATTCCACCGACAAGAACGTCACCTTCTTCCCCTCCTACGGCGCTGAGCAGCGCGGCGGCACCGCCAACTGCTTCGTGGTCATCTCCGACGAGGCCATCGGCGCCCCTCTGGGCGACGTGATGGACGATCTCATCGTCATGAACGGCCCCTCCCTCAAGAAGTTTATCGGCACCCTCAAGAGCGGCGGCACCCTGTTCATCAACAGCTCCATCGTCTCCGACGACATCGGCCGGGACGACGTGAAGCTGGTCAAGGCCCCCGTCACCGAGCTGGCCCTGGAGATGGGCAACGCCAAGGTGCTCAACGTCATCATGTTGGGCGTCTACGTGGGCTACACCGAGGTCATCGACCCCGCCATCGTCTGGCAGACCATCGAGCACAAGCTCTCCTCCAAGCCCAAGCTCCTGCCCCTCAACAAGCAGGCCTTTGAGAAGGGCCTGGAGCTGGGCCGCGCTCAGAAACAGTAAGGAGGGATTCGGCATGGTATTCCACAATTTTGACGAGCTGATCGCCCACGTGAAGGGCCAGCCCAGCCGCGCCCGCATGGCCGTGGCGGCGGCGGGCGACGCCCACACCATCGAGGCCGTCCTGCGCGCCCGGGCCGAGGGGATCGTGATCCCCATCCTGGTGGGCGACAAGGCGGTGATCGACCAGGTGCTGGCGGAGCTGGGCGAGCACATCCCCGCGGAGGACATCCACGACGAGCCCGATCTGGCGGAGGCCGCCCGCAAGGCGGTGGCCCTGGTGCGGGCGGGCCAGGCCGACTTCCTGATGAAGGGCAAGCTGGACACCTCCGTGCTGCTCAAGGCCGTGGTGAACAAAGAGACCGGCCTGGGCAAGGGCGGCGTCATGAGCCACTTCACCGCCTTTGAAATCCCCACCTATCACAAGCTGCTGATGCCGGTGGACGGCGGCATGGTGACCTATCCCACCCTGGAGCAGAAGAAGGCCATCATCGAGAACACCGTGGGCGCCCTGCGGGCCATGGGCTACGACTGCCCCAAGGTGGGCGTGCTGGCCTGCGTGGAGAAGCTCAACCCCAAGATGCCCGAGACCGTGGAGGGCGACGCCCTGAAGCAGATGAACCAGCGGGGCGAGCTCACCGGCTGCGTGGTGGAGGGCCCCATCTCCTACGACTGCGCCGTCAGCCGCGAGATCGCCGCGTTCAAGGGCTTTGAAAGCCCCTGCGCCGGCGACTGCGACGTGCTGGTGGCCCCCAACATCCACGCCGGCAACATCATGGGCAAGATGCTCACCGTCACCTGCAAGGCCAAGATGGCCGGCTTCATCGTGGGCGCCCAGTGTCCCATCGTCATGACCAGCCGCGGCTCCTCCGCCGAGGAGAAGTATCTGTCCATCGTCATCTCCGCCGCGGCCGCCCGGAATTAGTAAGGAGGAACCCCAATGGAGCGACTTTTGATTCTCAACCCCGGCTCTACGTCCACCAAGCTGGCTGTCTTTGACGGAGAGGAGCCCCTGTTCGTGGAGTCCATCACCCACTCCGCCGAGGAGCTCGCCCCCTTCGACTGCGTGGCCGACCAGTATGAATTCCGCCGCGAGCTGGTGCTGGACTGCCTGAAGCGGCACAGCGTCCCGCTGGACTCCCTCACCGCCATCGTCTCCCGGGGCGGCCTGCTGACCCCCATCGAGGCGGGGGCCTACGAGGTCAACGACGACATGGTGTGGCAGCTCAAGAACAAGCCCCAGAACGAGCACGCCTCCAACGTGGGCGCGATGATCGCCCGTTCCATCAGCCTCCAGTTGGGCATCCCCGCCTATATCTACGACGGGGTCACGGTGGACGAGCTGCTGCCCATCAACAAGCTCACCGGCCTTCCCTCCATGCGCCGCAAGGGCATGGGCCACAACCTGAACACCCGCGCTGCGGCCCTGCGCTACGCCCGGGAGAGCGGCAGGGACTACAAGGACATCACCGTCATCGTGGCCCACCTGGGCGGCGGTATCTCCGTCAACCTGCACCACAACGGGAAGATTGAGGACTTCATCAGCGACGAGGAGGGTCCCTTCTCCCCCGAGCGGGCCGGCGGCCTGCCCATGTTCGATGTGATCAAGGAGTGCTTCAGCGGCCGGTACGACTACAAGGGCATGATGAAGCTAGTGAAGAACCAGGGCGGCCTGATGGCCCACCTGGGTACCACTGACAGCCGCGCGGTGGAGCAGATGATCCAGAGCGGCGACGCCCACGCCAAGCTGGTCTACGACGCCATGATCCTCAACATCGCCAAGAACATCGCCAAGTGCGCCCCCAACGTGTGCGGCAAGGTGGACGCCATCCTCCTCACCGGCGGCATCGCTTACTCCCAGTATGTCACCAGCGAGATCGAGAAGCGGGTCTCCTTCCTGGCCCCCGTGGTGGTCTACCCCGGCGAGGACGAGATGCGCTCCCTGGCCCTGGGCGGCCTGCGGGTGCTCCGCGGGCAGGAAACGGCCAAAATTTTTCATAAATCAGAGTCCGCTAACGGATAGAATGATTCGGACTGCTTCAATAGTGGAGCCGGATGCCGTACCATCGGTATCCGGCTCCATTTTTCTAAGAATGTCTCCTCCCATCTCTATCAGCCATCAGGCAGGGGACACCGCGAAAGATCCGCTGGTTTTCAGCTTCCTTTCAGCTTCGTTCTGTATTATGATCAGAAGGACACGTGGGACAAACGCAGGAGGGACAGCGTTGAAAATTTTGATTATAGAGGACGAACAGCTGCTGGCCGACTCCATCGCCGAGGTGCTGCGGCGGAAGGGCTTTGAGGCGGAGGCCGTCTATGACGGGGAGACCGGGGCGGAATACGCGGAGCTGGGCGTCTACGACCTGCTGATTCTGGACGTGATGATGCCCGGCCTGGACGGCTACACCGTGGCCCGGCAGGTGCGCGCCAGGCATCTGGGCACCCCCATTCTGATGCTCACCGCCCGCTCCGGCCTGGAGGACCGCATCACCGGTCTGAACGCGGGGGCCGACTACTACCTCACCAAGCCTTTTGACACCCGGGAGCTGCTGGCCTGCGTCAACGCCCTGCTGCGCCGGCAGGGCGCCCAGGTCAATCAGCTCACCCTGGGCAATACATCTCTGGATCTGTCCACCGCCGCCCTCTCCTGCGGGGCGGACAGCATCCGGCTGTCCGCCAGGGAGTTCGACATCATGCGGCTGCTCCTCCAGGCGGGCGAGCGCAATTTGTCCAAGGCGGCCCTGCTGGAGCGGGTATGGGGGTACGACTCCGACGCGGTGGAAAACCATGTGGAGGTCTACGTCTGCTTTCTGCGGAAAAAGCTCGCCAGCATCGGCTCCAACATCCGCATTGAGTCCATCCGCCGGCTGGGCTACCACCTGGAGGTGAGCGGCGATGATTAAGCGGCTGCGCCTGAAGTTCATTGTCATCAACATGGGCATCGCCACCATCCTGCTCAGCGCCATGCTGGGCCTGGTGTTCTACTTCACCAGCGCCAATCTGGAGACCGAGAGCATCCGTATGATGGAGCGCATCGCCAGCCAGCCCTTTCAAATGGACGCTCCGGGCGAGCTGGGGGAAGACGTGCGCCTGCCCTTCTTCACGCTACAGCTCGGCCCCCACGGCGAGCTGCTGGACGCCAGCGGCGGCTACTACGACCTGTCCGACGACGCCTTTCTGGGCGGCCTGGCCCAGGCTGCCGCGGCCTCCCCCCGCCGCCTGGGGGTGCTGGAGGAGTATAACCTGCGCTATTACCGCTCCGACGCCCCCATGAGCCGCTTCCTGGTGTTCGCGGACATCTCCAGTGAGCGGGCCACGCTGGACGGACTGCGCAGAACCTGCCTCCTGATCGGCGGTCTGAGCTTCCTGGCCTTCCTATGGGTCAGCGTTTTGCTCTCCAAGTGGGCGGTGCGCCCGGTGGAGCGGGCCTGGCAGCAGCAACGGCAGTTCGTCGCGGCCGCCTCCCACGAGCTGAAAACCCCGCTGACCGTCATCATGACGGATGCGGAGCTCCTACAGGACGGAGGCCAGAACGCGGCCAGCCAGGCCGGCTTTCTGTCCAACATCCTGACCATGTCCCGCCAGATGCGCGCCCTGATCGAGCAGATGCTGGAGCTGGCCCGCACGGACAGCGCCGAATCCCACCTTGTGCTCCATCCGGTGGATCTCAGCGGTCTGACCGCCCGGAGCCTCCTGCCCTTTGAGCCGCTGTTCTTTGAGCAGGGCCTCACCCTGACCTCCCAGGTGGACGAGGGGATCACCGTCAGCGGCGATGAGGAAGCGCTGCGGCGGGTGCTGGAGATTCTGCTGGACAACGCACAAAAGTACTCCAGCCCCGGCGGCGAGACCCAGGTAACTCTCCACCGGAGGGGGCGGAATCACTGTGCGCTGACGGTGGCCAACCAGGGGGAACCGATCCCGCCGGAGGCCCGCCGCCAGATCTTCCAGCGCTTTTACCGCGCTGATCCGGCCCGGAGCCGGAATGGCAGCTTCGGCCTGGGGCTGTCCATTGCCGAGGGCATTGTGGCCCAGCACCACGGAACCATTGACGTAACGTGTGCCGGAGGCTTTAACCGCTTCCGGGCGGAGCTGCCCTGCCGGCAGGAGTAGCGGCTCCGGAGTAAGCCACGTCCGGAAATCAGAGAATGAAATCAGAGATACAGGAGGTATGTGTATGAAATTTGCATTTTTGATCCTGGGGGACTTCCGCCCGGAGACCGACCGGGCGGCCATACACGGCGGAGCGGCGCAGATGCGCGGCGTCTCCACCCTGGAGGGCGCCTGTGCGGCCGCGCAGGAGCTGCTGGAGCAGGGCGTCGGCTGCATCGAGCTGTGCGGCGCCTTCGGCCCGGACGGCGCGCGGAGGATCATCGAGGCCACCGGAAACCGGATCCCGGTGGGATATGTCACCCACCTGCCGGAGCAGGAGGCCGTCTATCGCGCCGCTTTCCCCAATGACTGACCGGAGCAGCGCTCCGAACGACCGCGCGAGGGTGCGGCCCTGCTGGGCCGCACCCCAGCCTGTCAAAAAAGTCTTTTCGACAGGCTGGGGGGACATTTTGAAACTCTGAAAACGTTTCAAAATGTCGCTTGATCCAACGCGAACGGCCCAGGCCGGTCTCTCTTGGCCTACGGCCAATTCACCTCCAGGGAACCTTGACAGCTCCCTTTCACACTATCCTTCCCTCCGAACGCTTTAGCAGGAGGGTTTATGGACAGCCTGAGGGTGCGGCCCCGCTGGGCCGCACCCCCTTTTTCTCCTCCGGGGAAGAGGGCTTTCAGCGTCGTTTCAGCATTCCTCTTTATAATGACCTCGGGTGCCATGCACTCAAATGGAAACGAGGAGGTCAACCATGATCACAGTGGAACACCTGACAAAGTGTTATGGAGATTTCCTGGCGGTGGACGATCTCTCCTTTGAAATCGAGGAGGGGCATGTATACGGCTTTCTGGGGCCAAACGGCGCGGGAAAGTCCACCACCATGAACATCATAACCGGCTGCCTGTCCGCCACAAGCGGGCGTGTGCGCATCGACGGGCACGACATTTTCGAGGAGCCCGGCGCGGCCAAGCGGCTCATCGGCTACCTGCCGGAGCAGCCGCCCCTCTATCTGAACGAAACCCCGGTGGAATACCTGCGGTTCGTGGGCGAGGCCAAGGGGCTGCGGGGCGGGGCGCTGGAACGCCAGATTGCGGAGGTGGTGGAACAGACCAGGCTCACCGGCGTGCGCCACCGCTGCATCTCCGCGCTCTCCAAGGGCTACCGCCAGCGGGTAGGCATTGCCCAGGCGCTGCTGGGCAGCCCCAGAGTCATCATTCTGGATGAGCCCACGGTGGGGCTGGACCCCCTCCAGATCATCGAGATCCGGGAGCTCATCCGGCAGTTGGGCCAGACCCATACGGTTCTGTTCAGCTCCCACATCCTGTCCGAGGTGCAGACCATCTGCGACCAGATCCTCATGATCGCCCACGGGAGGCTGGCGGCTTTCGGCGCGCCCGACGAGCTGGAGAGCCGCCTGCTCACCCCCAACGAGATCACCCTGACCGCCGAGGGGACGGAGGAGCAGGTGCGCGCCCTTCTGGACGGCATCGGCGCCATCACCGGCCGGTCCATCACGGCGGAGGAGGGCGGCCTCGTCACCGCGCGCCTCAAAACCGGCCGGGAGGCAAGCCTCCACGACGTCTCCCGCGCCCTCTTCTTCGCCTTTGCCGGGGCGGGGGTTCCCCTGCTGGAGATGGCGCTGAAGAAGGCCAATCTGGAGGATATCTTCATCGAACTGACGGAACAGAGCGCGGAGGCCCCGGCCGCCGCGGAGGGAGAGGAGGAGCAGGCATGACCGCCGTATTCAAGCATGAGCTGAGAAGCTATTTTCACTCCCTGACCGCCTATGTGTTCGGCGCGTTTCTGCTGGCCTTCATCGGCATCGGCGCCATGCTCTACAACCTCCAGGCTGCGGTCAGCAACTTCGAGTATGTCCTCAGCTTCGCCAGCCTGGTCTTTGTGGTCATCGTGCCGGTGCTGACCATGCGGGTGCTGGCCGAGGAGCGCAGGCAGAAGACCGACCAGCTACTCTACTCCCTGCCCATCACCACCGTGCAGATCATCGCCGGGAAATATCTGGCCCTGCTGGTGCTGTACCTGATCCCCCTGGCCATCATCGCGGTCTATCCGCTGATCTTCGCCCAGTTCGGCGACGTCTATCTGCTTACCTCCTACGGCTCCATCCTGGCCTTTTTCCTGCTGGGCGCGGCCTTGATCGCCGTGGGGGTCTTTCTCTCCTCGCTGACCGACAACCAGGGGCTGGCCGCCGGCCTGGGCATCGCGGTCATTCTGCTGAACTACTACAGCGTCAGCCTCTCCGAGTATGTCTCCTCCACCCCGGTGGGGGCGCTGGCCGCCCTGCTGGTGCTCATTCTGGCGGTGGGTGCCGTGGTGCGCTATCTGACCCGAAACAGCAACCTGGCCTACGGCGTCTGTCTGGTGCTGCTGGCCGCGGTGGCGGCCCTGTACTTCGTGGACAGCACCGCCTTCGAGGGCCTGCTGCCCTCGGTCATGTCCGCCCTCTCCCTCTTTGAGCGGTTTTACACCTTTGTCAACGGCGTGTTCGACCTGACGGCCGTGTTCTACTACCTGACGGTGGCCGCCCTCTTTCTGTTCCTCTCGGTGCAGTCTTTGGAGAAAAGGAGGTACAACTGATGAAGAAGCGGCCGAATGCAACACCCTCCGGCCCGGCGGGGCACAGCCGCCAGGCCTTTCAGGGCGGAACCTACTCTCTGATGCTGACGGCGGCGGTGCTGGCGCTGCTCATCGTCCTCAATCTTCTGGTGAGCGCCCTGCCCACCAGCCTGACCCAGTACGACATCAGCGCCTCCAAGCTCTACTCCGTCACCAGCAACACCAAGGTGGTGGTCAACGCGCTGGAGCAGGACGTGACCATCTACTGGATCGTGCAGTCCGGCGAGGAGGACGCGGTGATCGAAAACCTCCTGGGCAAATACGAGAGCCTGTCCGACCACATTACCGTGGTCAAGAAAAACCCCGACGTCTACCCCACCTTCGCTGAGCAGTACACCGACGAGGCGGTGAAGAACAACAGCCTGGTGGTGGAGTGCGGGGAGCGCAGCCGGTTTATTTCCTACGACGACATCTATCTGTCCGAGCCGGACATGTACACCTACTCCTACAACACCTCCTTTGACGGCGAGGGCGCCATCACCTCGGCCATCGATTATGTGGTCAACGCCGAGCAGCCCCAGCTCTACCGGCTGGAGGGCCACGGCGAGAGCGAGCTGCCCTCCACCTTCCAGGATCAGCTGGAGAAGGCGAACATGGAGCTGCACGACCTCTCCCTGCTGACCGTGGACGCCATTCCTGAGGACGCCGCCTGCCTCCTCATCTACGCCCCCACCAGCGACATCTCCGGGGAGGAGCGGGATATGCTCGCCGACTATGTGACCGGCGGCGGCAAGCTGCTGGTCATGGCCGGCCCGGTGGATGGCGCCTCCCTGGACAACCTCTACAGCCTCCTGTCCGAGTACGGCGTGACGGCCAACGAGGGGATTGTGATCGAGTCCGACCGGGAGCACTACGCCTTCCAGGCGCCCTTCGCCCTCCTGCCTGACCTGGCCTCCAGCGCCATCACCGACTCCCTGATCGACGAGCGCTACTTCCCCATCCTGCCCCTCTCTCTGGGCCTCACCGTGGGGGAGGACACCAACGGCGCCACAGTCACCCCCCTGCTCACCACCTCGGACGCCTCCTACAGCAAGCTGGCCGGCTACGAGCTGGACACCTACGACAAGGAGGAGGGGGATCTGGACGGCCCCTTCACCCTGGCGGTCTCCGTGGAGGCGGGCAGCGGCCAGATGGTGTGGTTCTCCTCCTCCGCCTTCCTGGACGACAAGTATAACGCCCTTTCGTCGGGGGCCAACGTGAACCTGGGGATGAACGCCCTGTCCTCCCTGGTGGGGGAGAGCGAGGCCATGGCCATCCGCAGCAAGTCCCTGAACTACAACTACCTGACCATCAGCGCGTCCACCTCCTCCCTGCTGAAGGTGCTCATGATCGGCATCGTACCCCTGGCCTACCTGGGCGTCGGCATCGCCGTGGTCGTTAAGAGAAGGAGGATGCAGAATGAAGCGGTATAAGCGGCTCTATGTGGTGCTGGCGGTGCTTCTGGCGGCCTGTATCGCCACCTTTGCCCTCAGCCGGTACAAGGCCCAAAAGGAGCAGATCCAGACCAGCGGGGAGACCATCCTCTCCATCTCCGCCGACGAGGTGGAGAGCCTCTCCTGGGACTACGACGGGCAGACCCTGTCCTTCCACCGGGACGGAGCCTGGAGCTACGACGACGACGCGGCCTTCCCGGTGGACGCCGAGCAGATGGATCTACTTCTGGAGCCCTTCGCGGCCTTCGGCGCCGCCTTCATCATCGAAGATGTGGACGATCTGGGGCAGTACGGCCTGGATAACCCGGTGTGCACCATCCGCATCACCGCCGGCGGGGAGAGCTGGACGATCCAGCTGGGGGACTACAGCAAGATGGACGCCCAGCGGTATGTCTCCATCGGGGACGGAAACGTGTACCTGGCGGCCCACGACCCCCTGGACGAATTTGACGTGACCCTGGACGAGCTGATCGACCAGGACGACATTCCCGCCTTCGGCCAGGTGTCGGAGCTGCGCTTCTCCGGCGCGGAGAACTACGCCGTCTCCTATCAGGAGGACGGCGGCAACACCTACCGGGAGGACGATGTGTACTTCACCGAGCGGGACGGGGAGCAAGTCCCGCTGGATCCCGACCGGGTGGAGGACTATCTCCAGGCCATCCAGTCCCTGTCGCTGACGGACTGCGTAACCTACAGCGCCAACGACGACGATCTCCAGGCCTGCGGTTTGGACAGCCCCGAGCTGATCATCGAGGTCGCCTACGACGGAGAAGACGGGGCCTCCGGCACCTTCACGCTGAACGTCAGCCGCGATCCGGATGAGCGGGCGGCGGAGGCCCCCGCCGACGGGGAGAGCGAGGAGGAGATCACCGCCTACGCCCGGGTGGGCCAGTCCAAGCTGCTCTATCAGATCACCGGCGCGGAGTACGAGGCGCTGATGGCCGCCTCCTATGACGCTCTCCGGCACCAGGAGGTGCTGCCCGCCGCGCTGGAGGATATCAGCCAGGTGGACATGACCCTGGAGGGCGAGACCTACACCCTCACCGCGGCGGACAGTGCGGACGGGCCGGCCTTCGCCTATCAGGGCGAGACGCTGGAGAGCAGCGATTTTCAGAGCGCCCTCCAGGCCCTGACCGCCGTGTCCTTCACCGATGAGGCCCCCACGGGCAAGGAGGAGATCACCCTGACCCTCCATCTGGAGGGGGAGGGCTCCCCCTCCGTCCAGATCGCCCTCTACCGCTTTGACGGGGAGAACTGCCTAGCCACGTTGGATGGCAAACCGCTGTGTCTGGTGGATCGGAGCGCGGCGGTGGCGCTCATTGAGGCGGTTCACGCCATTGTGCTCAACTGAACGCCATACGGAAAAGAGGCCCCGGAATCACTTGGGATTCCGGGGCCTCTCAGCTTCTTGTCAAATTCTTGTCAAACGAATTGTCTGCTCCGGCGCGGACGGTCCGGGCCGGTGGGCTGTCCCCGCAGCTTACGCTCCGGTCCCGCCCGCCACGGCCAGCGCCGCGGCCTTGATGGTGGCCACCGCCGCGGCAATGCCCATATGACTGCTGACGCACAGGTCATATTCCCGGCTCTGGCCCCATTTCCCGGTGGCAAAGTAGTTGTAGTAGGAGGCGCGGGCCCTGTCCTGGCGGAGCACATAGGCCTCCAGGTTGGGCTCCTGGACGCCGTACTCCTCTCGGGCCCGGCGCACCCGCTCGTCCAGCGGAGCGTGCACAAAGACGCTCAGCCGCCTGGGGTCGTCCCGCAGAATGTAGTCGGCGCACCGGCCCACGATGACGCAGGACTCCCTGGACGCGGCCTCCTTGATGACCTTGGCCTGGGCAATGAACACCTGGTCGGGCACCGACGGAGTCTGTACCGCGGTGTAGAGGTCGTACAGGAAGCTGTTGGTGGGACGTTGATGCTCGGAATCCCGGATGAAGCTCTCCGAGAATCCGGTCTTCCTGGCCACCGCCGTGATGAGCTCCTTGTCGTAGAAGGTGATACCCAGCTCCTCCGACAACTGCTTGGCGATGAGCCGCCCGCCGGAACCGTACTCCCGGCCGATGGTGATGACAACGTGCTTCATAAGGACACCTCCTATCCTGCCTCTATTATAATACAAACCGGCCGGTTCGTCAAAGCGGATTTTCTCAACCCCAGCCGAATGTCTCGCCGGCAGAGTACTTGGAGGGCAGTACGGTGTCGATGGCGATTTTGTCCACGTCCCCGTTCTCCCACAGGCGGAGCAGATCGTCAGCCTCGGCGTACACCAGCGCGCCGGTCACCTCCACGCCGTTGGCCTCCACATAGGCGGCGGCCTCCGCGAAATAGCTCTGATAGTAGTCCGCCCAGACCTCGCCCCCCAGCAGGGCCTCTATTGCCTGAGGCCGGTCGTTCACATAGGCCAACAGGCTACGGAACCGCTGTTCATAGGCCACGCCCACGGCCCGCTCCAGACTGGCCTGGGCCCAGTTAAACATGGGATAGTCCTCCCAGTCGGGACTGAAGCCGCTGCCCCGCGCATCCAGCATGGGGAATCCCAGCATGCTCTCCTCCCCCGTACGGACGCCCGCCCACAGAAAGCGGATACCGCTGTACTCCTGCTGCTCCTCCAGCCAGTACAGCTTTACGGGGTTCAGATGCTCCGGAAAATGCACCCACGCCGCCACATAGGAGGTGCCGGGCAGCTCGCGCAGGTAGTCCGGGGTGTGGCGGCTGAATTCCAGTTTATCACTGACGCGCCCGCTCTCCGCCGACTCCATAATCTCCAGAATACTCCGCCCCGGACTGGAGTGCGCCCAGAATCCGTCTGCATGGGGGCCCAGCTCGCCGCTCCGCTGGCTCGTCTCCCCGGTGAGCCACGCCTCCGTCTCCACCGTGAGGGTGTAGCGCCCGAACCCCTCCGGCTGCGCCGAGGCGGCTGTCACCGTCGCCCCCGGGGCGATCAGGCTGTAAAGGGCAGTAAGATCCACCGCCACGTCCTGACTCTCCACGCGCAGATAGCGCTCCGCTTCCTCCGGCGGCAGGTCTCCGATGCCGATCACCTCCACGCCGTTCTCCTCCACAAGAGAGTCCGGCGCGCGATCTTCCATTCCGCCCACCGTGTAGGCGTTTGGCTGATAGTACAGGGACGACACCAGGGGGCTGACCACGAAGCGCACCCCCAGCAGGACGGCCAGCACGATGCAGGCCGCCCACACCGCCGTCCGCCGCAGGCGGCGGTTTACCTTCTTCTGAATATGCCGTACCTCTCCGGCGGGGGCCTGCGTCTCCGCCGCCCCCAGCGCGTCCTCCACCTGCTCGGCCAGGTAGTCGGCAATGGCCTCGCTCTTCTCCAGCTCGGCCTCCACCATGGCCCGCTCCTCCTCGCTGGCCTGCCCGGCCCGGTATTTGTCCAGCAGTTCCCGAAATGTCATATCTGTCCCTCCAATCTGCTCTTCAGCTTCTTCCGCGCCCGGCACAGCAGGGTGCGGGCCGCTCCGGGGGTGAGTCCCATGGCCTCCCCCGCCTCCTTCAGGGAGAGCCCTCCGTAGTAGTGGAGGGTGACGATCTCCCGATCCACCGGGGAGAGGGCCTGCACCGCCCGGTAGACGGCCCGGCGCCGCTCCTCCTGGAGCAACTCCTCCAGCACGTCTCCCTCCGCCGCCAGCTCTGGGCCGGGCGGCTCCGGGGCCAGGCGGCGGCTGCGCCGCACCTGATCCAGCCACAGGTTGCGGCATACCTTATACAGCCAGCTCCGCCACCCGGCGTCCGCCCCGTCCAGGGCCAGCAGGGCGCGGCAGAAGGCCTCCGCGGTCAGATCCTGGGCCTGGGCCTCGTTCTGGCACAGGGAATAGGCGTAGAGATACAGCTCTCCGGCATAGCGCCGGTACAGCTCCTCCAGCGTGCGCGGCTCCACTCCGCTCCCCCCTTTCTGTCTATTCAACGTCTCAGCCGAAAAAAGGTTACACTTTCTCCGGCATCTTGCATCACTCAATTCATTTTTTGCAGAACAGCCCAATTTCCCGGTGGCTTTCCCGTCATTTTTGCAATTTTATTTTTTTCTCTTGCATTTTTAGGAAAAACAGATTATAATAGCTCCATCGTGGAAGCGCGGGGCCTCTCCCCCGCGTTCATCGCTCAAATTCGGCCGCCTGCCGGGCAGGCGCCACGCAAAGGGGTTTGGCAATATGGCATTTACCTTTACCAATTCGTATCTCCAGGGTGTCTATGAAGATGTCTGCAAAAAGAATGCCCACGAGCCGGAGTTCCTCCAGGCCGTCGGCGAGGTGCTGGAGTCCCTCCAGCCCGTGGTGGAGCAGAACCAGCGGCTGGCCAAGTCCGGCGTCATTGACCGGATTGTGGAGCCGGAGCGCAGCCTGCTGTTCCGCATCTCCTGGGTGGACGACCACGGCCAGGTACAGGTCAACCGGGGCTACCGGGTGCAGTTCTCCACCGCCATCGGCCCCTCCAAGGGCGGCCTGCGGTTCCACCCCTCCGTCAACCTGTCCATCATCAAATTCCTGGGCTTCGAGCAGGTGTTCAAGAACTCCCTGACCGGCCTGCCCATGGGCGGCGGCAAGGGCGGCGCGGACTTTGACCCCAAGGGCAAGAGCGACAACGAGGTTATGCGCTTCTGCCAGTCCTTTATGACCGAGCTGCAGCGCCACATCGGCCCCGACACCGATGTGCCCGCCGGTGATATCGGCGTGGGAGCCCGCGAGATTGGCTACCTGTTCGGCCAGTACAAGCGCATCCGCAACGAATTCAACGGCGTGCTCACCGGCAAGGGCCTGAGCTACGGCGGCTCCCTGGCCCGCACCGAGGCCACCGGCTACGGCCTGTGCTACTTCGCCGACGAGATGCTCAAGGCCGCCGGAAAATCCTTCCAGGGCCAGAGCGTGGTGATCTCCGGCTCCGGCAACGTGGCCATCTACGCCAACCAGAAGGCCACCGAGCTGGGCGGCAAGGTCATCGCCATGAGCGATTCCAACGGCTATATTGTAGACGAAAACGGCATTAACTACAAGGTGATCCAGGAGATCAAGGAGGTCAAGCGCGCCCGCATCAAGACCTATCTGGACTATGTACCCACTGCCAAGTATTTCGAGGGCTGCCAGGGCATCTGGACGGTACCCTGCGGCATCGCCCTCCCCTGCGCCACCCAGAACGAGCTGCCCCTGGAGGGGGCCAAGGCCCTGGTGGAGCACGGCTGCTTCGCCGTGGCCGAGGGCGCCAACATGCCCTCCACCCCCGAGGCGGTGGCCTGGTTCCAGGAGCACGGCGTCCTCTTCGCCCCCGCCAAGGCGTCCAACGCCGGCGGCGTGGCCACCTCCGGCCTGGAGATGAGCCAGAACTCCATGCGCCTGAGCTGGAGCTTCGAGGAGGTTGACCAGAAGCTGCACACCATCATGCGCAACATCTACCACAACGCCGCCAACGCCGCCGCCGAGTACGGCATGGAGGGCAATCTGGTGGCCGGCGCCAACATCGCGGGCTTCATGAAGGTGGCCGACGCGATGATCTGGCAGGGTGTGAGTTACTAAAAAGGCTTCTGCCTTCTGAGACCCGTCGGCCACCGGAACCCCATCGCAAGATGGGGCGGCGCGGCAAGCGCCGTACAAGCGTTTTCGCCAGAGGCGAAAACCTTGGCGCAGGGGCAATTCATTTGCCCCGAGCATGTGAAATAGACACAGAAAAAAGCAGGTGTCCCGGCGGGACACCTGCTTTTTATTCATATTCCCGGTTCGGTTCGATGTACCGCTGAATCCACGCCTTGTACTCCGGCGTCCCCGCCCCCACCTGACAGCCGAAATAACAGCTATACATGGCCTCGAAATCGTCCCGGTATAGCACGGCGGTCCGGTAGCTGTCCCAAAATGAGCTCAGCGGCTTTCCCTTTTCTGCGACCAACCTGCTCAGCATACGAAATGCCGTCCGCTCCGCCTTGTCCTCTGCCTGGGGGGAAGCCAATATTTTTTCCTGGGAGATGTCGTCCTCTCCATAGGTAAAGATGCCCTCGGCAGAGAGATCGGAGAGCTTTTTATTCTTTTGGTAGCAGGCTGCGCAATAGCGGAGGGCAACCATATGGCGATATGCCTCATAAGACCGGAACGCCTCGCTGATTCCCGGCCAGCTTCCCAGAATCTCCACGAGGGCCTCATGCTCGGCACAGACCAGACGGTAGGCCGGACAGGTTTCCCGCATGTAGTCCTTGCGTTCGTTTAATAGCTCCTCTATTTCCAACATTAAAGTCACCCCCCATCTAGACTATAGCATTATCTAATGTAAAAGTCTATAGTTTTATAGTCTGGTTACCCTAGTATCTAATCATTACATTAGATAGTGAGGGCATAGACTATGATTAAGTTAGATATTCTCTCCCTGTTAAAAGCAAAAGGAAAAAGTAAGTATTGGCTGTATAAGCAGCTCGGTATGAGCTATCAAAATTTTAATCGAATGGTCAACAATGAAACAAAGTCCATCCGTTATGAAAACATTGAAGCAATGTGTTTTCTTTTAAACTGTACTCCAAACGACCTATTCATTATCGACTTTGACGAATCCTGATTTTTTGTTATACTATAAGCACCTTGTTTCTGGCAGGGACTCGCCCAACCATGTAGGGGCGGCCTTTATGGCCGCCCGCGGGCGACCACAAGGGTCGCCCCTACGCCGCTATGCGTTGGGCCGGGTGCCACGACTGTCTCCCTTCCGCGTAGGGGCCGACGCCCCAGGGCGGTCTCTCTCGCCCCTCTGGGGCAATTCACCTTCTGCCCACATCGGCCCGCCTTGTGCCGGACTGGCGCATCTTCCATATGACCCCTTTTGGTATCTGTTTTCTTGTCCTGCCTCCGGCGGCTTGTCTGGAAAGAGCGGCCCTGGAATACAGGGGTGGGGCTTGTCCCCGCCCGCGGGCGGCATGAACCCGATGCGCCGGATTGCCATACCCATTCCCCCAACTTTAACAGAGAGGTAACGCCATGATCCGAATTCAAAACATTCCCCTGCCCATCGGCGGCGGAGAGGAGCAGCTCCGCAAGCGGGCCGCCAGGCTCCTGGGGCTGAACCCCGGCCAGCTCCGCTCCCTCACCCTGGCCCGGCAGTCCATCGACGCCCGCAAAAAATCCGACGTGCACTATGTATGTACCGTCCATGTGGAGGTGGACAACGAGGCCCGGATCATGGCCCGCTGCCGGGATAAAAATGTGAGCCTCCACACAGAACAGCCTTACGCCTTTCCGCCGATACGGCGAACCTCCCCCCTGCCGCCGGTGGTGGTGGGCATGGGCCCCGCCGGGCTGTTTGCCGCCCTCTTTTTAGCCCGGAACGGGGTCATCCCCATTGTGCTGGAGCGGGGCCGTCCGGTGGATGAGCGGACGGCGGACGTGGAGCGCTTCTGGGCCACGGGGGTGCTGGACACCACCTCCAATGTGCAGTTCGGCGAGGGGGGCGCGGGCACCTTCTCCGACGGCAAGCTGACCACCGGCACCCACGACCCCCGCATCTCCACGGTCTTCCGGACGCTGGTGGAGGCGGGCGCCCCGGCGGACATCCTCTACCAGCACAAGCCCCACATCGGCACCGACATTCTCCGGGACGTGGTGCGCAATGTGCGGCGGGAGCTGCTGGCCCTGGGGTGCGACGTGCGTTTCGGGCACCGGCTGGCGGGCCTGGACGTGCGGGACGGCGTCCTGCGGGCCGTTGCGGTGGACGGCCCCGGCGGCCGGTATGACCTGCCCTGCGACGCGCTGGTGCTCTCCCCCGGCCACTCCGCCCGCGACACCTTCCAGATGCTGCTGGATACCGGGGTGCCCATGGCCCCCAAGCCCTTCGCCATCGGGGTACGCATTGAGCATGCGCAGGCCGCCCTGTCGGAGGCCCAGTTTGGCCCGGCGTGGGAGCGGCTGCCCGCGGCGGACTACAAGCTGGCCTGCCATCTGCCCACGGGCCGCAGCGCCTTCACCTTCTGCGTCTGTCCCGGCGGGCAGGTGGTGGCCGCCGCCTCGGAGGAGGGGCGGCTGGTGACCAACGGCATGAGCTGCCGCGCCCGGGACGGGGCCAACATCAACGGCGGCTTCCTGGTGGGGGTGTCCCCCGCCGACTTTGGCTCGGAGCACCCCCTGGCGGGGGTAGAATTCCAGCGCCGCTGGGAGGCGGCGGCCTACACCCTGGGCGGCGGCGGCTTCCGCGCCCCGGCCCAGACGGTGGCCGACTTCCTGGCCCGGCGGCCCTCCACGGCCCTGGGGCGCATCACCCCCACCTACCGCCCCGGCGTCACCCCGGCGGAGCTGGACCGCTGCCTGCCCGGCTACGTGGCCGACACCCTGCGGGGTGCCCTCCCCCTCTTCGACCGCAAGCTCCGCGGCTTTGCCGCGCCGGAGGCCGTGCTCACCGGCGTGGAGAGCCGCTCCTCCTCTCCGGTGCGCATCCTCCGGGGCGAGGACTTTCAGTCCCCCATCCGGGGCCTTTACCCCTGCGGCGAGGGGGCTGGGTACGCGGGCGGGATTACCAGCGCGGCCGTGGACGGCATTCGGGTCGCCGAGGCCATCGCTTCCAAATAAGCATATTTTTTACATAAAAACCCCATTTTGGCGCATAATAACGCCAGAATGGGGATTATTATGGTCTTTCACAATTTCGTATGATACTGTAAAAGTCCAATTCTGTCGAAAAGTGAGGGATTTTGAAGCGATGGCTCGAAAAAAAGTAGAAACTAATATATCTTTTGACGAAATGCGACAGAAATACTATGTCTGCATGGATTACGGCCTGGATGAAACCGGCAAGCGAGTGAAGAAGTACAAGACCTACCCCACGCTGGCCCAGGCCCGCCGGGGCCTGCGCGATTTTCAGACGGAACAGGACACCCACCAGACCGTGGCCCCCCGCTCCATGACCTTGGATCAGTGGCTGGAATACTGGATGGAGGAGGTCATTCAGCCCAACCGGGCCGCCACCACCATCTACGGCTACCGCAAGATCATCGACAACCACCTGTCCGACGCGCTGGGCTCCGTCCCCATCCAGAAGCTGACGCCCCAGCATCTCCAGCAATACTACTCCATGCTCATGCGGGACAAGGGCCTGTCGGCCAATACGGTACGGCGGCACCACGATCTGCTCTCCTGCGCCCTGCACATGGCGCTCCGGCAGGACATCATTCTCCGCTGTCCCACAGAGCGGGTGGAGCCGCCCCGGGTCATCCCCCATGAGGCCCGATTCTACACCCCGGCGGAACTCAAGCGGCTGTTCGGCCTGGTGGAGGGCCACTGGCTGGAGCTGATCGTCAAGCTGGCGGGCAGCCTGGGCCTGCGTCGGGAGGAGATCTGCGGCCTGCGGTGGAGCAGCGTGGACTTCGAGCTGCGCAAGCTCCACATCAAGGAGGCCCGCACCGCCGCCGGGGCGGAGATCGTGCAGAAGGAGACCAAGAACCGCTCCTCCAACCGCATCCTCCACATGAGCGACGATCTCTACCGCCTGCTGCGGCGGGAACGCGCCCGACAGGCCGAGCGCAAGCTGGCCCTGGGAGACGCCTGGCCGGACACCGGCATGGTGGCGGTGGACGCCAAGGGCAACCCCTACTCCCCCAACGCCGTATCCCTGGCCTTCACCCGCTTCATTCAGGCCCACCACCTGCCCAAAATCACCCTTCACGGCCTGCGCCACACCTTCGCCACCGTGGCCTCCGCCCAGGGTGCGCCCCTGTTCGACATCGGCAAGGCTCTGGGCCACTCCACCCCCGCCACCACGGGCAAGATCTACACCCACCTGCTGGATCAGAACCACACCGCCACCCTGGACCGGGTGGCAAATGCGCTGAAATAATGCCGGGGGCGCGGACGTTTTTCGTCCGCGCCCCTGGCGCTTTTCCGCAAAAAATGGTACAATCCATGCAATCATCCGCCCTTCTCAGGTGTGTATAGGGCAGAAAGGAGCGAGAGCCATGGCCGACCAGCTCCGGGGGGACGCCCTCTTTTCCTACGCCGTGGAACACTATCTGGACACCGTATACCGCGCGGCCTTCCACGCCGCCCCCTCGCCCCAGGACGCCGAGGACGTGGCCCAGGAGGTCTTTGAGGCTCTGCTCCGCAGCGGCAAGCGCTTCCGGGAGCCCGAACACCTGCGGGCCTGGCTGCTGCGGGTCACCGTCAACAAGTGCAAAAACCTCTACCGGGCCAAGCGCCGGACGGAGGTGCCCCTGACGGAGGCCATTCCCGCCCCGGAATCGGCGGAGCCCTCCGTCCTGGACGAGGTGCGCGCCCTGCCCGCGCCCTACCGCAGCGCCCTCTACCTCCACTACTTTGAGGGCTATACTGCCGCGGAGATCGGGAGGATACTGGGCGCCAAGCGGAACACGGTGCTCTCCTGGCTGGCCCGGGGGCGGCAGGCCCTGCGGGAGCGGATGATCGGAGGCTTTGACGATGCATAAATCAGACTATCTGGCCCAGGTAGAGGCCCTTCGCGCCTCCCCAGAGCTGCGGGCCCGGGTGGCCGGGCTGGCTGGGACGCCCGCCCGCCGCAGGAGACTCCGCCCCTGGATGGGGGTGTGCGCCTGCCTGGCCGTCCTGCTGCTGGGGGGAACCCTGCTTCTGCCCCGGCTGGGGGGCAGCTCCGCCGGCGGAGGCGGCCACGCCGGGGGGAGCATCTTCCAGTCCTACGCCGGGCCGGTCTTTCCCCTGACCACCCTGGAGGACGCCGGGCTCACCGCCCGCCGCACCATCACACTGGACTTCGCCCCCTGGGGCGACGGGCACACCACCGACATCGACGTCACCGACTCCTATGTGCTCACCAATCCCACCGGCGCCGACCAGAGCGTCACCCTGGTCTACCCCTTTTCCGGCAGCTTCTACGCCCTCTATCCCCCCACCCTGACGGCGGACGGTACGGCGCTGGACGCCGTCATCCACCCCGGCGTGGGTGGGAGCCAGAGTCTGGAGTCCTGGGAGGAGTACGCCGCCCTGGTGGAGGAGAACGATCTGGCGGCGGCCCACGCCGAGATCTCCGCCCTGGACACGCCGGTGACGGTCTACGCCTTCACCGACCTCACCCGGCCGGAGAGCGACGCTGCGGCCCCCACCCTGGCGGTGACCTACCCCTGGTCGGAGGACGCCCCCGCCGTGCTGACTTACGGCTTTCACGGCAGCTCCATTGACCGGGAGGCGGGGTGGGCCCGGCACAGCTTCTCCCTGCCCGAGCCGGACTCCCCCCACGCCCAGGACCCCCGCCTGCTCATCGCGGTGGGCGGCGCTCTGGAGGACTACACCCTACAGGGCTTCCGGGACGGGGGCTGCGACCCCGGCGGGGAGCTGGACGGAGTGAGCGCCGCCGTCACCCGGTACGAGTCCACTCTGAGGGAAGTGCTGAACGCCCTCTGTCCCTCCCCGGATACCCTGGCCCACAAGTACGGCGGCGAGACGGACGCCGCGTCCCTCTCCAGGGAGGTATTTTTTGACACCCTTTGCCGGGGCTTGGGCACGGCGGTGCCGGCAGACATGACCATGCTGGAGGATGTGTTCTCCTGGGTCAACATACAGGAGCGCATCTTCTATACGGAGGCCGCCCTCACGATTCCCGCCGGGGAAAGCGTCCAGGTGGAGGCCGCCCTGCCCAAGGAGGCCAGCTTTGACTTCGCCTGCGCCCACACGGAGAACCGGGGCATTTACGGCTATGATCTGGTTACGCGGCTGGGTTCCGCCCTCTCCTTCACGCGCCAGACCGCCGCGCTGGCCCACACGGAGCAGATTGCCATCGTCCGTCAGAACTTCGGCTTCGATCTGGCGGCCGGACTTACCTCCGTGCCGCTGGAACCGGATCAGGAATACTACTATCTGGAGGTACGCCGGAGCAAATAAAGAGGAATCCCCCGGCACCGCCGGGGGATTCCTCTTTATGTTCTTTACGCCAGCTTCCGGTTGGGCCGCATGAACAGCCACTCGGACACGCCCTTGCGGAAGGCGTCGTGCAGAAGGCACTTGGGCTGAAACCCCAGGGACTGATAGAGCCGCTTGGCCCCGGTATTGAACTGGCTGGTCATGATGTACATGCTGGGGTACTGCTCCCGCTCCATGACGCCGATGAAGATCTTCACCAGATCGGTGCCGATCCCCTTGCCCCGGTACTTCTTTTTCACGCTCAGAAGATTCAGGTAGGGCAGGCCCGCCATACCGTCCCGGGTCATGTACATGACCCCCACGGCCTCGTCCTCCGGGCTCATGGCCACATAGAGGTCGCCGTCCGCCATCGCCTTGCGCAACTGGTCGTTCAGCCGGTCGCTGTCCGCAAAATAGGTGTCATACAGCCTGGAGTTGTAAAAGACCTCCCGATAGTCCTCCAGCCGCTCGGGCACGCCCTTTACCAGCTTGAATTCCATATTCACACACACTTCTTTCGGATGGGTTTGCCGTTACCGCTCCGCAATGGGGACGTAATCGGCATGGGTTCCCACATACTTGTAGGCCGGACGGATAATCTTGCCCATGTTGATGAGCTCCTCGATGCGATGGGCGCTCCATCCAGCCACACGGGCCATGGCAAAGAGGGGGGTATACAGCTCCAGGGGCAGATCCAGCATGTGGTAGACGAAACCGGAGTAGAAGTCCACGTTGGCAGACACGCCCTTGTACATCTTCCGCTCGCCGGCGATGATCTCGGGGCCCAGCCGCTCCACCAGGGAGTACAGCTCATACTCCTCGGTGCGGCCCTTCTCCCGGGAGAGCTTCTCCACGAAGGAGTGCAGCAGGTTGGCGCGGGGGTCGGACAGGGAGTAGACCGCGTGGCCCATGCCGTAGATAAGGCCCGCCCGGTCAAATGCCTGCTTGTCCAGCAAGGCCTGGAGGTAATGGCGCACCTCGTCCTCGTCCTTCCAGTCCTTCACCTGCTCTTTCATGTCCTCAAACATTCGAATGACCTTGATGTTGGCGCCGCCGTGCTTGGGCCCCTTCAGTGAGGCCAGGGCGGCCGCCATGCAGGAGTAGGTATCCGTCCCAGAGGAGGTGACCACGTGGGTGGTGAAGGTGGAGTTGTTGCCGCCGCCGTGTTCGGCGTGGAGGGTGAGGCAGATGTCCAGCACATGGGCCTCCCAGAAGGAGTAGGAGGAGTCAGGCCGCAGCAGGGAGAGGATGTTCTCCGCCGTGGACAGCTCCGGCTGGGGGGCGTGTATGTAAAGGCTGTTCCCGCTCTTGTAGGTGTAGGCCTGGTAGCCGTAGACGCTGAGTACCGGGAACAGGGCGATGAGCTGGAGACACTGGCGCATGACGTTGGGCAGGGAGATATCGTCGCACCGCTCGTCATAGGAGGCCAAGTTCAGCACGCTGCGGGCCAGGGAATTCATAATATCCTGGCTGGGCGCCTTCAGAATGACATCCCGCACGAAGTTGCCGGGCAGGGTACGGTAGTAGGCCAGCTGGTTTTTAAAGCTCTCCAGCTCCGCCGCGTTGGGCAGGCGGCCCAGCAGGAGCAGATAGGCGGTCTCCTCAAAGCCGAACCTCCCCTCCTTCAGCGCCCCCGCCACCAGCTTCTCTACATCGATGCCGCGGTAGTAGAGCTTGCCGTCGCAGGGGATCTCCTGCCCGTCCACCATTTTTTTGGCGATGATGTCGGAGATCTCGGTCAGGCCCGCCAGAACGCCCTTGCCGTTGAGGTCGCGGAGGCCGCGCTTGACGTCGTATCTCACATAGTCCCCCGCGTCAATGCTGCTGTTTTGCAGGGACTGGGCCGCCAGCGCTTCAATCTCAGGGGTGATATCGCAGTAGTTTGGATTGCTCGCCATAGAAAACCTCCATTCTTCCGCTCTGCCTTGCGTACCGCAGAACGCCTTTGTGAAATGTGCATCTCTCCAATATAATCCAGTATAACATGTAATTGTTACCAGAATATGAATCCACACATAAAGTTTGATTCAAAAAACGGTGGACATGGTCCACCGTTTCTTCAGAAGAGATCCCGTTTTTTCAGGATAATAGCCACCACCAGGATCACCACGCCGGACAGGGCCAGCGGGAACCACCAGAACTGGTCCAGGGGCAGATTGGCTACGTTCATCCCGTAGAAACTGAAGAAGATATTTGGGATGGTCAGCAGGATGGTGATGGAGGTCAGCACCTTCATGATCACGTTCAGATTGTTGGAGATGACGGAGGCGAAAGCGTCCATCATGCCAGAGATGATGGAGGAGTAGATGTTAGCCATCTCGATGGCCTGGCGCACCTCAATGAGCACGTCCTCCAGCAGGTCGTGGTCCTCTTCATATAGGGTGATGATGCGGCCCCGGAGAATCTTTTCCAGGGTCACCTCATTGGCCTTGAGCGAGGTGTTGAAGTAGACCAGTGACTTTTCCAGATCCAGGAGCTGAATGAGCTCCTTGTTTCGCTGGGACTTGTAGAGCTGCCGCTCCATGTAGTTGTAGATCTTGTCAATCTGCTTCAGATACTGAAGGAAGCGTTTGGCAACCTGCAACAGCATATAGAGAATGAAGCTGGTGCGCTTCTGGGTTTCGGCAAACCGCACCAGTCCGTCCTGAAAATCCTTCAGAATGGAGGTCTCCTTCAGGCAGACGGTGATGATGTGCTTGTCGGTGACGATGATGCCCAGGGGCAGAGTGGAGTACACCACCGCGTCATCCTTCTCCACAGCGGGCACGTCGATGATGATGAGGGTCTGTCCGTCCTCGGTGTCGATCCGGGAGGTCTCCTCCTCGTCCAGGGCGGCCCGGAGGAAGGAGGGCTCCACGCCCAACGTCACCGCTACGGTGTTCAGCTCGTCCTCGCTGGGATAGGTCAGGTTCACCCAGCAGCCGTCCTGCACGGAATCCAGCCGGGTCATTTTTCCTTGAATCGTTTTAAAAATAGAGAGCAACGATCTCACGCCTTTCTCGGCGCGGGCCCCTCAAAAGGGTATAAAAATCCCCGCACGCATTTGTCTTTGCCGCCTGTGCGGAAAATATCCTTCCTGCACAGGCCAAGCGGCGACACGGCGTGCGGGTCTACCGGACGGGCCGGTCAGCCGCAGAGCCAATGCGCCGCGCTCCATATGGGACATTCTCGACTCACAGGGTCACCGCTCACAGCGCATATCACTCCTTTTCCAGTATTGTCATTTGCTTTTTTATTATAAGCCCGTCCGGCGCAGATTGCAAGTAAAACGTCCGTTAAGGTGCATCCGTCCTATAAACCGGACCATTTTCGCTTTGATCTCTTCGGATCATTTTTAAAATGATCCAGAGAGATCCCGGATTGACAGGTCGATCGACTTTTGCTATACTGGGTCGGAAGGACGGTGAAAACATGCCCAAGACAATCGGAATTATCGACGCGGATCTGCTCGATAACGGGACCCGTCACCCCAACCTGGCTCTCATGAAAATCAGCGGCTATCAAAAGGAGCTGGGCAACGACGTCACCCTGCTGGAGGATTACTACTCCATTCCCAAATACGACGAGGTATATCTTTCCCGGGTATTTGATTTTACCAACGTACCCATTGATCCCAAGAACTACCCCAACCTGCACATCGGCGGAACCGGCTTTTTCTGGATGACCGCCCCGGACCTTCCCCTGGAGGTCGAACACCATATGCCCGACTACCACCTCTACGACGAATATGTGGGCAGGCAGATCGCCCGGGGCATCAAGCCCCAGACCTACAGCGACTACATGGACTACAGCATCGGCTTTACCACTCGGGGCTGCTTCCGCAAGTGCCCCTTCTGTGTCAACCAGAAGTATGACCATGTGTTCCGCCACTCTCCGGTGAAGGAGTTCTTCGACCCCTCCCGCAAGCACATATACCTGTGGGACGACCAGTTTTTCGGCTTTCCCAAGTGGCAGGAGGTGCTGGACGAGCTGGATGAAACCGGCCGCCGCTTTCAGTTCCGCCAGGGCCTGGATGTACGTCTGATGACCGAGGAGAAGGCCAGGCGGCTGGCGAACGTGAAGTATCACGGGGATTATATCTTCGCCTTCGACCACATCAACGAGGCCGAACAGGTGGTGCGCGGCCTGAAAATTTGGCGGAGACACTCCGACAAGTCCACCAAGCTCTACGTGCTCTCCGGCTATGAGTCCCAGGGCGCGGAGGAGATCGCCTCCATCTTTGAGCGCATCCGTATCCTGATGGAGTACCAGTGTCTGCCCTACATCATGCGCCACGAGTACTACAACCGCTCTCCTTACAAAGGGATGTTCATCACCCTGGCCCGCTGGTGCAACCAACCCAGCTTTCTCAAGAAGAAGAGCTTCCGGCAGTTCTGCGAGGCCAACGGTCTGACCAGTTCCGCTTTCCGCTACATGTCTGAGTTCGAGCACGACCACCCCGATATTGCGAAGCAGTATTTTGATATCCGTTTCGACCGGCACGGCGCGTAAGGCGCCTGTTCCCTTCCCATACGTCCCAGCATCGGAATTTCAAGGCCGTGTGCCGCGTTTGGCGGCACACGGCCTTTTCCCCTTCTGCACGGCTATGGACGGAGGAAGGGGAAATAATTCATCCCCAGTTCGATGTAAATGCGCTGCTTGAGCAGCTCATACCGGTCCGCAATCGCCCCGTTTTCATAGCCCACTTCAATACCATGACCGGAGGAAATCAGCTTGGCCTTCATGTCGTCCCGGATATACCGCCCCGAAAAGACAATAATGGACGGGATGGGGGCCGCCATACAGTCGTCCAGGGCGTAGCTCAGCTTCTCGAAAGCCGAACCGCTGGTCTCCTGGAGCTTGGCCTCGATGGCCATGGAGCGGCAGTTCTGGGGGTTCATGATCACGATATCCAGCTTACGGGGTGTGCCGATAAAGCGCCAGCCGATGTATTTCTCCTCCTCGACCGCCAGTCCTTCGCCCCAGCCTCGGATATACTCTGCCAGAGCATGCCGGAAGTTGTTCCCGTTATTGGGCATATAATCCCTCCTCCCATGTTCTTCCTCCATCATAGTGGATCCCATTTCCCGGGTCAATAGGCTTCCGGCCGCCAAACTAGAAAAAGCGCGCTGCGGAACATCAGCCCCGTAGCGCGTCGTCCTGGTTCTGTCCGGCACTGGTTCCGTCTGCCGCCCTCCGAACCTGCAAAAGCAGAGAGAGCATGCCGATACCCAGCAAAATATGACCAATGCCCGAGATTCCGGAAATGGAGGCATCCATTCCTCGGCTCAACTCATTTCCCAACACCTGGCTCATCCCCCGCAGAAAGAATCCCAGCCCTGTGATATTGAGACCTAGTTGATAGACCAGCAGGAACTTCCCGCTGTATCGGCTTGAGAAGGCAAATGTCTTTTCCAGCAGCATCAGGATAAGAAAAAACACCATTCCCAGTGCAAAATAGTGGGTATGCAGGAAAGACAGAGAGGTTCTGCCCGCAAAGCCGCTGAATTTGGTAAACTCCCTATAAAATACGCCCAATGCCATGGCGATCACCGCATAGACCATGGCCAACGTCGCAAAATGCCGCGCCAGTGAAATCTCTTTTTTATTCATCCGTACATACTCCTATCACAGCGGATACCGGAATTGGGTCCGCCGCCTATCGCCGGTTCATACAATCAGAAAGGGCGGAGCGAAGGCTCCGCCCTTTTCCGTATTCTGCTTGATTAGCCGAAGTAGCGCTTCAGCAGGCCCTCGAAAGCCTTGCCGTGGCGGGCCTCGTCGCGGGCCATCTCGTGGACGGTGTCGTGGATGG
>ERZ827440.807-NODE-807-length-39625-cov-5.041066_pt1 | contig 39625 bp, 73 predicted proteins | sample MGYA00519774_ERZ827440 | MGnify/ENA primary metagenome ERZ827440 (study PRJEB31778, sample SAMEA3449302) | human gut metagenome | biome: human gut; feature: human-associated habitat; material: faeces | place: United Kingdom | collected 2010/2012 ... | reverse complement strand
ACCCTCGTCTGCGCCGTGCTCGGCTCGTCCGCGCTGACGGCGGTCGTCAATGCCGTCGTTGGCGCGATACAGAAAAAGCGCGGCAAGGCCACGACGCAGGAGGCGCATCTAGACGAGATCGACAAAAAGCTCGGGAAAATGCAGGAGCATCAGAACGAGCAGTATCTCGCAATTCTCCGTCTGACCATCATGTCGGAGGAAATGCCAATGGCCGAGCGCCTGATCGCCGGAGAGAAGTATAAAAAGATGGGCGGGAACGGCGATGTGAAAAAATTCCTGCACCAGCTGGAGGCGCAGTGCGGACATAGCAATGGAGTTTAGCAAGAAGTGGCTGATTTGCAGCGCGCTCGTCAGCCTCGCGCTCATCATCGCCTGCGCGGCAGGTGCAGATCTGACAGAGATCACGCTTGCGGTGCTGGCTGAAACGACGGCTTCCAGCGGGTTTTATCTCTGGAAGGCCAAGAACGAGAACCGCGCGAAGTACGCGCAGAAGTACATGGATAAATGGGCCGAGAAATACGGCCCGGAAGCGGCAGCACGTATCGCGGAGATCGTGCTGAAAGATTGAAAGGAGCATACATATGGACTACACACAGATCATCTCGGCAGTGATCGCGCTCATCAGCGCGCTCGTTTCGGCATTTTTGATCCCATGGCTCAAAACCAAGATCGACGCTGATAAGCTGCAAACGCTCCGCACTTACGTTGAGATCGGCGTAAAGGCGGCGGAGCAGCTGTACACCGCGACGGACGGCGCGGCGAAAAAGGCGTATGTCGTGAACTTCCTCGCCGAGAAGGGCATTCAATTTGATGTGGAAACAATCGACAAGCTGATCGAGGCCGCCGTGCTGCAGCTGCACCACGAGTTGTACGGGAGTGAGCGGGCATGAGTATCAAAATTGGGCAGGCCAGCCTTGGAGAAACCGGAGGACGCAACCAGCAGCCCGGCAACCAGAGCGGCCGGGAGCTGAATATCTCCAACTGGTACAATGGCCGCTGGCTCGGCGTCCTGCGCTACAAGAGCCGCAAAAAGGCCGAGCGGGCCGCGCAGACGTGCGAGGCGGCCATTAAAAACCGGAACATCGGATACGACATGGCCGACCGGAACACGGCGTATGAGGCCGCCAGAGCCGTCGGGTGGGACGTGAACAGGATCACAAAGCCCGTGGAGACGGACTGCTCCGGCCTTATGACGCTCTGCGCCGTGGCCGCAGGCTGCGAGGCCGTCGCCGCGCTCTACAAAAAGCAGGGCAACAGCTGCACCACCTACTGTATGCTGCACGATTGGCCAGCGACGGGAGACTTCGAGCTGCTGACCGGCAGCAAGTACCTGACGACAGACGCCAATCTCCTGCGCGGCGACGTACTGGTAAGCTCGGGCCATACGGTCATGGCACTCGAAGATGGAAAGAACGGAGAGGGGGAAAAAGAAGTGGTCGAAAAGAGCAAGATCATCGTGGACGGTAAAGAAGTCGCCGTTGAACGCATCCTGAAAGACGGCACGAACTACGTCAAGGTGCGCGATCTGGCCGCTGCGCTGGATCTCGAAGTCGGCAACAAGGGCAATATCGCCGTGCTGAAGCACAAGAAAAAGTAAGGAGGCGGAGCGTATGTCGCCGCAGGCGCGGGCCAAGCTGCCGCCAGAGCTTGGCCGCCTGACACGCAAGGACATGGAGGCCGTGATCTATCAGGCCAATCTTGGCCGGGAAAATGAGAAGATTGCGCATCTTTACTTCGTGGACAAGCTCCCACAGGTAGATGTTGCAACAGAGCTGTTTCTTGGCCGCGCCACTGTACAGCGCCGCCTGCCGGAGATCATGGCGCGGATGAAGGCTGCGTCCGGCAGTCTTCCAAACTGAGCGGAAATGATGCACAAGTGATACGCAGCTGAGGCACATCAAAACGCAAAAAAGCCCATACTGGACACACAAAGGAGTGTTCGGTATGGGCTTTTCTTATTTCAATCCAAATCCCGCCGGGCAGAAGGTCGGGGACTGCACCGTCCGGGCCATCGCAAAGGCGACCGGGAAGAGCTGGGACGACGTATATATCGGATTGTGCCTGCAAGGACTCATCATGGGCGATCTGCCGAGCGCAAACAGCGTATGGAGCGCTTACCTCCGGCAGCAGGGCTTTACCCGGAACGTAATCCCGAACACGTGCCCGGACTGCTATACCGTCGCGGATTTCTGCGCAGATCATCCGCGCGGCGTGTACGTTCTTGCTCTGTCCAGTCATGTGGTCTGTGCGGAGAACGGAAGCTATTTCGATACATGGGACAGCGGCAATGAGATCCCGCTGTTCTACTGGGCAAAGGAGGATAAATGATGTTCGGACAACAGCCGTATGTGTATCAGCAGCCGATTTATAATCAGCCAATCGGCCAACCGATCAGTCAACCAATGCAGGAGCCAATGATGCGCCCACAGTACCAGCCCGCGCCGCAGATACCGGCCTACCAGCCGCAGCCCCAGCAGCCGCAGAATCAGTCGATCATCTGGATTCCGAACGAACAGGCTGCAAACGACTTTATCGTCGCGCCCAACAATGCCGTTACGCTTTGGGATATGAACGCGCCGGTCGTGTATGTGAAAAAGGCCGATGCAAGCGGCAAGCCGACCATGACGACCTACGACCTTGTAGAGCGTGCGCAGGCCGCGCCAGCGCCCGCAGCGCCGCGAAAAGACATGAGCGAAGAATATGTGACCCGCAGAGAGTTTGAAGAGCTTGTGGCGAAGCTGGCCGCTCCAAGCGTCAGACCGCGAAAGATAAAGGAGGCGGACAATGAACCCACTGTTTAACGCGCTCGGCGGCGGGCAAATGCCCGGCCAGATGGGGCAATTTCAAAATATGGTGCAGCAGTTCCGGCAGTTTCAGAACAGCTTTCATGGTGATCCAAAAGCAGAGGTCGAAAAACTGGTACAAAGCGGGAAAATCTCGCAGCAGCAGTTGAATCAAATGCAGCAAATGGCTGTGCAATTCCGGCAGCTGCTCGGATAAAACGAATCTTAATTCGTGGCCACGATTGAGATAAATTTCAAAATCTACGAAAGGAGAATTTTATGAGTCTTACTGATGGCGGCATTCAGCCGACTATGCCCGTCCAGCCTGCCAATAACTACGGCGGCGGTATGGGGATGTGGGGTGATAACTGGATCTGGATCATTGTGCTGTTTTTGTTCGGCTGGGGACGCAACGGCAACGGCTGGGGCGGCAATGGCAGCGGCGGCGTGATGGACGGTTACGTGCTGACGTCCGATTTCGCAAGTGTTGAGCGCAAACTCGACAGTATTGCAAACGGCATTTGCGATTCCACGTTTGCCCTGAACAATGCCATTACCGGCGGCTTTGCTACGACCACGCAGGCCCTCAACAGCGGTTTCCAGAACGCCGAGCTTTCTCGTTGTAATCAGCAGGCCGCGCTTATGCAGCAGCTGAACAACATGGCGATGCAGGCACAGGAGTGCTGCTGCGAAAACCGCGCTGCAATCGCCCAGGTGCGCTATGACATGGCGACGCAGGCGTGCGACACCCGCAACACCGTGCAGAACACCACCCGCGACATCATCGACGCCATGAACTGCGGCTTCCGCAGCATCGACCAGCGTCTGACGGCGCAGGAGCTTGCGGCGAAGGACGCGAAGATCGCCGAGCAGAACCAGCAGCTTTTCGGCTACCAGCTGGCGGCATCGCAGGCGGCACAGAACAATTACCTTGTTTCCACGCTTCGCCCGAGTCCCAGCCCGGCCTATGTTGTAGCGAATCCGTACTGCTGCAACAGCGGTTACAACTACGGCTGCGGCAACTGCGCGTAACAACTCCATATCGTAGAGCTTTTTCGTGGCCTCACGAAAATGGTCGGCCCCATTGCCGATACTCGACAGCAACGCGGCGGGGCAATCGTCCCGCCGCTGTATTTTTATGAAAGGAATGATTTTATGGCTGAATTTACATCATCCGGGATTCAAACTGTCGCCGCTGGGCAGAACGTCCCTCTGATCTCCACGGCAGCTTGCGGAAAGCCGTGCATCGTACATCGCGAAGGAAGCGGGATCGTTACGCTGCGCGGGCTTACGCAGCAATGCAAGGCGAAGTTCCGCGTATCCTTTGGCGCGAATATCGCTATCCCTACAGGCGGAACAGTAGGCGCCATTACCGCTGCGCTCGCAATCAACGGCGAACCTCTGAGCAGCGCCACAGCGATCGTAACCCCTGCGGCTGTTGAGAACTATTTCAACATCTTCGTTTCCACATTCGCGGAAGTCCCGCGCGGCTGCTGCCTGACTGTAGCGGCGAAGAACACCAGCGCGCAGGCAGTAAGTTTCGCAAATAGCAATATGATCGTCGAGCGCGTATCGTGAAAGGAGGATGCAATATGTACGATTTGAGAAACCTGCGTGAAATGCTCTGCAAAGAGATGGACGAAATCGCCGACAAACGCGAAATGTCCGCCGGTGACTTGGATGCAATCCAGAAGCTGACAAGCTCCATCAAGAATACCTACAAGATCGAGATGGCTGAAGACGGCGGCTATTCCCGCGATGGCGAGTGGGAAGCGGATATGCGCGGTACTTACGGCCGGGGCAGCTCTTACCGTGGCCGCCGCCGTGACGCAATGGGCCGCTATACCCGCGCTGATGCCCGCGAGCATATGCGCGCGCAACTGGACGATATGATGCGCGACGCGGACGACGATAAGACCCGCGAAGCGATCCGCCGCTGCATGGAGCAGATCGAGCGGGCATAAGGAGAGCGCAATATGTTGGATGCAGCCGAAATCCGGAAAGAGATTGCTCGCCTGGAATATGAGGAATCCGACTATAAGAATTACGCTAAGCTTGCGGATCTGTATGTGATCCGCAAGCAGATGCAGGAAGACGAGAAGGGAAGCAGGAGCACGCGCCTGCACGCCTATTCCGGCGACCCCGCCCCCGCTGTGCAGGCAGCAGCCTCACAAGCAGAAGTCCCGCAGACGGTAGGCAGTTACGGCGACAGCGATTTTCTGCGCGCCATAGAGGAAAAGAAACCGTCCACCGTTTGGCCGATCATGGACGAGCTGATGGACACGCTTGCGGTCGTAAACGAAAGGGTGTATAATTCGGTTATGCAGAAAATAGGACGGGGCGAGAATCGCTAGTTATTTGTTAGCAACCCAAAAAGATTGAAAAAAACCGAAATAGCAGAAAATTAAAAAAATCAAAATTACGAACCACAAAAAGACTCAAAAAGATCAAAAAAGTTTACGAAACGCGCTGGACGCTGCCTTTTAAGCAGGGTGTCCGGAGTTCGAATCTCCGGCGGGTCACCAAAAAAACCTTGAAATCTCAGTGGTTTCAAGGTTTTTTGTTTTTTGAATCTTTTTGATTTGTTAGTAACACGTTAGAAACCGGCGCGTCTATCGCTGCGACAAGCTGATCGATATCAAAGTGCTCGTAAATGTTTGCAGTCGTGGAATAGTCAGCGTGGCCGAGCATCTTTTGAAGCAGCTCCGGCTTGATATTATTTGCAACGGCCCAGCTTGCAAAGGTATGCCGCGCGGCGTGCGGCGTCTTTTTGGAAATGCCAAGACGCGTTAATAGCGGGTAAAAGTCCCTATTCCGGAAATTTGCAACCACTTTCTGCCCATCATAGCCGGAAATGAGAAGATCACACGTTGCGCGCTGCTTGAATTCGGAAAAGTACATCCGGCCTTCGGAGCGGATCGGAATTACCCTGTTCCGTCCGGCTTCAGTTTTCTCGCCGCCTACCACATATGTTTCATGCACGTTTGCGGTCCGCAAGCCAAACAATTCTCCGATGCGCATACCAGTATAGATCATCATCAACACAAGTTTTGCTGCCTGGGACCCGTCCTTCTCTAATTTTCTGATGTCGTCGGCGGAAAAAATCTCCTTTTCCTTTTTTACGTTTTCTGGGAGTTTTACAAATGATGCAAAATTCGTTGTGATAAGCTCTTGCCGAAGCCCCCATTGCGACATCTGCGTAACCAGTTGCTTGAATTTGGATAGAGTGGAATAGGATTTTCCGCTGTGCTGGTCGATGACAGCCTGATAGTCCGCAGTTCTTAATTCACGAAATTTCCGCCCGTGCAGTGGCTCGAATACGGCATAGGCGCGCGTATACGTCTCTTCGCCCTTTGGCCCGATATCCCGGAAATGCTCATCCTTCCACGCTTCGTAAACTTGCGAGAACGTCCAGTTGTATACTTCATCGATACTCCGCCCCTGTAAACGCGCAAGCGCCTCAAGGGCGGCTGTTTTTTTGCCAAAGTATCCGATTATAGTTTTACCCTTTGCGGCTACCCACGGGCGGGTGCGACGCCCTTGCAGTTTGTAAACCGTACCTGTGCCGTTCGCCCGCTTCAACGCTTTCTTCGGCGCTGCCTCCTGCTTTTTCCCACACCAACAGCAGAACACAGAACCGGCAGGGATTTCTTTTTTACACTTGATGCACTCCATGTTTCCCACCACGTTCTTTTCGGATTGCATAGAAAGTAATTGCCGAAGCCAGCGCTGAACCTACGATCAGGGCAATGCAAATCCATGCAGCTACGGACAAATCTCCATCGCGAATGAGGCCTGCGTTCCGACTCTGCGCATCCGTCACAAGGCAGGCAATCAGAGAAAAGGAGAGCAGCATACAAAACAGGGCGAGAACGTAGCACATTGTATGTGTAGACTTTATCTGTGCACTTTGCGCGGCCGCTGTTGCCTCCAGCTTGGCGTTTTCAAGCTCGATAGGATGGATCTGCTTGGTCAGCTTTTCCGGGCTTCCGACGGGATTTTCAAGGCCGAACAGCTCGTCGAGCGATAAGCCAAGCGCTTTACATATTGCGGCCGAGTTATAAAGCCGTGGATCCGCTTGTGTTCCAGCATATAATCGGCTCACGGTGGAGAAGGAAACTCCGGACTTTTCCGACAGCTCCTCCAGCGTCATTCCGCTGTGATCTTTCGCATTTCTGATTTTCCCATGATACGCGCCGATAAACGGCGCGAGTTCCTGTATTGCGGACATTGATGCGCCTCCAATCGCAGATTGTATTGTTATTTCTTACATTTTCCGTGTTAAAACGCAAACTATGAGAAGAAAACGCAAAACTCGGGCTTTTCTTACAAACATTATCTGGTACAATAAAAACGTAGCAGATAGTTTCTGAATCCGGCATCTGCTGAAATGGCCCCAACGTATGTTCAAGATACGATGGGGCCGGTCAAACCGAATATTATATCAAATCATCAGTCCCATAAACGGTACACCATCGGATTCCTGATTCCCAAAAATAACGCGGTCTGTTTGTTCATAATACCATGTTGATTTTTAGAACAATCGTTCTATAATAAATGACAGGAGGAAAAAATATGGAGTGCATCAACATCGGGGTAAACAATGGGAGGGTCGACGTGACGGTCGACGGCGCGAAGCTGACAGATGTGCATAGCGTCAGCGTGGACTACATCAAGGGCATTCCGCTCCTGTTTGCCTGCGTCGCCGACGTAGGCGAGGAACGGGACGAACGCCGGGGGCCGCGTGTGCTGAATTAAGAAAGGACGGAATATCTATGTGGCTAAAAATTGCTGAAATTGCGTTGCTTGCTGCACTTGCCGCAGATCTCTTATTGCTTCTGATACTGTGCGCAAAGGAGAAAGCGGCGGAAAAAGAAATAAAAGAAATGCTTGGGGAAGAGGGATTCCAACAGTATATCTTGGAGATCGAGCAGGAAAAGAAAATTAAAAGAAAGAAAAAATGCCCGTAAGATACTAGGAAACGGCGATCAATGCCCTCTATTACATATCATAGTACAACCTACAGGAAATAACAATTGGAATAATCAACGAAAAACGGCAAGATGTTTTGTGAGGAATCGAGGCGCATATGAAAACGAAACGGGAAAGAATCGACTTATTGCTGGGCAAAGCGACATTGGAACAGCTCTGCGTGATCCTGCAAATTTTGCTCGGAATGCTGGGATGAATTCAGGAGCAGGATGAAAACACCGCTCCGGCTTATTTGGCCGGGGCGGTGTTTATTTTTCGGCAGGTTATTTGGGATTGCAAGTCCCGCACGCGCCGTATCCTGCGGCTATGGCGTCGGCGGCGGAATCGAACCAGATTTCGTTTTCACTCAGTATCTTTTTGGCCCATCGGCAATCCGGCCAGTGAAATTTGTCGCTGTCTGAGCTTGCAACAAATTTCCCGGAGGATTTGCCCTGAGAAGGATCCGGCGAAGCGGCTTCTACAGGAGTGTCTGCCTCGCTGACGTCGGAATTGACGTCAGAAGAGAGCGCGTCGGGATTGACATCCTTTGAATTTGCTTCCTGCAAGAGATTGCCGGACTGATCTATAAAGCGGACATTAATATTATCAACCGGCTCACCCGTGCTGAAATAGTGGTACAGGCCGCCGCTCATATAAAATGCAAGCGCCATGATAGATTCCTGAAAGCTTACAGTGTCGGAAGACAGCGTGACGGTGAATTTTGTGTAGTCGTCTGCGGCGTCAATCGCGGTGACGTTCGGGTAGTCCTCAGAGCCTACCATATCGGCAAGGCTGCTGTCAAGCTGCTGCGCCATATCCTGCATTAGTTTTTTATGGCAGGCCTCCGTCATGATATATGTGACGGAGCCGTCTGCATTCAGCGTGGCGGATTTAAAGCCGTCTGCTTGCTCGACTTTTGAATCAAGCTCATCCTGCGTGACGTCTTCGCCTATGTAGTCAGACGGAATTGTGATTTCGACTGTCCCGCCGCTGAACAACGTCCCAGAGTGCTTTTCCACGTTGAAGGATTGCGAAGATTGTTCAGGCGCATCCTGCGTGATGGACTGTTCGGGCGTTTCCGGCGTTTGGGAAACCGCCTCCTGTGCCTGTGCGGGCGGCTGATCCGCCTGCTTAGGCTGCTTCGGAAAGAGCAAGATGCCGAGAGCGGCCAATACGGTGGCTCCGATCAGAATAAAATTCCTCGAAGAGCCGGTTTTTCTCCTGTTTTTTGCGCCGCATACCTTGCAAACGCGCTCGCTGGCGTTGATCTGTGCGCCGCAGGAGCGGCAGATCATCTTCCGGTTCGGCGTATCACAATGCGGGCAGAATTTTTCTTTTTCATCAAACTCCCCGCCGCAGCGGGGACATATAACAGTGTAATTTTGTTTTTGCATCGGCGTCATAGCCTCCTCACAGAACGGCGCAAAACCGCATAAATCAATACATAAAAATTCTACCACGCAGCAGGAGCGGGTTCAATCCGCAATATTCCACAAATTTCAACGCAAAAAAACCGACAAAAAGCACCGAGGCGGTTATCCGTCCTCGGTGCTTTTTGCTGAATCGCTCTTTTGCAGCTCGTCGATAAACCGCTCAATCTTGCCCCAGTCCTCCGGCGGAAGGGCCATGAGCAGCGTTATGAACCGCTTGCGGAAGGAATCGTCCGCGTCAGACATGATGTTCGCAACCAGCAGGCCAAGCTCTTCGTTCGCGCTGCGCTTGACGTACATTTCGCCCTCGCCGTCTTCGAGCCATGCAAGGGAGACGCCGAATTCTCTGGCAATGTCCGCAATGGTGCGGTCGCTGGGTTGCTTCACCCCGGAGCAGAGTTCAGAAACGAAAGGCCGCGAAACGCGGATGCGATCAGCAAAAGAGGAACGAGTTATACCAAGATCTTTTATAAGAAGAGCGATTCTGTCGTTAATTGTGTTCATTGGGATCACCTCCTGTCTGAAAAGAGGTTAGCACAGAAAAACGGAAAAGTCAATAGCCCAGCTAATAAATAGACACTTGACAATGTAGCTAAGCTATGCTAATATGTAGCCAAGCTAATAAAAAGTTTAGCCAACCATTTCTTACCTAGGATTAAAAATGTCGATTTGTCCAATTGACAAATCGAATGGGGATTGAAAGGGGGTGGGGGTATGGAGCCGACGAAATCCGGATATGTCATGATGGCAGCTGCTGTGCTGCTGAACTCAATAACGTTAGCCATTTTAGTAGTGTCCCGATTCCTTGGATGATGACCGGGAGCGCAGCGATAAACGCAAACAGCAGACTGAGCAAGGCAATCCAGTTGTCTGCGAACCACTTCCGCCGGGCCTCGCGCTTGGAGAGCTTTTCGTGTTCGCGATACCGGGCGACGTATTTCTGGACTTTTTCGTTCTTGCGCGAACCAGATAGCCGGGAGCCGTCAAGACTGGAAACGAGGTCTTCCTTGTTTTCGATATGCGGAGCGGGCGGAACAAACCGTTTATTCAAACAAAACACCTTCCTTTTCTGCCGATTATATCACGGCGGCGAGCGGGAGGGAAGAAAAATCAAAGCGAGGTGAGCAAAATGCCGGAAGAACAGAAGCGGCAGGCGGAGAAGATTTCCGCTGAAATGAACAAGCTGACGCCGGAGGCACGCGAAAAAGTGCTGATCTTCGTGCAGGGCATGACGGCCATGCTGGATACGCCGAAGAAGCAGCCGAAGGAGGCCGTCTGATGGTAATCGACGACGATCTGCGGCAGACGCTCGAAAAGCAGCTGGAATTGTTGGCCGAGCGCAGCCAGAGGCAGGAAACCACAAACGAGGATCTTGCAAAGCTGACGGAGCAGATGATCTGCATCGTGAGCTTGCTGGAAGAAACACCGTAAACGAAAAGGAGGATTTACCATGGATTACATCAACAACCCGAATGATATGTGCTGCTGCTCGTTCGATCGCGGAGACTTTATCCGCGTGGAGAAAAGAACTGTGCTCGTCGACATTATGGGAACTAAGGTATGCGAACTCGGCGATATCACGCCCGGCCATAGCTACGACTGCGAAGTGCGCTGGGCGCTGGTAAAGAGCTACATCGTCATCGCGTATTACCCCACGGAGGCCGCAGCGCGCGCCGCGTACAACGACCTGGTCGCCGATCTTGCGGTGAAGGAAACCGTGGTTTCGGTACGGGAGGGCTGAGACATGGGAAGAACCGCAACGCTGACCGCGGCGGAGGCGGTGGAACGCCTCCGGGCCGCCGGAATGAAAATCAATCCCGCAACGCTTCGCGCTGCGCTGCTGGCCGGGGCTTTTCCATTCGGAACCGCCGTAGTGGCAAACAAAGAAGTGGTCTGCTGGGTCTTCCCGCGCAAGCTGGAAGAGTGGATTAAAGAAAATCTTGCGCCAGAGGAAGCACCATGAGAAAAGCCAAAACCACACGGAATTCCCGGCGGACGTTGAGGTGAAGTCATGAAGATCAAGGAGCTTTTGAGCCTTTTCCGCCTGACGTGCGACGTGCGGGTGGTATACCTGATGCGCGCAAGCGAACAGCCGCAAATTCCGAACAGCAGCCTCGGCTATACGGGGAGCCTTTATCTTCCGGAGAAGACGAGACAGCAGACGCTGACAAGCCTGAAAGATCTCAGCGTATTTGAGGATGGAGAGGTATCTGAATTCTGGGTCAACGGCAGCTGGCTGATGATCCGGGAGGCGGGAGGCTGACCCATGGGGAAGGAAAAGACCTACACCCTCACATTGAGCGGGCAGGAGCTGCATGATCTGATCGAGGCGGCGCTGGTCTGCGAGTGCCAGGCGGCGCAGATCATCGGCGGGCTGAAGCGCAAGGGGATGGACATGGACGCGCAGAAGCTCGTGACACAAAAAGCCCGTCTGGCGCGGCTCGTCAGGCGGATGCAGGAAGCAAAGGAGGATAAGCGGAATGCGGAAACTGATTCTCAGCGGAGACGATTGGTTTGAGCTGAAGCGCACGCTGGAGCTGCTTGTGATCGCAACCCACAATGAGGCCGAAGCGCTCGCCGCAGCCAAATTTGAGAACGAGGAAATGACCGAACGGGCTGCGCACCTCGCAAAGTGCGACCGGGAAAAGGTGAAGAAATACAAGCGGATTCTGGCGCTGGTGAAATCGGCAGAACGCCTGCCGGAGACGAAGGAGGACGCAGAATGAGAACCAATCTTGCAGAGCGGCTCGGGTATGAGCCGGAGGAATCGACCGAGGAGCGGCAGGCGCGGCTCCGGGAGGCATACCAGACGCGCAAGGCCATGCGGCGGCTGGCGCGGCTTGGGTGCTGCTGGCTGTCGGGCGTGGCGTTCGCGCTGTGCATCATTGCGGGGTGCGCCCACGCGGCGGAGATCGCCGCCGTCCTCGGCGGCGTGTCGCTGACGACGTTTTTGACGGGGATCTGGCTGTGACGGAGCAAAAGATCACGATCGACTTCCGCCCTGACCAGCTGGCGGACGTGATCGAGGCGGTGAACGCCTACGCGGACGATCTCAAGAATGATCGGGCGCTCCTGTGCGAAATGCCGCGCGTCGATCATGAGACAACCGACGAACTGCTCAAACAGGAGACGCGGCTGCAAAAGCTGGCGTACTGGCTCCTGTGCGTGCAGGACGAAGCGCTATGACGGCGCAGATCTACGCGCCGCGCCTGCGGCAGATCCCGCCGCCGTGCGCGAAGGACTGCCCGGGACGCGAGGCCGGATGCAGCGCACGCTGCTGCAGCTGGACGCTCCATGAGAGCATCCGGAATTACATTTACGACGTCAATCACAAGGACAAAATCAGTCTGGAACCAGACAGAGCCGCCGCCCGGCAGATCGAGCGGGCGGCAAATAAGGACAGGAGGGGCAAGACCTATGCAGCAAAATAGTATCAGCTATCCGGGCGAACGGCCCGCGAAGCGCGCGGATATCGTCGAGCAGCCGGGATATACCGGCAAGCATTATTTCGTGGTGAATTACGCGGGGCGTCAGCTGACGGTACACGCGGCGGACGAAACGGCGGCCCTCTTCTGGGCGGCCAAGCGCTGGGGCTACAGCTTCAAGCGGCCGGAATACCACCAGACGGCAAGCGTGGCAAAGCTAGGATATCAGCCGGACACCCGGCCGGGGGCGCTGGTATGAGCGCACAGGGGAAGCCGCTGCGCTGCGAGATCATCCACGATAATTTTCAGAACTACAAGAAGTACAACGTGCCGAAAGCACAGCTTGTGATTGCGGATATCCCGTACAACATCGGCGCGGACGCCTATGGCTCGAATCCTATGTGGTACAAGGGCGGTGACAACGCAAACGGGGAAAGCAAGTACGCAAAAAAGAGTTTTTTTAATTCGGACGGCTATTTCAAGATCGCCGAGTATATGCACTTCTGTTCCCGGCTGCTGAAGCCGGAGCCGAAGGAAAAGGGAAAAGCCCCAGCCATGATCGTATTTTGCGCGTTCGATCAGATACATACAGTCGCAGAATACGGCGCGCAGTACGGCTTTAAAAACTGGTATCCGATTTTCTTCTGCAAGAATTATTCTGCGCAGGTGCTCAAAGCCAATATGCGGATCGTCGGCGCGACGGAATTCGCGGTTGTCCTGTACCGGGATAAGCTGCCGAAATTCAACAACGGACGGCAGATCGGAGAGGACGGGAAGCCCATTCGGGGAACTGGGAAAATGGTGTTCGACTGGTTCCAGTGGGAGCGGGACGGGAAGGACATTCCAAAGATCCACCCCACGCAGAAGCCGGTGAAGGTGCTCCGACGTCTGATCGAGATCTTTACGGATCCAGGCGAGCTTGTGATCGATCCGTGCTGCGGCTCCGGTTCGACGTTACGCGCAGCTGCGGAGGCAGGCAGAAGCACAATCGGCTTTGAAATTGATAAAAGCTTCTATCTGGCAGCGAAAGAGAAAATGCTTGCCGGAGCGAGGGGAAGCCAGGAAGCGGCCAACTTCGATGGAAACCAGATGACAATCGGAGAAATAACAGAGGCTGCACAGCAAGGAGGAACGCCGGCATGAGATTTGTCTGTGACTGCTGCAACGATCTGACCAATATTGAGGCTGACCGGATGGTAATCCAGGGCGACAAGCTGATGGTGTACAGCCGCGAGCGGCTGGCGAAGCTGACGCCGGGGAGGGAGGAAAAACCATGACAGACAAGGAAATCGTGCAGGCGCTACGGATATGCTCCCGCAGAACAGACGTACAAACTTGTGCGGAATGCCCATTGTTCGACAACGAGGATTGTATGGGCGACATGACGATTGGTGCCGCAGATCTGATCGAGCGGCTGGAAAAGGAAAGGAATGCTTTGATCGAAGCTGCAAATTCCAGAAAACTGTGTGAGATCTGCAAAAATGATTCGTATTGTTTCGATGCTCGGTGTACCGAGAACACCTGCGATGACTGTTATCAATACAGAGTTTGCCCTTGCTCAAACTGCTTATCGCACCCGAAATTTGAGTGGAAAGGATTGGAGAACGCGCTATGACAGACGAGGAAATTATACAGGTACTGCGTATCTGCGCGACGCATATAGAGAAGGGTTGCGGGCTTTGCCCACAAATGAAGTATGTGCGTTGCACGGAGCGGCTGGCGGATGAAGCTATCACCATGATCGAGCGCCTGACCGCCGAGAACGCGGCGCTGCGGGAGAAACAGCGGTGGATTCCGGTGACGGAACGGCTACCTGATGAAAGAGATGCTGTAATTATTCTCTTGAAAGATGGACAAGTATTCCGGGGCGAAATTAGGGAACGGATTGCGCTCCCAGAATGGTGGTATTTTTATGATGCATCCGATACGGACATGGACATGCTCGGAGTTATGTATCCATTGTTCAATGATGAACTTTGGCTGCACGAGAATCCGGTTGTCGCGTGGATGCCGCTGCCGGAAGCGACGGAGGGGAATAATGCCACCTAAAGAAAATCTTGAAAGAGCCTGTGAAGAGTGCATCCATTATTGGGCGTGCTCCAGGCAATGCGGCGAGCCGATGGCACAGCGTAGCGCCACTGGCTGTGAGTGCTACGAGACGGTTAAAAGCATTGCGGCGGCTCGGCTCATCGAGCGCCTGACCGCCGAGAACGCGGCGCTGCGGGAGAAGGTGCCGCAGTGGATCAGCGTGGAGGACAGGCTGCCAATAGACCGTCTCAGCAAATATCTCGTTGCTTTTCGGGACGCGGGCGGCTCGATTGTAGATATGGCCAGATACTTTCCAAGCGACGGATGGACGTGCAATAACTGGGAGGCACCGCAGAACTTGATTACTCACTGGATGCCGCTGCCGGGAGCACCGGAGAAAGGAGACAAGGCATGATAGCTGTTTTAATCAGCATCAGACCAAGGTGGTGCGAGAAGATCATAAGCGGAGAGAAAACGATCGAGGTGCGCAAGACGCGCCCGAAGATGGATACGCCGTTTAAGTGCTATATCTACTGCACAAAACCGGAGGAAAAGCTACTCACCATTATGAAAGACGGCGATGAGAATTATGGAGAAACGTATCACGGCAAGCCGGTTTTCATAAAGACGGAAAAAGCGCCGACCACTGGCTTATGGGATAAGCGGCAAAAGGTTATCGGGGAATTTCTGTGCGATGAGATCATCAACATTAACGGCGCGGGAAGGATCCCGTCGGATGCTGCGCGGCCAACCTGCCTAGAGCCTGCGGAGCTGCACCAGTATCTCGGAGCTGCCACAGGCTTCGGCTGGCACATCTCCAATCTCAAGATTTACGACACCCCGCGCGAACTGCGGGAATTTTACGCTGTGCCAAATGAGGTAGAGGTAGCGCTCAAGGCAAAACCCAAGCCGGTCACCCGCCCGCCGCAGAGCTGGCGGTATGTGGAGGAAGAACTATGGAAAGATTGACAAGGCCTAATATCAACGTAGACCCGGATACCGACCGATTTCTGCACGCCGCGATCGGCGGCAAGGAAATCGACTGGAAGCAGAGCCGGGACAACACGCTCAACGTGCTGATCAACGGCCCGACGAGCAACGGCTTTGGCAAGGATATTTTCCGCAAGATGGCCCGCGATCTGTACGGACGGCTGAAAGCCTACGAGGACACGGGAATGTACCCGGAAAGCGTAGAGGCACTCAAACTGTCCATGATGGGCAAGGCAATTTCGGAGGTCACGGAATTCGATGGTTTGCCGATTGACCGCCTCCGCGAGCTTGCCGAGGCCGACAGAGACGGGCGCGTCCTGATTCTGCCGTGCAAGCTGGGTACAAAAGTCTATCGAATCCGCTACGAAATCGCTGATTACCCGGACGAACCGGATCTGGAAATTGCAGACACATGGTTTACGCCGGAATATCGTGATGACATCGGTAAAACCGTATTTTTGACCCGCGCTGAAGCCGAGCGGGCTTTGAAGGAAATGGAGTAGCAGATGAAGAACAGATTGACGGTCAAACACGGGATGCTGTCCGACCTCAGAGCATACTTGAAGCAAAGTGGCTGGAAACTCGAAGAACCTGTCGGCGAGTACGAGGTTCTGAGGGCACGAAATCCGAATTATCCGCGACCACTTCTGGTTCACAACCGGGCAGAACGCGGCGTTGGGTACAGCATCGACGGGCGCGATGCGAAGATTTACAGTGGATGGAAACGGAACCGCCGCAAGCGTGGCTTCGACCCAGACTGGCCTACGCAGGAAGAACGGACACGGTATTTTGAAGGAGTGGACGGAGTATGAGTTTCAGTAAGAAAAAGCGGGAAGCGGTCTATGCGAAGTATGACGGCCACTGTGCCTATTGTGGACGGGCTATCGAAATCAAGGATATGCAAGTCGATCATTTCAAGCCGCAACGTGCATGGAACGCCGAAGACGCAGGGACGGACGATATTTCCAACCTTATGCCGTCATGCCGAATGTGCAACCACTACAAGCGGGCAAATTCTCTGGAAACGTTCCGGCGCTATATCGCGGAAATTCCCAGAAAGCTCCGAGAAAACTACATCTACAAAGTAGGGGTCGTTTATGGGAATGTCATTGAGCAAGAGAAACCGATCACGTTTTACTTTGAGATGGAGGACAAGGCATGACCAGAAAACGCGCAAGAAAGATCCTCATGGCTATCGGCACGAGCCGGAACCGTGAGATGTTCGGCGGGCCAGAGGGGGAACTTTGAAATGATTGGTTACATCAAAGACAAGGACGTCTACGCGCTCTTTGACGAGCGCGGGACTGCTCGCTTGCACGTCGGGGACATCGACAGACTGGAAAGGATATACTTCCCCGCCGAACTGCACGTTGGAGATCGCGCGTGGAAGAAGGCCATGAGCATCCTTGATAAGAAATACGCGGAAGCAAAAAAGATGCCGTTCGTCCGTGACCCGCTGGCATGGGCACTGTATCACACTTGGAGGGAGTTTGACGATGGAAAACGTTGCGACTGAAGAATTTATCAGCAGAACCGAGGCACTGAAAGACTTTGAATCCTGCAACGCGGAAAATCCGAACTGGACACCGCAGCGGGTAAAAACGCTCCTGCTGCGTCAGCCCGCCGCCGACGTTGCGGAGGTGGTGCATGGACAGTGGCTGCGAGCAGATGATGACTGGAATAGCCTCACAACAATTCAGTGCTCCCTTTGCAGCGAAGAGTGGTGCTTTGAGACGGACGATGACGTGAGCTTGCTGAATTACAAATACTGCCCCAACTGCGGGGCGAAGATGGATGGAGCTGCCGAATGAGCGGACTGCGGTTTGAAAGCATGGCGGACATGCCGCCGAGGATGCGGGAGGCTTACGCGCGGCAGGTGCTCCCGGAGGCGCGGGCGCAGCAGAGCGCGGCCAAGTACCACAACGCGCCTGCCGAGCGGGCCGGGATCCGGTTCGACAGCCAGAAGGAGGCGCAGCGGTATGACGAGCTGATGGTGATGCTCCGGGCTGGCATTATCTCCGATCTGCGCCTGCAACCGCAGTTCACCTTGCAGGAGAGCTACATCACCGAGACTGGCGAGCGCATTCGCGCGGTGCGGTACACGGCGGACTTCTCGTACAAATTCGGCGGCAAGCTCGTCGTCGAGGATGTGAAGTCCACGCCGACGCGGACAAAGGAGTATCTGCGCAACCGGAAATTCATGCGATCAAAATTTGGAATCGACATACAGGAGATTTAAACATGCCGGAAGAAAAAAACGAGAGCAGCCCGCACGCAGGGTGCGGCCTGCCGAAAGGCGGAAACGCCTGCCAGTACGCAAAACTCGCACCGGATTTCTGCGAACGGTGCGGCTGGAATCCGGAGGAGCAGGCGCGGCGCAAGGCGCTGCCGTTCAAAAAGAGCGAGGACGGCCTGCTGCACAAGGATATCAGCACCAAGGAATAGGCAATCAGCCGGGGAACCTTATTTTTTGGACATATGCCGCAGCCGCTTTGCCTTGAGACGGCTGCGGGGGGAACTTTCCTCGGCTTTGCACCCGGCGCACGGTAAAACCCTCAAGCCCGTGCGCCGGGGATAAAAAAAGCGCGTGTGGGACGTGCGCGCGAACGGAACCAGTCAACGTTACCCCACCGTCGGGTCGGCATCGCCTGACGGCATAGCTTGCCTCCTTTTTTATAAGCCGCCTGATGGCAGTCAAGGGCGGCTCGCCCGGAAATGCGCAGCGTCTGACAAGCGAGCGCGGCGCGCCGGTGCGCAGACGGTGAAGGCCCGTCCTGCCTACGGGGGCCGGAATACCGGCCCCCAGACGAAAGGATGAACGCAATGAAACAGGAATTAATTAAGCTGACCTGCCCGCAGTGCGGGAAGGAATTTTACCGGACGCCGAGCTATCTGCGGCAGTACAGAACATACAAGCCGTGCTGCTCACCGAAATGCAGGAACGCAAACATCAAAGCAGTGCGGGCCGAAGGACACATACAATGCGGAGAGCGCATGCGCGCCGAAAACGGCGAGCTCCGCCTGCCGCACAGCCGGGTAAACATCCGTATTACAAGGCCAATCGAGATCTATCCGGAGCTGAGCCCGGTCGTCGGGCAGATCTACCCGGCGGAAAGATACAGCCCGCCAACAAGCACAAAGCGGTACGGCTATGTGATCCAGTCCGGCGGCAAACGCATCAATATCCGCGCCGATGAGTGCGTGGAAGTATGAAAGGAGATCAAAATGGCAGGAATCATGGGACTGTTCGCGTCAGAACTGGATGAGTTTGTCGCGGACTACGACAATCAATTCTGGGACGCGAGTTTCCACGGCGAGACTTACCCGCCGCGGATCATCATGGAGCGCTCTACGCCGCCGCTCTACCGGGTGGAGGACGACGGCTCAAAGACGCTGGAGCCGAATCCGACGATCCAGATCATCGGCAGCGTGGACACGGAGGTCGTCACGACCGGCAAGCTCCAGATCAGCAAAAAGGACTTCACAAAGCTGACCAACCGCGCCGCCGCTCTGCTGGAGCTGTTCCTGCACGGTTTTATGCAGGAGCGCAAGGAAATGGAGGCGGCGCAGGAATGACAGACACAAAAAACATCTATTGGTCTGCGATTGAGACATTTGGCTATGATTTGCAGATTGCGGTTGCAATAGAAGAAATGGCAGAGCTGACAAAGGAGCTGTGCAAGGCGCAGCGGGTGACGTTTGCGGGCCGCGGTGGGCTTGGGGACGGACTGATTGACAACTATGACGAGATCGCCGAGGAGATCGCGGACGTGCAGATCGTACTGGATGAAATGATGTGGGCGTTCGGTGTAGCGGCAGAGGTACAGTACGCCAGAAAGCAAAAGCTTGCTCGTCTGGAAATGCGGATCAAGAAGGCAAGAGAGGAACGCGGGGATAATCGTGAGCATACCGCACATTGGGAAGACCCGGGCCAGAAGGGGGATCTGTGGTATGCAAAGCTGAATGGGCCGGGGCCAGACCCCAAAGGAGCGCGAGGCGCGTGGGGGTACTGCCCGAAATGCGGGGCATCAGATTGCGAATGGGACGCTGAGACAGACGTATGCACATGCAAGGCGTGCGGATACACGAACTGACCGTTGAAACTGTGGCCGGAATCTCCGGCCACGCTTTGAGCGGGCAGATGGCCCGAAGCCTATGGGCACAGAAAGGAGAACAAAAATGCAAAAGTACATCGGAACAAAAATGGTAGAGGCGGAGAAAACAGAAAATGGATACCGAGTGCGGTATGAGGACGGGTATGAGAGCTTTAGCCCAGCAGATGTGTTTGAAAAGGCGTACATGCCGCTTTTGGCGAACGGATGCTTGAAAACAGAGAAACCGAGCATCAGCCAGAGGATGGTTGATGATTTCATCGCATTCCATGAGGTGAAAACGCTCGGAGTAAAAACGACCATCGTAAGGGCTGTTCTTAGAAATGGCTTTGAAATCGTTGAAAGTTCGAGCTGCGTGAGCGCCGAGAACTACGACGAGACGATGGGCGAAGCTATCTGCATGGGCAAAGTGAAAGACAAAGTGTGGATGTTGCTCGGGTTCTTGTTGCAGACGGCAGTAAATGGTACCCGCGGCGACGCGACATGTTCGGATGATCGTTGAACGCATGGCCGGAATATCCGGCCACGCTTTGAGCGGGCAGAAGACCTGTAGGGGCGGACGGCTCTGTCCGCCCGGGAGAAAGAGGTGTGGATGATGGCAAAGAGGCACAAGCGCCGGCTGTTTGCCGGGAAGGTATGTACACAGATCGTGTATACCGTGTCCGACGGTGCGGACAAAAAGACCAGCAAACCGCGCAAGCCGCGCTTCCAGACGCGGGAAGAGCAGGACGAATTCAACCGGAAGATCTCCGAGGGGAAGCTGGAAGCGCTCGTCAATGCCAACTTCGGCCCGACCAGCCTGTATTCCACGCTGACACTCGACGCCGAGAACGAGGTACATACTGCCACCGAGATGAAACTCATCCGGGACAGATTCTACCGCCGCCTACTATATAAATACCCAAACGCCAAGATCGTGATTGTCTACGGGCAGGGCAAGTCGACGAGCCGGTTCCATCTGCACATGATCTCGGACGGCATTCCGGAGGAGGAGATCGGCAGGATCTGGGGCCTCGGCAGCGTGATCGAGGTTCGGCATTTGCGGGAACACAACTATTACATGAACGAAAATGGAAACAAAGTCGACCACGGCCGGGATTATAAGGCGCTGGCTGACTACCTGCACGCGCATTGGAGAAAAGAGTTCGGCGGGCACAGGTACAAGGCAAGCAGGAACTGCGTCCGCCCCGAGCCGGAACCTGCGACCGAGGCCGTGCGCGAGTACAGCCCAAAGCATCCGCCCGTCGCCCCGCGCGGCTATATCCTCGTCGAGGCACGGACGACAAAGTATGGGTATCAATATTATAAGTATGTAGTCGATCCAAGATCAGAGCACAAGCGGAACGAGGCCGCTTTCTTAAAACCTCGTAAATGAGTAGCATTTTAGCACGAAAGGAGCGATCAGCATGAACCGGAAACCGGACACGCATCCGCGCACAGACAGAAAGCTGGTATGCACCCGGAAAGATTGCATCTGCCATGACTGGCGCTGCGAGAATTGCTGCGCCAAGTATCGCCATATCTCCGATTGCAAGGGCGCCGAGCCGGAAAGGGACGGAGGATGCAGGACGTGAGCAGAAAGCACAGCGGAAAAAGAAACGCGCCTCCACCGCCAGGCTTCCCGGCGCAGCTGCGGAGGTTGCGGGAGCGCTACGGCATGTCTCCGGAAGCGCTTGGGGAGTGCTGCGGCCTCTCGCGGAACATCATCCGCAAATACGAGCGGGGAGAACGCTGCCCGTCCGTTGATTCCGTGGTGAAAATAGCTGATTTTTTCGATATCTCGACAGACAGCCTGATTGGAAGACGAAGAAATTGACGGCAATCCCCCAACTGGGGGAGAATAAGCGAAAAAACATGGTAAGATATGAGCCATGAGGGCGGCACGCTCCCGGAGAAAGCCGGGGGCGCAAAAATACATCCGGGATTTCTGCCCCAAAAGAAAGAAATTGTTACCGCTGGAAACGGGAAAATACGGCAGTCTGAGTAAAATTATAAAATCAAAGAGTTGCAAGGGGGTGCATGGATGGCAAGGCCAAGAAAAGAGATCGATCAAAAGCAGTTTGAAAGCCTGTGTGCCCTGCAGTGCACCGGAGAAGAAATTCTAGACTTTTTCAACGTCACGGATCGCACCTTGAACGCATGGTGCAAGCGGACATATGGAGCGGGTTTTTCGGAAATTTTTCGCCAAAAAAGAGGGAAGGGGAAAATATCCCTCAGACGACACCAAATGCGATTGGCCGAAAAGAACGCCACAATGGCGATCTGGCTCGGCAAGCAGTATCTCGGCCAGACGGACAAGCCGGAAGAATCTGTCGATATGGAAGATACGGACGCTTACCTGAAAGAAGCGGGGATCGAATGAAAACCAAGACGATCGCCCCGTCCTTCGGAGAAAAGCACAAGGCGTACATACAGAGCGCAATGCGATGCACGATCTCGGTTGCGGAGGGCGCTGTTCGAGCGGGCAAAACCATCGACAACATAGCTGCATTTGCGGCGCTGATCGAAAAAGGCGCGCCGGACAGGATACACCTCGCAACAGGATCTACGGCGGCCAACGCGAAGCTGAACATTGGAGACGCGAACGGATTCGGGCTCGAGTACCTATTCCGAGGTCGCTGCCGCTGGACAAAATACAAGGGCAACGAAGCGCTCGTTATAAAATCCTGCGGGCGGGAATACGTGGTGATCTTTGCGGGCGGAGCAAAAGCGGACAGCTACAAGAAAATCCGCGGCAACTCTTACGGGATGTGGATTGCGACCGAGATCAACCTGCACCATGAGGACACGATAAAAGAGGCGTTCAACCGACAGCTCGCAGCGAAGCTGCGGCGTGTATTCTGGGATCTGAACCCGTCTTCGCCGGGGCATTGGATCTACCAAAACTACATCGACAGATTCCCGGAACGGCTCGGCGAGCGGTACAACTACCAGCATTTCACCATCCGGGATAACGCGACAATCACAGCGGCGCGCCTCGCGGAGATCGAAAGCCAGTATGACGTAAACAGCATCTGGTATCGCCGGGACATTTGCGGCGAGCGATGCACGCCGCAAGGGCTTGTCTACAGCAGGTTTGGAGCCGACTGCATTGTGCACGAGATCCCGACAGGTGGGGAATATTACATTTCCGTTGACTACGGCACGCACAACCCGTTTTCCGCCGGGCTGTGGCACGTCACAAGCAAGCAGGCTGTGCGAATCGCTGAGTATTATTACTGCGGGCGCGACGAAAAAGCGGAAAAGTCCCCAGAAGAGTATTACACGGAAATCAGGCGTTTGGCGAGCGGGCGAGACATAAAATGCATAGTCGCCGACCCGTCGGCCGACGCCTTTATTGCAACCATCAAAAAGCACCACGAATACAAAGTTCGCGGCGCGGTAAATGACGTGCTGGCCGGGATCCAGACGACCGATGAAATGCTGGCATCTGGGAAGATCAAGATTTATGAGGGCTGCAAAGATGCAATCCGGGAATTTGGGCTGTACAGATGGGACGAAAAGAGCGAACTTGATCGAGTTGTAAAAGAAAATGATCATGCAATGGATGATTGCCGATATATGGCAATGACGATCCTGAGAAAGAAATTCAAGGAGCATTCCTATATTCCAGAATTAGCGAGGTGAAAAGAACGCAAATGCGGACATATCAAGATTTTTTAGAGGTCGCGGAAAAATCAGACCAGGAACGGATGGCGTTCGTGCTGGCTGCGATCAATGCCCATAAAGCATCCGACATATACCGGCAGGCTTTGATTGCAAAAGAATACGACGCGCACAGGAATGTGACGATTGCTAATTTTCAAAAGCTGCTTTATACACTCAACGGGAAAATCATTCCGGACAACTACAGTCCGAACTATAAGCTTCGGAGCAATTTCTTTGCAAATTTCATCACGCAGGAAACGCAGTATCTGCTCGGAAACGGCGTGACGCTGAAAGAAGCCGCGAACAAAGGAAAACTCGGCGCATCGTTCGACGTTCGGCTGCAGGACGCAGCGCATGCGGCGCTTGTTGGAGGCGTATCGTATGGCTTCTGGAACCTTGATCATCTTGAGGTTTTCGACGTAACAGAGTTCGTTCCGATTCTCGATGAGGAAAACGGTGCGTTGCGCTCCGGGATTAGATTCTGGCAGGTATCCGATACGAAGCCGCTTCGCGCAACACTCTACGAGCCGGACGGCTTTACACAGTTCATCCGCAGAAGCGGAAAAAACATGGAGATCCTAGAGGCAAAGCGCGGATATGTATCTGTCGAGGCAAGTTCCGAAGCGGACGGTACGGAGATCCTTGCATATCAAAACTATCCCGGCTTCCCGATTATTCCGCTCTACGGCAACCGCGCAAGGCAGTCAGAGCTTGTCGGCCAACGCGAGGCGATAGACTGCTACGATCTCATTAAGTCAGGCTTTGCGAATACAGTTGATGAGGCATCAATCATTTACTGGACGATCTCGAACGCTGGCGGCATGGACGAGATCGATATGGCACGGTTCAAAGAGTCCATGCGGAGAATTGGTGTAGGTCTTGTGGACGACGACGGCGCGAAGGCAGAGGCTCATACGCTCACAATCCCAGTTGAAGCTCGGGAAGCGCTTCTTTCCAGAATCAGCGACGATCTTTACCGTGACGCGCAAATGCTTGATGTGACAAAAATGCAGGCGGGACAGAAGACGGCGACGGAGATCATGGCGGCGTATCAGCCGATGGACAACAAGGTGGATCAATTTGAATACTGCGTGATCGAGTTCCTGCAGGCGTTGTTTAAGATCGTTGGTATTGATGATGAGCCATCCTTTATGCGATCTAAAATAACAAATCAGTTAGAACAGACGCAGATGGTGCTGCTTGCCGAGAGCTACCTTGACGACGAAACGATTCTGAGCAAGCTGCCGTGGCTTACGCAGGAGGAAATCGCAAACATTTTGAAGAGGAAAAGCGCGGAAGAATTAGAGCGATATTCCACGAAAGATATGGAGGAATAGACGTATGAGCAGCATGGTACAGGGCGATGCGTACAGTCTGGCCGTCACGGTCAAGAACAACGGGCAGGCTGTCGAGATCGACGATATTGAGAAGATCGAAATGACGCTTCTGTATTTGCAGAAGTATTACCCAGGCCAGATCACATACGCGGACGGGAAATTCTATTTCCCGCTGGCGCAGGAAGAAACATTCCGCCTGCCGAAGGTCTGCCCGATGCAGATTCGCGTGAAATTCAAAAGCGGAGACGTGCTCGGCTCCGAGAAAAAGCAGATCGACGTATCTGCCGCGCTGTCAAAGGCGGTGTTGTGATGGGCGGCATTGAATTTGAACTCAAGAACCGCGCCCCGATCGACGTTTCCTTTAACGTTTCCGTGCGTGCCGGCGGCGGCTCCGGCGGCGGCTACAACATCGGCCCCGGATTGAAGCTGGACGCCGAAACCAACACCCTATCCGTTGATACGGCGGAGATCGTGGAGAAGGACAACACCAAGCCTGTCACCTCCGCCGCTGTGTTTGCGGAGGTAGGAAACATCAACGCCCTGCTGGCAACAATCTAAAGGAGTGATTTTATGAGCACACAAACCGAAATTACCAGACTACAGACTGCGCGGAACAAGCTGCGCACATGGCTCGTCGGCCTCGGCCTTGCCGCGAGCACGGACAAGCTCGACGCGTTGGCCGACAAGGCATCGGCCATCAAAAATCAGGGCGCGGTTGACGCCAACGTCAAGGAGGGCGAGTCCTACACCATCCCCGCGGGCTATCACAACGGCTCCGGCACGGTCAAGGGCGTCTCCGGCGGCGGCAACTACAACCTGCAGGCCAAATCCGTCACGCCGACGAAGGAGCAGCAGTCCGTCACACCAGATCAGGGCTATTACGGCCTGTCCGGCGTGACCGTCGGCGCGATCCCGGAGAACTATCAGGACGTCTCCGCCACGACCGCCGCGCCTGCCGACGTGCTGGCGAATAAGGTCTTTATCGACGCGGACGGCGTAACGCAGGCCGGCACCATGCCGGACAACGGCGCAGTGGAGAAAGTGCTGGACGCCACGACCGGCAATCAGGAGTACACTGTTCCCGCCGGTAAGCACTCCGGCACGGGCAAGGTATCCGTCATGCTGGAAAACAAGTCCGCCACGCCCGCCGAGGCCGCACAGGACATTACGCCTACCAAGGGCAAAGTCCTCGGCAAGGTCACGGTCGGCGCGATCCCAGACAAATACAAGGACGTTTCCGGCGTGACTGCCGGAGCTGCTGACGTGCTGGACGGAAAGTTTATCGTGCTGGCCGACGGCAGCAAGGTCGAGGGCACCATGGCCAACAACGGCGCGATCGCAAAGACCATCGACGGCCTCACGCAGACCAGCACCGATATCCCGGCGGGCTACACCTCCGGCGGCACGGTATCGCTGACAGACGCGATCGAAACGGCTCTCGCCGCGATTTAAAGGAGGAACAGACATGAGCGTACAGACAGAGATCGACCGCATTATCACGGCAGTCGGCGCGGCGTATGACGCAGTGGAGGCCAAAGGCGGCACAGCCCCTGCGGCACAGACCATCGAAGGGCTTGCAGGCGCGATCAGCGGCATAAAATCCGCACCGACTACGCCGTATATGGAAGCGGAGTATGGTGTGGGGGAGGATACAGACGGCATCACGAACCACTATATCAAGCGCGCAAAACTCTACAATCACACGGCAATCTATGCGTATGAGTTCGCAGGGCAGAACCAACTAAAAAACCTTGACTTTAGTGATGCTTCAAATAATATCACGGCAATAGAAGCAATGGCGTTTAATCAGGCACAGGTGAATGGGCTGGTTCTGCCAAATACGATCAGCGTGTTAGGGAATGGATGTTTTAATTCTGCATACATCACAACGCTAACAGTTCCGCCACTTGTGACAGTGCTTCCAAACAATGCGTTTTTTATTATTCAACCACTCTACAATAATGAAACGGGGGAAGAACTTCCAATCAACATCATCCTGCCACAAAATCTCACAAAAATAGGAATCTCTTGCTTTGACGGTGCATCGATTAAGCAAATCGCTATACCGGATACGGTAACAGAAATCCGGGACGGTGCTTTTAACTACTGTGAGCAACTGGCATCGATTGCACTGCCATCAGGTCTGCAAAAAATCTCAAGCAGAATGCTCGCCGATTGCAGGAGTCTGACATCCATTTCAATTCCGGCATCCGTAACTGAAATCGCTAGTCAAGCTTTTGCAAGTTCCGGGCTTACATCCATCACAATTCCATCAACGGTAACGACACTTGGCAGTAGTGCATTTTATAACTGTGAATCGTTGGCACATATAGATATACAGGCACATGTAATAGAGATTCCGGAGGGTTTCGCAGAAGAAAGCGGCAGAACGTCAGTGACGCTGCCGGATACAGTAGAAACGATCGGCAGAAGCGCGTTTATCTCGTCCCGCGCCAGACTCACGGAGATCACTATCCCCGCCTCCGTCACGTCGATCGGAGATTATGCGTTCGCGCAAAATGTAAGCATGGCGACAGTTACATGCCTGGCTACAACCCCGCCGACACTCGGAAGGGATGTGTTCGCTCTCTCTACAGCATCTGTAATCAAAGTCCCGGCAGCATCGGTCGCGGCGTATAAAGCTGCCGACGGATGGAAGGATTATGCGAGTTGCATCGTTGCGATGTGAACGCCGAAAACCGGAAAAGGGAGAACACCATGGACACCAAAACCATCATCGTCACCCTCGTCTGCGCCGTGCTCGGCGGGGCGGATAGAAGTGTATGAGCACAAGCAACACCGCCGGGCAGAAAATGACAGACGCAGAGCTCGCAAAGCTTGAAAAGCGGATTGCTGCGATATACAGGGAAGCGTATAACGATCTGACGGATACGATCAGGGATTACTTCGGTAAATTTGCAGCGCGCGACGCGGCGGAAAAGGCGCGCATGGAAGCCGGGGAGATCTCGGAGGATCAATACAAGCTGTGGCGGCTTGCGCAGATCGGGCGTGGAAGGCGCTTTGAGGCGCTACGGGATAAGGTCGCAGAGCGCATGACAAATGCAAACGCAACCGCAATCGCCTATATCAACGACGCAACGCCGGGGATTTACAGCCTGAACAGGAACCTAGCAGCCTATATGATCGAGCAGGTGGCGGGGGACGTTGGATTCGATCTCTGGGATGAGCGGGTTGTGAAGCGCCTGATTGCCGAGCAGCCGGGCCTTATGCCATCATACCCGGAGAAGCGAGCACTCAAACGTGGGATTGATCTCGCATACGGGAAAAAGCAGATAACCGCCAGTGTCACCAGCTCCATCTTACAGGGCAGAAGCATCAAAGGCATGGCGGATGATCTGCAAAGCCGCATTACCACCATGAACCGCGACAGCTCCATCCGGACGGCCCGCACAGCCGTCACGGGCGCGCAGAACGCCGGGCGGCTGGATTCCTATTATGCTGCCGAGAAAATGGGAATCAAGTGCAGAAAACAATGGATGGCGACGCTCGACGGAAGAACCCGCCACTCCCACGCCATGCTCGACGGCGAGATCGTGGACAACGACAAAAAGTTCTCCAACGGCTGCCGCTACCCCGGCGACCCAAACGGTCCACCATCCGAAATCTATAACTGCCGCTGCACGCTGGTATCCGAGATCGAAGGAATCGACACCTCCGGAGGCAAGCGACGTGCCAGGGACCAGGCGACCGGACGGAATGAGCTGATTGAGAACATGAGCTATGCGGAATGGGCAGGGTGGAAAAAGAAAAATGGACGTTGAATTTATCGACAACTCAGAGGAAATCAAGGACAATATGAAAAACGCGCTGCTTCGTGCGCTTGAAAAGGTCGGAATAACGGCGGAAAAGTACGCGAAGCGGCTATGCCCGGTTGATACCGGAAATCTACGCAACAGCATCACGCACCGCGTAGACCAGGAGGAACCGGCGGTATACGTCGGAAGTGATTCTGAATATGCTGCCTATGTGGAGCTCGGAACGGGCAAGCATTATCCGGGCGGGAGACCTACGCCGTGGGTGTATCAGGACGCAAAGGGCAACTGGCACTGGACGCGCGGCAACAAGGCGCAGCCGTTTTTAAAGCCTACCGCAGCAGACCATAAGGGTGAATACAAAAGCATAATCGAAAATGAGTTAAAAAACGGATAACGCAAAAAGTTGGCGCAATCCCCCAGTTGGGGGATTGCGCTGTTTTTTGTATGGTAGAATTAGAGCGTAAAATCATACGTTCGCCCGCGAAGAATTGCGGCCAAAGGAAAGGAGAACGAAATGGCGCTTACAAGAAAGCTCCTGAAGGGCATGGGGCTGACAGAAGAGCAGATGGATACGATCATTGAGGCGCACACCGATACCGTAGACGGGCTAAAAAGCGACCTTGCACGGTATAAGGCAGACGCCGAAAAGCTCCCCGGAGTGCAGGCGGAGCTTGAAAACCTGAAAGCCAAAGGCGACGATGGCTGGAAGGATAAGCACGACAAGGTCAAAAAGGAATTTGACGACTACAAAAGAGAGCAGATGCAGAAGGAAACCAAGAGCGCGAAAGAATCCGCGTATCGGGAACTTTTGAAGTCTGCGGGTATCAGCGAAAAACGAATTGATTCGGTTTTGAAGGTCACCGATCTGACCAGCGTTGAACTGGAAGACGGCAAGATCAAGAACGCCGACGAGCTGCGCAAATCCATCAAGGAAGAGTGGGCGGACTTCGTTGTTACCACCAAGCAGAAGGGCGCGGACACCAAAGATCCGCCCGCAAACAACGGCGGCGCTATGAGCCGGGACGACATCTTCAAAATCAGGGACGCGTCTGAACGGCAGGCAGCAATCGCCGCCAACCTTAATTTGTTCGGAAAGGAAGAATAAACATGGCAGCAAAGACCAATCTGACGATGACGAGCGACGTTCAGGTAACCGCTCGTGAAATCGATTTTGTAACCCGCTTTGCGCGGAACTGGCAGCACCTGCGCGACATTCTCGGCATTATGCGCCCCATCAAAAAGCAGCCGGGCACCGTCCTGAAATCCAAGACCGCAAGCGTGACGCTCGCGCAGAGCGTCGGCGAGGGTGAAGAGATTCCCTACTCCAAAGCGACTGTCATTGAAAAGGACTACGCCAACATCAACGTCGAGAAGTACGCAAAGGCTGTTTCCATCGAGGCGATCAAGGAATACGGCTATGACGTTGCCGTCGCCCTGACCGACGAGGCGTTCCTGTATGAGCTGCAGACCAATGTCACCAATCGGTTCTACGATTATCTGAATACCGGCCTGCTGACCGTCAGCGAAACCAACTGGCAGCGCGCGCTTGCAATGGCGAAGGGCGCTGTTATCAACAAGTTCAAGCAGATGCACCGCACCGCGACCAACGTTGTCGGCTTCGTGAACGTGATGGATCTGTACGATTACCTCGGCGGCGCCGATATCACCATCCAGACTGAATTCGGCTTCCAGTACATCAAGAACTTCATGGGCTATAGCACCGTGTTCCTGCTGTCTGACGATGAGATCAAACGCGGTCGTGTTATTGCGACTCCGGTCGAGAACATTGTCCTGTACTACATTGACCCAGCTGACAGCGATTTCGCCCGTGCCGGTCTCGACTACAGAACCGACGGAGAAACCAACCTTGTCGGTTTCCATGTGCAGGGCAACTACTCCACTGCGGTCTCCGAGTCCTTTGCGATCATGGGCATGACCCTGTTCGCGGAGTATCAGGACGGCATTGCCGTTGCTGACATTGACGAGACCCCGACGCTCGGCACGCTGACGGTTACCTCTGCGGCGGGCACGGCGACAGGTGACACGAAGATCACGGTAACGCCCGCGAAGGAAGCAAGCGGCAACGTCTACAAGTACAAGGTAGGCGATTCGGCTGAGACTGTCACCTACGGCCAGAACGTCAGAACGTGGCCGACGTGGGACGGCAAGTCCGATGTCACGGCAGCGACGGGCAAGAAGATCACAGTCGTTGAGGCTGACGCGACTTACAAAGCGCAGAAGGCTGGCAACGCAACGGTAACGGCAAAGTAAGGAGGCGGCAGCGCAATGCTAACCGAATTGTGCGGGGTTCTGCGGAACTGGTTTGAAACGGATCGGATCAGCGGAACGTACACAGTAGAAAACGGCAGCATTGCGCTGCCGTTCCTGCAAGAAGGGCAATTCTTCCGGATTGTAGGTTCCGTTTTTAATGACGGTGTGCACCAATACCCGGATTACGGGATGGCCGACGAGACCTTTGATGGCTCTGTCTGGCCGATGGCCGTCCCGTCCGCTGTCCTCGCCCTCGAAGCTGAGATCAGAGCATGGCAGGAGAAAAACGGGGACGCGGCAGCAAGCCCGTTTACCTCGGAAAGCTTCGGAGGCTATAGCTACTCGAAGGGATCGAGCGGAAGTGCCTCCGCGAATGGGGCTGTGACATGGCAGACGACGTTCAAATCGCGCATGAACCAGTGGAGGAAGATCTGATATGAGTTTACTTGATGATTTTGCCCGCCCGTGCGTGCTGCTCGAAAAAAGCCGGACGCCGGACGGAGCGGGCGGTTACGTCACGATATGGACGGACGGGGCGGAATTCGCAAATTACCAGATGCTCGATACGTCCATGGAGGCTCGCAGAGCGGAGAAGGAGGGCGTGACAAGCGTTTACTCGGTGCTTGTGCAAAAGGCCGTACCAATCGATTATAACGACTTCTTCCGCGACAAGACGACCGGCGAGACGTACCGCGTCACATCCGAGCCGAAGGACAAACAGACGCCGAAGTCCGCTAGCTTTGCCCTGAAATACTTCACTGCTGAAAAGAAAGCACTGCCGACATGACAAAAGACAAAGCATTGCACGCGTGGTTCTCACAATTCCTGACGGCCTATCCCGCGTCCAGCGTGCCGGACGACGCCGTTTTCCCGTGGCTGACCTATGAACTGATCACAGGCGCGTGGGACAGCGGAGAAATCGGCCTGACAGTAAATCTGTGGTACTACACAACGCAGGAAGCAGAACCAAACGCGAAAGCGCAGGAAATCTCGGACGCTATCGGCTTGGGCGGCGTGTTTGTGCCGTGTGACGACGGCGCAATCTGGATCAAGCGCGGATCTCCGTGGTGCCAGAACGTCCGGGACGATTCTGATGCAAATATCAAGCGGCGGTATTTGAACGTCACAATCGAATACATTACCGCGAACTGAAAGGACTGATTTCATGGCGAAATTTACGAAAATTCCTGCAGATACCTTCAAGCAACTGCAGATTAACGCCGGTGTGATCCTGAGCGGGTTCACTCCGGCAACCGGCGCATTTGAAGCCGAAGACCAGATCGGCGCAACGACCGGCGGCATTACGTTCGCGGCAACGCCGACGTATTCGGACTACGGCGAAGACGTTGACAACTGCCCAAAGAACACCATGGAGCTGAAGCGGCAGGACGACGTGGACGTAAAGTGCTCCGGAACATTCGTTACGGTAACAACAACGTCCGCGAAGTCCCTGATGGCGGCGGCGGACATTGACGGAACGGACACAACCAAGGTCGTCCCGCGCCGCGACCTGTCCAGTGCTGATTTTTCTGACATTTGGATTGTTGGGGACTACTCCGACAAGAACGGCGCGAATAACGGCGGGTTTATCGCGATCCGCATGATGAATGCGCTTTCTACCGGCGGATTCCAGCTGAAAACCGCCGACAAGGGCAAGGGACAGATGGCGTTTGAGTACACCGCGCATTACTCGATCTCAAAGCAGGATGTTGTGCCGTATGAGCTGTACATCAAGGCCGGTACGGCAGAAACCTGATAGGAGGCCGATATGAAACTTTCGGAATTCAGCACCGATAAGGCGGCAGATGTCCTCTGCGAAATCAGCGTATACGCGCTGAACATCGTGGCAGACGAAGAACTCAGGGGAAGCCTGAAAAAGCTGACAGACGACGAAAAGCCGCAGACAGTCGGCGAGAGGTACGCAATCGGCGTGCAGCGCATCGGCCAGTGGATCCAACTGATCCTGAAAAAGCATAGAGAAGACGCGTTCAGCATTCTGGCTGTGGTAAACAACGTGACAGTTGACGCGATCCGGGAGCAGAACGTTCTCGTTACAATGCGGCAGATCCGGGAATTGGCCGAGGACAAAGATCTCACTGATTTTTTCAAGTCGTGCGCGTCGGAGGCGAAAGCGTAACGCTTGCGCTGCTGGCAGCTCCAAAAATAAGCGCCGGAGGGCTGATTCGCCTTTTGCCGATTTTAATAAAGCGGCAGAACGAGGAATCAGCCTTTCGCATTTATGCGGCGGAGTGTATGCGCACGATCACGGAAAATACAGCGAAATTCGCGGGCGGAAGCTTTGTGCAGGCAAAGTACGCCGATCTTATCAGCCCGAAGCCGCAGGACAACCGAACCTGCGAAGAGATCACCGCCGACGTTGTACGCCGGTGCGGATTGAAGGTGAAAAAATCCAAAGATGAATCTGTTTGAACTTTTTGTAAAAATCGGCGCCGATACGTCCGAGGCCGACAAGGGCATCGACGAAACCGGGAAGAAAACATTCGGCCTCGGCGAGAAGATTAAAAACGGCCTTGCTACTGTCGGCAAGGCTGCGGTAGTCGGCGTGACGGCAGCGGCGACGGCAATCGGCACAATCGGCACAAAGGCGATCCAGGCATACGCAGACTATGAGCAGCTCGTCGGCGGCGTGGAGACGCTTTTTAAGGATAGCCAAGATAAAGTCATGGAGTACGCAAACAACGCGTATAAAACCGCTGGGCTGTCCGCAAATGAGTACATGGAAACGGTTACAAGTTTTTCTGCATCCCTGCTGCAGTCCCTCGACGGAGACACCAGTGCAGCGGCGGAAAAGGCAAATTTGGCGCTGACCGATATGTCCGACAACGCGAACAAAATGGGTACGGACATGACTTCAATCCAGAACGCATATCAGGGGTTCGCAAAAGCAAATTACACCATGCTCGATAACCTGAAGCTCGGCTACGGCGGTACGCAGGCCGAAATGCAGCGGTTGCTTGAAGATGCGGAGAAAATTTCGGGCGTCAAGTACGACATTTCCAGCTATGCGGATATCGTGGACGCGATCCATGTCGTGCAGACCGAAATGGGAATCACCGGCACGACCGCAAAAGAAGCCGCGTCCACGATTCAAGGCTCGTTCGGCATGGTAAAAGCCGCATGGCAGAACCTTGTGACCGGCCTTGCAGACCCGGATCAGGACTTGGGAACCCTCGTGGGCAACTTCACAGATTCCATTGTCGTCGCAGGAAACAACCTGATTCCGCGCATTCAGGAGCTTTTACCGCGCATTGTGGAGGCAATTTCCGGGCTGCTGGGAACCATAAGCACACAGCTGCCGGGCATACTCAGTTCTGTCCTGCCCTCGCTTATCGAGGGCGCGTCGAATCTGGTTACCGGGCTCATGTCCGCGCTCCCGGAGATCCTTACCGTGCTGGGAGACATCGCGCCGACAGCCATTGGGGTTCTCGTTCCGGCCATAGTCGAGCTTCTGCCGGAAATCATTCAAACCGGTATAGATGTTGTTATCTCTCTGGTACAAGGCATTACGGAGACGCTTCCGGAATTGATCCCGGCGGCAACGGAAGCAATCATCAAAATCGCCGAAACGCTGACCGACCCTGGCAATCTCGGGAATTTGGTAGATGCGGCGCTTGATATCATCCTCGCTCTGGCGGACGGAATCATTGACGCCGTCCCGAGGCTGCTTGAGGTGGCGCCCAAGCTTATCACAAATCTCATCACCGCGCTTATTGAAAACTTCCCCAAAATCATTGAATCCGGCGCAAAACTTGTTATGTCGCTGATCGATGGCCTGATTAAATCCATTCCGCAGCTTACTGCGGCTGTGCCAAAACTCATTATCGGGATTGTACAGGGAATTCTTAACAATCTTCCGCAAATCATCATGTCCGGCCCACAAATCATTATGGCGCTTATTGAGGGCCTTATTAGCGCAATCCCCGAGTTGATTCTGGCAATTCCAACGCTGATCCAATCGATTGTAGATACGTTCCTCGGCTACGATTGGGGCAGCATCGGAACAAATATCGTTGACGGTATCAAAAACGGATTTCTGCATATGTGGGAGAGCCTAAAGCGGACGGTAAGCGATATGGTCAACGGCCTTGTGAGCGGCGTCAAGAGCATCCTCGGTATTGCGTCCCCGTCTAAAGTCTTCGCCGGAATCGGCGGCTACATGGCAGAAGGACTTGGGCAGGGCTTTGACAGGGAAATGCTCGGGGTGCGGAAAGATATCGAAGATCAGATGACCTTCGGCACAACGTCCTTCTCTGTGTCCGGCGCGGCAAAGTCCTCCGTCGGCGTCGTGAACGGCCTGCTGGCCAACAACCAGCCGAGCGGGCTGACACAGGTGAATCTTGTCGTTGACGGCCAAACGCTGGCGCGGGTACTGTTCGATCCGCTGCGAGGCGAAATTCTGCAAAGGGGTGTGTCACTTGCGTAGAATTAAAATCACGGACGGCACAAACACAGTCACCCTTCTGCGTGATCTCGTGTTCACGATTCAGCCAAAGGATATTGGCGCAACCGCGACAATGGCATCCGGAAAGACGGTTATGGATATCATCGGGGTAAAAAATGAATTGAAAATCCCGACGGGATGGCTTTCTGTCGCCGATCTCCGAAAACTCCGCAGCATGATCAACACGAAACATGTGTTGAGCGTGACATACCCGGATGTAGACGGCGACAAAACAAGGGCTTTCCTTTTTGAACAGCCGGAATACAAGGCGATTATCTACGATGAGGACGGCGTATCGCAGTGGTGCGGCGTCACAATCTCCGCGACACAGCAAGGGGTGGATTGATGCAGAAGGTATCAAGCAATTACGCACCGTTTACACCGGTGCGTGAGGTCGGCATGCTTGTCCGGTTTTACATTGTTGACCCGTCGGCAAAGAAGAACGGTACGGCCTCTGCATCTGATTCGGCACCAGGCACAAGCGCCGCCGAAACAATCAGCGACAGAGAAACCATATCCGGGAAGTTCGCTGGGCTTGAATTGAACCGGTGGGTTCTGGATGGGACAATCGATATTCCGAACGATAGCTTTGACGGGCAGTATGTTGGCTGGTGGAGCGGAGTAGTATCAAACGAGAGCGCCGAAATGGCAAGCACAATTACGTTTGAATTCTCCGCTCCGGTATCCACGATTGGTTGGGCGATGCTGTTTGATGAAAAAATGAACCAATACCCGGCGCAGATCACAATTACCGCATATGCGAGCGACGGATCGGCGGTCGCAACCGGAACAAAGATGATCACGCAGGCGCGGCAGAACATCAGCATGACTGCCGCAAATTACACAAAGCTGACGATTCGATTTGACAAGACGTTCCTGCCAAAGACACGCGCCCGGCTGCGGCAGATCGATTTCGGCCTGACGGAAACCTACGAAAACGACACAATGGCCGACGTGAAGATCATTGAGGAGGCATCCGTTTCCTGCGAATCGTTCCCGTCCCGGCAGATTTCCTTTACATTTGACAACGCGGATCATCGGTACAACATTCTGAACCCGGACGGCGTTTTCTCCGTGGTTCAGGATGGCCAGAAATTGCTTGCCAGATGCATTGTAAACGGAGAGAGCATAGACGTTGGCGAGTTCTTTTTTACGTCCGTTACAGCGCGCGATTCCGGCGTTACGGCACAGCTTGTCGGAAACGATATGGCTGCGACACTCGATCGCGCAACCTATGAGGCCGGAAACGCTACCGCGTGCAAGCTCCAGACTGTAGTTGCGTCCGTACTGGAAGGATACGACGTCACTGTGATCTACGGCGGCGGCGCAGACGAAAGAACGGTAGTCCCTGCAATCCCTCGGAAGACGACGAGACGCGAGGCGATCCGGATTCTGGCACAGGCCGCAATGTGCTCCGCGTGGTTTGATCGATCCGGAAACCTGCACATCGCGGAGCTTTCAGCAGGCGCAGTATTGGGAGAAATAACGCCGGATGAGCTTTATAACTATGACGGTGTGTCCATATCGGAAGCGGTTGATTGCGTAGAGCTGCACGTTAAGAGCGACTACGCGAATATCGATACGACAATCACCGCCGGGAGCGGAAAAAACATCAAGAGCGTAAATAACCCGTGCGTAGCGCCTGCAAACTATCAGAGTGTGGCTGCGTGGCTGCTTGCGCAGTATAATCGCCGAAAGATCTACAGCGTGAAAAACCGGGGCAATCCGGCGCTCGAAACCGGCGACACCATTAAAATCTCCGACGCATTCGCACAAAACGAAAATGCTGTGCAGACCGGTATGGAACTGACGTTCAGCGGAGGCGGAATTTATGCCGTAACGAAAGGAGTTGGCGCATGAGCACCATCATTGACAACCTCATCACCGACCGGACGCAGGCGGATGTGGAGCGAGTGCGGGAGCTGGCGGCGAAGGGGTTCGCGGCCATGACCGCAGCCGAGCGGGCGGAATGGCTGGCCGGGATGAAGGGAGCGTACAACGCCGCTGATCTCAATCGCGTGGGGACGGCCCTGAATTATCTGGCGGGCCGCCTCGGCGCGATCTGCGGCAAGAGTATCGCATGGCCTGCAAAAACCGATTGGGCCGTAACGGACATTATAACGGCCTCACAGGCCGAGGAATACCGCAAGCAGGTGCAGTCCATCCGAGACGCGCTGGCATACCCCGGAGGAACACCGGACGCGCCCGGCCTCGACCGGCTGACCTACACCGGTGCAAATGATATCGAGCGCATTCTTGCGCTCTGCGAGGAACTGATCGACAACATCACAAAGGCGTTCCGCTACACCGGCGCTGCGGAATGCGCGACAGGAGGCTTGATATGAAAGATCGTCAACCTACTAAAGTTCTTACAAACGGTGCTATTCGATATGGCATCTACAATTCCGACGGTAGTCTTGATCACTACGAGTACATGAAACGTATGGACGAGCCAACAGTTGAGGGTACGCCTCTCAATAAAGCAAATCTTCTGTCCGATGCCACTGCCGCCAAGCTCTGGCCGAACGCAACCACGAGGCCGGAGGACCCAACAGTCAACGACGCGCTCGGCAAGCTTTCGGAGGGCACGGCCAAAGTCGGCGACATCGCTATCACCGCCCGCACAGACCTCTCCGACGCGTGGCTCCCGTGCGACGGGCGCACCGTGTTGCAAGAACAGTATCCGGAACTTTTCTCTGTCCTTCGCAGTTCTGCAGCACCTCTGCCATGGACACTGAAAACGGCAAGTATAAATCCGTCCGCCATGTGGTTCCTGAATGGGGAATGGGTTGCAATGTCCGGCAATAAACTCTATACTTCCACTGACTTAGAAACGTGGACGCAGCGAACATCCATTCCTTCAGGGCTTACGATGGTAGACGCAGTGCTGGAATACGCGAACGGCTTTTACTACACCATTTTAGATAGCGGTTCAGCCGCAACCACAGGAATATACAAAACATCGAGCCTTGATACAAAATTCACGCTGTACGCAAGCGGGAGTTTACCGTCTACGCAAACCAAAGGAGATCGTGGGCTGTTTATTACGCCGAACTTTTTGTATATCTATGCCGTGGGTACAAAATACACCGGCTACGATGGTCACGATCATGAATATATAAGATGCTCATATGTAAACCCAGCAACGCAGACGATTGTGGCGATAGAAGACATCGACGGTGTCTTTTTTTACAATCAAGAGCAAGGACGCTTTTACAAGCTGGAGTTATCAAAAACGAGCAACAGCCTGACAACAGCAACGGCGGAAACTCTGATCAATCCGACATGGGAGACGGTAAGTACCGTATCGCTTGCGACTCTCTCTCCATCCTTTAACGAACCGCCAGGTTACACAACGCATGATCTGATGTCCGCATATCATTGCGGAACGACAATCATTGCATTCTTCGGGCTTACAGAGATAAGCATCGTTGCCGGTACTTTTACCGAGTATACCGGATATATGGTGTACAGGTACTCGACGGACAACGGAACAACATGGAGCAACGGGAAAATTATCTCTTATGAATCTGGCAAGCGAGAGCTCCCAGCATACAGCGGTGGAAAATACAAAGGCGGGCTGCTTGTGACAGCCGGTGAAGTGACAGCGACAAAGAATGGTACAAGCGCGGTAAATATTATTGCAATCAGCGACCCTGCAGCTGGGCAAGCCTATAGCGATGTACTAAAGGATGGTATACCAGACATTGCTCTATCGCTGGACGGAAGAGCGGCATATAGTTCAAGCAACGGCATTGCATATTGTGATTATAGCGTTAGCGGAAAGACGATTCCCATTATTGGCATGAGTACCCGTTGTAAAGCCTATATCAAGGCACTGGAGGAATAATTATGCAAGATAGAGTAGGCAGCATAGACCTAGCTAACGGAGCTATCCGGTATGTAGGCTACAATGCCTACAAAGTTGTATTGCGTGGCGTATGGCTTAAACTAGAGGACGAGCCACTGCAGATAGAAACTCCGCTCACAGCAGGAAATCTGCTGACCGCACAAACCGCAGCGAAGATCTGGCGGGCAGGCGACGCGCCGGCGAACCCGATGGTAAATGAGGCATTCGTGAAGCTGTCGGAGCCAAATTATCACGTCGGCGACATCCTCACAACCGTCCGCATTCTCTCTGCCCCATGGCATGAATGCGACGGATCTCGCTTCTCGCGTATGTCCTACCCGGCGCTTTATGCAGTCCTCGGCGGCACAACGCTGCCGACGATCAGCTATTCCAGCGATACCACCACCTACATCAAAATGGCGGACGATTAGCCCGGCAAAATAAAAGAGAAAGGTACGGAAAAATGGACAGCAAAACCATCATCGTCACCCTCGTCTGCGCCGTGCTCGGCTCGTCCGCGCTGACGGCGGTCGTCAATGCCG
>ERZ827440.798-NODE-798-length-39864-cov-4.921802_pt1 | contig 39864 bp, 45 predicted proteins | sample MGYA00519774_ERZ827440 | MGnify/ENA primary metagenome ERZ827440 (study PRJEB31778, sample SAMEA3449302) | human gut metagenome | biome: human gut; feature: human-associated habitat; material: faeces | place: United Kingdom | collected 2010/2012 ... | reverse complement strand
ACATAAAAAATTAAAATAGACTTAAATTGTTAAAATTATGTTTAACAATTTGAGTTTTTTTTTTAGAAAAAATAAATAACATAATATTTGACAATGTAAATTAGAATAAATAATAGGTAAAAGAATGTCGAATGCTGTCAAAAACAGGCAAAATAGCACGACGAAAAGTGCAGTTTTATAAGGTTTTTGTATTGATTTTGGAAATATATAGGTGATAGAATCTAAAAAGATAAAAAATACATAAGAGGATGGTGTATAACAATGAGGGATATATTAGAGGTACAAAGTCTCATGATAAATAGTAATTTTTTTGGATGGCTCTTGCCAAATTTATCAATTGCAATTCTTTTTGCTTCACTTGATGTTGTATTATTTGTAAAAATATTTAAAGCTAGGGTAAGTAAATGGCAAATAATTACAGGTATTGCAACAGAATCTATAGCAAGGATAGTTATTAATTCGGTAATTCCATTTCCATACAATAGAGCAATTATATTGGTTTTAACAGTGATGATATTCAAATTTGTATTAAATGAAAAAATAGAAAAGTGTACATTCGGTGAGGTTATAAACGCAATTATAGTATTGCTAATAGAGTTAATTTACTCAAAAGTATTTTGGCTAATTCACTCAGATTCAATGTCATATTCAGAGTGTATATCAAGCATTTCATATAGATTGTCAATTGCATTTTTAGTATTTATATTTAGAGCAATTATTTTATTTATAATAATCAAAAAGGATATAGGAATAATATTAAGTCCAAATTTAAGTAAGAAAAATAGATGTTTAATCGTTTTAATATGTATAATTGGATGTATGTTAATTTACTTTAATGCTGCTGAGATGGTATTATTTATAAGTAATTTTCCTTATACTGTATTTTGGCTAGATATCATTTCTTTAATTGTATATTTTTATATAAGTATGAAAGATATTATGAGGCTATCAAAATTAGAAGAAATGTATAAAAAGGTAGAAAATCTTGAGTCATATAACAAAACATTAACAATTATGTATGATAGCATACGAGGATTTAGACATGATTTTAATAATTTTATACAGGCACTAGATGGGTATGTAGAAACAAATAATATTGAAGGTATTAGACAGATGAATAATGAAGTACTAAGTGAATGCAAAGAAATAAACAATTTAGGAATATTAGATCCTAAAATTATAAATAATCCAGCTGTATATAGTATAATTACAAATAAATATTACAAAGCACAAGAAGAAAACATAAGAATGAATATGGAAATAATGTTAGATTTTAATGATTTAAATATTTCAACATATGAACTATGCAGAATTTTAGGAATACTATTAGACAATGCAATAGAAGCAGCAAAAATGTGTGAGGAAAAAATTATAAATATACAAGTAAGAAGAGATTTTAAAGTAAAAAGAAATTTAATTATAATCGAAAATACATACAAAGAGCAAAATATAAATATAGATAAAATTTTCGAAAAAGGTTATAGCACAAAAAATGCTGATAAAGATTCACATGGTCTTGGCTTATGGAACATTAGAAGAATACTACAAAAAAATAATAATTTAAATTTATTCACAACAACAAAAGAAAAATTATTTAGTCAGCAATTAGAAATTTATTAAAAGAAATGCAATAATATGGATTGAGTAATAATTCAAAATTTACGGTAGACGTCAAGTGGAGCAATTATAACAATATTACTTACAAATATTATAGTCCCATTTTTACCATATTTATTATCATTTGCAGCAGGAGCTATGATATATGTAGTTGTAGAAGAATTAATACCAGAATCTCAAACAGGACAGCACTCAAACATTGGAACAATAGGAGTTGCAATTGGTTTTGTACTTATGATGGTATTAGATGTTGCTTTAGGGTGAAGGTATATTAACTTGCAAAAATGTGATAAAAACGGCAAAAAAACTTGCAAAAATGTGATGAATAGCAAAAAAATGCTTGCAAAAATGTGACAAAGGCGTATAATTAATATAAATCAACATAAATTAATAATAGGAGATGATTAATTTGAAGAGGTTTATATTAGAAGAATTAATAAAATGGAAAAACAGTAAATACAGAAAACCACTAATATTAAAAGGTGCAAGACAAATTGGGAAAACATATATATTAAAACAATTTGGAAAAGAAAATTATGAAGATATAGCATATTTTAATTTTGACCATGATGAAGATTTACAAAACTTATTTGAAAGCTCTAAAAATCCACAAAGAATACTTGAACAATTAACTTTTATATATAAAAAAGAGATAAAACCAGAGAAAACATTAATAATTTTTGACGAGATTCAAGAGTGTCCAAATGCCCTAAATAGCTTGAAATATTTTCAAGAAGAAGCAAATGAATATCATATAGTTTGTGCGGGAAGTTTATTAGGAATAAGGTTATCACACACATCATTTCCTGTGGGAAAAGTTGAATTTTTAAATATGTATCCTATGACATTTAGTGAATTTTTAATAGCGGATAATTGTGAAAATTTAGTCGAATATATGAAATCTATAAAAAGTATCGAAAAAATTCCCGACATATTCTTTAATCAGTTAGAAGAAAAGTTAAAGGCTTATTTTATAATTGGAGGAATGCCCGAAGCTGTTCAAGTTTGGGTAAATGAAAAAAACATAGAATTAGTAGAACGTGTTCAACAAAATATTTTAAAAGCATATGAAAGCGATTTTTCAAAACATACTCAAAATAATGAAGCAAATAAAATATCATTAATTTGGAATAGCATTCCATCACAACTTGCAAAAGAAAACAAAAAATTCTTATATCAAACAATAAAAGAAGGTGCAAGAGCAAGAGAATATGAAGGAGCTTTAAACTGGTTAAATGATGCAAATTTAATATATAAAGTTTATAATGTTACCAAAACAGACTTACCACTAATAGCATATAATGATTTAAGTGCTTTTAAAATTTATATGAATGATGTAGGATTACTTAGGAATATGGCTAACCTAGACAGTAGAATTGTAATTGAAGGAGATAGATTATTTGAAGAATTCAAAGGAGCTTTTACTGAAAATTATGTATTAAATATGTTAACAACTAAATTTGATAAAGTTCCAAATTATTTTACTTTTGATAGACATGAAATTGATTATATAATTCAATATCAAAATAAAATAATCCCTATAGAAGTAAAAGCAAATAAATCAACAAATAATGTTAGCTTAACAAGATACAATGAAAAGTATAAAAATGATTTGTCTATAAGATTTTCAATGAGAAATTTGTCTAAAGACGGAAATATAATTAATATACCATTATTTATGATTGAGTATGTAGATAAATTTATATAAATGATTTAATGTAAAAGAAGATAATCTAAAACCATTCTCTTTTTTATATTAACACAAACAGTAACAAAAATCTTCCAATTCCATAAAATATACAAAAATGGAATTGGAGGATTTTTTATATGGATTATGAAGTAATGATGAACGGAACTGTAAGAATAGGTCAAATGGCACCAGACTTCGAAGCAGTAACGACATTTGGAAATATTCAGTTAAGCGATTACAAAGGAAAATGGCTTGTATTATTTTCTCATCCTGGAGATTTTACCCCCGTATGTACTACTGAAATGATAGCATTTTCGCAAGCTTGTTCATATTTTAAAAATATAAACACAGAGCTTCTAGGATTAAGTATAGATAGCAATCAATCACATTTAGCGTGGGTATTTGACATATACTGTAAAACAGGAGTAAAAATACCATTTCCAATAATAGCAGATAGAAGCGGAGAAATAGCAAGAAAATATGGTATGATATCAAATAGCGTAAGCAACACAGAAACAGTAAGAAATGTATACATAATAGATCCAAACGGTGTGATAAGATTAATATTAGTATATCCACTGAATGTAGGTAGATGTATACCAGAGATATTAAGAGCATTAACAGCACTGCAAACAGCAGATGAAAACAAAGGAGCAACACCTGCCAACTGGATGCCATGTAATCCAATAGTAAATCCAGCACCAACAACAGTATGCAAACAGGAAGAAATGATAGATTATATAAACCAAACCCAAAATGGAATGAACTGGTATTTAACATTTAAAACACCACAAAAATGTATAGAAAATACCAGTACTGAATCAAATAATAATTGCAAAAATGAAAATTGTAAAGTGATTTAATAAAAACGCAGATTTATATCTGCGTTTTTTAATCTTTGCTTTTTCCAAATATTCTAAGTAATCGTATAAATAAGTTTATAAAATCTAAGTATAACTGCATAGCACAATAAATATAAACTTTATCTTGGTTTGTGGTTTGCTCACTTGATAGTTTTCTTAATACATGCATATCATAAATTGTGTAACCTGCAAAAATAAATATGATTAACCAACATAAAAATATGTCAAGCATTGTGCTTCCTAAAAATAAATTTACGATAGATGCAATTAATGAAACTATTAAAGCTACAAATAATATAGTGCTCCATTTGCTAATATCAATATTAGTTTTATAACCACAAAAGGCTAAAACTGCATATAAAATAGATGTTAGTAAAAATACATACATTATAGAGCTAATTTCATAAATCGCAAAAATACTAGAAAATGTAAATCCATTTAGGAATGCGTAAACAAAATATAATATTCCAACAACAACAGGTGGAAGTTTTCTAAAGCAAAGTGAAAACACTATAACAACAACAAATTCTATTAAAGCTAAAATAGATATAGAGCTATATGATGTTAAAATTGATAAGTATAATCCAGAGCTATAAGTGTAAAAAGCAACTAATCCTGTGGCAAGTAGACCTAAAAACATCCAAAAAAATGTTTTAGAGAGTATTTTTCTACTATCTAATTCTTCCAAAAAATCACCTCCTTAAAGTAGTATTATTATATATAGAAAATCATAAATATTCAATATCTAGCATATAATTTATAATAAGGTCAATTAATGAAAATTATATTCATTGAATTTTTATAAATCATACAAAGGAGAAGCATATGATAAAAGTATCTGTAGTTTCTACAAAAGATATTTGGAAATATATAATAAAATTCGGCATTGTAATTGCGGTTTTATTTATAATACTAAAAATATATAATTATTCAAAAAAGAATTTTGAAACCAAAACAATAAATACAACTCAATGTATTTCATATATAACAGAAGAAATAACTGAAATGGGAGAATTGAAAAATTCGAATATCTTTGAAATAAAACCACAAAGTATGTTAGAAAGTGAATTTAGAATGTCGAAAATTGTAACTTCAAGAAATACGGAATCTGTAAATGAGAAAGATGAAAATCAAGAGAAAGATGAAAATCAAGAAAATGCAGAAAATATTAGTAATACAAATAATATGGATGAATCTGTTAATCAAGAAAATAGTGATATATCAAATGTTACAGAAGTTAGTACTAATATACAAACAGAAACTGTTGCCTCAAAATATAAAAATACATATAATTATGAAAAAAATGGAATTAAAATAAAAAATGAAACAAGCTATGATTTAGCGAATATGAATTTATCAACTAATATAACAGTAAATAGTAAAAATATATTAATATTTCACACTCATACATGTGAAAGTTATACTCAAACAGATGCAAATAAATATGAATCAACAGGAAATTATAGAACAACAGATTTAAATCATAATGTAGTACGAGTTGGAGATGAGCTGCAAAAATATTTAACATCATATGGACACAATGTAATACATAACAAAACATTTCATGACTATCCAGCATACACAGGTTCATATGGTAGATCATTAAAAACAGTGAGTGGCATATTATCGCAAAATAAAGATACAGATGTAGTAATAGACCTACACAGAGATGCAATAGGAGATGATTCATATGCACCAAAAGTAAAAATAGGAGATGAATATGCAGCACAAATAATGTTTGTAATAGGCACGAATGGAAGCGGATTAACACACGACAATTGGCAACAAAACTTACAATTTGCAATGAAAGTACAGCAAAAAGCAAATGAATTATATCCAGGTTTATTCAAACCAATACTATTAAGAAATGCAAGATACAACCAACACCTATCAAAAGCAGCTAACATAATAGAAATAGGAGCAACAGGGAACACCTTAGAAGAATGCGAAACAAGTGCCAAATATCTTGCAAAAGTTTTAGACGAAGTACTTTAAAATAGAAACGAATGGTTCATAGATAAAGTCGAATTTATAAATAAAAAATACCAATAAAAGCAAATTTTTACTCAAAAATCCTTGACATTTACATATATATGTAGTATCATAATAAAGTCAATTAAAGAAGAAGCAATCCACTTCTCACCTTATCGAATAGAAAAAGGTTAAAATTTATAATATTACATATACAATATTTACAATAATATTGCATTCAATTATAAATTAAATATTTTGTGGATTGATTTGTTCTTAAACAAATCAATTTTTTTATGCAAAAATAAAGATTTGTACAATAAAATTTGGCGATATAACTAGTAGGAGGTGTTTTACTATAAAACAAGAATTACCAATTAATGAACAAATAAGGGCAAAAGAAGTTCAAGTTATAAACGAGGACGGAGAAAAATTAGGAAAGCATACTTTAAATGAAGCATTAGATATGGCTTTTGAAAAAAAATTAGATTTAGTTTTAGTTGCTCCAAATGCAGAGCCACCAGTTTGTAAAATAATGAACTATGGTAAATACAAATTTGAGCAAGCTAAAAAAGAAAAAGAAGCTCGTAAAAAGCAAAAAGTACTTGAAACAAAAGAAATCAGAGTTACTCCAAATATAGAGCAACACGATTTTGAGTTCAAATCAAAAAATGCTAGAAAGTTTCTTGAAGATGGGAACAAAGTAAAAATCACTGTTAAATTTAGAGGTAGAGAGCTTAACTATGTAAAACTAGGAGAAGAAGCACTAAATAAATTCGTTGAAGATTTATCAGATATAGCTTCACTAGAAAAAAAGCCTTTATTAGAAGGTAAAAACATGTTTATAATACTAGCTAAAAAAGCTGATAAATAATTAGAGAGGAGAGTTTAATTATGCCAAAATTAAAAACAAACAAAGCAGCTAAAAAAAGATATAGTTACACAGCAACAGGAAAGGTAAAAAGAACAAAAGCAAATAGAAAACATTTATTTGCAAACAAAACAAAAAGACAAAAGAAATCTGGTAAAGTTATGAACGCTTATGCAGACAAAACTTGCGAGGCAGGAATTAAAAAAATGTTACCATATGGTAATAAATAAGATTAAATTATAGAAAGATTGGAGTGAAAATAAATGGCAAGAGTTAAAACAGCAATGATTACTCGTAAAAAACATAAAAAAGTATTAAAAAGAGCAAAAGGATATTATGGAGCAAAAGGATATAGATTCAGAATGGCTAAACAAGCTGTTATGAAATCTGGTGCATATGCATATGTTGGAAGAAAAGACAAAAAGAGTAATTTCAGAAAATTATGGATAGCTAGAATTAATGCTGCTGCAAGAATGAATGGATTAACATACAGCACATTAATAGCTGGACTTAAAAAAGCTAATGTTGTAATAAACAGAAAAATGTTAGCTGAATTAGCTGTAAATGATAGTGCAGCATTTGCAAAAATAGCTGAAATAGCAAAAAATGCTTAATTTTAGTAAAATGAAAAGACAAAATTTTGAATTTATTCAAAATTTTGTCTTTTCATTTGTTATATTAAATAAAATTGTATTGTATACTATAATTAATTAAATTTTTTTGTTTGTTAAATAAACAGATACCGACTCATCATTACTATTAAAAGTAGCTAAAAAAATATTATCAATTTTAGTAATACCTTGTTTTTGCAAAGTTTCCATTAACCAGAGTTTATCACGATGAAGCTCTTGTAAGTTTTGTTCCATAACTTTTCCATCTAAAATAATATTAGTAAGGATATCTTCATTTGCAGGTTGAATATTAAAATCACTAGGATTTGCTGGTCTTTTTTCAGACATTGGTAGAAAACTTATTTTTCCATTTTCTTCAAGCAATGCAGTTTTAATATCACTTAAATTGAAATAACCATTTGTCCTACATTGAACCAAAAACTCATTTAAATCAATTTTAGATTTTTTAAAGTTTTCTTTGAATAAAGTTCCATTGTCATATAAAATAAGAGTCCTTCCAGAAAATATGGGACGAAGTTTAACAAATCGGGTGTTGAGAACTCCAATAATCAAAGTAACAGTAGCGTATACAATCATAGCAACTAAAGGCTCTACGAAATTATCTTCCAAAGAAGTTGCCATTTCGGCAGCAATAGAACCAATAGTTATACTAATAATATAGTCAAATATACTAAGTTGAGACATTTCTCTTTGTCCCATTATTTTAGTTAAAATAAATAAAACCACAATAGATCCAGTAGATAAAGCTATTATTTTTAAAATCAACATAATTTCACCGTTATGATAAAAATCATAAATTCCTTTCGTGTTTAGTATTTCAATACAAAATAATATTATTCAAGTTTAAATAATATTATTTTATGTAATATACTTGACAAGAAAAAAATTTTAAACTAAAATAACAAAAGAGCAAATTAAATAGTCGCGTATAGCAAGGTCGAAAGGCAGCGTACGAGGAAAGTCCGGGCTCCACAGAGCAATGATGCAGGATAACGTCCTGTGAGGGAAACCTTAAGGAAAGTGCAACAGAAAATAACCGCCTATTTACATAGGTAAGGATGAAAAGGCGAGGTAAGAGCTCACCGCTAGTATGGTGACATGCTGGGTCTGTGTAAACCCCATCTGGAGCAACACCGGGACAAGAAGGTTAAGACTGCTCGTCATCTTCTTAATCTGGTGGCTTGAGACATATAGTAATATATGTACTAGATAAATGACTATTCACGACAGAACCCGGCTTATAGATTTGCTTTTTATTTTTAATATAAAAGGAGTAGATTTTTGTCAATCTATTCCTTTTTTTGAAAGTTTAAACGAATCTTATTATTATAATTTATAAAGAATATTAATTATAGTATTAAAAAGCTATTGATATATAATTATAACTTTGGTAAAATTTTAGTGAAAATAAAAATTTATGTAGTAAGCTTTTTATGAAAGCTAAAATGTACCGAAGGGGAGAAAAAAATATGTCTAAAATAAAAGAAAATAAAGTAAAAAAAGATCATGGAATTCGAAATATGATAATTTTTTTGATAGTATTTTCAATTGTGTGTATTGGAATTACAATGTTTTTTATATTTAAAAATAATAATCACAAAATTAACAATATAATGGAAAATGTCAAAAATAATGCAACTAATAAAAGTGAACAAAATAATGATATAGTAAGTGGTGTTGTATCTTTAAACGATACATATGTAGAAAATGCATTAAAAATTTCGAAGGTTAAGTTTGATCTTGACGGAAATAATACAGAAAAAGGGATTTATATCCAATTTGATGGCTTAAAAAATGTCGAATTACAACAGAACATAAATGAGAATATAAAAAATAAATTAATAGAGTGGTGTAATTCGAATAATGAAAAAGAAGTAACATATTTTGATGTTAATTGTACAGCGAATTTTGCAAATGTTATATCTATTAAAGGAGTAAAGTATTTTTCCTCAAATACTAAACCTGATTTTTTTGTAATGAACATTGATTTAACAACTGGAAATGAAATAAAATTTAATGAAATGTTTACAAAAAATGCAGGAATTAAAGGCATTATTTCAGAAAGTGCATACGATACTTTTACAGTAGATGCAACAGGTGGAGAGATGTCAACCATTAATAATGAACCTGTATTTTCAGATGAAGAGCAAAGTGACGGTTTTTATTATGAAACAGAGAAAGAAAAAAGAGAAAGAAATGAAAAATATTCTCAGATTGAAGATAAAGTGTTTAAACTAGTTAATGGTTATAACAATGATAATAATTTAAAATTTAATTTTTCTCCAAGATGTGTGTATATTTATAATGATGATGATATTATAACAATAAACATGAAAAATTATTATAATCAAATAGCAATTTATAATAGATTTAAAAATAATGATATATATGATGGAAAATATGAAAATCAGGATATAATTGAAAATAAAAATATTCCTGTATTTGTATCAACAAATACAACTAATGTAGATATTGATGTTGTATTGTCAGAGCCTGTTAATATAGTGTATATGAATCAACAAAAAAAGTCAGATAACATATTTTATGGTGTTATAATTGACAAGTATTTGGAGGAAGATGATGATTCGAAAGTAGATAGTTTAATAGAAATTATAAAAAAAGTTGCTAGTGAAAAGATTAATAAAAAGGAAGAGGAAAATAAAAAGGATAATAAAGCAAGTTTTTATCAACTTAAATTTTCTATAAATGATGACAGTGATGGAACTGTAGTAAATACATATATAAAGGAATATAGCGTATCTGAAAATAATAAAGCAAATTTATATGATGGGGTATTAAATTTCTTGCAAAATGGCAATTATGAAGTTTATTGGTCGAAAGATGATATAGAATATGATAATGACATAAATCCATGGCGAAAATATATAAGTAGCCCTAAAGAAATTTCATGTAAAGAGGAATATATATATTATAGTTACAATAAAAAATCAAAAGAATTAGTACCTGAAAAAGAAATGCAAAATGGGGAGGAAAATCAAACTTTAAGTGAAAATAATAACAATGAAAACCAAAATGAAGTTGTATCAAATAATAAAACTATTGTAATAGATGCAGGACATCAAGCAAAAGCGAATAATGAAAAAGAGCCAATTGGTCCAGGAGCAAGTGAAACAAAAGCAAAAGTTACTGATGGAGCAACAGGAGTTTCTACAGGACAAAAAGAATCAGAGCTAAATTTAAAAGTGTCACAAATGTTAGAGCAAGAGCTAACAAAAAAAGGATATAATGTAATAATGACAAGAACTGAAGAAAATGTGAATATGAGCAATAGTGAAAGAGCACAAATTGCAAATAATGCAAATGCAACAGCTTTTATAAGAATTCATGCAAATTCTGCGGATAGTAGTTCTGCTAAGGGTGTTTTAACAATGTGTCAAACATCACAAAATAAGTATAATGGTAATTTAGCAGATAAAAGTTATTCATTATCTAAATCAATTGTTGATAATGTTGCAAAAACAACAAACACACAAAATAGAGGTGTTACAAGAACTGATAATATGTCTGGAATAAATTGGTGTAAAGTACCTGCCACAATTGTTGAAATGGGATTTTTAAGCAATTCAGATGAGGATAAATTATTAGCTGATGAAAATTATCAAAAAAAGATTGTAAATGGAATTATTAATGGATTGGAAGAATATTTAAATAGTTAATCTAATTAGTTTAATAAAAATTAGTAAAGGAAAATGTTGTTATCTAATACAAATTTGGATAACAACATTTTTTCATTATTAAATTAATTTAGCAATATCATCTGGAATATTTGCAATATATTCAACAGGTGTATTTTTAATAGGGTGTATAAATTTTATTTTATACGCATGTAATAACTGTCTTTTAAATTTAGAATCATGCTCTCCATAAAGAGTATCTCCTAAAATATAATGTCCAATAGCAGACATATGTACTCGTATTTGATGAGTTCTACCAGTTTCAAGCAAACACTTTACAACAGAATAATTTGAATGCTCTGAAGTAACTTCATAATGAGTTATTGCAGTATCACCATCTAATCTGATACATCTTTCAATTATACTTCCATCTTTTCGTCCAATAGGTAAATTAACAGTTCCTTTTTTATTATCAAATATTCCAAAGCAAATTGCAATATATTCTTTTTGAAAATTCTTGGATTTCATTTGTGAAATAAGACATTCTTGAATATATTCATTTTTTGCAAAAATAACAATTCCAGAAGTATCTTTATCAAGACGAATAACAGGTCTAATTTTCTTTTTTAGTCCAATAGAATCAAAATAATATTTAACACCATTAGACAAACTATTTTCATAATGCAACATAGATGGGTGAACTGGTAAATGAGGAGGTTTATTAATTACCAAATAATATTCATCTTCATATAAAATATCCAAATCCATTTTGACAGGAACAATATTACTGCTATCCTCAATAAAATCAATTCTAACAATAATTACATCATTAGTTTTTAGAGATTTTGAAACATAAGTAGGTTCACCATTTAAAAAAATATTTTTACTATTTTTCAATTTAAGCAAAAGCCTATCAGAAATATGAAAATAAGCTTTTAAAACTTCTTTAACATTTGTATAGCAATCATGTTCTTTAACAACATATCTTAAATCCATAATTTCTCCAATCTTAAAGTGTGTTAACGGTGAGGAAATGGTGGGTTGTCAATGGTTGTCAGTGGTTGTCAGTGGGTTGTCAATGGGGACGGTTCTCTTTGACAACTTTAAAGCTACATCTCAAATGTGTGCCTAAAGTTGTCAAAGAGAACCGTCCCCATTGACAACCCACCATTCCCTCACATTAGAGATTAAACCTCTCTGTTTAAATTTCCATTTGTATAATTTTCACCTTCTAATCTAGTGCCTTGTTTTGTGCTTTTTATGATTGTGTTAATATCAGATAAAGATTCATCTAAAAAGTCTAATCTAACAGATGTTACATTTAAATCAGTTGAGTCTATGCTTATAATTTTTGAGTTATATATTGTTGTTATTCCATTTTCAACTTGTAATTTAAATTCTAGTCCTAATCTATCTTTTAAATAAAAATCCGAATAATCTTTACAATGTTTTGAACATTTTAAGTAACATTTATTTGACTTCCCAAGTAGACAGTAATTTGAATTCATTACTGGTGTATTACCATAAACTATTAATTCTTTTTGAAACTTGTCTGATAAAGCAAGTAAAGAATCTTTACTTAGTTCTGGTGACAATGTGCATGTAGATATTCCATATTTTTGTAAGTCATTTAACGTTAAATCATTAAAAATATTAAAAGTATAATTAGCAATAAATTCATATTTATCTGAATATTTTTCTAATAATTTTAAGTGTGAAATATTTGATAAAACAAATCCTTTTATTTTAGAAAAGTCAGACAAAATTTTATAAAAATTGTATTTCATAAAGTTTTTTGAAACAGTTGGTAAATATATGTATGTATTGATTTTTTTTATTAATGTTTTTAATACATCAAAATAGTTTGCATCTATAAAATATTTATATGGAATATATATTTTATCAACTTTTTCTAACAAAGAGTAATCAAAATACCTATTAAAATTATTAAATAAAACTGCTACACTTTTTTTCACTTTCTTTGAACCATCATTATTGTTAAAAGAGATAGGCAAAAGATCAGTATGTAATTCTCTTGAAAATCTATTTTGAGCAACTGTTTCAATTTTTTCAATTGCAGTTCTTCGTAATTCATTTAAACAACCAATTGAAGGGATAAATATATTATCATCTAAATCTATTTCGATATGTTCAAAATAAAATGGTGTATTTTTAGTTTTTGTAATTTGACTTATAACTCTTTCATGAGTAATAGGAGCATTTATTGCTGAAACAGGTTTTACAGGAGATGTAATTGTAAAATATATATTACTAAATACGTCATCAGGGTCATCAGTTGTATTAATAACAGTCATTGTAATTGGTTCATCTTTTTTTATTTTTAGAATACAATCAAAACCTTTTTTTATGTTTTCTTTGTTTATACTATCTAAAGAAATTCTAGTTAGCTCTTTACTAGACATTTTATAAACTTTATCTCCAACAGATATATTTCCTTTCATTCTTCCAATTGTAACAGGTTGAAAAGGTAGAGATTCTTCTATATTACTATTACCGACCATTAATTCAGAAATCGTATATGTACCAGATTCTTTTTCTAAGCTTATTGTATCTCCAATTGACAATATTTCGTTTGCAGATATATCAATATGACCTTTTTCAGGATTAAATTTCTTTACTGTACCTAGTAATAGTCCCATATTATTTGGCTTTTCTGTAAATACTAAATCTTTATTATATTCATTTTCTAAATGACCAGAAGAAAATCCACCTCTATTAAATACCTGCATTAGTATTTTTTTGTCAGCATAATCTACAATATACGGTTTTCCAGATAAAGCTAAATCGATATATTTTCGATATATTTTTGTAACAGCAGCAACATATTCTGGAGTTTTCATTCTTCCTTCTATTTTGAAACATTTAACTCCTGCTTTTATTAATTTCGGAATAAAGTCTAGTCCACAAACATCTCTTGTACTTAGTAAATATCCAGAATCTAATGTTTCTTTGTAATTTGAATTAGATTCAGATTTTATTAAACTATATGGAAGTCTACAAGGTTGGGCACATTTTCCACGATTACCTGATCTACCACCAATCATACTAGAAAATAAACATTGGCCAGAATATGATATACATAATGCTCCATGAATGAATGTTTCTATTTCAATGTTAGAGTTTTTACATATATATTCTATTTCAGAAATTGATAATTCTCTTGAAAGCACAGCTCTTGAAAAACCTAACTTTTCTGCAAGTAATGCTCCTTCTAAATTATAAATTGTCATTTGAGTGCTTGCATGTATTGGTAAATCTGGAAAGTTATGTATTAAATAATTTGCAAGACCTAAATCTTGAACAATTATTGCATCAATTCCATACTCGTATGCAGTTTTGGCTATTGAAATTGCATCACTTAGTTCATTATTCTTAATTAAAGTATTTAATGTCAAATGTGTATGAACATTTCTTAGTTTGGCATATGTAATAGCTTCTTGCAAATTATCAAGTGAAAAGTTTGTAGCCGAAGCTCTAGCACTAAACATATCTGCACCAAAGTATACGCTATCTGCACCATTTTGAACAGCAGCTTTTAAACAATCAAAATCACCAGCAGGTGAAAGTAATTCAATAGATTTATTCATAAAAAATTTCATTCCTTCCTTGCTTTTTCAATTATTATGGAAAAAGCATAAATTCTCATATGTGTCTAAAATTTTTGTTTAAATATATCATAATTTGTCTGAGGTGTAAAGGTAGAAAAAAGAAACAAATTATTGTAATAAAGTGGTAATAGTTTCCCCATATTAAGGAATAATAAAATTAAATATTTTAATAGGGAGGAATTACTTTGGAAGAGTCATTATGGATTTCAGGTACAAAGAAAACGAATTATCAGACATTGGAAAAAGATGAAAAGACCGATGTTTGTGTAATTGGAGGAGAAATTGTCGGAGCAATAACATCATACTTATTAACTCAAAAAGGATTAAATGTAATTATACTAGAAAAAGATAAATTATGTATGGGAGTAACGGCAAATTCTACAGCAAAATTGACAAGTCAGCATGGTTTATTTTATAAATATTTATATGATGAATATGGAGCAGATTTTGCAAAATTATACTTAGAATCAAATGAAAATGGGATAAAACTTGCAGAAGAAATAATACAAAATGAAAATATTGATTGTGATTTTGAAAAAAAGGATTCCTAAAAACGTTTTAAATGAAAAAATGTTATTAATGTCCTCTTTTTTGTTATAATTTAAGTTTTGCGTAAAAATAAAATCTGCATTTGTAGCTCAGTATTTTTTGATGCTCTTATCAGTGATTATATATGAGTTTTTAGTTTGCAAAGGAGTTTTATGAAATATTACTGTTTTGAAATATTTGATAAAATTTCCTTGTTTATTTGGAAAATGCATTGACTAAACGGAAAAATGATGATATTAATATTAAGCATAGAAATTTGACAAAAATCAAAAAAATTTAATTCAAAAATTTAAAATTCTAAGTGTGTAAATTCATACACAAAAAATTCAAAACAATTGAATAACAAAAACAAATATGTTAAAATGGAGGCGATAAATGAGTAATTTAAAACCAACGAACGACTTTGTCTTCAAAAAATTATTTGGAGAGGAAAAAAATGTTGATATTTTAAAAGATTTAATACAATCAATATTGCCAGAGCTAAAAATTGCAAAAGTAGTGGTAAATAAAGATGTAAGTTTAGAGCGAAAATTAATAACAGATAAATTAGGAATATTAGATGTAATGGCAACATTAAATGACAATACTAAAATAAATATCGAGATGCAAGTAGAAGATTTGCACAACACAGTAGAAAGGTCAATATTCTACCAGTCAGGAGTATACCACGAAAGTTTAGCAAAAGGAGTATCATACATAAATGCATTTAAAACAATAGGAATATGGATAACAAATTATGATGTATTTAAAGAAGGTCCATTTCACGAAATAGCACGATTAAAAAGAGATTATGAAAACATAATATTAACAGATAAGTATGAACTGCATTACATCCAACTATCAAAATTTAAAAAGAAATGTAAAAGAATATCAACAAAACTGGAGCAATGGTTACTATTCATTATCAATGAAAATATGGAGGAAATAAATATGGTTGATAATAAATATGTAAAAAAGGCAGAAAAAGAGCTTGAATACTTAAGCGGAGATGAAGAAACAAGAAGATTAGCAGAATTAAGAGAAAAAGCAATAAGAGATGAATTAGCTGCAATTGCTCAAGCAAGAGATGAAGGAAAAAGCGAAGGAGAAAGTCAAAATACAATTAAAATTGCAAAAAAAATGCTTGAAAAGCAAATTGATATTGCTCTAATAATGGAGATAACAGGATTAACTAAAGAAGAAATTGAAAAGTTATAAACTACAGATAAAGTCAAATTTCTATGCAAAATTAATTTATAATATAAAATATTTGGAATGGTTTCTAGTAAAGCATTGAATTGTCACAATGCTCAATAAAAAAATAAAAAATATCCAATCAAACACTTGCAAACTAAAATCACTTGTGTTAATATATATGTAATAAGAAAAAAGTTAATAAACAAATCCCTGCATAGTACGTGTAGGCTGGAATTTTAGAACCAACAAACGTTAAACGGGAACCTGTCTTTAAATGTGGCGTGTATGCTTAATTTAATTAAGAAACCCATTAGCATTTAACAAGGTACCCACCTGTGAAAGCAGGTCCTTAAAATTTCACTCAATCTTACGGCTAAAGCGGGGGCTTTTTTTGTATATAATAGTTTATAAAAAATAATAAGAGTGTGGTAAATTTATTTTTATTGAATTTGTAAAAATTAATAAATAAAAATACAAAATTAACCACTTTCTTTTTTATAAGGTGGAATTATGAATTTAAAGGAAATATTAAAATATGGAAAAGAAGAATTAATTAAAAACAATATTGAAGATGCATCAATTATAGCAAAAGAGCTGGCTGAACATATTTTTAAAATTACAAGAGCACAAATGATTGCAAATAATGATATGGAATTTAGCAAAGATCAAACTGATAATTATATAAATTCTATTAAAAAAATATCTACAGGAATTCCAATACAATATATAACTAATAATCAAGAATTTATGAATTTAAATTTTTATGTAGATGAAAATGTCTTAATTCCTCAACCAGATACTGAAACACTAGTTGAAGAAGTTATAAATGAGTATAAAGAAAAAAAATGCGAGATATTAGACTTATGTACAGGTAGTGGGGCAATTGCTATATCACTTGCAAAATATATAAATGAATCAAATATTGTTGCATCAGATATAAGTATGAAAGCACTTCAAATTGCCAAATTAAATGCGGAAAAAAATTTAGTAAGAAAAAAAATTGAATTTATAGAATCAGATATGTTTAATAAAATTTACAAAGATGATTTTGATATTATTGTTTCAAATCCACCATATATAAAAACAAAAGTGATTGAAGAATTAGATAAACAAGTAAAAAATGAGCCATACATAGCTCTTGATGGTGGAGCAGATGGGTTAAAATTTTATAAAATAATTATAGAAAATGCATATAAATACATAAAAAATGAAGGAAAAGTTTTTTTTGAAATTGGATATGACCAAAAAAATGAATTAATAAATCTTTTTAAGGAAAATAATCACTATGAAAACATATATTCAAAAAAGGATTTAGGAGGAAATGATAGAATTATTGTAGCAACAGTAAGGAGGTAATTTATGTCTTTTTCATCTCAAGTAAAAATGGAATTAAGCCAAATAAATAATTTAGCAAAAAAAAATCAAGTTGATAGAGAATTGGCAGGGTATTTAATAACTGGTAATGCAGGAAAGAATAATAAAAAGATAAAATTTTCAACAGAAAGTGAATATAATATAAATCGTTTTGCAAAATTATTAAAAAATGTTAATATAGAAAAATATAATATAGAAATTAAAGGAAAGATATATACAATTGAATACTTCTTAAATGATGAGATAGATGGAATAGTATTTGAAAAAGATAAAATACTTTTTTATGGATTTAAAACCAAAGACGAGTACCTTGACAAATCATTTATAAGAGGCGTGTTTTTAGGTAGTGGTTATATAAGTAATCCAGAAAAAAAATATCATCTAGAAATTAAGTTCTCTGAAGAAGCAAATATGGAAGGTGTTTATGATTTGTTAAAAGAATATAATATATTTACTAAAAAAATACAAAAAGAAAAATCATATTCATTATACATAAAAGATGGTGAAGAAATTTCAAAATTTTTAGCCTTTATTGGAGCAAATAGTGCTGTATTAAATTTTGAAGAAAATAGGGTTGTGCGAGATACAAGAAACAATGTAAATAGGTTAATAAACTGCGAAACAGCCAATTTAGCTAAAACAATAAAAGCTAGTCAAAAGCAAATAGAAGATATAAAATTAATAAAATCAAAACATAAATTTAGTGAATTACCAGAAAATTTAAAAATAGTAGCAAACATAAGATTAGAACATCCAGATGCATCTTTAACTGATTTAGTAAATTTATTGGGAAATACAATAAGTAAATCTGGAATGTGCCATAGGCTGACTGCATTATCAAAAATAGCAGATGAATTACGAGATAAATAAAATAAAAAGGTAGTGAATTAAGTATTGGAAGAGCTAGGAATATATATACACATTCCATTTTGCAAGCAAAAATGCTTTTACTGTGATTTTTGCTCTTTTGCAAATAAAAATGAAATGCAAGGAAAATATGTTGAAACAGTAATAAATGAAATAAAAAATATAACACATAAGGAAAAATATACAGTAACAACAATATATTTGGGAGGTGGAACACCATCAATTTTAAATCCAAATTATATAAAAAATATATTACAAGAAATTAAAAGTAGTTTTGAAATATTAGATGATGCAGAAATAACAATTGAAATAAACCCAGGAACTGTAAATGAAGAAAAATTAAAAAGATATAAAGAGTATGGAATAAATAGATTAAGTATAGGTTTACAATCAGCAAATGATAAAATATTAAAAAACATAGGAAGAATTCACGATTATAAACAATTTGAAGAAACATTTTTTTATGCAAGAAAATGTGGATTTAAAAATATAAATGTAGACCTAATGATTGGACTTCCAACACAAGCAATTGAAGATGTAAAACAAACATTAGAAAAAATAATACAAAAAAATCCAGAGCATATATCAGTATACTCACTAATAATTGAAGAAGGAACTATAATAGAAAAATTAATAAACGAAAACAAATTACAATTACCAGATGAAGAAACAGAAAGAATAATGTACTGGACAGTAGTAAATGAATTAAAAGAAAATGGATATAACCAATACGAAATATCAAATTTCTCAAAAAAAACATACGAATCCAAACACAACACAAATTGCTGGAAACAAAATCAATACATAGGGCTAGGAACATCAGCACATTCATATTTAAATAAAAAAAGATACTCAAACACAAATAATATAGAAGAATATATAAAAAACATACAAGAAAATAATATCAGTAAAAATATAACAATACACGAAGAGCAAACCGAAGAATCAACAATGAACGAATATATGCTACTAGGACTAAGAATGATACAAGGAATAAACATAAATGAATTCAAGCAAAAATTCAAAATAGATCCAACAATAAAATACAAAGAAATTCTAGAAAAATTACAAAAAGAAAATCTAATACAAATAACAGAAACATCAATAAAACTAACAAAACAAGGAATCGATTTTGGGAATATAGTTTGGGAAGAATTTATATAAAAAATAAATTCCAAATATGCTTGTATTATTTTTCATAAATTGGTATACTAATAATGCAAAAATATATCATAGGAGGTATTTTTATGGAAAACGAAGAAAACAACAATAATAACGAAATGATAACTACAGATGCAAATGAAATCGTAGTTAATGAAGGGGAAAATAATAAAATAAAAATAGCAGATGAGGTTATAGCAATAATTGCTGGTAAAGCCGTATCAGAAATAAAAGGTGTATATGAAATGTCTGGAGGCTTTGCAGGAGGAATAAGCGAAGTTTTAAGTGGAAAGAAAAACTTAGCAAAAGGAATAAAAGTTGTTGCAACAGAAAAAAATGCAAAAATTGATGTAAATATTATAGTAGAATATGGAGTAAGAATTCCTGAAATAGCATTTGAAATACAAACTAAAGTTAAAAAAGCTGTAGAAACAATGACTGGACTAAAAGTAACAGAAGTAAATGTACATGTTCAAGGAGTAAATACAAACATAGAAAAGAAAGATAATACAACAGTATCAGAATAATTTTACAAAACTAAATTGAGCTTGTATATAGCTCAATTTAGTTTTCTATAGCAAAAAATAAATATAAAATTGATTAATAATAAAATTTATGATAATATAGTTACATAAAATTAGAATCATGAAAGGAATGGAATTTTTTATGAAAATATTAGAAAAATTTGTTTTAATTTTATATTCTTTCCTAGTTTTAGTAATTTCAGTAGTATTATGTTTAGTAATATTTAAGATAATAGATATTGAAACAATTAATAATTGTATAAAATATATGCTAGAAGATTCAACAATACTAATAACGGTATTAGCCTCTTCAATTGTATGCATTTTATTATCTATAAGATGTTTGTTTTTTAGAAAACGTAAAGAAATAAAAAAATCAGATGCAACAGATATATTATTAGAAAATGAATCAGGAAGATTATTAATTTCAAAAAGAGCAATTGAAAATGCAGTAAAAAATGTTGTAAACAATGCTGTAAAAGATACTAAAGATTGCAAAGTTATAGTAGATATTGATCCAGCAAATTATTTAAGTGTATATGTTTCAATTTTACTAAATAATAATTTAAAAATTAGAGATATGACATTAGATTTACAATTAAAAATAAAATCACAAATAAAGGATGATTTTGATTTAGATGTAAAACAAGTTAATATTAAAATTGATAGCGTTGAAGAAAAAGAAAATGAAAAAAAAGAAAGCAAAAAAATTGTTGAAAAAAATGAAACTATTATAGAAAGTCAAAAAGCTGAATAAATCAGTTATTAAATAAATTTGGAGGTAATTAGACATGGATAATTTTGGAAGCTTTTTTCAAAAATATGGTGGAGCAATTATAGGTGGAATAATTGCAACAGTGCTAGCTTTTACTAGTTTTTATAAATATATGTTAGCCATTGTTTTTGTAATATTTGGAATATGGGCAGGTAATTACATTCAAAAGAATAAAGAAATGGTAAAAGAAAAACTAAAGAACTTTATAGATAAATTATAAGAAGGGAATGTTGTAATAAATGAATAAATCAAATTTAAGAGAAGAAATATTCAAATTAGTTTATAGTTTAGAAGTTCAAAAAGAGGATGAATCAAGTCAAATAGATCTATATTTAGAAAATTCTGAGCTTTCAGATAAAGAAAAAGGAAAAATTAAAGAAGAGGTTTGTAAAATTATCGATTTAAAAGAAGATATTGAAAATCAAATTTCTAAGAACTTAAAATCTGGATGGAGTATAGAAAGAATATCAAAAGTTAATATTTCAATTTTAAGAATTGCAATTTATGAAATGATTTATGAAAAATTACCTTATAAAGTTGTAATAAATGAAGCTGTTGAGCTTGCAAAAAAATATGGAGAAGAAGCATCAGCATCTTTTATAAATGGAGTATTAGCAAGTGTTGTTAAAGATAACAATATAACAGAATAGAAAGAGGTTTATAAATGGAATATAATCCAATTACAGTTAGTGAGCTAAATCAATATATAAAAGACAAAATAGGAAGAGATGAATATTTAAATAATGTATTTATTAAAGGTGAAATATCAAATTTCAAACATCATTATACAGGACATATGTATTTTACGTTAAAAGATGATAAATCACTTATAAAATGTATTATGTTCAAATCATATACAGCTAATTTAAATTTTGTTCCAAAAGATGGATTAAAGGTAATGATATTAGGTACAGTATCTGTTTTTGAAAGAGATGGAGTGTACCAAATTTATTGTAAAGCAATGCAAGAAGACGGTTTAGGGAGTTTGCATGTTGCATATGAGGAATTAAAAAAGAAACTAGAGCATGAAGGTTTATTTGATGTGGCACATAAGAAACCAATTCCTAAAATGCCGAAGTGTATAGGTGTTTTAACATCAAATACTGGGTCTGTAATAAGAGATATTATAAATGTTTCAACAAGAAGAAATCCAAATGTGTATATAAAATTATTACCAGTTCCTGTTCAAGGTGAAGGCGCTGCTGTTAAAATTGCAAAAGCTATAAAAATAATGAATGAACAGAAATTGGCAGATGTAATAATTTTAGCAAGAGGAGGAGGTTCGCTTGAAGATTTATGGCCATTTAATGAAGAAATTGTTGCAAGAGCAATATATGATTCTGAACTACCAGTAATTTCTGCAGTAGGTCATGAAACAGATTTTTCAATATCTGATTTTGTTGCAGATTTGAGAGCACCAACTCCATCAGCTGCGGCAGAACTTGCTGTACCAAACATATCTGATATCTTATTAAAATTACAAAATTATAATTTAAGATATAAGAATGCATTAAAGAAAAAAATAGAAATAATGAAATTAAGATATGAAAAATGTATGATGAATAAGGTTTTTAAAGATCCATTACAAAACATTCATGAAAAATATATCAGTTTAGATATGATAAATAAATCATTACAAAATAGTATTAATAACAAAGTGCAAATAAATAAAACAAAAATGGTTGAATTAATTACTAAACTGGATAGCTTAAGTCCATTAAAAACTCTAACAAGAGGATATTCAATTTTAGAAAAAGATAATAAAATTGTAAAATCTGTTAAATCATTAAATATAAATGATGAAATAAGCATAAGATTAATTGATGGAAATGCAAAAGCAAAAGTTATAGATATAAAGGAGTGATATACATATGAATAAAACAGCAAAAATTATATTAGGAATAGTTATTGCTATAATAGTTGTTGTAGGAGCATATTTCGGTGTTAAATATTTTTTTAATACACAAGAAGCATCTAACAATAATACAAACATAAATAATACAAATGAAAATATGGCATTAGTAGAAAATAATACAGTGGAGAACAATATAATCGAAAATAATACTGTTACTGAAAATAATATTGTAGAAGATAATACAGCAAAAAATGAAGCTAACAATGAAATAAAAAATGAAACAAAAGTAATAGAAGAAAATAAAAATAAAGTTTCTTCAAATAATGATTCTGAAATAGAATCAGATAGTGACGAAGAAAAAGCTTTGGCAATAGTAAAAAAAGATTGGGGAAGCACAGATGGTGTATACTTTAAAGTTCAAGCAATTGATGCAAACGGAAATTATGTTATATCTGTAAATAATGCAGATACAACACAAGTTATGGAATGGTATACAGTAAATCCAAAAACAGGAGAATTTTCAAATTAATTAATATATTCTATGTGAAAGGAATGAATATTTTTATGGAAGAAAAAGAAGAAAATTTAAATTTTGAAACTGCAATGAAACAATTAGAAGAAATTGCAAATCAATTAGAAAAAAATGATTTAGATTTAGATAAAGCAGTTGAAAAATTTGAAGAAGGTATGAAATTGTCAAAAAAATGTAGTGAAATTCTTGAAAATGCAGAAAAGAAAATTACTATTTTAATAAACGATGGAAAAGATAATTTTAGTGAGGAAGAGTTTAATACTAATAAGGAATAATAAAGGGAGATAAAAATGATAAATTTTTTACAACAATACAGGTTTTTAGTTGTTCCAATACTTGTATGGATTGCAATACAATCATTTAAAGTGATGTACGATTTGGCAGTAACTAAAAAATTTAATTTTAAAAGAATAATGGGAGCAGGAGGAATGCCAAGTTCTCATTCTGCAGTTGTAACATCACTTGCAACTATGGTGGGAAAAAACTATGGTACTGATTCTGCAATTTTTGCAATAGCAGTAATTTTTGCATTTATAGTAATGTATGATGCGGCGGGAGTGAGAAGAGCTGCTGGAAAACAAGCTCAGTTATTAAATAAAATAGTAGAAACACCAGGACTAACAGGAGTTCAAGTTACAGAAAAACTAGTGGAGGTTTTGGGACACACACCTACGCAAGTAATAGTTGGAGCAACAATTGGAGTAATAGTAGGATTATTAGTTTAAAAAATGATATTTTTAATATCATTTTTTTTGCTTTTACTATAAATCCTAGGAAAATTATGAAATAATAAATATAATATTTAATTTTAATATAGATTGTATAGATTTTTTGTGATATATATATATTAAATTGCTATTAGTAAAAGGAGGAGTTTTTTTGGAAGATATTGAAATTGCTAAAAATGCAAAAATGAAGAATATAAAAGAAATTGCTGAAAAAATAAATATTAATGAAGAATATATAGAGCAATATGGTAAATATAAAGCAAAAATAAATTTGGATATATTTAAAAAATTAGAAAATGAAAAAAATGGAAAGTTAGTTTTAGTAACATCTATAAATCCTACGCCACTTGGAGAGGGGAAAACAACAGTAAGTATTGGTCTTACTGATGCATTAAATAAGTGTGAAAAAAGTGCAATTGGAACATTAAGAGAGCCTTCTTTAGGACCGGTATTTGGTGTTAAAGGTGGTGCTGCTGGTGGCGGATTTTCACAAGTAGTTCCAATGGAGGATATTAACTTACATTTTACTGGAGATATTCACGCTATTACATCTGCAAACAATTTGTTATCAGCAATGATTGATAATCATATTTATCATGGAAATGAGCTAAACTTCAAAACTGTAACATGGAAAAGATGTATGGATTTAAATGATAGACAACTAAGAAAAATTAATACAGGACTATCTGGTGAAAAAAATACAAGAGAACGTATTGACGGTTTTGATATTTCTGTTGCATCAGAAATTATGGCTATTGTATGTCTATCAAAAGATTTGAATGATTTAAAACAAAGAATATCAAATATTATAATTGGATATGATATTAATGATAATAAAATAACTGCAAAGGATTTGAAAGCGGAAGGCGCTTTAACAGTATTATTAAAAGATGCTATAAAACCTAATTTGGTACAAACTTTAGAAAATAACCCAGTTATAATTCACGGTGGTCCTTTTGCAAATATTGCACACGGATGTAATAGCATAATTGCTACTAAACTTGGTTTAAAACTTTGTGATTATGTTGTTACTGAAGCTGGATTTGGAGCTGATTTAGGAGCCGAAAAATTTATTGATATAAAATCTAGAATTGCAAATATAAAACCAGATGCTGTTGTATGCGTTGCTACAATAAAGGCTTTAAAATACCATGGAGGAATGGATATTAATGAAATAAAAAATGAAAATTTAGAATGTCTAAAAAAAGGCTCTAAAAATTTATTGAAACATATTGATAATATAAGGAATGTATTTGGTTTGAATGCTATTGTGGCAATTAACAAATTTGATAGTGATTCTAAAAATGAAATTGAATTACTAAAACAAATTTTAAAAGAGAATAATATTGAAATGAGTTTAGTTGAATGTTGGGGAAAAGGCGGAGAAGGAGCTATAGACCTTGCAAATAAAGTAATTGAAATATCAAAAAAAGAATCAAATTTTAAATTTGCATATAATTTGAATGAATCAATAAAACAAAAAATAGAAGATATATGTATAAAAATATATGGGGCAACAGATGTAAAATATACAGATATAGCAAATGAAAAAATAGATAAAATTAATAAATTAGGATATGATAATTTACCAATATGTATGTCAAAAACACAGTTTTCTTTTTCAGATAATCCTAAAAATCTTGAATGTACAGAGCCATTTTCAATAACTATAAAGGACATAAATTTAAAAGCCGGTGCTGGATTTATTGTTGCACTTACTGGTAATGTTATAACAATGCCTGGACTTCCAAAAGTTCCATCTGCAGAAAAAATTGATATAGATAAAAATGAACAAATAATTGGTTTATTTTAAAGATGTTGAAAATTGTCATTTAGAAGATATTATAATAAATTAATATGAATAAAAACACCCTGTTTTGGAAATTATATGAACAAACGGGGTGATTTTTTTGAACTTAAAAAAAATAAAAGATAGTTTAACAAAAAGTAAAAAAACAAAAATAATAATTATTACAATAATATGTATTTTTATAATTGTATGTAATTCGATTTTATTTATAAAATATAGTACGGCATTATCTAAATATGGTTCAAGAGGAGAGGAAGTACGTACGATACAAACAAAACTTAAACGATGGGGATATTATTCAGATGGAATAGATGGGATATATGGTACTAAAACAATGAATGCAGTAAAATATTTTCAAAGAAAAAACGGATTAACTGCAGATGGAATAGCTGGAACTCAAACATTAAAAGCAATGGGAATAATGAATAGCTCTTCAACAAGTACAAGCACAAGTGTAAATTCAAGTGACTTAAATTTACTAGCAAGAGTTGTATATGCTGAAGCAAGGGGAGAAGTATATGCAGGACAAGTTGCAATTGCTGCAGTTGTATTAAATAGAGTAAAAAGTAGTTCTTTTCCAAACTCAATAGCAGGTGTAATATATCAATCAGGAGCATTTACAGCAGTATCAGACGGACAAATAAATTTAACACCAAACGAAACAGCAAAAAAAGCAGCACAAGATGCATTAAATGGATGGGATCCAACATACGGATGTATATACTATTTTAATCCCAACACAGCAACTAACGCCTGGATATGGTCAAGGCCACATGTAATAACAATAGGAAAACATCGTTTTTGTAAATAAATATGGAGAGCAAGTCGTAATGGGGATGTGTCAATTAGAACCGTCCCCATTGACACAACATATGCTATTGTAAATTAAATACTCATTTGTTATAATAAAAAATAAATTTAAACTAGATAGGAGGAAAAAGTATGTTAAATCAAATAGAATGTTTAGGACATAGTTCAATTAAAATAATTAATGAAAATCAATATATATACATAGATCCATATGATATTAATCCAAAAAATCAAAAAGCAGATATAATATTTATAACACATAATCACTATGATCATTATTCAGAAGATGATATAATGAAAATAAAGAAAGAAAATACAGTAATTGTTGTGACAAGTGATCTAACAAATGCTGTTAAAAAATTAGGGTTTGATGAAAAAAATATAATAACAGTAATTCCAAATGAACAATATAAAATAAATGATATTAATATAAAAACAATACCTGCATATAACACAAACAAAAAATTTCATCAGAAGTCTAATAAATGGGTAGGATATATTTTGAATATAAATAATTGCAATTACTATATTTCAGGAGATACAGACATTACTGAAGAAAATAAAAAAGTAAAATGCGATATAGCTTTTGTTCCTGTTGGAGGAACATATACCATGACAGCAAAAGAAGCTGCAGAGCTAATAAATATAATAAAACCAAAGATTGCTATACCTATACATTATGGTAAAATTGTTGGTTCAAAAAAAGATGCTGATGAGTTTGTAAATCTATTAAATGTTGAAATAGATGGTAAAATTTTAATAAAAAATTCTAGTTAGTATTTGTTGTAATGAAGAAATAATATGAAAGTGTTGAAAAATTGGGAAAAATATGGTAAAATAATAATATTAATTCTTCAAGGAGGAGCTTAGAAAGATGAAAAAAGTCAAAATAGAGGCTGGTATTGCCTACTATTACAACCCCGAAAAGCAAAAAAAGAGGTAATCGGTGTCCCACAAGTTGTGGAAAATAAGATTATCGGAATCGTCAATCCGGAGGAAGGAGTTGTATACCGGGTTGTAGAAATCCAAGGAGAAATGTTTATCTTATAATAACGCAAGTTTATTATAGGATAGCAAAAGCAGGTGGCATTGAAAAATCAAGGTCACCTGTTCTTTTTATACAAAATAAAAATTGTATTCCTAAAGTTGACAAATACCTAATATATTGATAATATATGTATGAAAAAATGAGGTGATAAAATGGTATTATATCCTAATTTATTTTGCAAGGATGTAACAGAAATAACAATAGAAATATTAAGAAAAAATAACATAAAAGGACTAATATTAGATGTGGATAATACCTTAATAGATTATCATAGAAATTTAGACCAAAAGATAAAAAAGTGGGTTGATAATTTAAAAAAGGAAAACATTAAGTTTTGTATAGTATCTAATTCAAATAATCACGAAAAAGTTAAAAGGGTATCTGAAGAATTAGATATTCCATATTTTTATTTTGCAAAAAAGCCATTTAAAAGAGGTTTCTTAAAAGCAAAAAATAAAATGAATTTAAACGAAAAAAATGTTGCTGCAGTAGGTGATCAAATTATGACAGATGTTATTGGAGCAAATAGATGTAATATGTTTTCAATATTAGTTGAACCCATAAACGAAAAAGACATATTTATAACAAAAGTAAAAAGACCTATAGAAAGATGCATTATGAATAGATACTTCAAAAAAATGCAGAAAGAGAAGGAATAAAATGTACATAAATGATATAAATATAATTACATATGTTATAGTTGCATTATTAGGAGCTGTGGCAGGCCAAATATGTGATTTATTAAATTTTATATTGCCAAAACACAAAAAGATATTATCAATAGAAAATACAAAAAAATATTTAAAATCAACTAAACCAAAATATTTACTAATGGTAATACATATTATTATATATTTAGGTATATTATATAGGTATGGAATAAATGATGTAAACACAATAAAATATATGATATTAACTCCAATGATTATATCTGCATTTTACATAGATTATAAAATGCAAATAATTCCAAATAGATTAACTTTAACCATATTTGAAGTCGGATTAATATTTACATTTATACATGGAATATTTAATTTGAATGTAGCATTAAGTATGTTCCAAGGATTTATAGTTGGAGGTCTAATATTCTTAGCAATAACAATTATTGGAGGCTTTATATTTGGTAAAGAAACAATGGGATTTGGAGATGTCAAAATGATTGCTGCATTAGGTTTATACTTTGGAATGCAGGGAATTATAGCAATATCAATAATATCATTTTTAATAGCAGCTTTATTCAGTATAGTTCTATTAATTATTCAAAAAATTAGACATAGAGACTTAATTGAGTATATAGCCTTTGGTCCATTCATTGTAATTTCAGCATTTATTGTTATGTTTGTTCCAATTGAAACTCTAATAATATTACCATTTGTAATTTTATCATTTGGAAAATATAAAGTATAAAAGTAAAAGAGGGATGTGTATGAATTCTAAAATAAAATGGTTACGAAATAAATTAAACGGATTAAATATGCAAGGTATGATAGTAACAAATCCTGTTAATATAAAATATCTAACCAATATTGAAGCAGAAGGAATTTTGTTAATTACAAGAAAAGAAAATATATTTTTAACAGATAGTAGATATATAGAGCATGTAAATGCAATTTTAACAATTGAAGATGGAATTGTTGTTTATAATATAAAAGATTTAATGCTCGATGATTATGAAAATTTCTTTTTATTTTGCGAAAATGTTGGATTTGAAGAATCACATTTAACATATTTAAAATATAAAGAATACATGCATAAGTTTAGAATAAATAATTTCGAAGAAACAGAAGGAATTATTGAAAAACAAAGAATGATAAAAGAAGAAGAAGAGCTTGAAAAAATAAAAAAAGCTTGTAGCATTACAGATGATTGTTTTGAACATTTAAAAAGTTTTATAAAAGTTGGAATGTCAGAAAAAGAAATTGCAAATGAAATAGAAAACTTTTTCTTAAAAAATGGGGCAGATGAATTAGCCTTTGATACAATAGTAGCATCAGGAAAAAATTCATCAATGCCACATGCAGTACCAACTGATAAATTAATTGAACCAGGTGATCCAATTACAATTGATATGGGATGCAAATATAAGGGATATTGCTCTGATATGACTAGAACAATATTTGCAGGTTTTGTTCCTCAATATGTAAAACCAATATATGACTTAGTACTAAAAAATCAAATACAAGTAGCAGAAAATTTAAAAGAAGGAGCAAATATAAAATTACTATCAAAATCAGTTGAAAATGACTTTAAATTAAATGGATTTGATATGCTACATAGCATAGGTCATGGAGTTGGATTAGATATTCACGAATATCCTTTTTTCGGAACACGAGTTGACTTTTTATTAAAGGAAAATATGGTTGTAACAGATGAGCCAGGAATATATATACCCAATAAATTTGGTGTAAGAATAGAAGATACTTTATTAATATCAAAATATTCAGCAATAAGCTTAACAAAATCAGATAAAAATTATGTTATAGTGTAACATAAAAGAAGATAACATAAAAAAATCAATGACAGTATTGATTTTTAAGCTAAAATAGTGTATTATATATAAATATGAAAAAAATTTAAGGAGGAAATTATAATGGCAGAAGTATATATGGCAGGAGATTTTAGAAATGGAACAACATTCGAAATGGACGGAAATGTTTTTAAAGTAGTCGAATTCCAACACGTAAAACCAGGAAAGGGTTCTGCATTTGTTAGAACAAAATTAAAAAATGTAATATCAGGAGCAGTTATTGAAAAAACATTCAATCCATCAGAAAAATATCCAGGAGCAGAAATTGAAAAAAGAGAAATGCAATATCTATACAATGATGAAGATTTATACTATTTTATGGATAATGAAACATATGAGCAAATGCCTTTAAATAAAGAGCAATTAGGAGATAGCTTAAAATTCATTAAAGAAAATATGAATGTTAAAATATTATCATATAAAGGAAAAGTTTTTGCAGTAGAACCACCAATGTTTGTTGAACTAGAAGTAACATATACAGAACCAGGATTCTCAGGAAATACAACAACAACATCTGGAAAACCAGCAACATTAGAAAATGGTTATGAAATATCAGTTCCACTATTTGTTAACATAGGAGATGTTATAAAAATAGACACAAGAACTGGTGAATACATGGAAAGAGTTTAATCAGAAAGGAATTTAATATGTCTGAATTAAGTGATAAATATCGTCAAATAATGGACGAAATAGATGCAAAAATTACTGATGAAAAAGAGCTTGAATTTGTCAAAAGTAAATTATCAGAAGTATCAATAATATTTATAGATATTATTGATAGACTAAGTGAAGTTATAAATGAACGAGTTACTGATATAGAAAAAGGACAAAAAAACATAGAAAATAAATTAGCAAAAGTTCAAAATGTAATTGATGTAATCGAAAAAGACATTTACGATGACGATTTAGAAATCGAAATCGTATGTCCATATTGTAATAACGAATTCATGGCAGAAATAAACGAAAATGAAGATAATGAAATTGAATGTCCAGAATGTCACAATATAATAGAGCTTGATTTAAACGGCGATATAGAAGATGAAATAGGGAATAATACTGGATGTTTTGGAAATTGCCCATCATGTGGAGGTTGTGGTTTTAAACAACAACATAACAGTGATGACGATGATGAAGACATATAAAATTAAATTTATACCAAATTGATAGAAATATCAATTTGGATTTTTTTTATTTAAATCTCAATAATTTATAAAATCCAAAGGATTTTTATACTCATTATTTTCTCTAACAGCTAGATGTAAATGTGGCCCAGTAGTTGCACCATTTGTTGGATTTCCATTAGAATCATAATATTTATTATCTGCAAATCCATAAACGTTTTTAGGACCAACTTGAGCTATTAAATCACCCTGAGAAACATATTGCCCAGGGCATACAATAAAGTTTGGTGAAACATGACAATAAGAAGTGAAAAGATTTCCATTTTGAATAGTTACAGTACATCCACCACTACCATTAAATTTAGCCATAACAACGGTTCCAGACATAATTGCAAAAATATTAGTTCCTGGACTTGCTGGAATATCAATACCTTTATGAAAAGAAGATGCAAATTTAGTAGGAGAATTTCTTTTTCCAAAAGGAGAGCTAATTTTTGTATTACCAGGAACAGGCCAAATAAAACTGCCATTAGTAGATTTTGAAATTTTTAAAGATGAATCAATATGTTCAAAATCAGAATTAGATGAAATATTTGATGTAGTAAGTGCATCAGAAGATAAAATGGGATAAAAGAATACAATAATAATAATTGAGAAAATAATAATAAAAGAAAAGTAGGATTTTAAAATATTAATATAAATCACGCTCCAATCAAAAAATATATAAAATAAAAGATAGGAAACTTATATTTCCTATCTTTTAATATTTATTAAAAATTATTTTTTAAAAGCAAAAAATTTGCTAATAAAAAAGTTTAATATAATAACTATAACTGTAATTAGAGTTTTGCTTATTAATTTTTGAATTCCTAATATATTAAATAACAAATAAAATCCAATAAGCTCTACGAACATTGTGAAGGCTCTACCTAGCATAAATTTAAAAAATTCAAGTATTTTTTCTTTAAAGCTTTCAGCTTTTGAATTAAATACTAAATCTTTATTAGTAAAATATGCAAATAATACGGCTAAAATAATTGCAATTGCATTAGATATATTTTCTTCCAATTTAAAACATGATGTAATAATAGCAAAAGAGCCAATATTAACAACTGTAGTTAAAACACCAAAAAATATATATAAAACAACTTCTACAGTTAAAAATTTTTTAAATAAATTATTAAATTTTTCAGGGAATATTTTTCCAGATATTTTTAAATTAAAATCAATAAATTTTTGTGTAACATTTTTAATCATTTCCATAAACTCCTTTAAAATACAAATATTTTAACAATATAATAAAAATTATAACATAAAATTTAAAACATAAAATAGTTTTATGGAAAAAATAGAATAAAATTTTTGAAAAAAGTTTGGCAGGGGTACTAAGACTCGAACTCAGACCTGTGGTTTTGGAGACCATCATGCTAACCATTGACACCATACCCCTATATGAAACTTTTATAATACTAGCATACATTTAAATAAAAATCAAGTAGATGACAAAAATTTTTTTGAAATGTAGAAATTTTCTTTCAAATATGATAATATATAATAAGAATAAAAAGAGGTGCTTATGGAAAAATTAAATATTGAGAAGATAAGAAAATTAATAAATAGTGAAAAGATAAGATGGACGAATCATGTTGTAATTAGATTACTACAAAGGAATATAACTCAAGAAGATGTAAAAAATGTTCTTATAAATGGAGAAATTATTGAAGAATATGAAAGTGATTATCCATATCCAAGTTGCTTAGTATATGGTGTGAATTTTAAGAATAAAGTGATACATGTAGTATGTGGCTCAAATGGTGAAGAATTATGGATTATAACAGCATATTATCCAGATAATTTTGAATGGGAAGAGAATAAGAAAAAAAGAAAGGAGATTGATTAGATATGAATTGCTTTATGTGTAAGGGAAAATTAGAAAATAAAAATACAACATTTATGGTTGAATTGGATAATTGTATTATTATTATAAAAAATGTGCCATCTCAAGTATGTAAACAATGTGGAGAGGTATCATATAGTGATGAAGTTGCAAAGCAACTAGAAAAACTAGTAAATAGAGTTAGAGATTCTATTACTGAAATTACTGTAATAAATTATAGTGAAAAAGTAGCATAACAAAGAGGTTGACAAAATTCAGAAATATAGTATAATAGACATATGCTTAATATAAAGGAGAAATGTTATGTTAGCAAAAATATGGAAGAAATTATTAATGTTTATCTTAATCATTGCATGTTTATTTAATGTAATAACAAAGTTTGTAAAAAAATCATCATTAAAAGATGAGTTACTAACTTCAGCACGTTACGTTCAAAGTTTACAACAAAAATAACTATAAAGGTATTGAAAAGTAAAAAAATATGTGATATTATATTAAACAGTTTTATTTTAATAATTAAAGGAGAGGTGAATATACAATGAAAGAAGGAATACATCCAAACTACCAAGAAGCAACAATCACATGTGCTTGTGGTAATGTAATGAAAACAAATTCAACAAAAAAAGAAATGAAAGTTGATGTTTGCTCAAAATGTCATCCATTCTATACAAACAACTTAAAAGTTGAAAAAACAGGTGGAAGAGCAGAAAAATTCAAAAAGAAATTTGGTATCCAATAAAAAGCGAAATAGAAAAAACTATTTCGTTTTTTTGTTGCCCTTTTATTGCAAATATTTGTTGAAAAAAATCAAAAAATGTAGTAAAATAGGCTCGTTAAAGAAAAGGAGAATGAAAGTGAATATAGAAAATCAAAAAGAATATATGGAAAAAATAAAAAAGATAAATGAAGGTAAAAATTTAAAATATTCAATTTTTACAATGGGATGCCAATTAAATGAAAATGATTCAGAAAAAATATGTGGAATGCTAGAGGAAATGAATTATTCTAAAACAGAAAATATAAATGAATCTGATTTTATAATATTCAATACTTGTTGTGTAAGAGAAAATGCAGAAGACAAGCTTTTTGGAAAATTAGGAGAAGTTAAAAAATTAAAAGAGCAAAAAGGTACAATAATAGCAATTTGTGGATGTATGATGCAAGAGCAACATATAGTAGATAAAATTAAAAAAAGTTATCATTTTGTAGATATTCTATTTGGAACACATACAATGCATAAATTACCAGAAGATTTATATAGTGTAATTTGTAATAAAGAAAAAATACAAGATATATTAGATATTGATGGTGAAATAATAGAAGGACTACCAATTAAAAGAAATGATAAAATAAAAGCATCTGTAACTATAATGAATGGTTGCAATAATTTTTGTACATATTGCATTGTTCCATATGTACGTGGAAGGGAAAGAAGCAGAGATCCACAAGATATAATAAATGAAGTAGAGGAATTAGCAAAAGAAGGGTATAAGGAAATAACTTTATTGGGACAAAATGTTAATTCATATAAGGGAAATGGTAATTTAGGAATAACAAAATTTTCAGAATTATTGAGAGCTATAAATAAAATATCGGGAATAGAAAGAATAAGATTTATTTCACCACATCCAAAGGATTTTTCAGATGATGTTATTGAAGCAATTAGAGATTGTGAAAAAGTATGTAAAATAATTCATCTACCACTTCAATCTGGAAGTACAGAGGTCTTAAAAAAAATGAATAGAAAATATACTAAAGAGCAATATCTAAACTTAGTGGAAAAAATGAAATCAAAAATTCCAAACTTAGAGCTATCAACAGACATAATTGTTGGTTTTCCAGGGGAAACAGAAGAGGATTTTGAGGATACTTTAGATGTTGTTAAAAAAGTAAATTTTGAACAAGTATATATGTTCATATATTCAAGAAGAGTAGGAACTCCAGGAGACAAAATGCAAAATCAAATTCCAGATGAAATAAAGCATAAAAGATTTGACAGATTAAAACAATTAGTAGAAATACAAATAGATCAAAACAACAAAAAATATATAGGAACAAAACAAAAAGTGTTAGTAGAAGGAAAAAGTAAAACAAACGACAAAATACTAACAGGAAGAACAGAAACAAATAAAGTAGTAAATTTCGAAGGATCAGATGAATTAATTGGAAATATAGTAGAATTAAAAATAATATCAGAACATATGTGGTATTTAAAAGGGGAAGTTTTATAAAGTTTATATAAATATACTTTTTCATAAAAATAAACTAAATCGATAAGGAAGGGAAATAAAATGGCAGAATTTTCACCAATGATGCAACATTATTTGGAAACAAAAAAACAATATAAAGATTGCGTATTATTTTACAGACTAGGGGATTTTTACGAGATGTTTTTCGAAGATGCAGAAATTGTATCAAGAGAGCTAGAGCTTACTTTAACTGGGAAAGATTGTGGACAAGAAAAACGTGCGCCAATGAGTGGAATCCCATATCATGCAGCTGATTCATATATTGCAAAATTAATTGAAAAAGGTTATAAGGTTGCTATATGTGAACAAGTAGAAGACCCAAAACAAGCAAAAGGAATTGTTAAAAGAGAAGTAATAAGAGTTGTAACACCAGGAACAGTTATAGAATCGAATTTATTAGAGGAAAAGAAAAATAATTATATAATGGCAATATATAAAAGCGGACTATATTTTGGAATTAGTGTTTGTGATATTTCAACAGGAGAATTTTTAGCTACTCAAATAGTTGAACATAATAATTTTGCGAGATTATTAGACGAGATTTCAAGATATTCACCAGCAGAAATTATTGTAAGTGATATGATGTTCAATAGTAAAACTGAAATTGAAAAAATTAAAGAGCGTTTTGAAACATATATCTCAAAAGAATCTGAAGAATCATTTGATGGTGAATATGAATTATTATCTGGAATGTATAACATAATTGATGATAAAAATGAAAAGATAAAAAATCTTTCTGATAAAAAATTAGCAATTTATGCAATAAACGCGTTATTAAAATACCTTGAAGATACACAAAAAACAAGCTTAGATCACATAAATACAATAAAAATATATAATACTACACGATATATGGCCCTTGATATTAATGCAAGAAGAAATCTAGAAATTACAGAAAAAATGAGAGATAAAAGCAAAAAAGGAACATTATTATGGGTATTAGATAAAACATCTACATCAATGGGTGGTCGTTTATTAAGAAGATGGTTAAATGATCCATTAATTGATAGAAAAGAAATTAATGATAGATTAGATGCTGTTGAAGAGCTAAAAGATTCTATAATATTACGTGGTGATGTTGTTGATGCATTAAAAAAGGTATATGATATAGAAAGATTAGCTGGAAAAATTTCCTATGGAAATGCTAATGGAAGGGATATGATTTCACTAAAAAATTCTGTTAAACAATTACCAGAAATTAAAAAAGTTTTATCAACAACAGGTGCAGGATTATTAAAAGAAATCTATGAAAATATAGATACATTAGATGATATATATGAAATAATTGAAAAATCAATAGTTGATGAACCTCCAATAGGTGTAAAAGATGGCGGAATAATAAAAATAGGTTATGATCCAGAAATTGATAAATTGAAACTAGCAACAACAGAAGGTAAAAAATGGATTTTGGAGCTTGAAGCAAAAGAGCGTGAACAAACTGGTATAAAAGGATTAAAAGTTGGATTTAATAAAGTATTTGGATATTTTATTGAAGTTACAAAATCAAACTTATCTATGGTTCCAGATAGATATGTTCGTAAACAAACATTAACAAATTGTGAAAGATACATAACAGAAGAGCTAAAAAATCTAGAAAATCAAATATTAGGTGCTGAAGAGCGTGTTGTTACATTAGAGTATAATGCATTTTGCGAAATTAGATCATCAATAGAAAAGCAAATACAAAGAATTCAAAAAACAGCAACATTAGTATCAACATTAGATGTATTAGTATCATTTGCAACAGTTGCAGAAGATATGAACTATGTAAAACCAGAAGTTGATAATGGCGGAGTAATTGATATAAAAGAGGGAAGACATCCTGTAATTGAAAAAATGATTTCTAATAGCAATTTTGTTCCAAATGATACATATTTAGATGAAGAGGGGAATAGATTAGCAATTATAACAGGACCAAATATGGCCGGAAAATCAACATATATGAGACAAGTTGCATTAATAACATTAATGGCACAAGTAGGAAGTTTCGTACCAGCTTCATATGCTAAAATAGGTGTAGTAGACAAAATATTCACACGTGTAGGTGCATCTGATGATTTAAGTATGGGACAAAGTACATTTATGGTTGAAATGATGGAAGTAGCAACAATACTAAAAGAAGCAACTAAAAATAGTTTAGTAATATTGGATGAAATAGGAAGAGGAACATCAACATATGATGGACTATCAATTGCATGGGCAGTTGCAGAATTTATTGCAGACAAAGAAAAATGTGGAGCCAAAACATTATTTGCAACACATTATCATGAATTAACAGAGCTAGAAAATAAAGTAGAAGGTGTAAAGAATTACTCAATAGCAGTAAAAGAAAAAGGTGAAGATATAATCTTTTTAAGAAAAATCATAAGTGGCGGAACAGATGAAAGCTATGGTATACATGTTGCTAGATTAGCTGGTGTTCCAAAATTAGTTACAGAAGAGGCGAATAAAATATTAAAATCATTAGAAAGAAAAAATATACTAAATGGAAAAAAAGAAGAGAAAAAAGATGCCAAACAAGTAGAAGGACAATTTGATATGTATAATTACAAGTTAGCAGAAATAGCTCATGAAATAGATAAAGTAAATTTAAATGAATTAACACCAATTGATGCTTTAAATACTTTAGTAAAAATAAAAGAAAAGATGAAATAAAAAGTTACAAGTAGGGGGACAAAAAATGAATGATTTTATGAAATGTGCGAAGGAAAATGCAGATAAAGGAATAGCTAATAAAGAAGGTGGACCATTTGGAGCTGTTATAGTAGATAAAGATGGGAATATAGTTGCAAATGGAAATAATCAAGTCTTAAAAGAAAAAGATCCAACAGCTCATGCAGAGATAGTTGCAATTAGAAATGCGTGTAAAATATTAGGTACATATGATTTATCTGAATATATATTATATACATCTTGCGAACCATGCCCAATGTGTTTATCAGCAATCATTTGGGCAAATATAAAAAAAGTATATTATGGATGTACAAAAAAAGATGCAGGAGAAATTGGATTTAGAGATGATATGATATATGATTATTTAAAAGGAAATAATAAAGAACTTATTAGTCTAAATGAAATGGATAGAGAGGAATGTTTACAAACATTTGCACAATATAAGAAAAATAATGGAATTATTTATTAATAATAGATATATGAACAATACAATAAAAACAAGTAAAAGGTGTATAAAATCTTTTACTTGTTTTTATGTAAATAATATGTTATTATATACTATATAAGTTATCCTTATATAGTATGGATAAAGGAGGAATTTTTTTAGTAATTTAGTAACAAAGCAAAAAGTAACACAAAGGAGAAGAAAAAATGGAAATGAACTTAAAAAACGCTAAAGTAAACCCAGAACAGATTTACATTTTTGTAAAAACTAACAAGGATTTTAAATGTATTTTTGTACCCAAAAACATTAATGAACTGGGATTAATGAAAGAACTCAGAGAAATGGGAGCATTTCCTATGGATTTCGAAAATGATTATACTAATCAGGTATTTTTAGAATTTCGAAACGGTAAAAGGCAGTTTATTGATCCAGAAGATAGTAAACTAAAAATTAAAAATGGATCTGTAATTTTAGTTGAAACTACCAAAAAATCAGAAAATTACTAAAAAAGTAATCGTCCAAAAGGAGAATTCTACTATAGAGTTCTTCTTTTTTTGCTTTACTAGCATATAAACGTAACATAATTGCAATATTTAATATTATATATTATAATATGTTAAGAAAAGAGGATTTTAATATGATGGAAAAAATACCTCCGCATAATGAAGAGGCAGAAAAATCAATACTCGGAGCGTCGCTGCTTAGCAAGGACGCTCTTATCAATATTATGGATATTGTAAAGCCGAGAGACTTTTACAGCGAAATGCACAAAGAAATATTTACAGCTATAAGAGAGCTGTATTCGAGAAATGAACCGGAGGATACTCTCACCGTT
>ERZ827440.793-NODE-793-length-40000-cov-4.161747_pt1 | contig 40000 bp, 37 predicted proteins | sample MGYA00519774_ERZ827440 | MGnify/ENA primary metagenome ERZ827440 (study PRJEB31778, sample SAMEA3449302) | human gut metagenome | biome: human gut; feature: human-associated habitat; material: faeces | place: United Kingdom | collected 2010/2012 ... | reverse complement strand
TGAAAACGTAACAGATACATTTCCAATTCCAATTGATTTTGTTGGAAATTCAGAATGTTTTATGCTAACAGTAAGTGGTGAAAGTATGATAGAAGCGGGAATACTAGATGGAGACTATATTCTAGTAAAAAAACAAAACGTTGCAAGAAATGGAGAAATTGTTGTAGCATTAATAGGTGATGAGGCAACAGTAAAAACATTTTACAAAGAATCAGACCATATTAGATTACAACCAGAAAATAGCACAATGGATCCAATAATAGTAAGTAATTGTGAAATATTAGGAAAAGTAGCAGGTGTATTTAGAAAATTATAAAGGAGAATTTGTATTATGAGTAGAATGAAAACTTTTTTTATATATCTACTATTATTTATAGGCTTATATGTTGTAAGTAATTTACTAATAGATGCATATATAAAAACATCATATTATAAAATTGAAACTTATGATATTGATGTAAAAGAAGCAAATATTACAATAATAACGGCAAAAGCCTCAAAAGATGATGGTCATATAGAAGGAAAAATAGTAAATAATACAAATGAAAAAGTAACTAATAAATACATGAAAGTTGAATTATTTTCAAATAACAATGTAAACCTAGGTACAGAATATGTAAAAATAGATGAATTAAATCCAGGAGATTTAAAGAATTTCAAAATAGATTTTACATGTGATAATGTAACATCATTCAAAATAACATTTGTCAGCGAAGAGCAAAAAAATGCAGAAAAACCTGAAAATAGTGGGGAATTATTAAATATAATAAATATTGATCCAAAAGTAGAAAACATTACAAATGGACTAAAAGTAAAATAAATAAAAAGATAGCTTAACAGACGAAATCTGAAAAAGCTATTTTTTTATTAAAAATAAAAAAATGTAGCATTTTAATGTGAAATTTGGATATTATAATAAAAAAATATTGTATTATTTGTAAAAAATATTTGCTATTTTATATAATATGTAATATAATCGTAACAAAATTGAAATAAAAGTGTAATATTATACTTGAAAGGAAAGATGAAAAATGTTTGGTTGGGGGCAAGACATAGGAATTGATTTAGGTACAGCAACTGTAATTGCATATGTAAAAGGAAAAGGAATAGTACTAAGAGAGCCATCAGTAGTTGCAGTTGATAGTAACACAAATGATGTATTAGCCGTAGGAAGAGAAGCAAGACGAATGTTAGGTAGAACACCAGGTAATATTGTTGCAACAAGACCATTAAGAGAAGGTGTAATATCCAACTATACTGTAACAGAAAAAATGCTAAAGTATTTTATAAATCGTGTTTGTGGAAGATTTGTTTTTGCACCCAGAATAATGATATGTATACCATCACAAGTTACTGAGGTTGAAAAAAAAGCTGTAATAGATGCTGCAACACAAGCTGGAGCACGAAAAGTATATTTAATAGAAGAGCCAATAGCTGCAGCAATTGGCGCAGGAATTGATATTTCAAAACCTTGCGGAAATATGGTTGTTGATATTGGTGGGGGAACAACCGATATAGCTGTAATTTCTTTAGGAGGATCGGTAGTAAGCACATCTTTAAAGGTAGCTGGTGATAAATTTGACGAATATATTGTAAAATATATTAAAAAGAAACATAATATTATGATAGGAGAAAGGACAGCTGAAGATTTAAAAATTAATATAGGTTGTGTATATCCAAAAATTCAAGATACAGAAATGGATATAAGAGGAAGAGACTTAATAGATGGTTTGCCAAAAACTGTAACAGTATATTCAAGTGAAATGTTAGAAGCCTTAATTGAACCAGCATTAATGATTGTAGATGCAGTTCACTCAGTACTAGAAAGAACACCACCAGAGCTTGCAGCAGATATAAGCGATAAAGGTATTTATATGACTGGTGGAGGTTGTTTAGTTGATGGTTTAGACAAATTATTACAAGAAAAAACAGGTATAAATGTAATGATTGCTCAAGATGCAATTTCATGTGTTGCATTAGGAACAGGAAAAGCGTTAGATACACTAGACTCACTAGATGCTAAAGCTAACAGAAGATAGTTTTAAAGACTTATTTTTATAATAAGTCTTTAAAAAAAACATATAGATAACATAAAAACTATAAAATAATAAGGAGACAAAAAGATGATATTGCAAATTATATTGATAATATTAGGTTTTATTTTACTGATAAAGGGAGCTGATTTTTTAGTAAAAGGTGGTAGTAATATAGCTAAAAGATTTCATATACCAGAAATAGTAATTCGGTTTAACAATAGTATCAATTGGAACATCAATGCCAGAATTATTTATAAGCGTTACATCTGCATTAAATGGGTATTCAGATATGGCAATTGGAAATGTGATAGGTAGTAATTTATCTAATTTATTATTAATTTTGGGAAGTTGTGCTCTTATAAAGAACCTGAAATTTAAAAAGGAAACAAGATATTTTGAAAGTCCATTTACAGTATTAGTTACATTATTAGTATTTGCATTAGCTAATAATAATTTAAGCTTTCAACCAAATACGATTACAAGATTGGAAGGAATTATTTTATTATTGGTATGTGTTGCTTTTATAATTTATAGTATAATAATGGCAAAAAAGGGAGAAGAATTTGATGATTCAACAGATGGTATAAGTAAAGATTTGGCCATTGTTGATATAAAAACTCAATCTTTAAAGTATATCATAAAATCTATATTTAACATTATACTAGGAATAGTATGTTTAAAATATGGTGGAGATTTTGTAGTGGATAATGCTTCTAAAATTGCGATAACACTTGGAATGACTGAAAAAATGGTAAGTGTAACAATAGTTGCGATAGCAACAAGTTTACCAGAGCTAATAACATCCATAGTAGCTACAACTAAAAATAAAGTGGACATAGCTATTGGAAATATTATTGGATCTTGTATATTAAATCTAATATTAATAATTGGTGTTTCAGCAATTATTAAACCAGTAAAATATTCTGTAAGCTATAATATGGATTTTTTAATATTAATAGTTGCAACATTATTATTATGTTTATTTCCAATTATAGGAAAGAAAAACGAAATGTCAAAAGCACAAGGGGCTATTTTCTTCTTTTCATATATTATGTATATGTGTATTACAATTTGGGCGTAAATAAAAAGGAATAATTAATTATAAATTAATTATTCTTTTTATTTTTGAAATTATAATGAAAATTGTTTTTTTATGTAACAAAAATTTAATATTTATTACCTTTACTTTATAATTTTTTAATGATATACTACTTTTGTAAAAAAATGCAAAAGAGGAGGAAATAAAATGTTAAAAAATAACATTTGGTCGAAAAAAAACGAGGTAATAAGTGTAGTAATTTTAATAATATTTGTAATATATTTATGTATAAGTAATATTATTCAAATAAAATCATATGCGGCACAAAGCACGCAAGATTACTCTAGTAAGATAAATAATTATCCGGGATATAAAGAACTAATTGATAACTTAAAGGCAAAATATCCTAATTGGAAATTCAAAATATTATATACTGGTTTGGATTGGAATCAAGTAATAAAAAATGAAACAAGTGCATCTCATGGTAGAAACTTAGTTTATTATGATAAAACAGGGGCTTGGATTTGTTCAACTTGTGGAGATAAAGCTTATGATACAGGAAAATGGAGATGTGCTTCAGAAGTAGCAGTATCATATTATATGGATCCACGTAACTGGTTAAATGAAGATTACATATTTCAATTTGAAAATTTAAACTATGATTCAAGTACTCAGACAATAGACGGAATTAACAAAATAATAAACAATGCACCTTGGATGAGAGGTAGTCAAATAACATATACAAAAACAGATGGTTCAACTGCAACAATAAATAAGTCATATGCACAAGTAATAATGGAAGCTGCACAAGCATCAAATATTAGTCCATATCATTTAGCATCAAGAATTGTGCAAGAGCAAGGATCAAATAGTACAGCAAGCTCAACAGGAAAAGGTACATATAGTGGATATGTTGGATACTATAATTTTTATAATATAAATGCAACAGGAAGCGGAAATGCGGCAGTTATTTCTAATGCATTAAGATATGCAAGAAGAAAAGGCTGGACAGATCCAGAAACAGCAATAAAAGGTGGAGCTGCGTGGATTGCATCTGGATACATAAATGTTGGTCAATCAACTTTATATTTACAAAAATATGATGTAGATAATAGTGACGGAAAATTATATTATCACCAATATATGGGAAATATTAGTGCTGCAGCAAGTGAAAGCACATCAGTAAAAAAATCATATTCAAGCTTAGGAATGTTAAATAATAGTTTTACATTTGTAATTCCTGTATTTGAAAATATGCCTACTGAAAAGTGTGGTTCACCAAATGGTTCAAGTGTAATAACACAAAATGTTAAAGTAACAGGAACAGATGTAAAAGTAAGAACAGCACCTTCATTATTAGGAACAGTTCTTACAAGAGTAAATACAGGAGATGTATTAATAAGAATTGAATGTGGTGCAACACAAGTAAGTGGATATTATTGGGATAAAGTTGTATTACCTTCAGGTGTAAAAGGATATATTGCAAGAAATTACATTACACAAATTGCAGATGTTACAAATGCAAACATTTCAGCAGTATCAAATACAAGTGTAAACTTAAGAAATGGACCAGGAACAAGTAATACAAAAATAGTAACAACATTAATATCAGGTCAAGCAGTTACTATAATAGAAAAAGGCACATACAATAATATAAATGGATTTAACTGGGTAAGAGTAAAACTTGCAAACGGAACACAAGGTTATATAGCTGATAAATATTTAACCGAAATAGGAAATAATCCTACTCCAAATCCATCATATAAAATAGCAACAATAAAATGCGACAGCGGAAAAGTTAGAATAAGAGCACAAGCAACAACATCAAGTGGAGTTGTTACATCTTTAAGCAAAGGAACAACGGTAACAATAATGCAAGAAAATGTAGAACAAGCTGATGGATACACTTGGGACAAAATAGTAACAAGTGATGGAATAGAAGGATATGTAGCTAACCAATATCTAAATAAAGATGGCGGAAGTGATAATGGTAACGATAATAATGATAATAAAAGTGATGGAAACAAGGACTTTATGCGTGGAGATGTAAATGGAAATAATATGCTTGACCCAGCAGATTATGTTTTAATTAAAAACCATATAATGGGTATAAAAAGCCTTACAACTGATCAACAAAAAATTGCAGATTACAACCAAAATGGAGAAATAGATCCAGCAGACTATGTTCTTATAAAAAAAGAAATAATGAAATAATTTATATAGGAAGTGAAAAAAATGAATAAGATACAAGTGATAAAAAGAGTTATAATATCAATGATAGTATTATTAATTGCTATTACAGTAAAATCTATGGCTGCTGATATAAATGTTAGTAGTTCAAAGAAGAATATTTCAAATGGCGAAAGTGCAAATATAACAATTTCCTCAGCATACACAGGTAAAGCAAATATTAGCGTAAGTGGCGGAACATCAAGTAGTGCAAGCGAGTGGATAGAAGGGTCAGTTTCAATAACTGTAAAAGCCAACTCAGATAATGGCGTTAAAGTGTCCGTTACACCAGTAGGAAAAATGTCAGATTCTTCGGGAAACTTAAAAAATGTTTCAGGTAATTCTATTTCTATAGCAGGTAAATCAAAATCAAATGGAAAAGATGATTCAACAAATAGTAAAAACAATGACAAAAAAAGTGATAACAATGATAGCAAAAAAAATGATAATAAAGATAACAACGACACAACAACAGAGCCAACATTTAAATCAGCAAATGACAAAGTATATGCAACAGGTGATATAAATATTCGTAAAAGCTATAGTGCTGATAGTGAAAAAATAGGATCTTTAAAAGAAGGAGAAAGTATTACTCGTACAGGAATTAGCGATAATGGTTGGTCTAAGGTTTCCTACAACGGAGGAATTGGGTATATAAAAACTTCATTAATTACGACAGAAGAGCCATCAAAATCATCTGATAAAGCACTAAAAACATTAGAAGTAACACCAGAAGGATTAGATCCTGAATTTGATCCAGAAACAACATCATATACATTAAATGTAGGTGCAGATGTAGAAAAATTAGAAATAAAAGCAGCTCCAAATGACGAAAAAGCCACTGTAGAAATTACAGGAAATGAATCATTTATAGCTGGTGATAATGCAGTAAAAATAACTGTAACAGCACAAGATGAAACTACAAGGATTTACACAATAAACGTAAAAAAAAGCGAAGCTATAACATTAGGACTTTCTTCATTAAAAATAAATGGATACACACTAAGTCCAAAATTTTCATCAACGGTATATGAATATAAAATAAATATATTAGATCCAAATGTAACCAAATTAGACGTTTCAGCAGTTTCAAATAATGAAAATGCTAAAGTAGAAATATCTGGAAATACTAATTTACAAAAAGGTGAGAATATAGTTGTAATTACTGTTACATCCCAAGATGGAAAAGATAAAGCAGTATATCAGATATATGTTAATAAAGATGCAGAGGTTGTAACTAATAGTAATAAAAAAATCTTTATTTATATTGCTATTGGAGTGATTATCTTTATTTTTATAATTAGTATTCTAATAATTAAAAATAAAAAGAAAAATAAAAAAAATTTACAAGAAAAAGATAATTTAGATGATTATTCAGATTTATATGGATATTCTTCGAAAAACAGGAATGCAGTAAGTATTTCAAATAATAACATACAACAAGATAGTATTGAGGATGCAAACAATCTAGAAGAAAAATATATTGATGAAGATGAATTGATACCAAAAATGAATCAAAACTTAAATGAAAGCGTAGAAAAAATTTCTAATGAGCCTAAAAGAATGTATGTAAATCAAAATATGTATGAAGATTATGAAGAAAAAAATGATTCTAAACCAACATATAATAATATACCAGATGAAAATAGCGATAATACAAATCAAAGACTTGATAAAGGCGATTCGTACTATGATGATTATACGATAGATGATAATTATAAATTTAAAAAATCTAAAGGGAAGCATTCAAAATAATAAAAGATAATTTATATATACAAAATATTTGCATGCGCAAATATTTTGTATATATGTTTGTTTATTATTAAAAAAATATTAATTCTATTGTATTAAATTAGTAAAGTATGTTAAAATAAACAATGTGTAATAAAAATGCTACTGTAGCTCAGTTGGTAGAGCAACAGATTCGTAACCTGTAGGTCGGGAGTTCGATTCTCCCCAGTAGCTCCAATAAACTAAAATGGAGATGAATATATGGGATTTTTTGAGAAATTAAAAAATGGATTAAGCAAAACAAAAGAATCAATTAATGAAAAAATAAATAATGTATTTAAAAACTTTAGGAAAGTAGATGAAGAGCTACTAGATGAATTAGAAGAAGCTTTAATAATGTCAGACGTTGGAATGGAGACATCTGTAAAAATAATCAATAATTTAAGAGATAAAATAAAAACCGAAAAAATTGAAGATGCAGACTTGGTAAAACAGGCATTACGAAATCAAATGAAAGAGATATTAGATTCTGTAGATTCTGATTTAAAACTAAATACAAAACCATCAGTGATTTTATTTGTAGGTGTAAACGGTGTGGGCAAAACTACATCAATAGGTAAAATTGCAAATAATTTAAGAAAAGAGGGGAAAAAAGTTATTATTGCAGCAGCAGATACGTTCAGAGCTGCGGCAGTTGAACAATTAGAGGTATGGGCTAATAGAGCACAAGTTCAATTGGTAAAAAGACAAGAAGGAACTGATCCTGCATCTGTTGTTTTTGATGCTATAAAAACAACAAAACAAGAAAATGCTGATGTATTAATAATTGATACAGCAGGAAGATTGCACAATAAAAAATATTTAATGGATGAATTAATAAAAATAAATAAAGTAATTGATAAAGAATTACCAGATATTTCAAAAGAAGTATTAATGGTCCTAGATGCAACAACTGGACAAAATGCAATTTTACAAGTTAAAGCATTTAAAGAGGCAGTTGATATAAATGGATTGGTTTTGACAAAATTAGATGGAACATCAAAAGGAGGAGCTGTTATAGGAATTGTATCAGAAAATAATTTACCAATTAAATTTATTGGAGTTGGAGAACAATTAGATGATATGCAAAAATTTAACTCAACAGATTTTGTAAATAGTATAATATAGCAAATAGAGGGTGAGTAATTTGAAGAATAAAAAAGTAAAAAATAAAAAATCAACCAAAAGAAGATTTATTGTATTAATATTTTCAATAATTTGTTTAATCATAGCATATGTAATGTATAGAGGAAATTACTTAGAACATTTAGAAATTGGTCAAAATTATATTTCTGCTTTTTGGAATGATATATGGTATAGGTCAATAATAATTGTTATTTCCTTTATTTGGATATTTTTACTAATGTATAATACAAATAAAAGGATACAAAAAGGTATAACAATTTTTTTCATTGAAGAAAAAAAGGAGATGCCTAAATTATTAAACAAATCAATTTCATTTATATCAGCAGCAATTGGAAGTATTATAACATCAAATATATTTTTACAAAAGACTATTTTATTTTTAAACAATACATCATTTGGAAAGAGTGACTTAATATATGGGCACGACATAGGGTATTATTTATTTATAAAACCATTTTTGCAGGCAGTTTTAATATATATGTTGGTTACTTTTGCGATATCAACACTGTATGCAGCTATATATTATATTATAACATTAAATACGCAATTTTCTAATGGAGTAACAACAGAAACATTGAATAAATCCATAATAAAACAGCAATTATTAAATAATGCTAAAGTGATTGTAATTATTATTGCAGTTTTAACATTTATAAATGCAGAAGAATTATCTTCAAACACATTTTTAACTGTTGGAGAAAATGCATATTCATATGCTTTATCTGGAGCTGGAGCATCTGATATTTCAATTAAAGTGTGGGGATATAGAGCTTTATCAATATTAATGATATTTGCAATTTTTTTTGGTATATCTAATTATAAAAAGAAAAAAAATAAAAATTTAATAATATGGATTTTATCTGTTCCTGTATATTTAGTAGCATTAATAGTTGTTTTAGTAGGATATAATAAGGTTTTTGTAGACTCAAATGAATTCGAAAAAGAAAAAAAATATATTTCATATAATATAGAAAATACAAGAGAAGCATATGGAATAAATATTGACGAAATAAATTTAGAAGATACTGATACTATAAACACAGAAGAAGTATCTAAATATGCAGAAGTAACAAATAATATTTCTACTACAAATAATGAATTAGTATTAAAATTATTAAATGGAACTTTAACAAATAAAGGTTATTATGAATATACATCTACTAAACCAGGTGTATATAATATAAATAATAAAAGAACATTAGTATATGTATCACCTCGTGAGGTTGTATCAAATGAAAATTCATATACAAACGCAACATACGAATATACACATGGCTATGGTGTGGTTGTAACTTCAGCTTCAGAAACAAATAATAATGGTGATTTAATTAATTTACAAAAAGGTTTTTCTAATGAAAATAATGTAATAAAAATATCAAATCCACGAATATATTTTGGTTTAGAGACAAATAAAACGATTGTTACAAATAGTAAAGATAAAAAAGAATTTGATTATCCAAAAAGTGAAAATAATGATTCGGATAATTACATTAATATATATGATGGTAATGCGGGTTTAATTTTAAACAAAACTGACAGAATAATATTAGCAATTTCAAAAGGTGATATAAACTTGGCTTTTTCAAACAATATAACTAATGATAGTAAAATATTAACAAATAGAAATATTATAAAAAGAGCACAAAAAGCATTACCATATTTAGTTTATGATGAAAATCCATATACAGTAGTTACTGACGATGGCAATTTAGTATGGGTAATAGATGCTTATACAACATCTAAATATTATCCATATTCTCAAAAAAGTAATATTAATGGACAGGAGATAAATTATATAAAAAATTCTGTAAAAGTACTTGTAGATGCATATGATGGAACTGTTAAATTTTATATAACAGATAGAACTGATCCAATAGCAATGGCGTATAATAAAGCATTTCCAAATGTATTTATGGATCTTGATTCAGAAATACCACAAGAAATAAGTACACATTTTACTTATTCCGAATTTCTATATAATATACAAGCAGAAATTTTAAAAAGGTACCATAACACAGAAAGTGATGTTATATATAGAGCTAATGATGTTTGGGATATTGCAAAATATGGAACAGGGACAAACTCTGAAACACAACAAACTACACAAATGACACCATATTATGCAATTATAAAAACAACTGATAATGATGAAACAACATTAGGGTTAGTATTACCATATACTGTGCAAGGAAAGCAAAGCATAACTGGATATATTGTTGGAACATATGAAAATGGAAAAATGGTAATGAAATTGTATAGATACCCACTAGATAATGCAGTTTTAGGACCAATGCAATTAGATACACAAATAAGTCAAAACGAAGCAATATTAAAAGAAATTGAAAACTTAAATGTATCAGGAACAAAATTAACAAAAAATATAGTGATTGTTCCAATAAATAATAAATTAATATATGTTGAATCGATTTATCAAGAATATATAAATGAAAGTGATTCTTTACCAAAATTGAGAAAAGTTGTTGTTGCATCTGGAAATAAAATGGCAATAGGGGATGATTTAAAATCCGCATTAAGCAACTTACTATCACAAGGTTTTAATATAGAGGTAGAAGATCCTGAAGATATGGAATCTTTAATTCAGTCTATAATAAAGGCTAATAAAAATTTAAAAGAATCTACTTCAAACCAGGATTATGAAATGATTGGAAAAGACATAAAAAAATTACAATCGTTAATTAATAAGCTAGATGAGTTACAAAGTAAAAAAAGCGATGATAAAGGCAACGGAAATAATGTTAATAATACAATTAATTTATAGTACTTGAAAAATAAATTTTATTGTGTTAAGCTTATATAAATTAGTTTGAAAGGAGAAAATATAATGTCAAAAATGAAAAAGTTTTTAAAAAGTTTTTTAGTATTTGCAGTAATTACAGTTGGAATATTTGCATTTACAGGATGTGGAAAAAAAGAAAATAAACAACAAAATCAGGAAGCATATTTAGAGCCTTTAACAAATTATTTTGAGGGGATAAAAACAAAAGATATAAATAAAGTTCTGAAGGCATTTCCAGATTTTATGGAAATGGCTAGTAGGATAACATCAGATGATATCAATGATTTATATACACAATATGAAAGTATATATGGAGCTAATATAAAATTTGATTATTCTTTTGGTGATCCAGTAACTTTGGATCAAGACCAAATAGAAAAATTAAAAGAAGAGTTTAAAGCAATATATACAGATTTAGAAAATTTTGATATTACAGAAGGATATACAATTCCAGTAACAGTGACAATTACAGGAGATGGTATTACAACAAATCAAACTGAAAATAATGAAAATAGTAATACTACTGATAATAGCCAAGATAATTCAAATAATAATGTTGAGCAAAATGATATGATTGTAATTAAATATAATGATAATTGGTATATTATGTAAAAAAAAGGTTATAGACGAAAAATAGTCTATAACCTTTTTATAATATAAAAAGTATAAAAAATAAGGGAAAGTCCTTGACATTATTGAATTAAGGTGATTATAATAACAATATAAACAAACAAAAGAATCTTCAGGAGGCAAAATATTATGAAAAACAAATATATGCAGAAATACACAGAAAGTTATAGCATGATAAATGATGAAGATTTAATAAAGAAAATTAAATCAGGAGATAATGAAGCCCTAAACTATTTATTAGATAAATACAAAGAAGTCGTTAATATGAAAGTTAGCAGATATTTTATTATAGGCGCTGAAAAAGAAGATATAATACAGGAAGGATTAATTGGTTTGTATAAAGCAATTAAAGGTTATGACACTGAAAAACAAAATTCATTTAAATCTTTTGCAAATATATGCATAGAGCGACAATTAATTACTGCAATAAAAAGTTCTAATAGGCAAAAGCATATTCCATTAAATTCATATTTATCATTAAATATGTCTGCATATGACGATGATGAAGATAATACGAGTATATATGAAATATTTGATGCTAATGTTATAGAAGATCCATTAGATACAATTACAAGAAAAGAATATTATAAAAGTGTTGAAAACATAATTAAAAACTCTTTAAGTGTATTTGAAAAAAAAGTATTAAATGAATTGGTAAATGGAAATTCATATATAGCAATAGCACAAAAATTGGATTCACCGGTAAAATCTGTAGATAATGCAATTCAAAGAATACGCAAAAAAACAATGAAAAACTTAAACTTGGAAAAAAAGTAAAAGAATAATATAAGTAAAATCAAAGTAAAGACATAAGCTTTTGTGTCTTTATTTTATTTTTCCATTAATTGATATTGACTTTTTATAAAATGTAATATAAACTTTAAAAGAAAAATGATGTTGAAAAAAATCAATAATTGTAAAATCATGCTTACATAGCTCAGGAGGTAGAGCACTACCTTGGTAAGGTAGAGGTCACCAGTTCAAATCTGGTTGTAAGCTCCATTAATTATTATAAAATAATAAAAATCACAATTAAAATTGAAAGGACTTGAAAATATGAAAATAGGTATAGTAGGTCTTCCAAATGTTGGAAAAAGTACACTATTTAATGCAATAACTAACGCAGGTGCTGAATGTGCAAATTATCCATTTTGTACAATAGAGCCAAACGTAGGAGTTGTACCTGTACCAGATGAAAGACTAGATAATTTAGCAAAAATGTATAATCCAGAAAAAGTAACACATGCAATAATTGAATTTGTAGATATAGCAGGATTAGTAAAAGGAGCAAGCAAAGGTGAAGGATTAGGAAATAAGTTCTTATCACATATAAGAGAAGTTGATAGCATAGCACAAGTTGTAAGATGTTTTGAAGATCCAAATGTAGTTCATGTAGATGGAAGCATAGATCCAATAAGAGATATAGATACAATTAATTTAGAGCTTATTTTAGCAGACCTAGAAACTATTGATAAAAGACTTGAAAGAGCAAAGAAAAATCTAAAAGCAGATAAAAAATATCAAGCAGAAATAGATGTATTACAAAAAATAAAAGAAGCTCTAGAAGCTGGAAAAACAGCAAGATCTGTTGAATTAAATGAAGACGAAAGTGAACTAATAAAAGATGCATTTTTATTAACAATAAAACCAACTTTATATATTGCAAATGTTTCAGAAGAACAATTAGCAGATGTTGAAAATGACAAATACATAAAAGAAGTAAAAGAACTTGCAGCAAAAGAAAATGCAGAAGTTATTCCATTATGTATAAAAATAGAAGAAGAGCTTGCAAGTCTAGATAATGAAGATGATAAAAAAGAAATGTTAGAAATGCTAGGATTACAAGAATCAGGATTAGATAAAGTTATAAAATCAAGTTATGATTTATTAGGTCTAATGTCATTTCTAACAGCTGGAGAGCCAGAAGTTAGAGCATGGACAATAAAAAAAGGAACAAAAGCACCTCAAGCAGCAGGAAAAATTCATTCAGATATAGAAAGAGGATTCATAAGGGCAGAAGTTGTTTCATATGATGATTTAATGAGAGAAGGTTCAATGAATGCAGTAAAAGAAAAAGGTTTACTACGCTCAGAAGGAAAAGACTATATTATGCAAGATGGTGATATAGTATTATTCAGATTTAATGTATAAATTAAAGCACAAATAAATACTGCAAAAGGTTTTTATTTGTGCTTTTTATAAAATAATATAAAACTAAAGAAAGGAAAAAAATAATGGAAGATAAGGAAAAAAAATTTGAATGGCTAAAAAAATTAGTAATTATATTGTGTATAGCAATGATATCACTAATTCCAAGCTTTATAGATAAACATATATCATTAGCAGATTCAGGATTTGGAAGTAGTTATGATAGCGGAGGAAGCAGTTATAGTGGAGGAAGCTATGACAGTGGAAGTAGTAGTTGGGATTATGACTCAGATTATGACTCAGATGGTGGCGATTCACTTATAGGTTTTATAATTGCCATAATAATTATAATAATAATAGCTATATGTACTAGAGATAAGAAAACTAAAGTTGTAACAAAATCTGATAATGTAAATGATGAAAATATTGCAAATAAAGTAAAACAATATATACCAAACTTCAATAAACAAGAATTCTTAAATAATGGATACAAAATTTACAAAGATGTACAGAATGCATGGATGAACTTTAAATTAGATGATGTAAAAGATGTAATAACAGATGAAATATATAATATGTATGATTCACAACTTTCTACACTAGAGGTTAAAGGCGAAAAGAACATAATGAAAGACTTTAAGCTTGTAAAATCATATTTAAAAGATGTAAATGTACAAAATGAAACAATTACAATCACAACAGGATACGTTATTGAAATGTATGACTATATAATTGAAGAATCGACAGGAAAAGTACTAAGAGGTTCATCAACTAATAAATTAAGAATAGTATACGAAATGAAATTTAGACAGACATTAAATTCAAATGGAAAAGTAGATCATTGTCCAAATTGTGGAGCTAAAATAGAAATGAACAGTAGTGGAACATGCGAATACTGTGGTTCAAAATTAGTTTCTGAAAATACAAAATGGGTATTAACAGAAAAGAAAACAATGAGACAAGAAATGTTTTAAAATAAAAAATAAGAATGAAAATAGAAAATATTTTCATTCTTAATATATAAATTAGGGGAGTAAAATGGAGAAAAGAAAAAATATAATAAAAAAGATATTAATAACACTAGGTATTTTGTGTTCAGTAATGTTAACTTTTACTGTGATATATGAAAGACCATCTTGGGCAGATTCTGGTCATAGTGTAAGTCATAGTAGCAGTCACAGTAGCCATAGTAGTTCATCAAGCAGAAGAAGTTCAAGTAGTAGTCATAGGTCATCATCAAGCAGAAGCAGTTCAAGCAGTGGAAGCAGTGATCCACTTGCAGGTATTATTTCATTTGCAATAATTGTTGTAATAATTGTAATATGGAGTATTATAGCAAATAAAAATAAAAATCAATTACACAAAATTGTTATTAATAAAAATAATGAAGATGAAATAGAAAATAAAATAAAGAAATTAATACCAAACTTCAGCAAGCAAGAATTCTTAAAACAAGGATTTAACATTTATTATGATATTCAAATGGCATGGATGGATTTTAAATTAGAAGATATAAAAGACAAAGTAACAGACGAAATATACACAATGTACGAATCACAACTTGCAACACTTGAAGTAAAAGGTGAGCAAAATATAATGAAAGACATACAATTAAAACAAAGTTGTTTAAAAGATGTTACAAATCAAAATGGAACAATCACTATAAAAACAAATTATGTAATAGAAATGTATGATTATATAGCAGATGTCAACACGAAAAAATTAATAAGAGGCGAAGACAAGAAAAAAATACGTATATTATACGAAATGAGCTTTAGAAAAGCATTAAGTGAAGACGAAAAAGTAACTCATTGTCCAAATTGTGGAGCAAAAGTAGAAATGAACAGTACAGGAACATGTGAATACTGTGGATCAAAACTAGTATCAGAAAATACAAAATGGGTATTAACAGAAAAGAAAGTAATTGAGCAAGATTATATATAAATAATAAAAGAGATGTAGTATATTATTAAATACTATATCTCAAAACATAATGGCATATGGGTAACCAACCAAAATCCCAAATAAACAATAAAAAGGAATGAAAAAAATGGAGAACACATTAGAAAATTTATTAAAACAAGACTCAGAATTTTCAGAAGCAAAATTCAAATCAAAAGTAGAAAACACATTTGTACAAATAAAACTATCAATGGTGACAGGAAAAACAGAAAAAATCCATCACTTTGTTAACGAAGAAACATATCAAAAAATAGTTCAAAAAGTAGAAAACGACAAATCAAACAACAGGATTCAATTATATGACGAACTAAATGTAGCAGATGTCCAAATTTTAAAAATAGAAGAGCAAGAAGATAGTTTCAAGATAGAAGTAAATGTACATTCAAAAGCACTAGAATACTATATTGCAAGAGACACAAGAAAATACATATCAGGAGACAGATACAATCGTGTAGAAAGAATGAACAAAATAATATACACAAAACTAAAAAACTCACAAGACATGGGAGTAGCCAGAAAATGTCCATCATGCGGGGCAAACATAGATGTAAACAAAAACGGACAATGTGAATATTGCGGAGCAATATTCAACCTACAAAATTACGACTGGGTAATAACATATATGGACATTTAACAAAAAGTAAAAAAGAGACTGTTCTCGCACCAACAGAAAGGGGTATAAAACATAAATGAGAGTAGAAAAAATATTTTTTAACACAGAAGACAATGTAGAGCTCTTCGGTTTACTACACACAAGTGAAAGCAAAAATGATAAAGAAGTCGTAATAGCAATTCATGGAATGGGAAGCAACTGTTTCAAGCAAAGAGACGACATAATAGCACAAAAACTAACATCAAACAATATTTCATATTTCAGCTTTAATAACAGAGGATTCGGACTAGTAAATAAAATAATAAAAGATGGAAGCGGAATACTACAAGGAACAGCATTTGAAGATGTAAAAGATTCATATTATGACATAGTATCAGCCATAAAACTAATGGCATCAAAAGGCTACGAAAGAATCCATCTACAAGGACACAGCCTAGGTTCAACAAAAAGCGTATATGTATACAACAAATTATTACAAAACAACGAAACAAAAATATTGAACAAAATAAGCTCAGTAATATTATTATCATTAGTCGACCTAACAAGTGTAATGCAATTTTTAGTAAAAAATGCGGATGTTGATGTAGTAAAAACTGCAAAAGAAAAAGAGGCTAAAAAACAATTAAATTATATAATAGACTGTAAAGCATCATTTTTACCAATAGTAAGTGTACAAACTTTCTTAACTTACTATAGAGATAACCAAGAAATTGATTTTGCAAAATATCAAGAAAAAGGTTATGAATTTAAAGAATTAAATAACATAAGAGTTCCATTATTTATGAGATGGGGAAATGTAAATGAAATAATAAATTTACCAGCAAATGAGTTAGTAGATTTAATGAATGAAAAAATATTAAATAATAAAAAAGATATTAACTTTATAGACGGTGCAACACACAATTACAGAGGAAAAGAAGAAATTCTTGCAGAGGAAATTCTAAAATTTATACAAAGTATATAGATTAATATATAAAAAGAAATAAGAAGTATAGTAGATGTATAAAGCACCTAAAATACTTCTTATTTGAATTGCCTAAATGGCATCCTTAATTATTGAAAAATTATAATTAGGAAATGCCGTTTTTAGTTGGCAAATGGCTGTTTTTTGTTGAGCTGTCAGTTCGCAAATATGCGATATCATAAGTTCATTATGGAAAGGTACAATTATTGCGAATCCATTTTGAACAACATCAATAATTGATGCTTCCGGATTATTACCGAGTTTTTGCTCAGCAATTACTTCCGAATGAAAGTGTTGCTCCGGACTGGATATTATAACACCAGATGGTGATATAAACCGCAGCTCATCAGCATTGATCTGCATGGGATTATTCCTCCTTCTTAAACTGTATAATATATTATATTACAAAATAAATAAAAAGTAAACTAAAATCGTAAACAAAAAAACGACAAAATATTTAAACAAAAATATCACATATCTATTGAAAAAAATAAAAAATGGTGCTATCATAGTACCATATTCAAAAACGAAATAAAGGACAACACATTCAAACTAAAACTAACAGAGAGCTGAAAAATAAGCTGAAATTTCAGTAAGATAATAATTTGTATGTTATCACCTTTATGTTGCTTAATCGAATCAAAGTAAATTAAGCCGTAATCTTGCGTTAAAAGAAAATTAAGAGAGCTAGTAATTTAATATTTGGCTAATATAGGTGGTACCGCGGATTTTAAGTCATTCGTCCTAATAAAAGTAGGACAAATGGCTTTTTTTGATGTTTTAAATGCAAAATTGAAATAATGCAAAAATATAAAAAATGATATGTTCAAAAGAATTTGTTCTATAAAAATTTATAATAAAGGAGAGATTAAATATGTGTGAAGAAAAAAAAGATTATGGTAAAACATTAAACTTACCAAAAACAGATTTTCCTATGAGAGGAAATTTACCAGAAAATGAACCAAAAATATTTGATGAAATATTTGACAACGACTTATACGAAAAAATGGTAAAGAAAAATGAAGGAAAAGAGCCTTTTGTATTACACGATGGACCTCCATATGCAAATGGTGAAATCCATGCAGGACATGCAATTAACAAAGTATTAAAAGATACAATTGTAAGATATAAAAATTTAAGAGGATATTATACTCCATTTATTCCAGGATTTGATACACATGGAATGCCAACTGAAAAAAAAGCAATTGAAAAATTAGGACTAAACAGAGATGAAATACCAGTTATTAAATTCAGAGATACGTGTAAAGAATTTAATCAAGAATACATAGAAAAACAAACTGAAGGATTTAAAAGATTAGGTGTTCTTGCAGATTGGAAACATCCATACATAACATATCAGCCACAAATGGAAGCTAAACAAATTGGCGTATTTGGAACAATGTATAAAAAAGGTTATATTTATAAAGGATTAAAACCAGTATATTGGTGTACGGATTGTGAAACAGCTCTAGCAGAAGCTGAAATTGAATATAAAGATGTAAAGTCAAATACAGCATATGTAAAATTCCCAGTAATAGAAGGAAAAGGATTATTTGATGAAAGAGATACTTATGTTGTAATTTGGACAACAACACCTTGGACATTACCAGGAAACACAGGTATAACAATAAGTCCAGAATTTAAATATAGTTTAGTAGAAGCACAAGGCGAAAAATTAATAATGGCATCTGAACTTGTAGAAAAAGTTATGAAAATAGCTGAAATAGAAGATTATAGCGTAATAAAAGAATATGATGGAAAGGATTTAGAAGGAATTATATGTAAACATCCATTTATGGAAAGAGAATCTAGAGTCGTATTAGGAAGTAATGATACTATATTAGTTGACCTTGAAACAGGTACTGGTGCAGTACATACAGCTCCTGGATATGGTAAAGAAGATTATCTTTGTGGATTAAAAAATAAATTAGATATGGTTGTTACAGTAGATAGTAAAGGTTACCAAACAGAAGAAGCTGGACCTTTCGCTGGTATGTATTATGCCAAATCTGATAAAGAAATTATAAAATGGTTAGATGAAAATGGATACTTATTAAAAAGACAAGATATAGTTCACTCATATCCACATTGTTGGAGATGTAAAAAGCCAGTTATATACAGAGCTACAAGTCAATGGTTTGCTTCAATAGATGGATTCAGAAAAGAAGCTCTTGAAGCTATAAAAGGTGTAAAATGGTATCCTGCTTGGGGAGAAGAGCGTATAACAAAAATGATTGAAGATAGAAATGATTGGTGTATATCTCGCCAAAGAACTTGGGGAGTTCCACTTCCAATATTCTATTGTAAAAACTGTGAAAAAGAATATGTAACACCAGAAAGTTTGGATAAAGTTCAAAATATAGTTAAAGAATGTGGTACAAATGCATGGTTTGAATTAACAGAAAAAGAGCTTATGCCAGAAGGAGCAAAATGTTCTGAATGTGGATGTACAGAATTTGTAAAAGAAACAGATATAATGGATGTGTGGTTTGACTCTGGATCAACACATGAATCAGTTTTAGCAGAAAGAGGATTACCAGAAGCTAATTTATATTTAGAAGGAAATGATCAATACAGAGGATGGTTCCAATCATCATTATTAACATCAATAGCAACAAAAAATAAAGCTCCATATAAAGAAGTTGTAACACATGGAATGCTTGTTGATGAACAAGGTAGAAAAATGTCAAAAAGTCTTGGAAATGTTATTTCTCCACAAGATATAATAAAAGATTATGGAGCTGATATTTTAAGATTATGGGTATTATCATCAGACTATAAATCAGAGCTTGCATTATCAAAAAATATATTAAAACAAGTTTCAGAAGTATACAGAAAAATACGTAACACTGCAAGATACATATTAGGAAACATCCACGACTTTGATGTAAACAAACCAGTAGCATATGAAGATTTACAAGAAATTGACAAATGGGCTCTAACAAGACTAAATAATTTAATAAGTGAATGTACAAAATCATATGATGCATATGACTTCAACAAAGCATATCAAGCAATAAATACATTCTGTGTATTAGACATGAGTAATTTCTATTTAGACATAATAAAAGACAGATTATACACAGCAAAACCAGAATCAACAGAAAGAAGAGCAGCTCAAACAACAATGTATGAAATACTACAAGCTCTTGTAAAAATTATAGCTCCAATGGCAAGCTTCACAGCAGAAGAAATATGGAAATATATGCCTCATAAAGATGGCGAAAACACAGAAAGTGTAATGCTTTCATATTACCCAGAAGTAAATGAAAAATACCAAGACAAAGAGCTAGAAGCAAAATGGGATAAAATATTAAAAATAAAAGAAGCGGTAGCAAAAAAATTAGAAGAAGCAAGAGCAGAAAAAGTAATAGGACATTCACTAAACGCAAAAGTAATAATATCAGCAGAAGGAGAAGAATACAAATTCTTAAATGACAACAAAGACTTACTAAAAGATGTATTCATAGTATCAGGATTAGACCTAACAGAAGGTCCAGACAACATAAAAGTACAAGTAGCCGAAGGTGAAAAATGCGAAAGATGTTGGAAATACGATATAACAGTAGGACAAGACAAAGAAAATCCAACAATATGCCATAGATGTAGTCAAGCACTTAAATAATATAATAATAAAAAAAGATTAAATTTTAAATTGAAGTTGTCAATAAAAAGTAGACACAAAAAGCATAATTATGGAATCCCCAGTTGAGCTCTATACTCCACTGGGGGTTTTATAATTCAATGCATAACTTGTAATGCTTCTCTATGATTTAACGTATTATTTCCATGTCTTGAATCTTTTACATCTGAATCTATAATTCCATTATTAAAGTATATCTAAATAATATGTTCAATTATAATATTTTAGTTTAAACCAAATGGTTGTTGTGTCTGATGTTACTTTTTATTACAATAATATTACAGTACTATTACGATTATATTACAACAATATTGCAAAAATATTACAAATGTGTTATAATTAGGTATACGATGGAAGGTGATAGTATGGTAATTTTATATATATTATATTTAGTTTTATTTGTTGTAACAGCAATATTTGGAATTGTTTGTGTAAAAATTAAATTAGCAGGAATGAATGTAAAAGACTTTTTCGACTTTATTTTGGCAATAAACGATTTAGATAGTTTATATGTTTATTCAAAGAGCAATAGAAAAATGACTAAAAATGAACAAACAATGTTTTTAAAAGAGGCAGAAAAAGTATTTTCAATATTTGAAAAAATTCCATCAATGATATGGGAAGATGAGTATGAAAAATATGATAAAGTATTACAAACTTATAAAGAAATAAGAGTATCAAGATGGACTGAAGCAACTGTTTAAAATAATAACTGAATAATAAAAAGCACTAAATTTAATTATTTAGTGCTTTTTTTATTGTTTTATAAATATAATGAAATATAAGCATTATGATGTAGAATTTGTGAAAGGACGGATATATATTTATGAAGATAAGATATTTTGACCATGCAGCAACAACAGCTGTAAGAGAAGAAGTTGTAAGAGCAATGTTGCCATATTTGGGAGTAGAATATGGTAATCCATCATCAGTATATAGTTTAGGGAGAAAGAATAAAAAAATAGTAGAAGAAAATCGTAGTAAAGTTGCAAAGGCAATAAATGCAGATCAAAATGAAATTTATTTTACATCATGTGGAAGTGAGAGCGATAATTTAGCATTAAAAGGAATAATGCTGGCTAATAAAAGTCGTGGAAGACATTTAATAACAACAAAAATTGAACATCCAGCTATATTAAATACATGCAAATGGCTAGAAAATAATGGATTTGATGTAACATATTTAAATGTTGACGAAAATGGATTAATAAGCTTGTCAGAGCTTAAAAATTCTATAAGAAAAAATACAGTACTAATTTCAATAATGTTTGCAAATAATGAAATAGGTACAATACAACCAATTAAGGAAATAGGTGAGATAGCAAAGGAAAATAACATAATATTTCATACAGATGCTGTTCAAGCCATTGGAAATGTACAAATAGATGTAAAAGAACTTAATATAGATGCATTATCAATGTCTGCTCACAAATTTTATGGACCAAAAGGTACAGGAGCATTATATGTAAAAAAAGGAATAAAATTTGAAGCAATACAAAATGGGCGGTCATCAAGAGCGAAATAAAAGGGCTGGTACAGAAAATGTTGCTGGAATTGTTGGAATTGGAACAGCGGTAAATTTAATATACAATGAATTTGATTCATATAATAATAAATTAAAATATTTAAGAGATTATTACATAACTCAAATAGAAAAAAACATACCAAATATAAAATTAAATGGAGATAAAGTAAAAAGATTGCCAGGAAATGCCAATATATCGTTTGATGGAATAGATGCAGGACAATTACTATTAAACCTAGATGCATATGGAATATGTGCTTCAGCAGGTTCTGCATGTACATCAGGCTCCTTAGAGCCATCACATGTATTAATAGCAATAGGTTTAAAAGAAAACCTAGCACAAGGAGCATTAAGAACAACATTTGGAAAAGATAATACAAAAGAAGATGTTGATTTTTTAATTAGTTGTATAAAAAATTCAGTAAACAAATTAAGAAATTTTTAGATTTAAATTTGGGTTGTCAATGGTTGTCAATGGGGACGGTTCTTTTTGACACATCTCTGTCAGTAAAATATGTCAAAAAGAACCGTCTCTATTGACACCTATCGACACCTTTGTCAGGAAAATGTGTCAAAAAGAACCGTCCCCATTGACAACCATTGACAACCCATTGCCGAAGACGGGATAAAAAATAAATTAATTTTTTATCTCGTCTTCAAAATTTGAATAAAACTATTGAAACTTGTTAATATTTAATATATAGTAAATATTAACAAGGAGGATTACTACAAATGAATAACAGAGATTGGAAGGAAAAGGACAAAGAGTATTTAAGATTTATACAAAAATTTTTGGATTTATCAGATAATATTGAAAATAAAGAGCTAAAAGATGAGGTAATAAGAGCAATGCTTATGTGTGATGAACGATTAACTCAATTGGCAGAGCTAGAGTTTGAAAATTTGAATAAAAACTAAATTTGTTGAAATACTAAAATAAAAAGGTAAATTTAGTATGTATAAAAAAATTTTAGTAGGATTAATTACAGGTTTTATAAGTGGTTTGTTAGCAACTGGTGGAGGGTTAATTTTATTACCAGCATGTACGTATATTTTTAAACTTAATGAAAAAGAGTCAAGAGCAACAACAATATTTTCGATGCTTATAATAATTATAGTTACAAGTATAATCTATTTAAAATATAAAAATTTTGACATTATTTTAGGAATCAAATGTGCTATAGGAGGTATAATTGGGAGTTATATTGGAAGCAAATTATTAAATAAAATAAATACAAAAGCGAAAATATTTAAAATTATATTTATTTTATTTTTAGTATATTCGTCCTACTGTATGCTGAGGTGATTTGGTGGAAATAGTATTTGGAATTTTATCTGGACTAACAACTTCTTGGGGATTAGGTGGAGGAGCTTTATTAATTCCATTATTGGTTAATTTTATTGGAATAGATCAACATATTGCCCAAGCAACAAATTTAATTTTCTTTATACCAACAGCACTTTGCTCTGTGATAGTAAACTCAAAAAATAAATTAGTAAAGTATAAATTGGCATTTCAAGTTATAATTTATGGAATAATAGGAACAATAATAGGTTCAATTATTTCAAATAAATTAAATAAAATTTTTTTAAGAAAAATTTTCGGAATACTATTATTAATAATTGCTATTATGGAAATGTGTAATTTTTATAAAATGTATATAAAAAAAGAAAGTAGACATAATAATAATAAACAGCAAGAAAAATAGATGTTATGATTCACAACTTTATAAGCTAATGTAAAATAGTATGTTTTAAAACAAAGCTTTTATAGTAATTATTGCTGAATAATTAAATGTTGTATATCAAAAAAATGTCAATAGGAGGGAATAAAATGAAATTCTTTAAAGGTGTTTTAGTTGGAAGTATGTTGATTGCAGGTACTACAATTATGTATAAAGAAGGAATGTTTAATAAATCAAAGCCATTTAAAAAAGGAAAAAGATTCATTAAGAAAATGGGAATAATTTAATAAATATAATAAAAAAATTTTAATCAAATATTTGAAGTTATGTAAAGATATCACTATTAATAATATATGTGATATCTTTACATTTTTATTTATTTAAAATAAAAGTTAATTACATTATTGAAATATATCTGTTCTTTTGATATTATTTAATTAGAAATTAATAAAGGACTTAAGAGGTATGGAAAAAACAAAAGAGAAAATGGTAAAATCTACACCTGCTATGGATGAATATATACAATTGGTATTTGGAAAGGTTATAGATTTATATAAAGAAGTGGCCCCTGAACTTGTTTCACAAGCTTTGGGTGTTGAAATGAATGAAGTTTCAAGTATTAGTAATAAAGAAATAATGGAAAAACTAAATAATATGATAATTGACTACAAATTAGTAGATAACCCTGATGATGTAAACATAAGTTATCGTGATAATATAAGAAATAATGAAATAGCAAAAATTACAGGAGCTCATACATCAAATGATCCTAACAAATTAGTAATGCATTTGTTTGAGCCTGAGGTATCTGCACATAGTTCAACTAGAGAATTGCTGAATATGACTGACAAAGATGGTATTCCAAAAGTACTTTCAGATATTAATTATATAAGTCACGAAATGGGGCATGCATTTGAACATATTTTAAAAGCACAAAATCCATCATATATTGATTATGGAGCATTAAAAATAGAAAAAAATTTTAAGCGGAGTGCATAGTATACCATATGACCCAGGAGAAGCTTTTGCTGTTTCTATTGAAAGGGTTATATTGGACAAATTAAAGGAACCAGGGAAATTACAACAATATGGTTTATCTGAATATATAAAAAGCGAGGAAATTGAACAGCTTTGGAAAGTAAGAAGAATTGATCATTATGCAAAAGATTTTGGTATTGTTGGACATACTTCTGATGGGAAAGAACTTTCAGATTTGGATTTAGATTTATTACCATATGATATAATGAAAAATAAAGGTATGGAAAAAATGGTACAATACCTAAAATGTCAAGATTTTTATAAAATTGAATCATTTCTACCTAGAAAGGGAGATGAAAAAGCAATTACAAAATTTTGTGATGATGTAAAAAATGGAAATTATGATGAATGCTTAATTCAAAATACTCAAAATTATCAACCGATTTTTTCTAAAGAAGACATTATTTCAACATTGCAGGCTTTGAGAAATAATAGAGCTGGGGAAAAAGAGGTTACACCAATAAATCCAGAAAAATCCCAAGATGAGTCGAATAAACACAATTCTAATCCACAAACATCTTCTAACAACAGATTTGTAGAAGATGTTAAAGAAAATATTTCGGAAAATGCAACAATTTCTGGAATAAACCATGAAATACAACATATAAAATCTAAAGCAATTGATAGAGCGGAAGAGGAAAAAAACATGGGAGATGATAGAATATAATGGAAATTAAAAATGAAAGAGCATTAGCATATTCAGAGGTCTATGAAATTATCAATAAAATGGGAAAAGATTACAAAGATAAAATTCCAAATAAACTAAAATTAACTATTATTGAGGAAATGGATAAAAGTTATAAACCTAATATTGATGTTGAAATCCCGCTAAAAAAACAGAATATACATAAAAAAACATATGATATTCTAGGTATGTTACAATTAAATTATTGGTGTAAAAATGAAAGTGAAAAAAAAGAACTTATAAAGAAGTTTAGTAATAATGATAAAATAAGAGAAGAGAAAATATATGAAAAATATAATCCTGATAATATATTTAAAAGAAATGAACCAAATAGAGATGGTAAAATAAATGAAACAAAAGAATTAGTTAAATATGAAGAGTCAAAGTTAAAAACTTTTTTCAATAAAATATTACATTTTTTGCATATAAAAAAATAAAAGATATAATGAAAAAACAAATGCAGGTTCTATTAATAAATTGCATTTGTTTTTTCGTGTAAACAAAGAAGTGTCAATAATCAAAAATTATAAATCAATAGATAGATTTATACTATTTTATTCCTCAACATCTTCTTCTTTTCTATCAAAATATTCATTACAATCACAGTCTAATTTTTCACCTTTTAAGCATTTTCCATGATGTTTAGATGTTGTACATATTTTTGAATGTTTTACTCGATTAGCCCAAATTTCTATCTCATAAAATTTATTTGCACATAAAGGTCCAAATACGAATTGACCATATTTATCTGTAAAAGTATGAGTTACAGGTTTTCTTTCGTTTTTTTTGCAATCTCTATCAACTTCAATTAATTTTACAACTGCGTCTTTTATTGGCTCTTCATAACAATCTTTTATAACTCCATAAATTACAGAACGATTATCTTCTGGAAGATGTATATCAACATCAAATTGTTTTCCAGCAGAAACGAACCCTTCTACTCCTACAACAGGACATATATTTTTATCATATTCCATATAAATTACTCCTTTCAAATTAGTCACAAGACTTTTTACTAGAAAATCTAGTTATAATATATTATGAAAAAAGAAAGAAAATGGTGAAAAATGTAAGAAAATGAGAATTGTGAAGTATGTAGATGGAGAAAAGGTTTTTTGTGTCAATTAGAACCGTCCCCATTGACAAAAATTAAAGAAAAGAGGATGTACATTAAACTCCTCGTATTTTATCTTGCCTAAAGTAATTTGATATGATAAAATGGCGATATTAAAAGGAAAAATTGAAAGGAACAATAAAATGGAGAAATATATTTTTTTTGTATTAGGAATGGTATTAGGGGTTGCAATTTCGCTCTATGTGTATTCAATAAAAAAAGAGCGTGTTTTTAAAAGGATAAAAAAAGATCAAGATAATTTTTCAACAGCTAAACTAGATAGTGCCCTGGAAAAAGCAGTACAACAAATGCAAAGGCAGATGAATGTTGTTGGAAGAAAATTAACAGAAGACGAGAAGAATGAAATTATATTTGAATGCTTAAATAAAATAAAAAATAATAATTAGTTTTATTAAAGGAGAAAAGCGGGATGGAGAATGTTTTAGAAATAAATAGTTTGAATAAAACATATGGAGGAAAATTTAAGGCAATAGATAATTTATCATTAAATGTAAAAAAAGGAGAAATATTTGGTTTACTTGGGCCAAATGGAAGTGGAAAATCAACAACAATAAATTGTATATTATCATTATTAAATTTTGACTCAGGAAGTATTAAGATATTTGGAAAAGAAATGACTCCAGAAAGCTATGATATAAAATCTAAAATTGGTGTTGTATTCCAAGATGTTGCTGTTTTTGAAGAGCTTACTGTATATGAAAATATTAATTATTTTTGTGGATTATATATAAAAGATAAAAATGAAAGAAAAAAATATGTTAATGATGCAATAAATTTAGTTGGATTAGCTGAGTTTAAAAAATTTTATCCAAAGCAATTAAGTGGAGGTTTATTAAGAAGATTAAACATTGCATGTGGTATAGCTCATAAGCCAGAGCTTATAATACTTGATGAACCAACGGTTGCTGTTGATCCACAAAGTAGAAATAACATATTAGATGGAATAAAAAAGCTAAACGAAGAAGGTGCGACAATAATTTATACAACACATTATATGGAAGAAGTTGAGCAAATTTGTACTAAAATTGTAATAATAGATAATGGAAAAGTTATCGCATCAGGTACAAAACAAGAGCTAAAAAATCTAATATCAACAGGGGAAAAAATTACAATAACAATTGATAATATTACTGATGAGATAATAAGTAAAATGTCAAGTTTAAAAAATGTGTTAAGTGTAAATAAAGAAAACGAAAATTTATGTGTTACATATAAAAAAGGTGAAGAAAACTTAACTGGTTTGATAGAGTTTTTAAAATTAAATAATATCAAGTACAGCAGAATATTTTCAGAGCTACCAAGCCTTAATGATGTTTTCCTAGAGTTAACAGGAAAGGGGCTTAGGGACTAATGTTTTTTCATATATTTAAAAATAGATTAAAGATATTATTAAGAAAAAAAAGTGTAATATTTTGGACAATGATATTTCCAATAATATTAGCAACATTATTTCATTTGGCTTTTTCAGATATACAAAATGATGAGAAGTTAAAAGTAATTGATGTAGCAGTAATAAAAAATGAACAATACGATAATAATCAAACATTAAAAACTGTACTAGAATCTGTTTCAAAAGATGATGATAATAAATTATTTAACATAAAATATGTTGATGAATCAGAAGCAAAACAATTATTAGAAAATGGTGATATAGACGGATATATATTGCCAGCAGAAAAAACATCTGTAATAGTTAAAGGAAATGGTATTAATCAAACTGTAATAAAATATGTAATAGAGCAAACATATCAATATGAAAGTGTAGCAACAAAAATATATGAGTATAATCCAGAATCATTAAAAAAAGCTGCAATAGATATATTTTTTAAAGAAAATCAATATTTTAATGACTCATCAAGTAAAAATATGGATATGATGGAAGTTGAATTTTATACATTAATTGGTATGGCATGTTTATACGGTGGCTTTTTAGGGTTAATGGTAGTTGATGAAACTACTGCTAATTTAAGTACTAAAGGAGCAAGAACAAGCATTGCACCAGTTCATAAAATGAAAGTGTTACTAATTTCGCTATTGGTATCATTTATAATACAATACATTGAAATTTTAATATTAATAGGATATTTATATTGTATATTAGGAGTAAGTTTTGGTGGAAATATTGGTTATGTATGTTTATTGTCATTATTTGGATGTTTAGCAGGAACTTCACTTGGTTTATTAGTTGGAGTATCAAGTAAAAAATCAGATGGAATTAAAACAGGAATTGTACTTGCAATTACAATGACACTATCATTTTTTGCAGGAATGATGGGAGTTTACATGAAATATGTAATTCAAAATAATGCTCCAATTTTAGCAAAAATCAATCCTGTAAATATGATAACAGATGGTTTTTATTCATTATATTATTATGACACAATGACAAGATATTATAATAATATAATAAGCTTAGCCATATTTTCGGCAATAATGATAATAATTTCTTATATTTTTATAAGGAGGCAAAAATATGACAGTATTTAATGCATATCTAAAAATAGTAAAAAAACAATATCCTATGATTTTAATATATGTTGGAATAACATTATTTTTTGCGATAATTGCAACAAACACATCAAGTCAAGACACAACTAATTTTTTAGCAGAAAAACCAAAAATAACAATAATAAATGAAGATAATGATGCAGATTTTACTAAAAACTTTGTAGATTATGTATCCAAAAATGCAGAAATTGTTGATATACCAAATGAAGAAGAAGCTCTTGCAGATGCATTATTTTATGGAGAAATAAATTGTTATTTAAAAATACCAAAAGGATATTCTGAAAAATTTTTAAATGGAGAAAATCCGCAAATAGAAATAAAAAAATCAACAAATAGTTATGCAAGTTATACAGAAATGCTATTAGAAAAATATCTAAATATTGCAAAAGCATACAATATTTCTGGAATGAATGAAACAGAAATAATAAATAATATAAACAAAGATTTAGAAAAAACAGTTGATATTAAAGTAGAAAATAAAATGGATTCAGCTGTTCTTGCAAAAGTAAAATTTTATTATAATTTTGCAAATTATGGATTTTTAGTATTATGCATATATATAGCAGGTGTTGTAATTAGAGAATTTAATGAACAAAAAATTAAAAGAAGAAATATAATAAGTAAAACATCATACAAAAAAATAAACTTACAATTATTATTAGGAAATGCATTTTTAGTATTTTTCATATGGTTTATATATGTAACAATAAGCATTATACTATATTCAAATGTGATGTTAACTACAAATGGTCTATGGTTTATAATAAATTCATTTATATTTTGCATAACTGCACTTACAATAGGGTCATTTGTAGGAAATTTAGTAAAAAGTAAGGATGCAATTAATGGAATTGTAAATGTAATAGCACTCGGTTCAAGTTTCATATGTGGAGCATTTGTACCACAAGAATATTTACCAGAAGCAGTATTAAATTATGCAAAAATTTTACCATCATACTGGTTTATAACGAATAATAACACAATAGCAAGTACAACAAACTTTACAAAAGAAATAATAAATAACATAATAATACATATGGTAATAATATTAATTTTTTCTGTAATTTTCATAATAGCAAATAATATTGTCTCATGGAAAAAGAGAAAAGAGTAAATATAATATAAAAATATATGTACATTTTAGTGAAGCAAGAAAGGGTGAAATTAGTATGATAAAAGAGGGATTTAACAAATTAAAAATATATATCGTATTTTTTTACATCTATGCTTTTTTAGGATGGTTAATAGATGTATCAATAGTATTTGTAAGTGACGGAGTATTAGAAAATAGAGGCTTTTTATATGAACCAATATGTCCAATGTATGGATTTGCAGCACTTGTATTAGTTTTACTTGCACAAAGGTTAAATGGAAAAGGGTCATTAATTAAAAGAATAATACTTGCAACATTATGGTGTTCAATATTAGAATATTTAACATCATTAATATTAGAAGTATGCTTTGGTATAAGATGGTGGGATTACTCAAAGCAACCATACAATATCCAAGGTAGAGTATGTTTAGCAGCCTCAGCTTTTTGGGGATTACTATCAGTAATATTTATGAAAGATATACATCCATTTATAGCAAAAAAAGTAAGAAAAATATCATCAAAAATCTCAAACAAAGCTAAAAATGTAATAATATTTACAGTACTAACAGGAACAGTGGTTGATCTTGTTATATCAATAATAAATTATCTAAAGTAAAGTTACATAAAACATGTTGACAAAAATTGATAAAAATGTTAACATATATCTATATTTTAAAGAAAGAAGTGATAAAAATGATGAAAATTTGGAGTGAAAACAAAAATTAAATACTAAGGTTATAACAAATGTAAAATTTATTTGTATTATAGCCTGTTTATAGTACGAATAAAAATTGCATCATTTTTATATAAAGCATAAACTAAAAAGGCAGATTTTTATTAGTCTGTCTTTTTTTGATGTTTTTATATAAAAAAGGCTAATTAAAGGAGGGGGATAAATGAAGAAAGAGCTCATAAAAAGTTTAAAAAAATACAAATGGCAAATTTTAATAGAAATAATACTGATTATAATAAGTGTAATATTTATAGCATATCCATCAAAAATAGTAGGTAGAATGATAGACTTACTATATAATGCAGAATCAAACAAATCTGAAATTATAAAGTCTATAGTTCAATTATTAAGTATTTCTATAGGAATTTTAATTACAAGAGTATTATGGAAAAATCTAGATTTCAGGATAAACGTATATATAGATAAAGATTTAAAGGATAGGCTATTTACGAAACTTTTAAAAACAAAAGTAAAAGCTTTAAATGAAATAAAAAATGGAGAAATAATGTCATATTTTGTTAGTGACTTAAGAAAAGTTACAATGACAACTGCAAAATTTATTTCAAAAGGAACAAGAATAATTGCCAATTTTACAATAGCAATTATAATGATGAGTAATTCATGTAATATAAAATTAACATTAATATCACTAATACCGGTTTTTATAACAATAGTAGTAATAATTTTCATAAGAAAAAGATGGATGGATCTTATGAAAGAAGCTCAAAAAAGTTTTGCAGATTTATCTGAATATGTACAGGAAAGTACAGATAGTATAAGAACAATGAAAGCATTTTGTGGAGAAGATAAACAAATTGAAGAATTTAAAGATAAAAATGCAACATTAAAAAAATATAATATAAGTGTTTCAAAAAATCAAAATTTATTATTTGTATGTGTAAGTTTAGGATTTGGATTAGCATATGCAATTACATTACTATATGGTTCAAATTTAGTAATAAATGGAAAAATATCAATTGGTAACTTAATTGCATTTAATGGATATTTAGCAATGCTAGAAGGACCTGTAATGTGGATACCTTGGTTATTTGGAAGAGCAAAAAAATTCAAAGTATCATTTGATAGATTAGATAAAATGTTTAAATTGCCAGAAGAAGAAATAGATAATTTTGAAAAAAGTAATGAAGACAAATTAAATGGAGATATTGAAATAAAAAATTTAACATACAATTATCCAGGATATATAGAGACAGTATTAGAAAATATAAATATAGACATAAAAAAAGGTGAAAGTCTTGGAATTATCGGAGTTATTGGAAGTGGAAAAACTACATTAATGAACTTATTATTAAAACTATATGATGTAGAAAGAGGAAAAATATTTATAGATGGAAAAGATATAAATGACATACCAGTAAAAACAATAAGAGATAATATATGTTACATAACACAAGACAACTTTTTATTTTCAGCAACACTAAAGGAAAATATAAATTTATTCAAAGATGAATACAAAGATGAAGATATAGAAGATAGTACAAAACAAGCAATGATATATGACGAAATATCACACATGGATGATGGAATAAATACAGTAATAGGAGAAAAAGGAATAGATTTATCTGGAGGACAAAAGCAAAGAGTGGTAATATCAAGAGCTTTCTTAAATAACAGCAATATAATAATATTTGACGATACATTTTCAGCGTTAGATAACAGAACAGAGCAACATGTACTAAATAACATAAAAGATCTAACAAAAAACAAAACCTGCATAATAGTATCAAACAGAATATCAGACATAAAAGATTGCGACAAAATAATAGTACTAGAACAAGGCGAAATAGTAGAGCAAGGAAACCACCAAACATTGCTACAAAAAGACGGAAAATACCAAGAATTCTATCAAAACCAAGCACACAAAGCGCAATCATCACTATTAGACTAAAATAATTTAATAACAATCAAATTGCAGAAAAATATACAATCATAATTTGAATACGAACATCTGAAAGGAGGAAAAATGAAACAAAAAACAGTAGAACGATTTAAAAAGATGGTAAAACCATACAAAAAAACAATACTAATAGTCACCCTAATGGCTCTATTCATAGACATATGCGAATTAGTAAAACCATATTTATTAGAGCAAGTTATGGACAAATATTTACCAGAAAAATTATACATATATAATAATATAAGTATCACAACAATAGCAGTAATATACATACTAATCGTAATAATAGGCAATATAGTTGATTACATAAACAGAATTACTACAAATAATATGGGTGAAAAAGTAATGTATAATTTGCGTAATCAATTATATAAATACATAGAAAAATCAAATGTAACATTTCATGATAAAACACCATCTGGTAAACTATATGTAAGAGTTACAAGTGACACAGAGGACGTTTATGCCTTATTTAGTGAAGTAATAACAACATTTCCAAAAGATATAATAATCATATTAGGATTACTTACAATGATGATATATATGAGCATACAGTTATCTGCAATAAATATATTAATAATACCATTATTGTTAGTTGTTACAATAACAATTTCTAAAATATTGAAAAAAATATTTAATAGATCAAAAGAATATAGAACCGTATTAAATACTTTTTTAGCAGAATCTATATATGGAATAAAATTAATAAAAATATTTAATAGGCAAAAAGAAAAACAAGAAGAGTGCGAAGAAAACACAAAAAATTATAGAAATTCATCTAAAAATATAGGAGTTCTATATGGTTTATTACCGGGATTAATTGATTTAATAGAAAATATAGGAATTTCCTTAATTGTATTATTTTGTGCAAATAAATGGCTTGGTGTTAATCTAGAAGTTGGTGTTATATACTTATTTATAACATATTTGAGAAAGATATTTGAACCAATAGATAGAATAATAGAAAATGTAGAAATTGTACAAGATGCAACAAGCTCTATAGATAAAATATATGAAATATTAGAGCATGAGGAATATTTGGAAGATTATGATTCTGGAATAGAGCTAAAAGATGTAAAAGGAAAAATAGAATTTAAAAATGTTTGGTTTGCATATGAAGATGAAAATTGGATTTTAAAAGATGTAAGTTTTACAATTAATCCAGGAGAAAGCATTGCTTTAGTTGGAAAAACTGGGTCTGGAAAAACTACAATTACTAATTTAATTAATAGATTTTATAAAATTCAAAAAGGTGAAATTTTACTTGATGGTGTTAATATAAATGATATTAATTTAAAATCACTTAGAAAAAATATTGGAACAATATTGCAAGATCCATTTATATTTGCAAAATCATTAAAGGATAATATTAAATTATACTCTGATGTTTCAGATGAAAGAATAAATGAAGCGGTAAAATTAGCATCTGCTACAGATTTTATAAATTCGCAAAATAATGGTATAAACGAAATTTCTGCAGAGCGAGGTAATTCGTATTCTGCTGGACAAAAACAACTTATAGCATTTGCAAGAATATTTGCACAAAATCCATCAATATTTATATTAGATGAAGCAACAGCAAATATTGATACAACAACAGAAGAGCTAATACAAAAATCAGTAGATAAAATATCTGCTGAAAAAACATCAATATTTATAGCACACAGATTATCTACAATAGTAAATGTTGATAAAATAATTGTACTAAATAAAGGTAAAATATTAGAGCAGGGAAATCATAGTGAATTATTACAAAAAGATGGATATTATGCTAAATTATATAATGCTTATTATAATAGTTTAAATTAAATAAAATATAAATTAAAGCTATCATAAATAAATGTTTTATGATAGCTTTTAACACAAATTTCTACAAAATATTTTACATATAAATATTGAAATATTGACAATTAACATATATAATAAACAAAGCAAAGAACAGTGAGAGGAGAAAATATAATATGGGTAGCGAATTAAATACTAAAGAAACTATTGTAAAAATAAAAGTATTAGGTGCTGGCGGCGGAGGTAGTAATGCTGTAAACCGTATGATAGAAGACGAAATACAAAATGTAGATTTTATAGTAGTTGATACAAATGCAATATCAGTTGCAAAATCAAAAGCTCAAAACATCATACAAATTGGTGAAAATGAGGCAAAAGGAATTGGAGCTGGAGCTAACCCGGAAGTTGGAGAAAATTCTGCAAAAGAAAATGCAGAAGAAATAGCAGCATCATTAGTAAATACAGATTTATTATTTCTAACAGCCGGAATGGGCGGAGGAACAGGTACAGGAGCACTTCCAGTAATAGCAGAAATGGCAAGAGAAATGGGAATATTAACAATAGGAATAGTAACAAAACCATTTAATTTTGAAGGAAAACTAAGAGAAAGAAGAGCTATGGAAGGAATTGAAAAATTAAAGCAAAATGTTGATGCACTTATAGTAATAGAAAATAATAAATTGTTAAAAATAAATTCAGATAAAGTAACAATGGTAGATGCATTTAAACAGGCAGATAATACATTAAAACAAGGTATAGTAGGTATTACAGACTTGTTAAATACTGTAGGTGAGATTAACATAGATTTTGCTGATATTTCTACTATTATAAAAATAAATGGATTAGCATATATGGGAATTGGAAATGCAATAGGCGAAAATGCATTAGCAACAGCAACAAGAAAGGCGATAGATAATCCACTAACAGCTGTAAATATAAATGGTGCAAAAGGAATAATAATTAACATACAAGGAAGTAAAAATTTATCATTAAGTGAAATAAATAGCAGTATAGCAATCATTAATGATATTGTAGATGAAGATGCAAATATAATCTTTGGTACTGTTATTAATGAAGAGCTAGGCGATGAGGTAATAGTAACAGTGGTTGCAACCGGGGTTGACGAAGTTTACTAAAATATTTACCGTTATAGGAGGAATATGGAACGTAAAGAAAAATCAAAAGCATGGTTGATAATAAAAATTATTATTTTTATTATCCTTATATTGTTTATATATGGATGTTATCATATTGACTTTTTAAAGAATAATAAATATATAAAAAATGCAAAAGAAAAAATAGAAACAACCTTTAATCAAATAACAAATACAGCTAGCAATAATTTATCATCACTAATAGAAAGTTATGAACCAGATAATGAAGATACTTCAACATATGAAATACAATATACACAAAATAGATATTATTATAATCAATTAGATGATGCATCAAAATTAATATATGCAGAAATACTTAAGAATACAGAAAAAATAAAAAATGGAGAAGACTATATAAAAATATCATCTAAGTTATCAAGTCTAATAAAAAATGATGATAATATGTCAACTGTATTAATGAATTCATTCCAAAATGCCTGGGATGCATTTAGAAATGATAATGTTGATATATTTTATATAGATGGATCAAAGATGTGTCTTGTTACTAAAACAATAAAAAGGGGAACAAAAATATCATATGAGTTTTATATAAGTAAAGGACAAAATTCAAATTATCTAATAGAAGGTTTAGATAGTATTTCTGATGTAAATAATGCAATATCATATGTGTCAAATAAAGAAAATGAAATTTTAAATACAATAACAGAGAAAAATGATTATTACAAAATTGTAAAATCACATAATTGGATTGTAGATAATTTAACATATAATATGGAAGAATCCTCAGATAATGCAAATATATATGGAGCACTAAAAAATAATACAGTAGTTTGTGAGGGATATGCACGATTATTTAAATCACTAATGGATAAATTAGATATACCATGTGTGCTTGTATCAGGAGAAGGAATTGATACAGAAACAGGAGTTAGAGAAAATCATGCCTGGAATTATGTGTATTTAAAAGGAGCTTGGTATGCAATAGATGCAACATGGGATGATCCCGTTATAATAGGACAGGGAAAAGTAAATCCTGACTTAAAATATAGATACTTCTTACTTGGTTCAGATAACTTTTTTGAAACACATATAGAAGATGGACATTTGGTAGAAAATGGAATGACATTTATGTATCCAGAATTATCAAAAGAAGATTATATAAAGGAAAAGTAAAAAATATCCAATATTAGATAATTTTTTAATTATCTAATATTGGATATTTTTTTGAGAGTTTTATATAAGTAAATTAAAATTTGATTAATCTTCTTTATCAACTATCATATGACCTAGTTTAGTAATTGTTCCAGCACCAACAGTTAAAACAATATCGTTGTTTATAGCATGGTCTCTAATATAATTTGCAATTTCATTGAAATCCGACATATACATTGCCTTTCTTCCAATTTTATTTATTTCATCGACTAAATCTTGAGCACTAATGTCATATGTGTTTTGTTCACGAGCAGCATAGATATCTGTAATAATAATATTATCAAAAGGGGCTAAAGCCTTTGCAAATTCATGTAATAAATTTTTAGTTCTGCTATAAGTATGAGGTTGAAATATTATCCAAGCTTTATTATGTTTCTTTTGCTTTGTTGCATTTGCAATAGCATCAATTTCTGTTGGATGATGAGCATAATCATCAAAAACACTTATATTATTGTGAAGAGTTCCAACAAATTCATAACGTCTATGAGCGCCAGTAAATTTTTTTAAAGCATCAGCAATAGTTGATTTTTCAATTCCGTATGCATGGCAAGTTGCAATACAAGCTAAAGCATCAATAACATTATGTTTTCCTGGTACAGATAAGCTTATTGTTTTATAAAAAGTATTATTATAGTAAACATCAAAAGTAGGAAAACCATTTGCATTAAATGTTATATTACGAGCAATAAAATTTGCATTTTGTTTTTCTAAGCCAAAAGTTATTATTCTAGCACTTGTACATTTTGGCAATGAAGTACAATTTTCGTCATCGGCATTAACTACTAATAACCCATCATTAGGTAGTAATTTTACATACTTTTCAAATGCCAATTTAATATTATCTAAATTTTTAAAATAATCTAAGTGATCATTATCTATATTTAAAATAACTTCTGTTTTAGGAAAGAAACTCAAAAAGCTTTCAACATATTCACAAGCTTCTAAAATAAAATATTCACTATTACCAATCCTTGAATTTCCATCTAACTGTTTTAAAATAGAGCCTACTTGAATAGATGGATCTAAACCTGCTTCGATAAAACAAAGAGAAAGCATTGAAGTAGTTGTTGTTTTTCCGTGAGTACCTGAAACACATATAGTTTCTTCAAAAGCTTTTGTTATTTCCCCAAGAAAATCAGCTCTTTCTACTATAGGAATATTTAGCTCTTTAGCTCTTAAAAGCTCAGGATCATCTGAACGCATAGCAGCTGTATAAACTACTAAACTAGATTTTGACAAATTATCAAAATCATAACCTATTTTAACAGGAATACCTTTTGCAATTAATTTATCAGTTAGCTCTGATTGATTATCATCTGAACCTGTAACATGAAATCCCCAATGTTTAAGCATTTCAGCAATACCACTCATACTAGTACCACCGATGCCTCGTAAATGTATATTTTTAAAAAGTCTTAATTGATTTAAGTTAGCCAATGTAAATGCACACTCCTTTATATTGATTTTTTATAAAATTCGATAAGAATATTATATAAAATTTATATGAAATTTTCAATATAAATTGCCGAATTTGCAGAACTTTATTTAAACTATAAAAAGAAAATATATTTTTATTTTCATAAAAAAATTAAAAATATGTAAAAAAAAGAAGGAAAAAAAAAGTTTTTGGAGAATAATATAATTGTACATAGATATAATACATTATGTACAAAAAAATATTTAACATTGGAAGGCGGTGCTCAAATGCAAATTACAAATGTACGTTTAAACAAAACTTTAAATTCAGAGAGCAAAATGAAGGCAGTTGCTTCAGTAACATTCGATAACGAATTCGTTGTTCATGGAATTAAAATTATTGATAGCCCAAAGGGTCTATTTATTGCTATGCCTAGCAGAGAAAAAGCTAATGGTGAACATAAAGATATAGCTCACCCAATCAACCAAGAAACAAGACAAAAAATACAAGATGCTATATTTAAAGAATATGAAGCTGTACAAGCTGAATCTGGAAATGAAGCAGAAGCTTCAACAGAAGAATAATATATAAAAAAGAAGCGCTTTATAAAGTACTTCTTTTTTTATTTTATAAAAAATATTTAAATGTAGTGATTATCTTATAAAAAATAAAATGGACAAGTTAATGTCCATTTTAAGGTACGCGAACAACAAAAGCCAATAATAAAAATGAAGCATATCGTAAAATCTTTTTAGAAACAACTTTACCTGAATAATAATTATAAGATTCTTTTAAAGCACAATATTTATCAACTAAAGTTATTATAAAAGACTCAATATAACGTGGTGGAATTATTGTTAACGGCCACATATGTTTTATTATTATATCCTTTTCTTTTTTATTCAAATCAAATAAATTAGATGCTCTTTTGTAAGCTATGTATGGATGTCTAAATGCATGAAAACCTTTTCTGCCAGGTTGTCGTACACGCCAATCATATAGAAAAAAATCATGAAGCATGCCAGCTCTTGCAGCAGAACGATAATCTAATTTGAGTTTCTTACATATCAAGTAACTAATATAGGCAACATCCAAACAATGTGAATAACAGTCACAATCGTAGTGCTGGTTATATTTTTTCATTTCTTTTACAGCATCATTATTGATAATG